>Ga0310916_10000272_pt1 | contig 27521 bp, 14 predicted proteins | sample GREbulkMGLF176_FD_203444 | JGI IMG/M metagenome (GOLD analysis project Ga0310916, IMG submission 203444) | Lab enrichment of tropical soil microbial communities from Luquillo Experimental Forest, Puerto Rico - GRE.bulkMG.LF176 | ecosystem: Environmental > Terrestrial > Soil > Tropical forest >...
TGGCCAGCGTGGCGCTTGCCGCGAGCTTCGGCGGTCTGGATTGGGACAACGAGCGCATCGTCTCTGAGGCTTCTGCGTGCGAAGGCCATCCCGACAACGTAGCAGCTTGCTGGCATGGAGGAGTCGTGCTGGCGCGCACCTTGTCTCCGTCGCGCGGAGGCTCGGTTCCTGCTATACACGTGTTGCCCATTCCGGTTGCAGTGGAGTGGCCATTGCTGCTCGCGATTCCGGAAACGCCCCTTGCCACCTCGGAAGCTCGCCGGGTCCTTCCGCGTCTTTATAGCCGCGTCGATCTCATCCACAACGTTCAAAGCGCCATGCTGCTGGTGCTCGCCTTTGCTCAGGGCCACGGAGAGTGGCTGGCGGAGGCGCTCAGCGATCGCGTGCACCATCCCTACCGTGCGCAACTGTGTCCTCTCTTGCCGGTACTGAGCACACTTTCAGGAAGCGAGGGAGTAAATGGCGTTGCGCTGAGCGGCGCGGGTCCGTCGGTTTTGATGTTCTTGCGCGAAAACATCAATCGCGAGGAAGTGAAAGAGCGCGTGACGGCATATCTTGCAGAGCAGGACATGCGAGCCGAATTGCGATTCACAACAATCAGCCCGGTCGGTGCGCGCGAAAGCTATCCTGTCATGCTGCCGCAAAGCAGGTGAGGCATTCGATGCGAAACCACAGAATCATATGCGAGAGTTTGGCGTTTTACGGGGAGAATGCTCTAAATGCAAACTGCCTGTTGCTAGTCGCTTCTCACCAGCTCGCCGGCAGCGTTTCGCTCAGCTCCGTCGTAAGTGCCCACTCTACCTCGCGCTGCTGATTATGAGTCAGCTTCATGCCGCTCGACGTCAGATAGAACACGTCGTGCGCCATTGCGCCTTCAGTGTCGATCAGCGCGACTTCAATGCTGCAACCCTCGCCCGCAAGAGTTGAGCTGATGCTGTACAGCAATCCCGGACGATCCTGTGTCGTGATTTCGATCATGGTGCTGGTGGGCGAGCACCCGTCGTCAAAGCGCAGTTTGGTCTCCACCTTGAGCTTGACCGGCTTGTTGTCGGCACGAAGACGGGGTTCGATCAACCTGTCGAGCGGCGCCTCTCCGTTCAGAATGGATACCACCGATTTCTTGAAACGCTCGCGTTCGGATGGATTGAGTTCGAGCGTGCGGAAGCGATCACGGAAGTAGAGACTGTCCACGATCACGCCGGTCTCGTTCGACAGCGCGCTCGCCTTCGTAATATCCATTCCCCAGCCGTACAGAATTCCTGTCAGCATGGCGAAGAGACCGGGCTTGTCGGCGCTGATCACTGTGAGTTCGTGCTGGTCGCGTGTCTGGCGCAAGCCGACCTGCACCGGTTCCGACCGCAGACGCTTGGCCATCTCGAAGTGTCCCAGCACCTGCTCGGGCGAATACGACAGCAAATAGCGCTGCGGCAGTCCATTCAGGAACTTCAACAGTGGCGAACGGTCCTTGGGTGCCAGCGCGACAATGCGTTCCACCTGTTCGGTAGCCACCTCTGCGTGAAACCGTTCTTCGTCGACGCTGCGGTTAAAGTAGTTCGCCGTCGCGATATAGAGCTGCCAAAGGCTCTCGGTTTTCCACGGCGTGAGCGCCTCCGGATTTACCGCCTTGATATCGGCCAGCGTCATAAGCGTCAGCATCTTCAGCCGCTCGGGTGTCTCCATCTTGCCGGCGAGTTCGCGCACTGTTTCTGGATCGAAGATGTCGCGCCGCCGCAGTGTGGACGAAAGCTCTAGGTGGCTGGAGATGAGAAAGCCTACCGTCTTGATGTCTTCGGCGCTCAGTCCCAACCGCTCTACCGCCGGCAGCGCGAGTTGCAGGCTTCCGTGAACGTGATTGTTCCCGGCAAGGCCCTTGCCTGTGTCGTGGAAAAGCAAAGCCAGGAACAGCAGCTCCGGCCGCTCAAGCTCCGAGAAAACCTCGGCAAACGGCGCCAGCCATTCCGCCTTGTTCTTCGGAAGCTCATGCAAAATTTCGATGGTGAGAAACGTGTGCTCATCGACGGTGTAGCGATGATAGAGGTCGCGCAACACCAGTGAGTCGATCGTCTCGAACTCGGGCACAGCCTGCGACAGTAAACGCACGGAGTGCATGGCCCGCAGCGCTTCGGCTGCGTATGGCTGCAGCAAAAGCTCGCGCAGATACCGCCACAAGCTGGCGCCTTGCGGCATGGCATCGCGCAGTGCGCGGCGAGCATTGTTCAACCGGCGCTCCGTTTCTATGGCGAGTTGCAGACCATGCCGCGCCATGAAGATGAACAGGCGCAACACCACCTCTGGATCGCGCGCGCCCGCCGATTGCTGGATGTAAACCCTCCGGTCCACTACCGAGAACTCGTCGTTCGAGACCCCGAACCGCCAGCGGCGAAACGACCGCACCAGTGCCGAACGGGACGCCGTTGTCTGGTCCAGCACCTGCCGCGCGTTGCGATACAGAGTTTTTGCGTAACGGAAGTACAGGCGCATCCACTCTGCCGACGAGATCGGGCCCTCCGCGCTGCCCACGCCGCGTCCGGCCAGATCCTCCTGAGCTTCCCACGAAACGATGTTTTCATCGCGGCCGCTGCGGTAGTGCAAGTAACAGCGCGCTGACGACATGAACTCCATGCCATCCAGCACGCTGTCGTCATCCGAGTTCTGTTGGATTTGCAGCGATGCCGGCCACTCCCGATTGCTCGCCAACTCGCCGATCAGCGTCACCCAACGAGTGATGTGAAAATCCCGCAGCCCTCCCGGGCTGTCCTTCAGGTTGGGTTCCAGGTGAAAGATGGTCTTCCCGAATTTCTGATGCCGGCTGTTCGTGACCTCAACCAGCCGTGAGATCAGCAGGTTGGATTCGCGCGCCACTAACTGCGGCACGATGTTATCGCGCAGGCGGGCGAACAGTCGTTCGTCGCCGATCAGAAAGCGGCAGTCCAGCAACGAAATCGTGAACTCAACATTCTCTTGATCGAATCGGCTGCAATCGTCCAGCGTGCGAGTTGTAGGACTGACCCGCAACCCCGCGTCCCAAAGTTCCTGGCAGATGGTGCGCACAGGATCTTTCGCGCGTGCGCGCAAGCCCTCCGTCTCGCAGAGAAAAAGCAGGTCGATGTCCGAATGCGGATAGAGCGCCTGGCGGCCATAACCGCCCAGCGCCACCACGGCAACTCCTGAGCCTGGAGAGAAGGCATTCTGTTGGGACCACAGGTGGAAGACCAGCTTGTCCGCCAACTGTGCGCGCCCCTGAATGCAGGCCTTGCCCGAAGCGTTGCTTTCAAAATCGCGTCGAACCCGATCTGACTCCTCTTTGTAGTAACTCCGCAGCGCAGGATCAAAAGTCGGGCTCGACATGTTCTTTGCGTGTGACGGCGCCACGCCCTCTCCTAGCAATCGACCGGGAGTAGTGTGAAGCGCCCCGCGTACCATCCGTTTCAACCAGAAAATACCAACGCGCCGGCTGCGTTGGCCGAATGTTTCTGGTGGTTGTTCTAGGAATACAGGCTTTTCGCGGTCCTGTGAAATTCAAACTATTTATGCCATGTATTCGCGCGTGTTATCTGCGCGGCGCAATGTGGCATTTCGTTAAAAGGTCTGGATAGCCCCGGGGGGAGCACCGGCTTTTCGAGCCGCTGAAATGCGCGTCCCAAAATAACCGATGGGCTTCACCCCGGCATTTGCGATCTCTAATCGAACAAGCTCCGACCCAGCCGATGTGTATGCGCGGCGGATCTCAACGCCGCGCCTCCTGCCGCAACCGCGCTAGCCGTTCGCACGCATTTGCCAGATCGGAATTCGTCTTGGCAAAGCAGAAGCGCAGCAGATGCTCGCCTCTTCCACCTTGGAAGAAGGCCTCTCCTGGCACGCATGCCACGCCGGTGAGATGGAGCAGATTCATCGCCTTCTCAATGCTGTCCGCTCCCGGAACCGCCGACGCATCTGCCAGCACGTAGTACGCCCCCGCCGGAACGCTGGGCTCCAGCCCAGCTTCACGCAGTGCGTCGCAAATCATCTCGCGCTTGTGTTGATACTCGTCGATAAGGTCGCTATAAAACGAATCCGGTAGAAGCTCCAGACCGGCGGCGGCGCCGTGTTGCAATGCCGACGGCGCACAGACATAGGTGAGATCGTGGAAGTAATTGATCGCCGGAGTCCATTTTGCGGATGCGTACACGTAGCCGATGCGCCATCCGGTAATACTGAAGACTTTCGAGAATCCTGAGATGGTAATCGTTCGCTCGGCGATACCGGGCAGGGAAGCTGGGCTCAGATGCCTCTGACCGTCATAAACAAAGTGCTGGTAAATCTCGTCGGTGAAGATGAACAGATCATGGCGCGTTGCAATCTCGGCAATCTTGGCCAGTTCACCCCTGCAAAACACTTTCCCTGACGGATTCGCCGGCGTGTTGACCACAATCCCTCGCGTCTTCGGGTTGATCGCCGCAGCGAGACGGTCTGCTGCCAGCGAATAATTTGGCGGATCAAGCGGCACCAGCACCGGTTTGCAATACTGGCTGGCCAGCGTCGCGTAATGGTAGCCGTAGTACGGCTCAAACAGGATGACCTCATCCCCCGGATTCAGCAGCGCACGGCACGAAGAGTCGAATCCCCCGGTCACCCCCGAGGTCACCAGAATCTCGCTCTCGGGATCAGCCGCTATCCCATTCTGTCTCAGCAGCTTGCCAGCGATTGCCTGGCGAAGACTGGCGATCCCGTCGGCCCGCGTGTACTGGTTATAACCTGCTTCCATTGCCGCCTCTGCTGCTTTTCGAACGACCGCTGGGACCTCCGTGTCGCACACACCCTGCGCCAGGTTAACGCCGCTTACCTTCTCGCATTCCACAGACATAGTGCGAATCGTGGACTGCACAATACGGCTGGCCATATCGCTCAGGCCTAACATCCGAAGCTCCTTCCGGCAGTGACGATTTCACCAGTGTGCCACAAGCGAAGAGGAATGGCTCAAAGCGCCATATTCCCGATATTCTTCCCCACCATGTTCGCTCGTCACAATCAGATGTGACTTTGGTCGTTGTCAGAAATTGAGAAGGGGTTAGAATAGAGTTGGAATTGAAAATGATTTTCAACTTCATATTCGGCCGCAGGCACCGGCGCGCGCACGGCAACGGCGCTCTGGCTGATCTTCAGGTCGGCGAGCGGGGCATTGTGCGGGAATTGCGCCTCGACCACTCCATCGCCGAACATCTGATGAATCTGGGCTTTGTGCCGGGCCTGGAAGTCAGCGTCGAGCGCAGCGGCCCCGGGGGTGATCCTCGGGTCTATCGGGTCGAAGGGACGGAAGTGGCTCTCCGCCGCGAGCTCTCGCGTTATATCGAAGTATCCCTGGTCGGCGCTGCACCATTCGGTGATTAACGTAACGGAGGTCCGGCGATGACGTGTCATGCTGTGGCACGCCCGGAGGAGCAGAATGCAGCCGGAGTCCGAACCGTTGCCGTCGTGGGTCCTCCCAATTCCGGTAAGACTACCCTTTACAACCGTCTCACTGGACTCCGACAGAAAGTTGCCAACTTCCCCGGCGTCACCGTCGAGCATCATGTCGGGTATATGCGTAACCCCTTGAGCGAAGAGGTTGCGCTCATCGATCTTCCCGGCATTTACAGTCTTCATCCGAAATCCGAAGACGAGCGTGTCGCCGTGGAGGTACTGCAAGGCAAAATGCCGGGCATGCCGCGTCCCGATGCGGTCATCGTCGTCCTCAATTCCAACAACCTGAATACCCATCTCGTGCTGGCTGCACGTGTCATAGCGCTCGGGCTTCCGACACTGGTTCTGCTAAACATGGCGGACGAACTGAAGCGGCAGAAGGGAGCAGTCGATGTCCTCGCCCTCGCACGCGAGTTGGGAACGCCGGTTGCCCTCGTCAGCGCGACCACCGGAGAAGGGCTTGAGGCTGTAAGGAATTTCCTGTCTGCCACCTCGTCTCCTCCTGAGCCGCTGGAGTTGCCGGTAGTCGGTAGCACGCGCAGCGTGCGCGAGTGGGCCGTTCGCGTCGGTGAGACCGCCAACTATCGCCGCCCGGCAACACCGGTCTGGACCAAGCGACTCGACAACATCTTTCTGCATCGAGTTTGGGGACCCCTGATTTTCCTTGCCGTCATCGTTGCTGTCTTCCAGATGATTTTTGTTGCCGGCAAGCCATTGCAGGACATTCTGCAAGGCTTCCTCGACGCCACCGGCGCGAGAGTGGGAGCCATTTTGCCTGACGGCATGCTCCGCTCCCTCATCATCAATGGCGTCTGGAAGGGAGCCGGATCGGTCGTCGTCTTCTTGCCTCAGATTCTGCTGCTGTTTCTGGTCATCGGCATTCTCGAAGACTCGGGGTATCTCGCGCGCGCAGCCGTCATCGCCGACCGCACCATGTCGCGCGTCGGACTGAACGGCAAAAGTTTCATCCCACTGCTGTCTGCCTACGCTTGCGCGGTGCCGGCCATCATGGCCACGCGTACCATCGAGAACAAGCGCGACCGCATCGCCACCATCCTGATTGCGCCCTTCATGACCTGCTCGGCAAGATTGCCTGTCTACACCATGGTGATCGCGGCGTTCATTCCCGGCCGCCCTGTGCTCGGACCATTTCTCAGCACGCGTGCAGCGGCCATGCTCGGTCTCTACGTGTTGGGGTTCCTGATGGCGGTCTTCACGGCGCGGATTCTGAAATCTACGATTCTTCGCAGCAAGGACGCGCCCTTCATCCTCGAGATGCCGCCGTACCGCTGGCCCATGCCCGCCTCGCTTGGCTTACGCCTCGTCGATCGCGGCAAAGCCTTTCTGTATCGCGCCGGCACGGTAATCATGCTCATCTCAATCGTGCTGTGGGCCGCGACGAATTTCCCCATGCACAACGGCCAGCCACCTGCAATCCAGGATAGCTGGGTTGCCTCGGTCGGCCATGCCATCGAGCCCGTCATTCGGCCCCTCGGCTTCGACTGGAAAATAGGCGTCGGGCTGGTTACTTCTCTGGCCGCGCGTGAAGTCATCATTGCGACGCTCGGTACACTGAACGGAATCGACGCGGAGGTCCACTCGTTCGACCTGCAGATGGCTCTGCGCCAAGAATTGACCCTGCCAGGAGCTGTCGCCCTGCTGGTTTTCTTCGCCTTCGCCATGCAGTGCATGTCGACGCTGGCCGTCGTGCGTCGCGAAACCAATAGCTGGACATGGCCCGCCGCTCAGTTCGCCTACATGACCGTCGTGGCTTACGTTTCCGCCTACGCGGCCTACCACATCACCGGATATTTCATTCGCTAAGAGTTAGCGTCGCTCGATATTGGTTAGCTACCGCCGCCCAGACGACGACTACATGGACGGGGAGGTCCAGAAACGGCTAATTTCGCGGAACCGTCCCGCAGAACAGATTCTTACCTGCGCTCCGATGCCGGTCATCGAGATTCTCTCTCCCGAAGATCGCATTTCCCGACACAACGAACGGCTAAGCGACTATCGCTCAAGGGGAATTCGGAATATCTGGGTAATTGATCCTGCTAGGCGAGTGGCTTTGGACTGCAGCATGGCTACGTGGCTTCCGGTCGATGAGCTGCACATTGAAGCCATTCCCATAGTTTTGCCTCTGGCGGACATGTGGAAGGAATTGGGAAACGAATCGATAAATGTGGGTTAGAACCCACGCCACTTCCTACGAAGCACCCTTCCCCAATTCGCTCACCAATTTCGGCAACACCTCGCCCGCCTTCCCCTCCACCACCTCGTCGAAGAAGGCCCGATTCGCAGGCTCCTCCGGCCCCACGTAAACCGTTTGCGCCCGATTCCGCCGGGCCATGCGCACGAAGCTTGCCGCTGGTTCCACCACTCCTGATGTGCCAATCGTGAGCACCATAGTCGCCACTCCGAGCTGATGAAGAATCAACTCCATCTCAAACGGGACTTCGCCAAACCAGCAGACATAAGGACGAATTAGCGCGCCACACTGTTCGCAGCGCGGAAGCTCCTCCCGCCGCGGGTACGCTCGCCCGTCCTCGAACGGCTCCGACCCGCAGCGAAGGTCCGAACATCGCGACCACATGATCCGCCCATGCATGTGCACAACCCGCTGAGAGCCGGCCTGCTCGTGCAGCGAATCGACGTTCTGCGTGCAGAGGAAGAACCGATCCCCCAGCCACCGCTCCAACTCCGCCAGCGCAAAATGCGCCGGATTGGGCTTCACCGTCGCGTGTCTCTGCCGGCGTTCCGAGTAAAATTGCCAAACCAGTGCAGGATCAGCCGAGAACGCCTCCGGAGACGCCACCTCCTCCACCCGGTATCCCCGCCACAACCCACTCACTCCGCGAAAAGTCGGCAGCCCGCTTTCCGCACTGACGCCAGCGCCGGTAAGCACGAAGATGCGGTCTTCCTTAGACAAAGAGCCCAACGTCATTTGGCCTGGCTCTCGCCCTTCAGATACTTGTCGAACCACGCCACCGTGCGCCGCAGCGCATCGATCTGGTTCTCGCGCTTGGCAAACCCATGACCTTCAGCAGGGTAATAGTGTGCTTCGACGGTGCGGCCTTCCTTCTTGAGGATGTCGTAAACCTGCTCGGCTTCTTCCTTAGGCACACGAATATCGTTCTCACCCTGCAGGATCAGCAGGGGCGCTTTCTCACTGCGAATGTATTGGATCGGCGAGGTCGCATCGTACACTGACTTGTTTTTCACCGGATCGCCCAGAAGTGACTTCTCGTACTCCTGAAGGGAGGGATCCTCATGTTGAAGCATGGTGTACCAGTCTATGATTCCGTACTGCTCAACCGCCGCAGCCCAAACATCCGGGGTCTTGCCGATAGCCATCAGTGTCATGAACCCGCCGTAGGAACCGCCCGTGATTCCAATCTTATTGGCATCGACATATCCGGTATCGATCAGGAACTTCGTCGCATACACCTCGTCCTGCAAATCTCCACCGCCCAGGTCTTGGAAGTTGGCCTTCTGGAAGTCGATTCCGTAACCTGTCGATCCGCGCACGTTCGGAGCGATACAAATGTAGCCGCGCGATGCGAGCGCCGCGGCTGTGGAATTGAAATAATCCGTAGTCTGTCCAGTGGGGCCGCCGTGCGGAAGCACGATACCCGGATTGCTGCCGTCACGCTTAAGGTTGAACGGCATCCACAGAAACGCGCTGATCATCGTCCCGTCAAAACTCTTATAGTGCACCAGCTGCGCCGCCGGAAGGCTCTCGGGATTCAGGCTTGCCACCGCCGAGTACGTCAATTGCCTGGGCTTCTGCGATGCGATATCGTATACCCATAGATCCGACGGTCGCTGTGAGCTCTGATACTGCAACAGCAGCGAGTTGCTCCTCGGGGCGAAAGCATTTGGAGTCCCTGCTAGATCGGTCAATCCCGGTGGCATGGCCACCGCTGTGGCCTTCGGTGTCTTCAGATCGTAAAGATAGGCGGTTTGCAATCCATCTGCATTAATTACGTAGCCGCTGAGTCGGCCATCGGGTGAAAAGCTTCCTGGGGCAGCCTCCCACTGCGTATCCGTCAGCCACTTGATCTGCTTGCTGGCGATATCGAGGACCCCAACATTCGCAAATCCGCCCTTCTCGTTTGACGAGATCATGACCAGTTTTTCATCAGGCGAAATTGCCGAACCGATATAGAGAACCTCGCCTTTATGCGGCGTCAATTCTTCTACTTGCCCCGAGCCTGCGTCGATCAGGTAAACGCTGGAATTAGAGAACGCGGCATTAAAGCGACCGGCCAGAAGGCGCTTTCCATCGGGACTCCAGGTCACTACGTTCCATTCGTGGTCTTTCGTCTTCTCGTTGGTCAGGTTACGCACGGCGCGTGTGTTCAAGTCCAGCACAGCCACATCAGTTGCTGAAGCAGTCTTCGGCTTGTAGTTGAGTGCAATCGCCTTCCCATCCGGCGAAAACAGCGGCCCCGTCTCCGAGATCTCCGATGAATTTGTCAGGTTCACCGGTGCTCCGCCGTTACTCGGCACTTCGAACAGGTCGTAATACTCGTTCCCGCCGAAGTCCTGCTCATACGCGATCCACTTCCCGTCGGGCGACCACACCTCGCCGTTTTGCCGGTCATCTGACACCGCCAGCTGAATCGGCCATCCGCCCTCGGCATTGACAACCCACAGGTTCGCCCGGCCAGTAAGGTTCGTGGTGAAGGCGATCTTCCGCCCATCCGGAGACCATGACGGTGAACTCACCCGCCGGCTATAAAACAGGTTCTCGACCGGCACCGGCCTTGCCGCAGAATTTGCCGGAGAGCTGATCGACTTCGGATCTGTCGCCTGCCGGTCCTTCGGCGAGTCCGCTGCCCACGCGAAAAGGACCCCCCAGCTCACAACAATCGAAACCGCGAAACCGCGACACGCTCGCCGACCATTCATGCTTACCCCCGAAGACAGCCAAACAGCAATCCCTCAGCTTACCGAATCCCTCTCCCATTTCGATATACTAAGTGGTTTGTTGTCCTGTTGTTTCCGGAACCGGGGTGCACCGGCGCATCCGTCTCCCCGGTAGGGAATCAATACACAATAGGCCTTCGAACGACCGCCCGGCGCAACACCTGCTGCCATGCCTAGGGAGTTTGTCATCCTTGTCGACCCTACTGACCAACGTTGATACCGAAAAACAGGAGCGCATCCTCGATTCGTTCCGCCGCTGGGGTTATCTGCAAGCCGACCTCGATCCGGTCGGACACTTTGCTCCCCTCGCCCATCCCGACCTCGAGCTGACTGGCGACGAAGCCGATGCAGCCCGCCGCATCTACTCCGGCACCATCGGCGTCGAGTTCATGCACATCCCTGATCCCGAGAGACGCCACTGGATCCAGGAGCGCATGGAGTCCGAGCTCGCCGCTCCCATTGATCGCGCACACGTCCTCGACCAGCTCGTCCGCGCCGACGTTTTCGAGCAGACCATTCACTCTCGCTACATCGGTACCAAGCGTTACTCGCTGGAAGGCAACACCGCGCTCATACCGCTGCTCGACGAAATCCTGAATGCGGCTTGCGAAAACGGCGCCGAACAGGCTGTTCTAGCCCTGAGCCATCGCGGACGCCTGAACGTCATCATCAACATCGTGAAGCGCCCCGCCGCCGAAATTTTCGCCGGTTTCGAGGACGTCGATCCCCGCAGCGTGCTGGGCGGCGGCGACGTGAAGTACCACATCGGCGCGACCGGCATCTTCACCGCTGCGAATGGCGGAAAGGTTCGCATTCACCTCGTTTCGAATCCCAGCCACCTCGAAGCCGTCAACCCTGTGGCCCAGGGTCGCGCCCGTGCCAAGCAGACGCGCATCGGCCGCGACGGCAAGGCGAAGGTTCTGCCTCTCATCATGCATGGTGACTCCGCATTCGCTGGGCAGGGAATCACTGCCGAAACCCTGAACCTCGCCAATCTGCGCGGTTACACCGTTGGCGGCACCGTCCACGTCATCGTCAACAATCTCATCGGATTCACCACCAATCCGCAGGACGCCTATTCCGGCCGTTTCTCCTCTGACTTGGCCAAGCGCTTGCCCATTCCCATTTTTCACGTGAATGGCGAAGACGCCGACGCCGTCGTGCGTGTCGGCCGGATGGCTCTCGAATATCGCTATCGGTTTCACAGCGACGTCGTCGTTGACGTCATCGGCTTCCGCCGCCACGGCCACTCCGAAGTCGACGACCCAACCATCACGCAGCCTATCCTCTATCGCAAAATCAAGGGCAAGCCACTGCTCTATCTCTCCTACGCCGAGCGCGTGGGCATGGACCCGCATCCGTTTGTCGAAAAGTTCCAGGCCGAGCTCGACGCCGCGCAAAAAGCCGGCAAGAGCATGGCCAAGAAGCCGGTCATGCGGCAGCTACCCAGCTACTGGGCGCCGTTTCACGGAGGTCCTTACAACCCGGCCGACGAAGTCGACACCGGACTCCCCACCGCCGAGCTACTGAGAATTACTGACGCGCTTACGAAATATCCGGAAGGCTTCCACATCCACCCCAAGGTGCAGAAGCTTCTCGAGCAGCGCCGCGAGATGGGATACGGTAAGCGTCCGCTCGATTACGGGATGGCCGAAGCGCTGGCATTTGGGTCGCTCGCCATGCAGGGCATTCCCATCCGCCTTAGCGGCCAAGACAGCCGCCGCGGTACCTTCAACCAGCGCCACTCTGTTCTCATTGACATCATCGACGAGAAAGAGTACGTGCCCCTTTGCCACCTCGCGCCCGGACAAGCCCGCGTCGAGATCTACAACTCCGAGCTCTCCGAAGCCGCCGTCCTCGGCTTCGAATACGGTTTCTCGCGCGATTTCCCTGAGGCTCTGATAATGTGGGAGGCGCAATTCGGCGACTTCGCCAACGGCGCACAGATCATCATCGATCAGTTCGTCGTCGCCGGCGAAGACAAGTGGGAGCTGCTCACCGGCCTCGTCATGCTTCTCCCCCATGGACACGAAGGCCAGGGGCCCGAGCACTCCAGCGCCCGCGTCGAGCGCTACCTCCAGCTCTGCGCCCGCGACAACATGCAGGTCGTACAGCCTTCCACTGCAGGCCAGTATTTTCACCTGCTGCGCCGTCAAGCCATGCGCAAGTGGCGCGTGCCGCTCATCGTTTTTACACCGAAGAGCATGCTTCGCCATCCCGAGGCGTTGTCGCCCATCGCCGAGCTGGAACGGCCGCGCTTCCAAACCGTCCTCGCCGACGAGTCAGCCCTCGACGCCAAACGCGTTCTCCTCTGTACTGGCAAGATCGGCCAGGAGTTGCGCATCGAGCGCAAGAAGCTCAACATGCACGGCCCGGCCATCGTCATGCTCGAGCAGATGTACCCGTTCCCAGAAGCTGACCTGCGCAGCGTACTGGGGCGCTACACCAATGCATCCGAGTTCATCTGGGTACAGGAAGAGCCGGCCAATATGGGCGCTCTGTCATTTGTCCTTCCACGATTGAAGCGCATCGTGGGAAACAATCTGCGCAGTATCAAGCGTGCCGCCAACGCCACGCCAGCAACCGGCTCCGCCAAAGCTCACGAGCTCGAGCAGAAGACCCTCATCACCATGGCCCTCGGAGAAGGCCTCTAGCCGACATCGGGCAATTAGGATCAGGGTGTACCACCCTTCCCGCCCCTCACTTGAGCAATCGGCTGGGAATGAGGTCCGTAACTCTCTCTGTATAGCGGGGCGTTGCGACAACTCGGTGCCCACTCTCGGAAATCTGTTATCTCGCTCCGTCTGGAGGGCAACGCAAGAGCTCTGCCATCCCTAGTAAGCGGCAACTCCCCGCAGCATGGCGCGCCCTGTCATAAATTCCCCGCAACCCGCCACTATGAATTTACGGAGAATGACAACCCAAAGCCTTCCAAAAGGCATAGTAGTCCCTCTTTTCAGGCTTTTAACATGCTGAAAACAAAAGAGATTAGTTTGGACCCAGCCGTGCTTCAGCTAGGTGGGAGGCAGTCCGCCGTCCGGACTTGCCGAGTCTTTCTCTATTCCATTAAGCGAAGCGGAGAGTTCCATGAATAGAAGTATTTTGAAGTTCGTCTCCCTGCTAACAGTGCTGCTCCTATGCTCGGTCGCGGCGTTTGGCCAGGCAGAGTCGGGACAGATCAGCGGCACGGTTACGGACACCAGCAATGCGGTGGTTCCAGGTGCAAAGGTAACTGTCACCAACGTAAATACCGGCTTGGTTCGCAATAGTGTTACCAACAACGCTGGCGAATACGTTGTTTCGAGCCTTCGGATCGGAACCTATGATGTCCTCATTGAAAAAGAAGGCTTCCAGAAGTACAGCAACCGTGTTCAGGTGGACGTTGGTTCTAGAGTTGACCTGTCCGCGAAGTTGGCTGTAACAGGCGCTTCGACCACGGTGGAAGTTACCGCCTCGGGTGAAACGGCCGTCGTTAATACCGAAACCCAGACTCTTTCGACGGTCGTTACCAGTAGCCAACTGCAGGATTTGCCGACTCTCACGCGCAACCCGTATGACTTGGTCGCAACATCGGGTAACGTCAGCGATGCCGACTCCGGTCAGGCTCTCCGCGGTGTTGGCTACGCCATCAACGGGCAGCGTGCCGCCGGTACCGATATCCTGCTCGACGGCGCCGAAAACGTTGACCTGTTTGGCGCCAGTGTCGGCCAGAGTGTTCCCCTGGATTCAGTCGCGGAATTCCGCCTTTCTACCAGCAACTTCACCGCGGAATACGGACGCGCATCGGGCGGAGTGGTTAACGTCACCACCAAGTCCGGCACCAATCAGTTCCATGGATCGTTGTTTGAATTCAACCGCGTTGCAGCTCTGGCTTCGAACACGTACGACAACAATGCCTTCCGCGCAGCTGCTTTCGCCGACGGAACCTGCACGCAGGGCCAGCCTTGCGCCGTCGGCGCCAAACCTGGCTTTACCCGCAACCAGTTTGGCTACTCCATCGGTGGACCCATCGTAAAGAACAAGTTGTTCTTCTTCAGCGCCACCGAATGGACGAGGGTGCGTAGCAACTCCACCGTCAACCAAGTGATCCTTGATCCGGCGTTCCTGTCGGAGCCGGGAGTCGGTGCTGCCACCTTGACCTACTTCAACGCCTATGGCCAGCATCTGCGTCCTGGTTTGGTGGTTTTGAATCACATTCCCTTTGGCTTATCAACAAGCAATCTGCTGCCAGCTAATGCTCCGTTCCTCGAAACGGTGCAATATCAGGTGCCCAGTAACTCGGGTGCTGGCCTTCCGCAAAACACTTACTCGAACGTGGACCGCGTCGATTGGACGATCTCCGACAAGACACAACTATATGGTCGCTACGCGATCTTCAGCGAAGACGACCTGCCGGGATCGAACAACAACAGCCCGTATGTTGGTTATGACACTGGTTCTACTAACTTCGACCAGAATGTCGTAATCAATTTGACCCACGTCTTTACTCCCAACTTGGTCAATTCCGTTAAGCTGGTTTACAACCGTTTGAACAACTTCCAGCCATTGGGAACCAATCCGGCAGCCCCAACGCTCTACACCGGTGCCTCCGGTGTCATCCGAGTTGGTGGCAACCAAGTCGGATTCCCTGGATATACGAACCTGACTCCAGGCAACGGCATTCCCTTTGGTGGGCCGCAGAACCTTTACCAGATCTACGATGACCTAAGCTGGTCCAAAGGTAAGCATCAGCTTAAGTTTGGCGGCGCTTACATCCAGACCCGCGACAACCGTACCTTTGGTGCCTATGAGAACCCGGTACAAGCCTTCTCTGCCAGCGGAAGTGGTTCTCTCGCCTCGACAGCCGCCGGTTTGTTTAACGGCCAGGTCGCCTTGTTTCAGAGCGCGATTTATCCCCAGGGTGAATTTCCCTGCTTCCGCAGTCTTACGACGGGGAAGCCGATCCAGACGCCTGACTGTACTCTCAACCTTCCTGTTGGCTCTCCCGCCTTTAACCGCAACAACATCTACAACGACGGCTCCTGGTACGTGAATGATTCGTGGAAGGTTACTCCTCGCCTGACCCTGAACCTTGGCCTGCGCTGGGAGTACTACGGTGTACAGCACAACGCCAACCCGAAACTGGACTCGAACTTCTACTTCGGGCCGGGAACAACTTACCAGCAGACCGTCCGCACTGGCCAAGTTCAGATCGCGGATCAGAGTCCCGTTGGCGGACTCTGGGCCAAGAACCTGAACAATTGGGCGCCCCGCGTAGGCTTTGCCTGGGACGTTCTCGGAAACGGCACCTTGAGCTTCCGCGGCGGCTACGGCATCTCCTATGAGCGCAACTTCGGCAACGTAACCTTCAATGTGATTCAGAACCCGCCGAACTACGCCGTGGTCGCACTGCAATCGGGCGTGGACCTCCCAGTCCAGCCCATCTACACCAACGTGGCCGGGCCATTGGGTGGCTCAACCGGCAGCAAAGCGTTTCTTAGTCCAAGCTGCCGCTGCGTCGATCCGCACATCAAGCAGGCATATGCCAACTTCTGGTCCGGCGCGATCGACTATCAAATGCTGAAGAACACGGTTGTTTCGGTCGAGTATGTCGGATCCCACGGCGTGCATGAGTACAGCATCGCCAATATCAACAAGGCATACTTCGGCTCCACTTATCTGGGAGATGCGCGGGCGTCTAACCGCCTGAACCAGCAGTACACCAACATGAACTTCCGCGGCTCGGGTGGCTTCAACCAGTACAACGGCCTGAACATTAAACTGCAGAGCAACAACCTCTTCAATAAAGGCCTGTTCTTTACCGCCAACTACACGTGGTCGCACGCCATCGACGACCTGTCGTCAACCTTCGCTGAAGGCGGCAACGGCAACAACCAGTTGGGCTACACTGATCCATGGTATCCCCAGTTGGACAAGGGCAACTCTGAATACGATGTCCGTAATCGCTTCGTCTTCAGCGGAACCTGGAACCTGCCTTGGGGCAACAACGCCAGCAGCGGTTTTGTGAGACAAGTGGCCGGAGGATGGAGCCTCTCGCCCATCTTCGCCACCCGCACCGGGAGTGACTTCACCATTTACGACTGCACCAATGGTGTGTCGAACTGCCCACGTTGGGTAACAACCGCTCCCAACTCGCCCAAGGGCAATGCTGGATTGAAGGCTATTTCAGCAGATAACTTCCTGTACCAGACGCTTCCGATTGATCCCAACATCGACCAGCCGTTTGGAACAGGAGACTCTCTGGAGGTACCGAACCAGATCGTCTTCTGCGGTGCGAACACGATCGATACCGCTGTTCATACCTGCAGCGGACTGCCGGTGGGTCGTCGTAACTCGTACTGGGGACCGAACAACTGGACGTTCAACGCGGTCGTAGCGAAGACCTTCAAGCTGACCGAGCGCTTCAACCTCCAGTTCCGGTTCGAGATGTATAACGTGTTCAACCACTCCAACTACTATGTCCAGGTCGCCAACGCGGACGTCTCATCCTTCAACTTTATTACCGCACAGAAGGGTGTGACGCCGGTCCTGGGTGCTCCCAACGAGCATCGTGACATTCAGTTTGGATTGAAGCTTAACTTCTAAAACCTGATTTGGGTTGCAGCACTCGGGGAGCCTTAGGGCTCCCCAATTTTTTGTGTCAGGGCGGCCCACAATTGCCATACCCCGCCGAGGCGTGGCAATTGTGCATTGCAGTGGAATCCTGCCTGTGCATCGGGTGGGGACTACCGAGCTTCAGTCCGGTGAATGGCGCCCAGAGAGACGGGCACCTAGTCGCCGAGTGTTTACCTAAACGTTCCTAGAAATTACTTTAGTCTTCACTTCAGTATTGTGCGGGATGTTCCCATGTCAGGAAACTTGGAACAGCTTGGGAAGGATCATCAGTAGGAGAGAATACCGCTCGTGAGGCTCGGACCCCATATATGCAACCCCTTTTTTCCGAGCCTCACGCTGGATGGCCGGTTCCTTGCCGAGCCTCCCGGGCGGTCACGCCGTGCCTTCGCAACGGCAACTTCGGATGCACCGCAATCCCGACTGCTTCCACAAAATGCACGTAGGGTTCCACTGGTAACAGACCCTATGTTATTGAAAAGCCTAGGCGTAGCACGGTTGGGGTAGATAGGCTCTCCATAAATCCGTATCGGCTTCCCGCTTGGGCTACCAGTTCTTGGAGATAAACGTTCTGAAATCTGCTGGTCACGACTAGCCAGTAAGTGACGCGCCTGACACGCTAAAGTTTGTCATACATACAGCAAACAGCCAGTCTATTCCACAGGGCGGCATGCTGCAGTTTCTTTGAAAGCGCGGCACATCAACTGCTTTTGCTGAAAACAGGTTGGCCAGTCAAAAACTCGAATCTGCCGAAACAATGCTGTCTTAGATTGCGCTTCCCGGAATCGTTAATTTGATCAAGCTCTTACCGTTGAGAGAGGTAGGTCGCCGTCCAACTACTGCCGACACATCGCAAGCTGCACTGGCCGCGATTGGGACAAATCCGGCGCTTGGAAGAGATGATCAATCCAGACCCGCAAGTCGCGGTAGACGAACAATTGTTGCCGCAACAACGCCACCAGATTCTAGAGGGACCAGCCAAAAGTCGCTTTCACTTGCAGGTACTTGAGGGGCAGCAGGCAATCAACGCCGTACAGCATCAATCACGCCGCAGTTGATGACCAGTTTGTCGAGGGAGTCTCCATCGATATCAGCGAATCTGGTGTAGCCTTCGAAACTGAAGCCGACTTGAACTCCGGGAATCTCGTTGAACTGGTTTTCGATGTGAATGAGGAGACTGAGTATCACCGCTACGCCCGACTGCTCTACCGATTCGGACCGCGCTACGGAGCCTACTTCACGAAACCCGACTGACCCGATCACCTCAGAAGTGGTGCCCTGCACCTATCCGCTCGCCGGGCCACCAATTGAGACTAGGACTATTGGCGCGGTGGGCGGATCCGGCTGAATATACTTCCGTCTTTATCGATGAAGCGCGACCGGTGGAGGAGAGGCAGAGACTGATCCGCTGGTTGACGGCTAATTCCCCGGGCTGAATATTCTATCTGCGGTAGCTTCACAATTGCGTCGCACGGCTTCTGCGATGGATCAGTTCAGCTCCCAAGTTTGACAGCCACTGCCTAGCAGGCTTCTTTAGACTACAAGTGGACGAAGCGCCTCACCACCGGGTTTTTTCACAGGTCTACTGACCGACTTGCAGGGACGCTTTTGCCTTTCAACACTTGCAGGCTCCTTCTTCGGCGGCAGAATTCTTCGATACTCGGTGGGCGAGACCCCTAAGTAATTGAAGAACACGGTTCGGAAGGCGGATGCAGTCTTCAAACCGATACCCACCGCAATTTCGCTGTCGGTGGCACTAGAGCTCTTCAAAAGGTCGAGCGCGCGCTCGATACGTCGCCGCAAAACAAACTGACCGAGTGCGACCCCAGTTTGTGATTCAAAACCACACAGCAACACCCTCTCTTTAAGTGAGAGTCTTCTCGCCAGGTTTGAGACCGACAAATTGGTATGAAGATTCTCCATGATGTAGTGGATGACCTGCATGGCGAGTTCAACAGAGTGAAGTTCGAGCAAGAGAGCAGGCTGGGGTAGAGCTGCAGCGTGATTATCGTCTTTCAAAGTGGCGTCCTCGTTCCGCGAGATTCAAACAGAAAGTTAAGTAACTCGGGACGCAAGGACGGCCAGATTACCCCTTGCTTCTGAGCACTCATTCGAGAGGTTTTTAGAGATTACGGTAATTTTAAGTGGTTACTGCGTCAACTGAAATCGTCACGCCATAATACGCCACGCCATTAGTAGTCTCTTAACTCGGAGAGAGACGCCTAGGACCGGGAATGGCCTGCTAGCCGTCCCGTGGGGTAATCCCAGGCGTCGCGAAGGAGATTTAACTGAAGTGCCCTCATTAAACTACTTGAAAAGAAAAGGGGCTTTCAGATTCTTGAGAGAGGTTACAAAATCAATCGCAATCTGTAGGGATCGTCAGCGGAGGCCGGAGGCCAGCCTGGATTCGCACCGGTCCAATGCAATTCCCAGCCGTTATTGATAGGATGAGAGCACTGGGTGGACGGCATCATGCAACATGTGCGGCAGAGTTCTGTCAGCATCGATCTGCCCCAGATTAAGCTATTTGAGGATTGGAGATTGGTTTGCCGGACGATATAGCACCAATTTCTACGGCACTTTAGGCCCATTCCCATTTCGCCCCGTGTAGCGTTACAGTTTGCTGGTGAAGCAGATAAAAGTCATTGTCGCGCTCCTTGCACTTGCGGCTGTCGTGCTTCTCCTCCGCCTTCAACTCGGAGTTTGGTCGATTTTTGTTAAGCCAGTCTATCAAGACCTAAAGCTGCACATTGTAGACGCTGTCGTCGCACTGGTAGTTCTTACAGTGATAATAGTGGTCATGATGGTACCTCGGGTCCGCTCACGCTAAACTCTTGTCGTTTCCGCTTCAAAAGCCACTGAGAGTTTGGACTCATTCACATGTTCAGCTTCCTGGCGGCTTGAAAGGAAAACTTGCCGTATCCGCCGTCACCCGCTCCAAACTGCGTTCATGCGTAGACTGTTGAAAATCCATGAAGAGACGACGGTGTTTCTTCTCGAGCGCGAAACGACGTGATAAAACCCTGCGATGGCATTTTTTACCACAGGGCATTGTTCGCACTCGCGATAGCGTTTGTATTCGCCGCTGTTACGGTGGACAGCCTGCGTGGCTCTTCTTCGCCCCTAACTTTTTTGTGTCCAGCTTATTTGGGGTTTTGGGGCATGGCTCATCTCTGCTTTCCTCAAGACAGAAAGCCTAAGCCCCCAGCAAAAGACCCTACCGCTTGTCCTGCCTCTCCTTCTCGTCGTCTTTAGCGAGACACGAACTTTTGAGGTGGGGCATGTCACCTTTGGTGTGCGGCTTGGTTCTTGATTTGCGCGCTTTGCGTTTGGTTTATGCGAAAGAACCAAATCAATGTGGGCTTGCACGAAGAAGAGCGAAAGGTCCACGACATTCGGCGCTCCTCGCAGTCGCTCTGTAGAAATGAACGGAACTGCCGGTTATCGGCGACATCAGCAGGCTGAGGCTTTGCATGTGACAACAGGTAGGGGCGAGGTGTGCCACACCATCACCCGATTAGGCTTTTTCGGGTAAACGTGAGGTGACAATCGCACGGGTAAGTAATGCAACACCTGGTTTCAAGGGATGCTCGCGTATGGGTGGGGTCGTTTTTGAGATTCTTCTTCGAAGTTCTATTCAGCTCCGACCTGCAAGGCCGGAGGCCGGCTTCCCGGCCCAGTCAGCCTACACAAAGAGCCACTCTCTTCCGGAGAGTGGCTCCGTTGACGAAGCAGGACATCGGGCCCAACTCCGTTACCTATGAGGTGCGATCACCATAAGCAGTGGAGTAGCTCGCACTATTTCAGAATCAATCGGTGAGTTTCAAAATCCTGCGTTTTGTGGCCCGACCCCTGGTGTTTTAAGTTGACGTCCATCGTAAATTCAGGCCAGCTTTAAATTGCAAGCGTTATGTTTATGGTCTAAGAGCTTGCGAGCCTTACGATGGTCTTCGCTGGTCCCACTTCGCCTCACCTGCATAGGTCATTCGAGACCTCAGTTCACACTCCTGGCTTTAAGTGCTTTGTCCGTACTTTCAGACCACTTTATCTGGTTGGCTGGTGGCAAACTGCAATCGTTCAGTGCCACTCCGAGACTGGGATAAGTCTTGGGGTGTTCGCCCGGCTCCGACATCGGAACGGCACGAAGCTGGATGTGTTGCAGACGGTACACGATACTTTGTGTTGGGAAATCAACCAATCAGGGGTGGCTGGGGCAGACTTGGCTAGCGCCTTTTCAAATGCGTACTCCTCTTTACGGGAAGCGAACCTCGTCGATGGTTGGGTGGATCCTAAATCTCTTGCAACCAGCGTGGTCACTTGGTACTCGGGAACGAAGGCGAAGGCAGTCGGCGGTGGCGTCGTCTGAGGGATCTTGGTACAGCACTACCCCAGATGCGCTCACGGTGAACGTGGAGTACTGAAACTAGCCTCACTCATCGCCATACGCCAGCCGCCGTACAGACCAGTAGCCAGCCACTAGGCATTGTAACGAGTGATGTAAAGACAGCAAGTTCGTGATCTTCTTTCGCAGAGCTGTTCCACGCGTCCCGCCGCCTCTCCATATAGGCGTCGTACTCGGTATCTTTAAGACAAAGCTTGTGAGCTGCAAGGAATCTTCTCTGGGCGTTACTCTCCTCAACTTGAAACGTCAGCACATAAACGCCTATAGTCCACAGCACTGAGGCAACGATTCCCGATATCTCGCCAACCACCCAGGCGAAAGTGCATTTTAGCTCCGAGATTTAGCGATCACCACGTCTGGTACAGAGAGCGACGACCGCCCTCTATCTCCGAGGATGTGGGGCCACATGGGCAGCCCCGCGGCATCGTCCATCCGTCTCAATCTTGGGGACGCAGGAGAGTTCGATGAGCAACCTATATGGAACTACTTAGAAAGTCGATGCGTCTTTCAGATTGTTGATCCAACCTTGATGCATTTCTGCTGGGTGGCCGGAAACGAGAATGCTGCTATTGATTATGCGGTAGCGGGGGACGGCGACAAGAGAGAACGACTCACCACGGAACCACCCATGCAGAATTAGGTGCGCACGGCTGGAGAAAGATATCGCAGCTCGCCATCCTGCAGCCGGAGATTTCCCTAAATCTGTCCAGTCTGCCACCCAGGCAGCCGTCAATTGTTTGGGCGTCGAGCCGCTCCGGAAGCCCACTTACGTGGCCAGGCTCTTAGAGATAATCGCCATCGTCTTCTCGTCCGGCCCGTAGCTGTCCGTCATGTAAGAGTAAAGGGTGGCCTGCTAAGTCCCGAACGCTTAGCAAAGTTCTCAATCGGTTCTCAACAATCTGAAAGACCAATCAGGCTCCTAGGTAGTTCCATGGCGGCAGCACAGGGAGGAGCTCACTTTTGTCAACTGTGATTCTATGCATTGATGACGACCACACAGCGCTCGCCGTTCGTCGCCTGCTGTTATCGACGAAGGGATATACCGTGTTGACCGCTGCCAGCTCGGAGGTCGCCCTAAAACTGTTTAATTGCAATCACATAGACCTAGTGATTAGCGACCATTGGCTGGCGGATGGTACTGGGGCAAAACTCACGTCGGAGATGAAACGACTTCAACCGAGAGTGCCTGTTGTTCTCTTGACCGCATGGGCGAGTGTGCCGCCGGGATACGATCATGCTGACAGATTACTCAGCAAGTGCATAGCGCCCGAGGAGTTTCTAACTGAAATTGCAAACCTGCTCTCCTGTCACAGCGAAAAAACAACGGGTTCCCAGATATCAATTCCATCGCCGCTTGTCGCTTGAATGACCTGTGCATTACCCAGAGATTCAGCGATACGCCGTTCCCCATGTAGGAATGGTCCCTATCGTAGGTAGCCCGAGTCTGGGCACTGGATGCGTGCGACGGATGCGATCCGATCTACCATCGTATGAGGGCTGGTCCAGCATCAGTCACGAAGAATTCTGACTGGGCTGCGGCGTCAAACGAACTTCGCTCATAGGCTCGGTGCCATCGACGGGCAAATTGAGCCGCTTCAGCGGTGGAAACTAACGCCCAGACGCTACCGCCGAATCCGGCGCCGAATGCCGATGCAGCGTAGGCACCGAGTGATGAGGCTTCCTTAGCAAGCCAAGTGGTTTCCGGGACCTGGTTCCTGAGGAGTGATTCGGCTGCGACCTGGGATTCGTTCACCAACTGCCCGAAGCATTCTAGGTCGTTGCGGACTAGTGCATCAGAAGCTCGAGGAATTATCTCCTCCGATTCCTTCCAGAATTGTTCGAAACGATCGAGAAGCCACGCGAAATCAGCATTCTTGCTGGTGGCTTCACGCAGGGCTGCGCGAATGCTATCTGTCGAGTCAGCCGAGGCGGCAGCCTCGGCCAGTGTCATCGCATTCGATCCCGAGCGGGTGCGCCACAGTTCGAGAATCGATCTGATACCCTGCGAGGCTCGGTTATACCGACCCATAGCCGAGCCCTTCTTGTCAGCAACTACGCCGCTTACGCCAATGATAAAAGTGCAATTATTAGGCAGTCGTACGGTTCTTTCCAACCGCACCGGACTGAAGGAATACTGCTTCAGCCTTCCCGGTTCGCTACAGAGGATTGCCGTGTGGTCCTCGCTGCCGCCGAATGTACCGACTCCCGCATCACCCGTGAGCAACTTGAACGTCTGCCCATTTTCGATGCAGCCTAAGTAACCGGCCAGATCCTCCGCGGTGATGATGTTGGCACGATACTCCTCGCACTCCTCGAGCCGATTCACCGCGCTCAGCACGACGTACATGGCGACCACCAGCGCGCTCGAGCTGCTCATCCCGGCGGCGGAAGGCAAGTCGCTGGCCATCGCGATGTCGGCGCCGCGCAATTGATGCGGAAAGTTGAGCGCCAGCCGGCGCGCGACAACTGCGGCGTATCCCCTCCACGACGAATGCGGCACCAACAATTCAGGAGAAATCGTGAACTCAAAAGCCTGCCTGCGGACAACATCGTTGATGCGCACGAGCGGGTCATTACGCGGAATCGCTGCCACGCAGAATCCGCGCTCAGCTGTGCATAGCAGACTGCGTCCGCCAGCATAGTCGGTGTGCTTGCCCAGAACCTCGATCCGTCCCGGCACGAACCAGCACATGACCTCGCCGCCGCCTGTCGCCGAAAGCTCGCGCTCCGCCTTCGCAAACAGATCCGACTTCTTCCACGCCTCTCCTTGGCTCATGCCGGCGGCGATCAAGCGTGCGGCGACGTCTGAATTCATAACCGCACCTCGACGTTACGCAACCGGGCAGCAACCTCAGCAATGTCAGACCGGCGCGAGAGGTCCAACACTCCCGCGCGGCAAATCGCGGACTTGAACTTCGCGCCCTTCTGGATCGCCAGCCTCACTGCCGCAGGCAGCTCGAGCTCGCCACGTTGCGAACGCGGAACCTCGCGGCACGCGGCGAAGATGTTCGGCCCAAATCGCCAAAAGTTCATGCTGACCAGTTTCCCCGCGCCGAAATCAGTAGCCAACGAAACGCCCGGCTTCTCCACGATATCTGCTAGAAATCCGTCGGGATCGACCACGCAATAGGCGAACGCGCGAATGCGATCTTTCGGAATGTTGCTCTCGCGGATGAGCGCTTCAGCCGAAAATAGCACCGTTCCTGGCTGTCCCATGCTCTGAATCAACGACAATGCCTCAGCGGGATAGTAGTTGTCTCCGTTGATCACGAGAAACTCATCGGCGTCGGCGAACTCCTCCGCAGCCACCACCGCGTTAGCTGTACCCAACGGCTCCCGCTGAGTGGCGAAGGCCACTTTGATGCGCCGCACTTTCAAATTCGTGTAATACTCCCGCATTGCCTCATGTTCTGGTCCGATCACCAGGCACACCTGCCCGAATCCCGCGTTCGCCAGCCCGCTCAACACGTAATCTAGAAACGGCCGCCCGACTGGAATCATGGCCTTTATCCCAGCCTCAGCCGCAGTCGATTGTGAAGCATCCAACGCGGCCGCCGCGTCCTCGCGTCGCATGCGCATTCCCAGCCCGCGCGCCAGAATCAAGCACTTCGTGATGTTCCCTGAACTACTCACGGTTCGCCAGACAGTCTAAAGCAGCCGTCAATCGCTTTCTGCCCGCGGCGATGAATTACAATCACCGCGACCATGAATGGCTGGTACTACTTCTGGATGGCGAACTTCCTGATCGCGGGCTCCGCCTTCGCCGTCATCACTCTCATTGTCCTAGTGCTCGGTCTGCGCGATCTGCGCGGAATGTTTGCCAATCTTCGGACTGAGGCTCACCGGCCTCAATGATCGGCACCCACTTCTCCGCACTCGACTGGATCATCGTCGTCACCTACCTGGGCGCCACTCTCGCCACCGGGCTCTACGGCCGCAAGTTCGTGGGCGGCATCGCCGACTTCCTCGTTGCCGGACGTGAGCTCGGAACATTTCTCGCCGTCGCCACACTGGCCGCGACCGAGATCGGCACCATCACCTTCATGTATTACGCCGAACTCGGCTACAAGACTGGCTACGCCTCCTTCGTCAACGGACTGATCGCCGGATGGGTGATGATCTTCCTGGGCCGCACCGGCTTCATCGTCAAACGGTTGCGCGCCATGCGCCTTATGACGGTGCCGGAGTTCTTCGAGGTCAAGTTCAGTCGCAATCTGCGCGTCTTCACCGGAATTCTCGTCGCCACAGGCGGCCTCCTCAACATGGGTGTCTTCCTCAAGGTGGAAGGCACTTTCCTCGCCATTATCTCCGGAATCTCCCTCAACCACATCAAGGCCGTGATGACCGGTATCCTGCTGCTCGAACTCATCTACACCGTGCTCGGTGGCATGGTGTCGATCGTCATCACAGATTTCATTCAGTTTGTCGCGTTGAGTGTGGGTACGATCCTGGTGACGATTTGGTCGGTGCACGCCGCCGGTGTCTCTCGCATGTACGACGCCGTACGCCAGGCCATGGGCGACGGCGGCTTCAACCCGTTCACCAACCCCCACTACGGATGGGCATACATTGCGTTTCAGGTGCTGATCTGGTTGGCGGTGCACACCTGTTGGCAGACCACGGCGATGCGCACCTTCTCCACGCGCAGCCCCGAAGTCACCAAGCGCGTCTTCTCGTGGGCAGGATTCATCTTCCTCGGCCGCGGCATGATGCCCATGATGTGGGGCATCGCGGCGCTCGCCATGCTCGGCCCCGCACAGAATTCGGTCGAAGCCATGCCGAAGATGCTGGCCACGATCCTCCCCTCAGGCGTGCTGGGCCTGGTCGTCGCCGGAATGCTGGCCGCCACCATGTCGGTAAACAGCTCGTACCTGCTGGGCTGGAGCGCGATCATCGCCCAAGACATCATCCTGCCACTGCGCCACCGTCCGCTGACCTCGCTGCAACAAGTCATGCTCAATCGCGGCGCCAACCTGGGCGTCAGCCTCTTCGTGATGGTCTACGGGTTGTGGTACACCTTGCCTGGCCCGACGTATTTCTACCTCAACATTACAGCAACGATTTATCTCTCGGGCACGCTGGTCGCCGTCATAGCGGGCCTGTTCTGGAACCGCGCCTCCACCCTGGGCGGCTATCTTGCCATGGCCGGTGGAGCCGTTGCGACCATCGGCTTCTTCTTCTTCAAGACTCCAGCGAGCTACGCGGGTGCAGGCGCCTTCGGGCTGGCAGCGATTGGTATGGTGGTGGGATCGCTGATGACTGGACCAAAGGCCGCGCCGGTGACTTCCTAAGGTCGATCCATGAACGCTTCTCTTCGCGCATTCATACTTGTCATGATCGCGCTGGCGTTGGCTGGATGTGCCCTCGCGCTGGACACGCCGGTGTACTTCTCCCCCGATCCCGGCGTCGCCAAGTGTAAGATTCGGCGAGACGGCTTTGTCCTGCGGAACGCGACCGTATCGCTGGACGCATCAATTTCTGGCGGCCAGGTCGATACTCTGGCATTCAACAACCTGATTCCGAATGAAACCACGCCACAAAAGATGCTTCCGTTCGTACTGTTGCTCGGCGATGGGAGCGTACTCTCAGCTTCGAAATTGAAAGTCGTTGTCCCGCCGAAGCTGGTCGACCTCACGGCTCACTCTGACGCCTCGCGTTTGTCCGAGCGGATTCCAGGCAAGTCGGTTGTCACAGAATTTGGGGATTCAGGCAGCCGGCTGCACATCGTTTGGCAACTCATTCTCCGCGACGGCTCCAACTACATGCGCCAGGAAGTCGCAATTGCTGCCAAGGGGAACGACGTTCCGATCCGCCAGGTCAGGCTTTTAGATTGGAATTCCGGAAACGCGCGCACCGTCGGTACCGTCAGAGGGTCGCCCATCGTCGATGGAGCGATCTTCGCCGGCATCGAAGACCCACTTTCGACCTGTGCCGTTGCCGGTGAGCGAGCACGTTGTTGGGTTGAGCGCGAGCTTCCACTGAAGGCCGGTCAGTCAGTCACCTACAGCTCCGTCATCGGAGTAGCTCCTGCCGGACAATTCCGGCGTGCCTTCCTGCATTACCTCGAGCGCGAGCGCGCGCACCCGTATCGCACCTTTCTGAACTACAACTCCTGGTATGACCTCGGCTATTT
>Ga0310916_10000276_pt1 | contig 27368 bp, 24 predicted proteins | sample GREbulkMGLF176_FD_203444 | JGI IMG/M metagenome (GOLD analysis project Ga0310916, IMG submission 203444) | Lab enrichment of tropical soil microbial communities from Luquillo Experimental Forest, Puerto Rico - GRE.bulkMG.LF176 | ecosystem: Environmental > Terrestrial > Soil > Tropical forest >...
TTGATCCCCATATAGGTCTCGACCGACTGTCGCGTGAGTTCGACAAGTCTAGGATCGATGTAACCGAGCCCGCGCTCCTTAAAGGCAGGGACAAAGCCGAGCGAAGTGCCGACCTCCTGTCCGTAAAACAAGACCTCGCGCGTGGCGGGCGCGCCGCCCTGGAATTCCTTGAGACTCTCCATGCGCAGATCGATGGCCTTTTCCGGATTTAGATAAGCGAATTTGAGACCTTCCAGCATCCCCTCGACGAACGCCTTGCAGATCTCCGGCCTTTTCTCGATCGTTGTGCGTTTGGAGGCGGCGACGACGCTGCACATCTTGACGCCGTAGTCCTCGTAGAACATGGCGTTGATATCGATGTGATTAGCCCAGAACGTCGGTGCGATGCTGCCGAAAAAGTTGCCGACCACCTTGATTTGCTTGTCAGCAGCTGCACGCATCAAGCCTGCTGCGTCCATGCTAACGATTCTCACTTTGCTCGCGTCAATTCCGGTCGCCTTCACGAAGGCGGGCCAAAGCTGGAACTCGCCGCCCCCGACATCGAAGCCGATTGACTGTCCCTCGAGGTCCTTAGGCTTTGTGATGTTCAGTTCTTTGAGCGAGAAGATGCCGATGGGCGAGCGCGGCCAGACGCCGGCGATCGCCACGAGATCGAGACCCCGGCCGGCGCAGCCCGCTTGCACCGCCATGTCGATTAGGCCGAAATCGTATTGACCCTGGTCGACAGGGACGCAGACCTTGGTCGAGCCGAAGCCGCGGTCGATGGTGACGTCCAGACCCCGCTTTTCCCAGTACCCGAGCTTCTTGGCGACGAACGTGAAGCTATAGGTGCCCAGCGGAAGCCATGGCAGCGTGAGTTTGATGGGGGTTGCCGCCCGAAGGATCGCCGGAGCACCAATGCCCAAGCCGCTGCTGGTGCCGGCAATGCCCGCCAGTTTGAGGAACAAGCGTCGGTGGAGTGTCATCTGGCAGTCTCCCAGGTTGCCTGTGCATGAAGCAGCACTGCGACTATCAACCTGCACGGCAGCGTCGTAAAGCCCAAGTACATCCGTAAAAAGCCATGCGATCGGACGGCGTCAGCCGCCGAGGCTGCCGCTGATATCGCTCGAGGGTTGCCAATAGACCGAATGTCGCTCGGCAAGCGCAATGAGCCCGTAAAGCGCAAGGCCAGCAATGCTCAGTACCGCGATCGCCGCCATCATCAGCGTCGTATCGAGCAAGCCGCCGGCGAGCTTGATGAGATAGCCGATGCCCTCCTGCGAGGCGACGAATTCGGACACCACTACGCCGATGATCGCCAGCGTGATCGATATTTTCATTCCGCTGAAGATGTGCGGTAGCGCATTTGGCATGCGAATTTTCCAGAAGATCTGCCAGCGCGAGCCCATGAAGCTCCTCGCCATGCGATGGATGTCTTCGTCGATGGATTGGAAGCCAAGCGCGGAATTGATCGTCATAGGAAAGAACGCGATGAGAAAAGCGAGCAACAGGCTCGACATGGTGCCGGTTCCGAACCAGACAATGAACAGGGGCGCTATCGAGATCTTCGGAATCACCTGCGAGACAACGATAATCGGATAGACGCCGAGGCGTAGGACCGACGAATAAGTAATCATGACTGCAACGACAATGCCGCCGATGACCGACAATACGAAGCCAAGCACAGTGAGGTAGAGCGAAGGCCACAAATGGCTGAGCAGTAAGTCGTGCCGCTCGATCATTGCTTCGATGATCTGCGACGGCGACGGCAGAATGATGCTGCGGACGCCTAGTGCGCGATTGGCTGTTTCCCAGCCAGCAAGGAACAGCAGGCTTATGCCGATGGGCCACGCGAGATCGAGAAGCTTCCTTGGCATGCTATTGCGCATGGCTCGCCCCAATGGCATCGCGGAGTTGCCGGACGTAAGAGTTGAAGCGCTCGCTCTCCATTATTGCGATGTCGCGCGGACGTGGCAGATCGATAGCAAACTCTTTCATGATGATCGCGGGACGGCGGCCCATAACCAGCACGCGATCCGAGAGAAACGCCGCCTCCCGGATGCTGTGGGTAACGAAGATCACGGTTTTGCGGTTGGCCTGCCAGACGCGCAGAAGCTCGACGCCCATCTCATCGCGCGTGATCGCGTCGAGCGCGCTGAACGGTTCGTCCATGAGGAGAATGTTCGGATCATGGATCAGCGCACGGCAAATCGACACCCGTTGCCGCATGCCTCCGGAAAGCTGGCGCGGCAGATGACCGGCAAAATCGGCGATTTTCGCCATGGCCAACAGTTCCATTGCACGTTGCTGGTATTTCGCGCGCGGCTGCTTTAACAGCTCGACCGGAAACAGCACGTTGTCGAGGACCGTACGCCAAGGCAGCAGCACCGGCTGTTGAAACACCACGCCGATATCGCGCCGCGGACCAATCACGGGTGTATTGTTTATCGAGATTTCGCCTGCAGTCTTCTCGACGACTCCCGCGACCATCATCAACAGTGTGCTTTTTCCGCAGCCGCTTGGACCGACAATACTGACAAATTCGTTGGCGGCGATCTCAAGCGAGACGTTCCGGATTGCCTCGAGATCGCTATAGACTTTACGCGCGTCCTTGATGCGCAAGACCGGCGCCACGAGCTCGGAACGCTCAGCGCTCATCGGGTGTGGGTACAAGATCGCCACTCGCGTGGTGGTGGATCGCCGGGCACCGGCGCGGAACGCACCGCGATAGGCCGAATCATATCAGGGCGCCTCCCGCCATCCTTGCCCGAACAAAAGGAAGCGGAGGTTCATGCGCGCTGGCTTACGCGACTTGTGGAACACTTGGAAATCTTGATAGCGGCAAGAATACGTTCCGGCGTCAGCGGCAAATCATGCACCTCGGCCTTGAGTGACCGCAGCGCGTCGTTGACCGCCGAGACGATCGCGGCGGGCGGCCCGATGGCGCCGCCTTCCCCAAGACCTTTGATGCCGAATTCCGTATAGGGCGAAGGAGTCTGCATGTGCAGCACGCGGATGTCAGGCACCTCCGTTGCGCTCGGCAGCAAGTAATCAAGCAACGTGGATGCGAGCGGCTGACCTCGCGCATCGAACGGGGTCGCCTCGTAAAGGCACGTACCGATGCCTTGCGCGGTTCCCCCGCGAATTTGTCCGTCAACGATCATAGGGTTGACCAACGTGCCGCCGTCTTCGACAACGACGTAGTCCAAAATTTCGATCAGGCCAGTCGCAGGATCGACTGCAACCACCGCCGCATGCGTCGCGTAAGTGAACGTTCCGCTGTCGCGCGCGGCGCGGTAGCCGGCGGTCACTTCGAGCCCGCCGGTATCGATCTCGGGCGGCAGCGTCTGCGGCTGCAAATACCAGGCGCGCGCGACTTCGCGCAGGCTGATACTGCTGTTGCCGGCGATGACCTTACCGTCCGCGACCCGCGCTTCGGCCGCGTCTGCTTGCATCAACCAAGCGCCAATATGGGCAGCACGCCTGGCAAGCAGCCGGGACGCGGCGGCCACCGCACCGCCCCCATGCACCATCGAGCGCGAGCCCCAGGTCGAAGTGGAATATGGCGTGCAAAGCGTGTCGCCTTGAACGACTTTGATCTTGTCAAAGGCGACGCCGAGGATTTCATGGGCGACCTGGGCGTAGGTCGTCTCATGGCCTTGGCCGTGCGAGTGGGTGCCGACGTGAATCTCGATCTCGGCATCGGGCGTAAGCTTCACATTCGCCTGCTCGTAACCGGGCACGATCGGCCGTCCCCAGGCGCCGAGCACGGAGGTGCCGTGCGCGCCTTGCTCGACGAAGAACGACATTCCGACGCCGATCAAACGTCCGTCCGCCTCCGGATACCTCTGTCGCTCCCTCACATGCGCAAGACGGATGGCTTCAACCGTGCGCCGCAGACATTCGGGATGATCGCCGCTATCAAAATGTCGGCCGACAATGTTGTCGAACGGCATCTGTTCCGGGCGAACCATATTGCGAAGCCTAACCTCGTAAGGCTCAAGATTCGTTTCCCGAGCGATCGCATCCATGATCGTTTCAATTGCAAGGCAGACGCCGGTCCGAGCGACGCCGCGATAGGGAAGGATTGGGCACTTATTGGTGGCAACCGCAGCAGAACGGCATCTGAACGCTGAGAGAACATAGGGGCCCGGCAGCAGATTGGGGATCTGCGCCGCCTCCAAAGACGATGAGATGGGATACGACGAATAGGCCCCGGCATCGACATGGGCGGTGCAGTCGATCCCGATGAGCTTACCGTCGGCCGTCGCATAGCCGGTGATCTCATAATGATGCTCGCGGCAATTCGCGTTCGCACTCAGACGCTCACGACAGTCCTCCAACCAACGCACAGGATAGTCGACCTGCTGTGCAAGCCAGCCGAGCGCGACCTCTTCCCGACACAGCAGTCCCTTGTAGCCAAAGCCGCCGCCGACATCGGGTGATATGATGCGCAGGCGTCCGTGCTCGATGCCGAGACATTCACTTAATCCGGTCTGCACCGAGTGTGGAAACTGCGTCGACGTGATCAGCGTCAAAAGCTGGAGTCGCGCATCGCGATAGGCGATGACGCCGCGGCCTTCTATCGGAAACATGCAGTGGCGCGCGGTTCGAATCTGCTTGCTGACCCTAATGGCCGCGGATTTCGCAACTTCCTCGATCGGGCCGTCTTGGCTGAACGCGACGAAGATATTGTCGCCCCATTCCTCGTGGACGAGCGCCGAGCCCGCCCGGCAAGCCGCCAACATATCGGTCACTGCCGGCAATTCGTCGAATTCGAGACGGACCTCGCTCGCGATATCTTCCGCTTCTGCCCGGGTAGCCGCCACGCACATCGCAACAATTTCGCCGACGTAGCGGAGCTTGCCCGTCGCCAGGATCGGTTCGCTCGAACGCTTGAATCCCTTCACCGGCGGCGCCGACACGATCGGGCCGACGTCGGTCAAATCCGCCGCCGTGAATACAGCGCGGCGAAATCGCTCCGGGATGTGCACCTGCTTGAGCCGCGCATGCGCGACAGGACTGCGCACGAAGGCTACGTCGCACATGGGGGCGAGATGGAAATCGCCGACATATTGTCCGCATCCACGCAGGAACCGATCGTCCTCCTTGCGAAGCACCGAGGCCCCGATTCCGTATTTTGCCATCCTGCTGCTTCCGCTGTGAGCGTCTCAACGATCAGGCGGCTTGTACTGGCGCGGGAAACACATGGGCCTTCCTCACCAGCGACATGGCTAGGCCGCGGCGCCGCGAAAACTCCGCATTGCCGGCTACCATCCGGGCCTTCATCGTGCTTTTGCCCTCTGCGATCCGGCGGCGATGGATTGATTGCGTTCGAGCATCGATCGTACACTGAGCTTGGGGTCAGACAATAGCGGACATTCAACGTAGCCGCGAAGACCGCTGCGTCGGCAGTCTCGAGCGAAGTCGAGCTCGTCGCGACGGCACGTGGTGGAGAGCCGGGTAAAAGCTATCGCGATCCCTTTGGGCTTGGCGGTATGACGGAAGCTTCGTTCCAACCATTTATTAAGGAAACACTATAAAAATGAGCCGTGGACCTGGACGGATCGAGAGAGTGATCGAAACCGCCTTCTCCGATGAACCGAACCGCACGTTCACTATCGATGAGCTTGTACCAATTGCTTATCCGGGATTGAACCGTCCAGGGAAGCGACATCTTATTGCAATACTGCGGGCGGCTCACAAAGCGGCTGCGCGCCTGGGATGGCACTGCTGGCCCTCGGAGCGGCCGTGTCACCACATCGTATTCGTGAACGTGTGCAATGTGCGCTCATACGCAATCGGTCGCCTACGGATCGATTCCCGACACTACAATGACCCACTGTATAAGATCGAACGTCTGCTCGATGATCCTGAACTCCAGAATTCGAAGTGGCATTTGGTGCAGCCCGGCGGCCTGTGGTGGGAGTATGCCCAATCCTTCACCGCTGAGCACAAGGCGCGGATGGCAGGCGATGGCAATCGAGCGGATCAGATCGCGAGAGACCGTGCTGAGCAAACGCGCCAGCATCGGCGTGAGGCGGGATTCGAGAAATAAAAAGCCCCTCGGTCACGCACCATACACCGACGACAATTGGGGGAGGATCCCAAATGAGTGCGAGTGTCCACCGGCAGCTTCTCCGAAAGGTCGACGATCGTCACGAAAGGGCAATCAGGTTTCTTCAGGACATGATCGCCATACCCAGTGTCACTGGAGACGAAGCAAATATCCAGAAGTTCCTTTCGGACTACATGACGAAGATGGGCCTCGATGTCGACATGTGGGAAACGAACTGGGAGGAGCTGAAAAAGCACCCGGCATATCGGCCGGTCGACAGAGGTTATGAAGGACGCCCCAACATCGTCGCAACGCTGAAGGGCTCGGGCGGCGGGCGCTCGTTGCTCTTGAATGGGCACACCGATGTCATCCCGGTCGGGGGCGGAGAGGGCTGGAGCGACAATCCCTGGTCCGCGACCATCAAGGACGGCCGCATCTACGGGCGCGGCTCCGCCGACATGAAGAGCGGGGTCGCCAGCCACATCATGGCAGTGGAGTGCCTGTTGGCAGCTGGTCTAAAGCCCAAGGGCGACGTCTATGTCAACGTCGTGGTCGATGAGGAGGTCAGCGGCCATGGCACGCTGGATACGGTGATCCGCGGTTACAAGGCCGACGCCGGCATATCCGGCGAGACCAGCGACTTGGCGGTGCAACCCGCATGCATCGGCCGCATCTGGTTTGAGATCGAAATTCACGGCAAGCCCGCAGGTATCCAAAAACGCTACGAGGGCATCAGCGGCATAGATCTTGGCAACAAGATCGCAAAAGCGGTCGCAGATCTCGAGGCAAGGCGGGTTGCGACAGTGACCCATCCCTTATACCCGAATGCGCTTGATACGCTTCCTTGCATTATCGGCAGCTTCTCGGCCGGAAATTATCCGAGCGCATTTCCTGTCAACTGCCTACTGAAGGGCAGCATCGGTACGGTCCCCGGCGAGGACCATGAAGGCGTAAAACAGAGCCTCGTGAAACAGGTAGCGGAGGCGGCAGCGCAGGATCCTTGGATGAAGCTGCATCCTCCGAAGGTGCGGTTCGTGGGGTATGATGCGGAGGCCTCCGAAATTCCACGAAATCACCCCATCGTTGCGACCGTGTGCAAGGTCTACAAGGAAATTACCGGCCGCGACCCCGAGATCAGCGGCCGCCAAGGCGCCGCCGACACTCGGTTCCTGAATCGCTACGCGGATACGCCGACCGTGATTTTCGGACCTGGCTCGACCGCAGTGATGCACGCAAACGACGAGTACGTTTCAATCGATGACTATCTGACCGCGATCAAGGTCATGGCTCTCAGCATCTGCGACTGGTGCGGCGTCGAGGATCGGTAAAATAGAGGGCCGGTCCTTCCCTGGTCTGGCCCAGGCGTGGCGATCTCAGAGGCGCCCCGCTGACGCGGCATCCTCCTCGCGGCGCAGCGAGGAGCCCGAGGAAAGCTTCCGCCGGGCGCTTGTTGCCGACATGCGGCTCTATTGTTCCAACATTGATACCAATTTATCATATCGCCTGCTTTGTCAGATGCAGCCTATCGAGGAAGCCACGTCGCCCACATGGCGAACTGTTTTCTCATGCGGCCGGAAACCCAGGACGCCGGCCGCCGCCGCGCGGCGATCGCAAGCCTGCGCGCGGCGCAGGTGACCTTACCCACCTGGACCGAGCTCGCCTGCCCGTCGCTCATCCCCGATGCCGTCGATCGCGATCTCGCGTTCGTCGGCCCGGATGAACCGAATGGGAAAAACCTGTGGCGGGTGCATTGGTTCAATGACGCCGAACGCCGGGATCGAACGGCTCTGCCCGGCCACGTAATCCTTCCGGAGACACTCACCCGTGTGAAGGCACCGATTGTCGTCCTGCTGGGGCGGCGTTTCCCCATGATCGGGGCACACAAGGTGCTCGCTGCCTATGCCTGCCTCGTGCCCCGACTGGTGACGGGGCAGTTCGACCCGACACGCCAGCGCGCGGTCTGGCCATCGACCGGCAACTACTGCCGTGGCGGCATCGCCATATCGCGCATTCTCGGCTGCCGCGGCGTGGCCGTTCTGCCCGCCGGGATGAGCAGGGAACGTTTCGACTGGCTGCAGGAGTGGGTATCCGATCCCGCCGACATCATCCGCACGCCGGGAACGGAAAGCAATGTCAAAGAGATATATGACAAGTGCACCGAGCTCGAACGCGACAAAGATAACGTCATTCTCAATCAGTTCTCCGAATTCGCCAACTACCTCATTCATTACCACTGCACTGGCGCCGCCTTCGATCACGTGTTCTTGGATCTCAAGCGCGCACATTCCGAATATCGGTTGGCCGCATTCGTCTCGGCGACGGGCTCAGCCGGCACTATTGCAGCCGGCGATCATCTGAAATCTCTCCACGGCACGAAGATCGTTGCAGTTGAAGCCATCGAATGCCCGACGATGCTGTGCAACGGCTACGGCGAGCACAACATCCAGGGTATCGGCGACAAGCATATTCCTCTCATCCACAACGTGATGAACACCGATCTGATTGTGGGAGTGTCGGACCTCGCTAGCGACTCGCTCAACCTGCTGTTTGGCGGCAACGTCGGGCGCAGCTATTTGGCTGGACGGCGCAAGATCGATTCCGAGGTCGTGGGCTCTTTCGATGACATCGGCATCTCGGGCCTCGCGAATATCGTAGCCGCGATAAAAGTTGCCAAGCATCTCGATCTCGGTGCCGAGGACGTGATCATGACGGTGGCTACCGACAGCGCCCTCCTCTACGGCAGCGAACGACAGAGTTTTCTGTCACGCCGCTATCCCGAGGGGTTCGATGAAGTGAACGCCGGCGAGATCTACAGCGGGCATCTGGAAGGCATCGTGGACGACCACGTCCTCGAGCTCACCCATTTCGATCGCAAGCGCATCTTCAATCTCGGCTACTACACGTGGGTGGAGCAGCAGGGGGTGGCGATCGATGATTTCGACCGTCGCAGGGATCAACGATTCTGGCGCGACCTGGTCGGCAGCATTCCGGCGTGGGATCGCCTGATCCAGGAGTTCAACCTGGAGGCCGGCGTCAAGCAGGCCAGTTAGATCGGCATAACAGCGCGCATGAGCAAAACGAAGGGCAGGACGACACCATCTTATGTGGAGCTGAGGGAGAGATTGTCCCGTCGCGACCGCAGTCTGCGCGACAAGATTGTCTCTCTCGAACAAGCAGCTTCGTTCGTGCGCGACGGCGACTCGGTCGGGATCGGCGGTAGCACGATGTCGCGCACGCCCATGGGCATGATCTGGGCTCTCATTCGGGCCGGGAGAAAGGCACTGACTTGTTCACGCAGCATCGTCTCCAGCGACGGTGACCTGCTGCTCGCGTCGGGTGTCTGCCATCACATCATCACCAGCTGGTTCAGCCAGAGCATTCTGTGGGGCGTGTCGAAGGTCATGCGGCACCACGTCGAGAGCGGGAAAGCGCGATACGACGAGTGGAGCCACATGGCGATGGGTATGCGCTTTCGGGCCGGTGCCATGGGCGTCCCCTTCATGCCGATCCGCTCGATGCTGGGGTCCGATGTCCGAAGCCAGCTCCCGGAGCCGGTCGAGATCGATTGCCCGTTCACCGGCGATAAAATCTTGCTGGTTCCTGCGCTCAATCCGGATGTCGCCCTGATCCACGTCCAGCGCTGCGATCCCTACGGCAATGCGCAGATCGACGGGTTGCAATTCATGGACATCGATCTGGCGATTGCGGCCGACAAGGTCATTCTGACGACCGAGCGCATCGTCTCCAATGATCAGATCCGGCGCGCGCCGGACCAGACCAAGATCCCATTTTTTGCGGTCGACGCAGTCGTCGAGCTACCGTTCGGCTGCGCCCCGCACGAGTGCTACGGCACATACGAGCCGATGCTCCGGCACCTGCAGTCCTACGTCGGTCTGGTCAACAAGGAGCCGGTCGAGGGGATGCGGCAATATCTCGAGCGCTTCGTCTATGGGCCGAAGTCGTGGAACGACTTCCTCGCTCTGATCGGGACCGACGAATTGCTGGAAGCGGCGCGCGCCGGACGGGGTATTTACGATGCTTAGAATGCAGCGCCACACCGCCGCCGAACTCCTCGCCGTCTTGAGTGCCCGTCAACTCAAGGACGGGCAAGTGGTCTTCGCCGGTGTCGGAATCCCGCTTCTAGCGGCTACGCTCGCGCAGCGGCTACGCTGTCCCGGCCTGACAATCCTTTTCGAAGGCGGAGTGATCGGCGCATTCGTCGAGCCTGGCAAGCTGCCGCCTTCCACCAACGACCAACGGTGCACGCGACGCGCCAATATGGTGCTCGGCAGCGCCGATGTGCTGCTGCTGCTGCAACGCGGCTATGTCGACGTCGGGTTCATGGGCGGCGCGCAGATCGATCAATACGGCAATTTGAACAGTTCGTTCATCGGCGATCCGACAAATCCGAAAATCCGGCTGCCCGGCACCGGCGGCGGCAACGACATCGCCAGCCTGGCGCAAATGGTCGTGGCGATGAAGCACGAAAAGCGACGCTTCGTCGAGCATGTGGATTTCGTCACCAGCCCCGGATACTTGCGGGGTGCCCACACGCGGCTAGCCAGCGGACTTCCGACCGGAGGAATGTTCCGCGTCGTTACCGACCTTGCGGTTTTCGGATTTGACGACGATGAACGACGCATGCAGGTCATTTCGCTCAATCCCGGCGTCAGTCGCGAGCAGGTTCAGGAAAATACCGGATTTCGCCTGGAGTTCTCCTCCGATCTGAACGTGACCGAGCCACCGACCGATCTGGAGCTGAAGGTGTTGCGCGAGCTCGATCCCGAGCAACTCTACACCGCATAACACTCTGCGCAGAAACCACCTTCGACAGATAAAGAGGAGTTCAAGATGACTGGTTTGGCTCGGACATTCGGGATTGCGGTGCAGAACTTCACCGCCTATCCGCAAATGCCGGATGCCAAAGCGCTGGTCGAATACGGTGTCAGGATGGAGCAGCTGGGGTTCGATTCGATCTGGGTCTGGGATCATATCCTCCTCGGCGTCGAGCCCAACTTTCCGATCATTGAGTCCTTGACGCTGCTCACGGCCATCGCCGCGCGGACCAGCAAGATCAAGCTCGGGACCGGCATTCTCGTGCTGCCGATGCGCAACCCGGTGATCCTTGCCAAGCAACTCGCATGCATGGACCTGTTGTCGGACGGCCGGCTTCTGATGGGAATGGCATCGGGATGGTATCGACGCGAGTTCAACGCGATCGGCTTGCCGTTCGAGCAACGCGGCAAGATCATGGACGAGAATCTCGATATCCTGAAGCGGTTCTGGACCGAACACACAGTCAGCGGCAAGTTCAGCCGGTATGACATCCCCGCGGGCGTGATGTTTCCCAAGCCAGTGCAGAAGCCTTATCCGCCGATCTTGATCGGCGGCTACGTCGATCGTGTCCTCAAACGGGCGGCGGTCTCCGGCGACGGCTGGCTCACCTACTTCTACCGGCCGGAAAGCTTCGCAAAATCCTGGGGCAAGATCCGGGACTTCGCGAAGGCGGCAGGAAAGGATCCAGACCGGCTCCTCAACGCCTCGCAATTGCCGATCTTCATCGGCAAATCGCGGCAAGCGGTCGAAGATCAGATGATGGAGTGGCTGACCAAGGAGTGGGATTTTGCGTCCTGGAGCGAATCGACCAAGGAGAGCGCGATCATGGGGACGGTCGATGAATGCGTCGAGCAGCTCAAGGCGCACCTTGCGGTCGGAACGCAGAAGATCATTTTCGTTCCCTATAGGTACGAGATGCCGCAGATCGAAACCATCGCTCGCGAGATCATTCCACGACTGAAGGCAGCATGAATTGAGTCATGGTCCGCTCGCGTCATGCTATCTTGGACTGCCGGACCGACATGACAAGGTACGCGGCGACCGGGAGGCGCCGCTCTCAAACGGAGGACTGACATGAGACAATACGCAAGCAAGACGGCGCTCGCGGCGATCGTCCTTGCCGCAGCCCTGACGACCGGGGCCGGCGCACAACAGACGATCAAGGTCGGAGTCATTCAGCCACTGACCGGCGCGTTCGCGGCGTCGGGAAACTATGTAGCCAACGGCGCGAAGATTGCGGCCGACGAGATCAACGCCAAGGGGGGCGTGCTTGGCAAGAAGCTCGAGCTGGTGCTCGAGGACAACAAGAGCAACCCGACGGAAGCGGCGGCGGTCGCCGAGAAGCTCATCGTGCGTGACAAGGTGCCGGTGATGATGGGGGCATGGGGCTCGGGCTTCACGCTCGCGATCATGCCGAAGCTTATGGAATACAAGGTACCGATGCTGGTCGAGACCTCATCGGCCGGCAAGATCACGACGTCGGGGAATCCGTACATCTTCCGCATCTCGCCACCATCGTCGGTCGAGGCAGTGGCGTTCGCCAAGGTCGTCGATAAGCTCAAGATCGGCAAAGCTGATTTCCTCGTCGTGAACAACGATTGGGGCCGTGGCGCCGCCGACGATTTCGGCAAGATGTTCAAGGAGCACAATATCAAGGTGGGCTTGGTCGAAACCATGGACCCACCGGCTCAAGACATGAGTGCGCAGCTTGCCAAGATCAAAGCATCCGACGCCGACACGCTCATCATCACCACGGCGGTCGAGCAGCTCACGTTGATCTTCAAGCAGGCGGCGGCGCTGGGATTGAAGAAACGCATCATCACCACTGGCGGATCGCAGAATCCCGATCAGCTGATCGAGCAGGCCGGAGCGGCGGCCAACGACACCACCCACATCACCTTCTTCACACCGTGGAACCCCAATGTCTCCGCCGATCCGGCCATGGCCAAGGCCTTCATCGATGAATGGAAGAAGCGCGGCCACCCGTTCGCCGGCCTAACCGAGAGCTTCCGCGGCTACGACGGCATTCGCACGATTGCGGCGGCGATCAACAAGGCGGGCAAGGCCGAGCCCGAGGCGATCCGCGCCGCCTTCTGGCAGATCGAGCTCCCCGGGATGAACGGCCCGATCAAATTCAACAAAGTAGGCCCTGTGGGCCAGGAAAGTGGTCAAAGCAATCCCGGCATCTACCTGATCAAGATCGAGAACGGGAAGGTCGTTCTTCCGAGCGCCTGACCTCATCCGAGCGTGAGCCTGCGGGGTAACCGGAGGCTCACGCTCCCTTCATATCCTGCAGCAGCGAGGGCGGGCTGCATCGACACTCGTGATCAGCAGGTGGACCAACTCCTCCAGCACCTCGTGAATGCCGTCGTCCTTGGCGGCACCTACGCACTGCTGGGCATCGGGCTGACGCTGATCTTCGGCATCATGCGGGTGGTGAACTTCACCCATGGGGAGCTTTACGCTTTCGGCGCGTATACCATCTATCTGATGGCTGCGGCGCTCGGGCTGAATTTCTTTTTTGGACTCGTCGTTGCTATCGTCGCGGGCATGTTGCTCGGCGCGATGATCGAGGTCGCGCTGCTGCGACCCATGCGCGGGGCAGACGTCGATACCGTCATGCTGGTAATGATCGGCGCCTGGATCGTGATGCAGAACACCGAGCTGCTAATCTGGGGCGGCGTGGCCAAAGCGATCGTCACGCCGTTTCCGGATGCCCCGCTGGTGATCGGACCGGTTTCGATTTCGTGGTTGCGGGTCTTCGTGCTCGCCGCGGCGTTGCTGCTGATCCTGGCAGCCTACGCGCTCATTCATCGCACCAAGCTCGGCAAGGCGATGCGCGCGACTTTCCAGGATTCCGATGCCGCCGCCCTGATGGGGGTCCACATTAAGGGCATCCATACCGCGACTTTCGCCATTGGCTCTGGCCTCGCCGCCGCTGCCGGAGCGCTGCTCGGGTCGGTCTTTCTCGTCACACCGACGATGGGTGATCTTGCCTCACTCAAGGCGTTTGCCATCGTCATCCTTGGCGGTCTCGGCAACATCACCGGCGCCACGATCGGAGCCTTCGTCCTCGCGCTGGTCGAGGAGCTGGGCGCGGGCTACGTCTCCTCCGGATATCGCGATGCGATGGGCTTTCTGATCATCATCGTGGTGCTGCTGTTCAAGCCGACGGGCTTGTTCGCGCGGGCGGAGCGCGTTGGATGAAGCGGGCAGTGCCGACCTTCTGGCTCCTCGTCATCTTCACTCTACCGTTCTGGCTGCAGGACCAGTACGTCCTCCACATCCTGATCACGACGGGCATCTTCATCATCGCTGCGATGAGCCTCAATCTGCTGCTCGGCTATACCGGACAGCTCAGCCTCGGCCATGTCGCGTTCTTCGGCATCGGCGCCTATGTCAGCGCGCTGACCACGCTCGGCTTCGATGTGGAGTTGTTCGGCGGCTTTCGTGTCGTGCACGAGCCTTGGCCCGCGGTAGCCGGTTTCTTCATCGCCATCACAATCGCCGGCATGAGCGGCTACGTGATCGGCAAATTGTCGTTCAAGGTGCGTGGCGCCTATTTCGTGATCGTCACCATCAGCTTCGCCGAGGTAACACGGTTGGTTGCCTTGAACTGGGTGGAGCTGACACAGGGGCCACTGGCGCTGACCAATATCCCTCCGTTCACCCTGGGATTTCCAGGTCTCGGCAATTATACCCTTTGGGACAAGACCGCCTATTGGTACCTCGTTGGCGTCGTCGGTCTTGTGGCCTACGTCGTCATCGGTCGGCTGGTCAATTCCCGGATTGGGCGCGCCATGATCGCGCTCAAGGAGAATGAGTCGCTCGCAAGCTCCGTCGGCATCGACGTGACGCACTATCTCGTGCTCGCGGCCGTGGTTTCGGCGGCGATAGCCGGCGGCGCGGGAAGCCTGTACGCGCACTATATCAAGATCATCGATCCCGACATTTTTCTATTCATCTACACGGTCACGATGGTGATCATGGTGATCACCGGCGGCAAAGGATCACTGGCCGGCCCGATTGTCGGAGGTCTCATTTTTGGTTTCCTGCCCGTGATCGTGCGTGCGTTTGCAGCGCCAGCCGTGCAATGGATCCTCTACGGCGGCCTCACGATCCTGGTGGTGTTCGTTCTGCCTCGCGGCATCGTTCCGACCTTGCAAGGTTGGATCGCAAGCCGAACACAATCCGAGAGCGCGCGCGCCGGGCTCAGCTGGGCCGGCGGCTCCAAGTCGGGCGACGCAAAGTGACGGCCGCGCGCGATGGCTGGTGAGGTCATCCTCTCGATCGAAAACGTCGCGGTGCAGTTCGGCGGCCTGGTCGCCCTCTCAGAGCTGACCTTCACGGTTTGTGAGGGCGAGATCGTAGGTCTCATTGGTCCGAACGGCGCCGGCAAGACGACCGCGTTCAACGTCTTCACCGGATTCCTGAAACCAACGAGCGGCGAGGTCCGCTATCGCGGAACATTGTTGAACGGCCTCAAACCGTACGAGATCGCCGGTCTTGGCCTGGTCAGGACGTTCCAGCGCACGAGCGTATTTCAAAACAACAGCGTGTTCGAGAACGTGTTGATCGGCTTGCACCGCCGGGGGCGCTCGACTCTGTGGGATACGCTTCTGGCATTGCCGCGGGAAAAGATCGCGGAGCGGGAGGTCGCCGGCAAAGCCCGTGAGATCTTGGCCCTCGTCGGGTTGGAGAGCCGCGCCGCCGAGCTCGCCGGCGCCCTTTCCTATGGCGAGCAGCGGCTGCTCGGCATCGCGCTGGCGCTCGCCGCGCAGCCATCCATGCTGCTGCTGGACGAGCCGGTGTCCGGGATGAACCCGAGCGAATCCGCGAAGGTCATGAAGCTGGTCGAGACCATTCGCGCTCGCGGCGTAGCAATCCTGCTCGTGGAACACGACATGCCGACGGTCATGCAAGTATCCGACCGCATCGTCGTCCTCAATTATGGGCGCATCATTGCAGAGGGCTCCCCGGCCGAAATTCAAAGGCATCCGGATGTCATTCGCGCCTATTTGGGGGAGGGAAAGAAGCGTGCTTGAGCTGCGTGATGTCGTCTGCCGCTATGGCCAGATGACGGCACTCAAAGGAATCTCCCTGACCGTTGGCAAGGGCCAGCTCGTCGCCCTGATCGGCGCCAACGGAGCCGGCAAGACGAGCACGTTGAGATCGATCTCAGGGCTGCTGCATCCGGCCGCGGGGACAATTGTGTTCGAGGGGCGCGACATCACCCATGCCTCGGCCCGCACGATCCTTTCGCTCGGAATCGCACATTGCCCGGAAGGGCGTCACCTCTTCCCGCAGATGACGGTGCTGGAAAACCTGGAAATGGGTTGCTATCTGCGCTCCGATCGGCGGGAAATTGCAGCCGATATGGCGCGTATCTTCGATCAATTTCCACGACTTGCGGAACGACGGCAGCAGTCTGCAGGAACATTGTCCGGGGGCGAGCAGCAGATGCTCGCCATCGGGCGGGCCCTGATGTCACGACCAAAGCTCATTTTGTTCGACGAGCCTTCGCTCGGCCTCGCCCCCAATATCGTCGAGCACACGTTCGATATCATTTCCCACATTCGCACGTCCGGCGCGACGATCCTCATGGTCGAGCAGAATGCGTCAGCCGCGTTGCACATGTGCGATCATGCCTACGTGTTGGAATCAGGCTCGCTCGTGCTCGAGGGGAGCGGGCGCGAATTGATCGACAATCCGCACGTTCGCACGGCGTATCTCGCGGGATGACAGCGCTGTACCCGTCGAGGCGCGTGACGGGCACAATGGACCCGCGCAATCAATAATGACATTGTGAGGCAGCCGAGATAGAATTGAGCGTCGATTCCAATGCGGAGGATGTCACCTCGGAATCAGCATACTATTGCTGCGGGAGAGCTCGGCTCCGGCCGACGCCGAAGGAGCAACCGCCCCGGAAACTCTCAGGCAAACGGACCGCGCGATAGTCGCACGACTCTGGAAAGTGGCGTTCGATGCGCCCGCCGACGGGATAACGTTCTCAGGCAAACAGACAGAGGGGGCACCGGAAGATCGGCCCAAGGGCTGTGTCAGCAGGTGCCTCGATGTCTTCAGACGGCCCACCTACCGCCGGCCCCGTATTGAAGAGGACCCCGCTTCATCACCTGCACGTCGAGTTGGGTGCTCGCCTCGCCCCGTTCGCAGGATACGAGATGCCGATCAATTTCCCGAACGGCATCCTCAAGGAGCATCTCCACACCCGTACTGCGGCGGGTCTCTTCGATGTCTCGCACATGGGTCAGTTCACCGTCCGCTCGGACAGCGGCAAGAACGCCGCACGTGCGCTCGAGGCTTTGGCGCCGGTCGACCTGCTGGGCCTCGTTGAAGGGCGGCAGCGATATGCGCTGTTCACCAATTCGCGCGGCGGCATCCTCGATGATTTGATGATCATCAACCGAGGCGATCATCTCCTCCTTGTCGTCAATGCAAGCCGCAGGGATGCAGACGAAGCGCACCTACGCCACGCGTTTTCGAACAGTTGTGCCGTTGAGCGTCTGGATGAGCGCGCCTTGCTCGCATTGCAAGGACCGCTGGCCGAGGCCGTGCTGACGCGATGGTGCCCCGATGCCGCGTCGATGCGTTTCATGGAAGCGCGCGGTCTGTCGATCCTCGGCATGGATTGCGTCATATCTCGGTCGGGCTACACGGGGGAGGACGGGTTCGAAATCAGTCTTGCCGCGAGCGGAGCGGAATGTCTCGCGCGCAAGCTTCTCGAGAGCCCGAAGGTGGCGCCTATCGGCCTCGGCGCCCGCGACAGCCTGCGCCTTGAAGCGGGGCTCTGCCTCTACGGCTCCGATCTCGATGCGAACACCACGCCGGTGGAAGCGAGGCTCGAGTGGGTGATACCGAACAGGCGCCGACGAGGTGGACGGCGCGAAGGTGGGTTTCCCGGCGCCGATGTCATTCTGCGGCAGCTTGCCGAGGGCAGCGCCCGCCGACGCGTTGGACTTCGTTCAAAAGACCGAACTCCAGTCCGCGGCGGTTGCAAGCTCTACCAGGATGAAGAAACGACGACGCCGGTCGGACAGGTGACCTCGGGTGGCTTCGGTCCGAGCGTCAACGCGCCGGTTGCCATGGGATACGTCGTCAGCGCCGAGTCGACGCCCGGCAACGTCCTTTTCGCCGAGGTACGGGGCAAGCGTGTGCCCGTTGCCGTCAGCGATCTACCTTTCATCCAGCCCAACTACAAACGCGTGGAGCAACACCGAGCGGAGAAATGAGCAGGATGCTGAAGTTCACCAAGGATCACGAATGGCTGCGTATCGAAGAAGACATCGCCACCGTCGGGATCACCCAATACGCGCAGGAGCAACTCGGTGACCTGGTTTTCGTCGAGCTGCCGGCCCCGGGAAGCGGCTTCAAACAAGGGGCGGCTGCGGCAGTCGTCGAATCGGTCAAGGCGGCATCGGACGTTTATGCCCCGATCAGCGGCGAGATCACGGACGTAAATCGCAGCATCGTGGACGACCCGAGCCTGGTGAACTCCGATCCCATGGGAAAGGGATGGTTCTTCAAGATGAAAATCGCCGATCCGACACAAATCGAAACGCTGATCGATGAAGCTGCCTACTGGGCCCTGATCTCCTGACCGCGCCGCATTATCCCCAATTCGGAAGATCGATGCGATGACCTCCAATCCCGAGCTCTTGGACGTACCTGATCCATCAGACTTCGTTCACCGCCATATTGGCCCGTCGCCTACCGACGTGGCGAACATGCTGGAGACGATCGGAGTTTCGAGCATGGACGAATTGATCGAGCAAGCTGTCCCGAAGGCGATCCGGCAACGCGTGCCGCTCGATCTCGGCCCCGCCCTGTCGGAGGCTGATGTGTTACAAAGGCTGCGCGGCATGGCGTCAGGCAACAAGATTCTGACGTCGCTGATCGGCCAGGGCTATTACGGCACGATTCTGCCTCCGGTGATTCAGCGCAACATATTGGAGAACCCGGCGTGGTACACGCCCTACACGCCGTACCAACCGGAGATCAGCCAAGGTCGATTGGAAGCCTTGCTGAATTTCCAGACCATGATCGTCGATCTCACGGGACTCGAAATCGCCAATGCCTCCCTTCTCGACGAGGCGACGGCGGCAGCCGAAGGCATGGCTATGGCGAGGCGTGTCGCGCTCTCGAAAGCAACGGCATTCTTCGTCGATCGCGATTGTCACCCGCAGACGATTGCGGTGGTCCGGACCCGTGCGGAACCGCTCGGCTGGCAAGTCGTCGTCGCCGATCCGATGACGGCTCTCGATCCGACGGCGGTGTTCGGCGCGCTCTTTCAATATCCCGGCTGCTCCGGCAAAATCCAGGATTTCCGGCAGGCCATCGCTGCTCTGCACGCAAGCGGCTCGCTCGCGGTGATGGCGGCTGATCCATTGGCGCTCGCACTGCTCACTCCGCCGGGCGAAATGGGCGCGGACATCGCGATCGGCTCGACCCAGAGATTCGGGGTTCCGATCGGCTGTGGCGGGCCGCATGCCGCTTATATCGCGACCAGGCAGGCACACCAGCGGGCGCTTCCGGGGCGCCTCGTGGGCGTTTCCGTCGATAGTCGCGGACAAGTTGCCTATCGCCTCGCGCTGCAAACCCGCGAGCAGCACATTCGACGCGAGAAAGCGACTTCGAACATATGTACCGCCCAGGTTCTGCCGGCGGTGCTCGCTTCCATGTACGCGGTCTACCATGGCCCTGACGGGCTCAAGCTGATCGCCGAAAAGGTGCAGCGCAGCGCGGCGACGCTTTCCGCGGGGCTGCGCGCGCTCGGGTGGAACGTCGCCCCGGGGCATTTTTTCGATACCGTCACTGTCGATGTCGGCGACCGTCAGGAACATATCCTTAGGCGGGCGACCGAAAGTGGAATCAACCTTCGCAGAATTGTGGGCGAGGACGGCGCACGCCTTATCGGCATCAGTTGCGACGAGACGACGACACCGACGGTCGTCCATGCCGTCTGGCGGTCATTTGGGGCATTCGATGAAACTCCTCGCTCGTCGGCAGAGATCTCATTTGCCACGGTTTCGATGCAGGCGGCGGAAACACTGCCCGCTTCACTGCGTCGTGAGAGCGGTTTCCTCACTCATCCCGTGTTCCACCGATATCATTCCGAAACCGAAATGCTGCGCTACATGCGTCGGCTGGCGGATCGCGATCTTGCGCTGGACCGATGCATGATCCCGCTTGGCTCGTGCACGATGAAGCTCAACGCCACGACCGAGATGATTCCTCTCACGTGGCCGGAATTTTCCAACATCCATCCCTTTTCGCCGATCGATCAGGTCTCAGGCTACACGGAGATGATCTCCGATCTCGCAGCCAAGCTGTGTGCGATCACCGGTTTCGACGCCATTTCGATGCAGCCCAATTCCGGCGCGCAAGGAGAGTACGCGGGTCTGCTCGCCATTCGCGCCTATCACCGCCACAGGGGGCATGGACACCGCAACGTGTGCATGATTCCATCGTCCGCTCACGGCACCAACCCGGCCTCCGCTCACATGGCCGGGATGAACGTCGTGGTGGTTGATTGCGACGCAGAGGGGAACGTCGACTGTTCGGATGTGCGGCTCAAGGCGGAGGCCCATGCCAACGACCTCGCCGCAATCATGATCACGTATCCTTCCACGCATGGCGTGTTCGAAGAGCAGATCAACTCGATCTGTGACATCGTGCACGCCTTCGGCGGCCAGGTTTATCTCGACGGGGCCAATCTCAACGCCCAGGTCGGTTTGGCGCGACCGGGTGATTACGGCCCCGATGTCGGCCATATGAACCTACACAAGACGTTTTGCATTCCGCACGGCGGAGGTGGACCAGGAATGGGCCCGATCGGTGTGAAGGCGCACCTGGCTCGGTTCCTGCCGGGCCATCCGGAGCGGCCGGGCGAGCCGTCGGAGGTCGGCCCGGTCTCGGCAGCGCCATTTGGGTCCGCGTCGATCCTCACCATCTCCTGGGTGTACGTCACGCTGATGGGCGGCGAAGGTCTGACCGCAGCGACCAAGGCGGCGATCCTGAATGCGAACTACATCGCCGCGCGGCTCGCAGAACACTACCCGCTCCTCTTCAAGGGTCGGAACGGCCGAGTTGCACACGAGTGCATTCTCGATACGCGTCCCCTGAAGGAGGCTGCCGGCATCTTGGTTGACGACATCGCGAAGAGGCTTATCGACTACGGCTTTCATGCTCCGACGATGAGCTTTCCAGTCCCCGGCACGCTGATGATCGAACCGACAGAATCCGAATCGAAGGCCGAGCTTGATCGATTTTGTGACGCCGTGATCGCGATACGCAGTGAAATCCGAGCGATCCAGGAAGGCCGCATGGCGCGCGGCAACAACACGCTCAAGCATGCGCCGCATACCATGTTCGATTTGGCGGATGAAAAATGGGAACGTCCGTACAGTCGCGCCGAAGCCTGCTTTCCTCTGCAGAATCTTCGAATGCATAAGTATTGGTGCCTCGTGAACCGGGTCGACCATATGTATGGCGACCGAAATCTCGTGTGTTCATGTCCTCCTATGGAAGAATTTCGAGCAGCGGCCGAATGATGTGCCGGCGGGATAACGAATCGAAGAGAAGTCATCCCGCTCTAGCCCGGTTGACGTCCCTCGAGTTGCCGCGCCAGCATCTTGGCCCTGTCTATTGCGGCGGCCTCATTCGCCGCCTTGTCTCCATGATCATTGATCACCACGGTGATGTGCATGCTTTCAATAGGGGCGTCATCGAAATCGATGAACACCGGAATTCGCAGTCGTCCTTTGCTGAGCACGAGCGGAACACCTGTCCCGATGTCAAATTTCATGGTGGCTCCTTCGTGGGCTCCAGTCGGCTATCTCAGCTAAGATAATGATATTCCGCGCGACGACCAAGTGCGGTCCTGGTCGCGAGAGCTTGGAGGAGATCGCGATGAAGCATGTTGCGGGATTATTCGTTTCATTGAGCATCGGGTTGGCGCTCGCCTACACCAAGGCTCCTCCCGGCAACTCAACATGGCGTCGGCCGGCAACGGAACCGTTCAACATGTCGCCGGCGAATTGTTCAAGGTCATGACTGGCGTCGACTTGCTCCACGTGCCCTATCGCGGACAGGCGCCGGCGCTCGTCGACATGCTAGGTGGGCAGGACCAAGTCATGTTCGACACCGTGCCGGCATCCATTGAATATCTCAAGGCGGGAAAGCTGCGCCCCTTGGCGGTGACCACCACGACGCGCTTCGACGCATTGCCGGATGTCCCCGTCTTCGCTGATTTTGTGCCGGGCTACGAATCGAGCGCCTTGTATGGCATCGCTGCGCCGAAAAGCACGCCAGCCGAGATCATCGGCAAGCTGAATCACGAGATCAATGCTGCTTTCGCCGATCCGAAGATCAAAGCACGGCTCATCGAGCTTGCCGGCATGGTCCTTGGGGGCTCACCCACTGATTTCGGCAACCCCCTCGCCGAGGAGACCGACAAGTGGGCCAAGGTTGTCAAGTTCTCAGGCGCCAAGCCCGATTGAATCCAGGTCGCGGCGGACCCCTTGTCACTGGACGTGCCCGGCAATGCTACAGCCCGGAGATTGCAGAGCTGATCTGCGACCGATTACCGGACGGGATGCGTGGCGGTTTCTGATGTTGTCAAACGTCGAGCGCCGGTTCTTGGCGCACCAGCGCATCGCTCATCTTGCCACTGCCGATAGGCGCGCGGTCCCTCATGTGGTGCCAGTATGCTTCGCGATCCTCAAACGCACTCTCTACATCACCATCGACGACAAGCCGAAACGAGTTTCCGGGACTGCGCTCAAGCGACTGAGAAACATTACAGAAAATCCTGCGGTCGCGGTAGTCGTAGACCGTTATGACGAGGACTGGACCCGGCTTGGTTGGGTGATGCTGCGCGGGCGTGCCGAAATCTTGAGCGAAGGCACTGAACATCGAGATGCCCAGGCGCTACTGCGTTCCCGTTACCCGCAGCTCACGACGATGCAGATTGCAAAGTACCCCGTCATCGCCGTTCGCATCGAACGGGTGACAAGCTGGGGAAACCTGTCCGTGGTTACCGCAACCTAGTACACATTCGTGCGAATGACGGCACTATGCCATGCTAGTTGGTGCCTTCCATTTTCCGACTGACTATGGGATCGAAATCAGCGAGCTGGCGCGCGCGCTCGAGGAACGCGGGTTCGAGTCGCTGTTCGTGTGCGAGCACACACACATCCCAGTGAGCCGACGCTCCCCGTATCCTAGCGGCGGGGAGCTGCCGAAGCGCTATTCCCATACCCACGATCCGTTTGTGGCGTTGTCATTTGCTGCGGCGGCGACACGCACCCTCAAGATCGGCACTGGCATTGCCCTCGTCCCGCAGCGAGACCCGATCATCACCGCAAAATCGGTGGCAAGCCTCGATCAGCTCTCGGGCGGCCGGTTCATTTTTGCGATCGGTGGTGGCTGGAACGTCGAGGAGATGGAGAACCATGGCGCTCGCTACGAAACCCGTTTCAAGCTGCTGCGCGAGCGCGTGCTGGCGATGAAGGCGCTTTGGAGCCAAGAGCAGGCTGAGTTTCACGGCCAATTCGTCAATTTCGATCCTGTCTGGCTCTATCCCAAGCCAAAGCAGCGGCCACATCCGCCCATCCTCCTCGGCGGCGAGAGTGACCACACGGTGCGCCGGGTGGTCGAGTTCTGTGACGGCTGGTTTCCGCGGCCGCGCGCGGGCTGGGAGCCCAAGAGTGCGACGGCTCGGCTGCGCCAAGCGGCTATTGCTGCCGGGCGAGATCCCGCAACACTGTCGATCACGGTATTCAACGCGCCGGCCGATCAGGCGGCGCTGGTCCCCTATCGCGAGGCGGGAATTACGCGCGTGTTGCTGGAAATGCCAGATTTGGACCGTGACGAGGTGCTGCGCCTACTCGACAAGAACACACCGCTCGCATCGGCATGAGCGTCATCTGATTGCTCGATCAAGACGCGCCTCGCGAGAAGCTAGTTGTGCTCTCCGACCGGGTCGGCACGGTGCAGCGACCGCCGCTTTCGGAGCAAAAGCGGACATTGGCCGACAGCAAGAGCGTGGCGATCAGGCGCTAATCGGCGGCGAAAGACACTAACACGACGCAGCTGCCATTCGCCGCGCATGCGCAGCGGCCGGCAGCACCGACGATTGGATTCCTCAGCGCCCGCGGTCCCCATGAGAGCGCCCATTTGGTAGCGGCTTTCCGCCGTGGACTAGGCGAGACCGGCTATGTCGAGGGCCAGAATGTAACCTGTCATTCTGCGAACCGGATTTTGACGCCGATCTAATCGTCGTTCTCACGCTTTTTCAATTCTGCAAATCAATATCGGCTAGGCGGCGGCGCCGCGATATTTCTGCACGTCGCGGAAGCGGCTCAACAGGTACTCACCGGATTTGATTGGTTGATATCTTGGCAGATTGTGGGCCGATTGACAGGTCGGTAGGCACGACACCTCGGTGTAATAATCGAGATTGAAGAACGTCGGGATTGAATAGCGTTCCTTCCCAGTCCGGTTGACCACGCGGTGAAGATTTGAGCGATAGATATCGTTGGTCCAGCGTTGAAACAGATCGCCGATATTGATTACGAGCGTTCCCGGGATGAAGGGCGCCCCGATCCACTCGCCATCACGCTTCTGTAATTCGAGGCCGCCGATCGGATCCTGCGACAACAGCGTGATCATGCCGTAATCGGAGTGTGGCGCGACACCGAATGCCTTGTCGTCGGTCACGGACGGCTGCGGCGGATAATGAAACAGCCGCATCTGCACCATTGGCTTGGTGCAGAACTGCAAAAAATAGTCCGGAGGCATATCTAGACTGACGGCAAACACGCGCAGCAACCGCTTGCCGAGTTCGATGGTTTCCGCGAAATAGGCTTCAGCTGCCTGCCGCAGCCATGGGCACTCTGACGGCCAGCGGTTGGGGCCGTAGAGCGGCAGTCCCGCGACCACGTCAGGATCGGTGAGCGGTAGATCGATTCCGATCTCGTAGCTCTCCTTGAGATCGGGCGCATAGCCCGGATGCTGGTTAATGCCCTGGGGCATAAAGCCACGGCGGAAGCGTTCGTCCATGCGGTGCGTGAGACGCTGCGCTTCCGGTAAATCGAAATAACGCTTCGTCGCTGCGAACACGCCATCGAAGATTGGCGAGGGAATGCCGTGGTTGGCGACATAAAAGAAACCGATTGTCGTGCAGGCTTGGCGGACCCGCCTTGCCAATGGCTGAAGATCGCCGCCGGAATTCAACGGTCCGAGGTCGATAACCGGAACTTCATCCGTTCGCGCCGCGCGTACGGTCTGTTGCATCTTGGTCTCCTTTTCCGGTCGCGCCCTCTTCTTTCAAGCACCTACGACACGTTCGCCCGCCATATCCATCCAGAACACGATCCGACGCTGCGCGATGCCGATCAGGCCGTGGAGCCCCACGCCGATCACCGAAAGGATGATCAGAATAGCAAAGGTACCGGCCATATCGAAATTGAAGTTCTTCTGCAGGATGAGGTATCCGAGACCTGCCTTGGCGCCAACGAATTCACCGACGATTGCTCCGATGACGGACAGCACGATTGCGACGTCGAGACCAACGAAAATATACGGCAATGCCTGCAGCAGGCGAACCATGCGAAACACTTGCCAGCGCGACGCTGTACAGGAAACCATCATCTCCACCTGATCCTGGGGGGCAGCGCGGAGACCGATGATCGTGTTGGCCAGCAGGGGAAAAAACGCAATCGTCGCGGTAATAACCACCTTAGATGCGACGCCATAGCCGAACCAAATCACGATGATCGGCGCGATCGCCACTTTCGGAATTGTTTGGAAGGCCACCACATAGGGATAGAAGATCCGCTCTATCGGCGGGGAAAGCGCGATCACAAAGCCAAGCACCAGGCCACCGATGGACCCGACCAGAAATCCGGCAAGAACCTCGTATAGCGTGACCGCAAGATGCCAGTGCAGTTCACCTTCCCTTAGGCTCTCCCAGAGTGCGACGGCAACGGCTGACGGCGGTGGCAGCACGATCTTCGATATGCCGAGGCCCCGCACCGCTGCCTCCCAACCGATGATGAAGATGACGAACGTCGTCAGCGAGACCAGCAGGTTCCCCGCCAGGCGATTGAGCGGTTTCGAGTCGGCACTCATGTGTCAAGTGTTCCTGCGGAAGTGAAGTGGCGGCGAATGCGGGCAACGAACCGGCCAAATTCGGCTGTGGTCTGCATGCCAAGTAGACGCGGGCGCGGCAGATCGACTGAGATGATATCGACGATCCGGCCCGGCCGCGGCGTCATCACCACCACCCGGTCGGCCAAATAGACCGCTTCCGGAATGCTGTGAGTAACGAGAAGAATGGTCTTGCGGCTTTCGCTCCAAATGCGCTGCAGTTCCTCGTTCATGGACTCGCGCGTCATGGCATCGAGGGCCCCGAATGGCTCGTCCATCAGAAGGAACGACGGGTCGTGGACAAGCGCGCGGCAAATGCCTACGCGCTGCTGCATGCCACCTGAGAGCTCGAAGGGATACTTGTTCTCAAAGCTGGACAAACCGACCATCGCAATCAATTGCCGCGCTCGCGCCTCGAACTCGCCGCGATGACGTTTCTGAACTTCGACTGGGACCATCACGTTCTGCAACACTGTGCGCCAGGGAAGCAGAACTGGTGCCTGGAACACCACACCGAGCTCTCGGCTGGGCCCAGTCAGGGGACGTCCCAGCATGATGACGTCGCCAGCCGATCGCTTGAGAATCCCCGCCAGGATCTTGAGCAGGGTCGTCTTGCCGCACCCGCTTGGTCCGACTATGCTGATGAATTCGGCGGGCTGGATGTCCAAGTTGATGTTTTGCAGGGCGTGAATATCGTTGCCATCCTTCGCCTGGTAAATCTTCTCCAGACCGATGATGCGCACCAAGCAGTCGGTAGCGGCAGCGTCGGCTCGCGGCTGCCGCAACGACGCCGGCACGAACTGCGTCACCGCATTCATAGCTCGAACTTGCAAGCTTTCGCGCTGTCCTCGATGGCCTTGGTATCAAATGCATTGACCTTGGTGAAGAAATCGGGAATTCCGACGATCATGTTGTTCGCGGTCGCTGTCTTGTCGATCTGTTTCGCTACAAGCATGAACGTTACAAGGCGATCGAAGGCAGCGGGATCAGCGTAGCCCCAGAGCTTGCCGCCATTGAGCTTGTAGCCGTCCGATAACGAATCGAGCTGGGCCTGCTGATTGTTCATGTCCCATTTGATCAGCGTTGCCTCATCCGCGCCTGTCGGTTTGGTCGATGGGTAGCGCGCCCAATGCAGTTTGCGGGCACAATCCGGATTAGCGAGCGCGAACACCGTCGCCTTGGCGGCGCCGCGCGCCATGGCGATCACCATGGTCGGATCCTTGTCGATTGTCGCCTGCATCGTCGACATTGAATAGTCCGGATAGGTGCGCCAATCGTCGCCGACGAGCTTGCGCAGTTTCAAGCCGGCATTTTCGAACGTGGA
>Ga0310916_10000287_pt1 | contig 27028 bp, 34 predicted proteins | sample GREbulkMGLF176_FD_203444 | JGI IMG/M metagenome (GOLD analysis project Ga0310916, IMG submission 203444) | Lab enrichment of tropical soil microbial communities from Luquillo Experimental Forest, Puerto Rico - GRE.bulkMG.LF176 | ecosystem: Environmental > Terrestrial > Soil > Tropical forest >...
TGTCATGACCATCCAGGCCACGGCGGAACGACGTCCGGACGCGGACCGCTGAATTGTTCCCGAAATCATCAGTGGCACGGGCATTCTCACACCACTCGCTGAGACGCTATGGCCGGGAACCAGGATCACGCTGCGGTCGGATACGCGGCCGATGACGACACCGCGGCGATCACGGCCGAACATCGTCACCCAGACCGGTTTGGCGCCAATCCGACTCGGCGCATTGGACCAATCGGGCCGATCGATCCCGGTGGCGCGCTATTCCCCGGGCTGTGAGGAATGCGAACGGCTCTCGACAAGGGACCATTCGCTCTTCCAATTCAGGCGCCAATCTGCAATACCGGCGTGATTGCCGCCTGGCCGAAGTTGCTAGAGATCGAATGCTGCTCGGAGTCCATCGTTGATCCTACGCATCATGGCCGGCGAAAATGCTCCGGGTGAACTCCGAACATCATCGGGATAGAGCAGCTCAATATCGTCACAAAGCACATTCCCATGGACAGGCTCTCCCGGCTGGATTGGAACTATGGACGAAATGTGCGGTTTTCGTGAGGTCGTAATCCGTACTGCGAGGGCGGTGTCGAGGCTCCGGTTCCGCGCGTTATTTGATACGACCACGTACAACTTCTCGCCACCTACGTGTTCAAGGTAGGCGGAGTAGATTACCCCGCGATAAAACTGTCCCTCGATCACGCGTCGTCTGCGTGGCGGGGGCGCCGTTGCAGCGCTCGCCGGCTGCGTGTGTTGCTGACGTGCTTCTGGTATTCGGGATCCGCCGCGAGCAACGCATAGCCTGCCGCATCACGCGCCTCCCGAACGGCCTTGATCCCGACTTCGACCAATGCGTGCAGTACGACGCTTTCACTGACATCTCCGGCCGCGGGCAACAAGTCGTGGCCTGCTAGGAATTCGCGTTCGGTGGGCTGCGAGACGACCTCCTGCAGCGCCTCGAGGTCCTCTTGGGTCAGCGGCACCTGGCCGCGCCGCACCACAGGGGATGAGAATCTCACAGCCATGCACTAAGTGTGTCATAAAGTGCTTCACACTGCTATAGGTCTCGTGCATAGGTTCGACAGTCGAAGCCGTTTAGCGATGTAGCGCCTGTTTGGGGACCAGTTTGGGACCACACGTTGTGCGTGTCACTGAACGACCTGCGCGTCTATGCACGTCATGCATGGCCAGAAACCAATCGCACACTGACTGCGAACTGCGGAAATGCGCTACCGCTACGACAGCGGCAGCAACAACGTGTTCGTCGTGCGGATACGCAACCCGAAGGTGCCTTCGAGTGGCTCCCAGTTTTCGACCAGCGCGTCGTCGAACGCGGCTGTCATCTGGTCAATCAGATGACGCGCCCGCGTGGCCGCAACATCGGGTTGTTCGCCCCGGTCCATTAGCTTGTGTGATTCGGCGTATTCGAGTTCGGCCAGGATAGCGCTTGACCACGACGGCCGATACATCCGTTCGATCGCCAACGAAAGTAGGAAGTCGCGCAGCAAGCTCGGCCACAACACCGAAGTGTCCAGGAGAGCGGCGAACATCGGTGCCCATATTGTCAGCTCGGCTGGGCTGAGCTCCTGCGGCGCGCCGCCACAGCGCGGCGCGCTTGGCGTAATTGCTTTCGGATCGTCTCTGGATCGTCATCGCTGTCAATTTCAATTGCGGTCGCCGCCAATGCGTCGTACTGACGCTTGCGGCGCTGTTCGCGATAGGCCAAAACATCGTCGAGCAGGAGTCGATGCCGGTTGCCGATTCGTTCGGCAGGTAGCTCATTGTTATTAATCAGCCGAACGACGGTCGGGCGACTCACGCCGAGAAGATCGGCCGCCTGCTGGGTGGTCAGCGTCATTGTTCGGGGTGCGATAGTCACCGCCTTGCCCGCGTGAAGTGCCGTGACCACCTTTGTTAAGGCCTGGTGGACGGCTTCGGGCAACTCGATACGGTCGTGCTCGTTGGTGCCCACGAGTGCATAACTCGGGTGAGCCGCTGCACCGCGGCGTCGCTCGTGCGCAGCCAGAAACCCAACCACCGGTGCGAGTTCTTCAGGATGGTCGGGAAGAAGGGTCGTGGTCTCTATGGCTTCAGCGTTCATAACAACATCCTACCGGCATTCGAACGAACGGAAATAGCTTTCGTAACGTTCGAATAGTGTCTCACACGGACGATCGAGATTCCACCCCAGTCGACACAGATTGCTCAGGCGAGCCCACGGACCATCCGGCGGACTCCATCTTCAAGGGCCATTGGAATTCGATTGCGACTGAAGGGCGGCCGCCGATCCACTCTGCGCGACGCCGTCCCGGTGCACCGCCAGATCCGGGCCATCAGGTCGGCGTCGTCGTCGGTGACCATGTTGTTCATCACCCGCATCACAATCTCCATCAGCCTCGCCGACCGCACCGCGATCGGACCGCCCGTGGCCAGCAACCACGGCACGGTCCCCAGCCAAGACAGCCGCCGCGCGATCGAGAACGCGCTTGCGTAATGGTGCTGCAGTAGATAGGGCCACGCGTGCGAGACGTCGCCGCTGCCCAGCAGCTCGGTCGCCAGTCGTCCGGATTCCAGGCCGTAATCGATGCCCTCGCCGTTGAGCGGGTTCACGCACGCCGCGGCGTCACCGACCAGCATCCAGTTCGGGCCGGCCACCCCCGATACCGCGCCGCCCATCGGCAACAGAGCGGACGAGAGCGCCCGCGGCACCGCGCCGATCTGGACACCGAGGTGAGAGCGTTTCGCGAACGGCCGCTGTCCGAACAACCATTCCCCTACGTGTTCCTCGACGCCACCTACAGCAAGGCCCGGGTCAACCACCGGGTCGTCTCGCAAGCGGTAGTGATCGCCACCGGCGTGGCCGCCGACGTACGCCGCGAAGCGCTCGGTTTTGACGTCGGCGACTCCGAGGACGGCGCCTTCTGGACGGCGTTTTTGCGGTCGCTGCAGACCCGCGGACTGGCCGGGGTGCACCTGGTTATCTCCGACGCCCACGCCGGGCTGCGCGGCGCGATCGAGGCCGTCCTGATCGGTGCAGCCTGGCAGAGATGCCGGGTGCACTTCCTGCGCAACGTGCTCGCCCAGGTCCCCAAGGGATCGGCCGAAATGGTCGCCGCGGCGATCCGCACCATCGTCGCTCAACCCGACGCCGAGCACGTTCGCGAGCAGCTCGACACCATCGCCGGCATGCTGGGCCGCCAATTGCCCAAGGTCGAATCCATGCTGCGCGAGGCCGCCGACGACATCACCGCGTTCGCCGATTTCCCTGTGCCGCATTGGAAGAAGATCTGGTCGACCAACCCGCTGGAGCGGCTCAACGAAGAAATCAAACGCCGCACCGACGTCGTCGGGGTGTTCCCCAACCCGGCAGCGCTGCTGCGCTTGGCCGGCTCGGTGCTCGTGGAAGCCCACGACGAATGGCAGGTCGCCAACAAACGCTATCTCTCCGAAACCACACTGGCGCTGCTAAAGCCCTGCGCCCAACCGGCAGAAACCGTTGCAGCCGCGCCGCTCTCACGGCATAGTGAAGACCCGCAGAGCCTCAAGCGAAACGCCGATCGGCTTACACCACTCCACGGAGGCCGCCCTTCCGTCCGGACAGCGTTGTGGCATCACCTATCTGCGAAGGCACGTCCATCTGAGTCCATGGTGGCTCGGCGTAGTCGGCCTGACTTGCTGGCGGGTTGTGACACCACCGTGACAACGAGTCAAGGTCTTCAGAACGCGGGTTGGTCCTGGGCATCGGTGTGCAGAGGGATTTAATTGACCTTCATCTCTAGGGGGTGGCGGTATCACCGGCTCGGGCGAGGGCGTTCTCGGCCTGTGCCACCGTGCGGCGCACGATCTCGGCGGCGGGAAGGATGTCGCCGATCAGTCCCGCGGACTGGCCCGCGAACGGGACGTACTCGTGCCCTTCGCCGGCCAGGATCGCGGCAATCAGTTCTGGGCCGAGTTCGCCAGCCCGGTCGGCGAGTTCGTCGGTACGACCGTCCCAGTTCGCCAGGAACGGCGTGCGCAGCATGCGTCCCCTGCCGTGCCACGGCGTGGCCATGGTGTAGGGCGGCATGATTGGTTCGAGCGCGTCGGTTTGCACGGTGTCCTCGGCGCCCGCGTCGACGATCATTTTCTTCCAGTCGTCGCTGCCGGCGAACTCGGTGGAGGCCACGAAGCGCGTTCCCATGTTCACCGCCTGCGCTCCCATCGCCAGCGCGGCGGCCAGGCCGCGCCCATCGGCGATCCCGCCGGCGGCGACTACCGGGATGGCACCGGCGATGTCGACGACCTGTGGAACAAGGACCATGGTGCTCACGTCGCCGCCGTGGCCGCCGGCCGCCGCGCCCTGGGCGATGATCACGTCGGCACCCAGATCGACAGCGCGACGGGCTTGTTCGACGTTCATTACCTGCTGCATCCATAACGCACCGACACCATGCGCGCGCTCCACCAAGCCGTCCGGATCGCCCAAATGAAACGAGACGACCGCCGGGCGGAAATCGATGATCTGGTCGAATACCGCGGGATCGAACGGGCGCGCCGTGTGGTTGATGGCGAACGGGCGGTCGGTGAGCGTGCGCAGCGTCTCCCATTGCTCACGCAACTCGGCCGCCGGATGCAAGGCGCTACCGACGCTCCCTAACCCTCCGGCCTCGCAGACCGCCGCGGCGAGATCTACCTGATGCCAGGGCCCAAACGGAGCGCAGATGATCGGTACGTCGATGCCCAGCAGGTCGCACAGCGGTGTTTTAAGCATTTTGTAGCCCTTTCGATGTTCGTGACTTCGGCCAATGGGTACTTCCCGGGCCATCTCAGTGATGATCAAATAACCTGTGCGACAATATGATTCGCGACTCCTTATCTGGCAAGCGGCAGGCCATCGGGGCAGCCGGAGTTTGATTCTGCTTTCTCAGTCAGCCGCTGGGCCGAAAGCTAGGGGTGGTCGGCCTTAAAGAACATCTCGAACTGGATGTCGTCGGGGTCCTTGAACGTCAACACCGCGCCGTATTCGCCATCGGCGATCGGGGAGTGGGTCACGCCGAGCTGCTCGAACCGCGCCAGCCACTCGTCGAGGTCCGCCCGCAAGTCAACTTTGAAGCCCATGTGGTCGAACCCGGTGCGTCGCGGATCGAAGGGTTCGCCCTGGTTTTTGTCGTGCTGCTGGAACTCGATGATGGTCCGCGACGGCGGATGCAGCAGCAGAATGGCGCGCCACCCGTCTCCGGCGACCCGGTCGATTTCGGTGAGGTCGAGCAGCTTCGCCCACCATAGGGCGCTGGCCTCGGCGTCGCGCGCGGAGAAAGAGATGTGCGAGACCCTGCTGAAAGTCGGCATTCAAAATCCTCTGATTCGGAGTATCTTCTACTATTATGCTCCGATACGGAGTATTGGCAAGTGGGGAGTGCGATGCACAGCCTGACGACGACCGCTTACGCGGTGCTTTCGTTGCTCGCAGTAGAGCCGATGACGACATATCAGCTGGCCAAGCAGATGGAGCGCAGCCTGCGCGACGTCTGGCCGCGCGCCGAGAGCGTCATCTACGAGGAGCCCAAGAAGCTGGTGGCTGCAGGATTGGCGACCGCGACGGTGGCACACACCGGCCGTCGGCGGAGCACCACCTATGCCGTCACCGAGGCCGGGCGCCTGGCACTGAAAGAGTGGCTGGCTGTCCCCGGGGCGCCGCCCACCGTCGAGTTCGAGGCGCTGCTGAAGGTCGCGTTCGCCGACCACGGCGACCTCGACACCTTGCGACACAACATCGCTGCGATCTTGGTGATGGCGGACGCGCGCGTGGACTACGTCACCGACCGAATCGACGAGTATCGACTGACCGGCGGCCCCTTTCCGGGGCGTTTGCCGGTGACCATGCTCATTGCCCGATTTCATCAAGAGCAGGCCACCGCTGCCCAACGCTGGGCCCGGTGGGCCCAAACCCAGGTCGAACGCTGGGGCGGCGTGACCCCGCAGACCGGTGCACGGGTGCCGAGTTGGTCGTCGACGTCACAATGACAAACAGAAACCGTTGCAGCTGCAGCCGCTCTCACGGCATAGTGAAGACCCGCAGAGCCTCAAGCGAAACGCCGATCGGCTTACACCACTCCTCGGGGCGCGGCCTTGCGGTCCGAGGTTCGGTGAAGATCTCGCGCGATCTCGACTGATTGTTCGATGAGTTTCGGTGGGGATCCTGTCGACCGATCGGGCCCGAGGGGCCCGTGAGCACGCCGGCTGGTCAGGTCGGCCACTCCTCGACCAGGCAGGCGGCAACCCGGCAGTATCGCGGCGGTCCGGCCAGAAGATGCAATACTCATGGATGGCGGCGAATCATCAGTGGGTGAACCCACTATCACCGGTGAAAGTACCCAACTGGGGACCATTTTGGGACCACACGCTCTGCGCGGTGCCGAACGACCTGCGTGTCTACGAACGTCATACGCGGAGACCACCAGCCCGCAGACTTCCCACGACCTGCCGAAACGCTTTACCGCTACTTACTGGGGGTCAAGTGGTCGCAGGTTCAAATCCTGTCAGCCCGACTTCAGAAAGGCTGTCTGAGCAGGCCTTTTTCATTTCGTCGGATTGCACGCACGTTCGACTGCATCCAAAATTGTCACAGATTGTCACAAGCAACCGAATGGTGTAACCGCACGAGTGTGCGAACGCGTTAGTCGCCGGCGCTTGAGGCAGGCGGAGCAAAGCTGCGCGCCGCGAGTTCGAGCGCCTCGGGTTGCGCGTGGACGTATGTCCGAAGAGTGAACGACACGTCGGCATGGCCCAGCCAGGCTGCCACCAACGCGATGGGCACGCCCTGCAAATGCATGAGGGTTGCACAGGTATGCCTGGCGTCGTGCAGCCGGACCTGGGGCACATCGAGATTCTTGATGGCCGCCTGCCACATGGTGGACAGCGTCGAGGGGTGGTATGGCTCGCCGGCCTCGTTACAGATCACGTAGCCCAGCCCCGCATAGGCCTCGCCCAGGGCCAGCCGCTCTGCGGAATGGCGCGCCTTAGCCGCGGCGAGTTCGCTCAGTAGCGCGTCAGGTATGGGCAGCACCCGGCCAGCTGAGGCAGTCTTGGGGTCGTGTTGGTCGAGCGCGCGACCTCCCACATCGACGCGTGTCTTTCCGATCCGCACCGTCCGCTGGCCGAGATCGACGTCGTCCCAACGTAAGCCCGCAATCTCACCGCGCCGTAGGCCGGCAAGAGCAAGGTGGCCTGCTCCACCGTAAGCGTGGATGGCTGCACATAGGTGCCCGCATTCACCTGGCCTTGTATTTCCGCAAGCGCCGCCCGGGCCTCCCTCTCGGTCCGGTAGCGGCGACGCAGTTGCTTTCGCTTCCCGTCAGCTGTTCCCGTGTCGACGGTTAGCTGATAACGAACGACAGGCTTGCTGCCGGCGCGGCGAGCGAGCTCAACGCGTCGGATCTGTGGTGGCAGCTGGCGGCGCTCAGCCATCCCGGTGAAGCGTTACGACGCAGCTTCGGTGTGGGCCGCTATGAAGCGATGAATCTCCGCCGAGGTAACCCGGCGAGACGCCCCGATCTGGACCCACGCCAGCTCGCCGGCATCGAAGAGCCGGTAGATCGACGAGCGCGAGATGCGGAGGGCCGCGGCTGCTTCGGAAACGGTGAGAAGCAAACTGCCGTTGATCGGCCTGCCGATGAAGGAGTTATGCTCGTTCGGGCTTGGGGAGTGTATCTGGGTCATGGGATCCCCTCGTGGTGAGTGCTGTTCCACCACTGTAATTCGCCACGGTGACCACTTCGTGCACAATCTTTGATCCCTCCATATGCATAACGCTTGCCGTTAATAACGCCTAGCGTTATCATTGACAAGTGATCCGCTCCTTCCGGGACAAGGACACCGAGGCGATCTGGCACCGCCGCTACATCAAGAAACTCAGCCCGGAGCTCAGCAGACTCACTTACAACAAGCTTGTTCTCATCAACGCCGCTGAGAGCATCAACGACCTACGGGTGCCACCCGGCAACCGCCTGGAGAAGCTGAGCGGCAGCCGCGCCGGCCAGTACAGCGTCCGCGTTAACGACCAGTGGCGGATCTGCTTCACCTGGAGTACCGCTGGCGCCGGGAACGTCGAGCTAGACGATTACCACTAGAAAGGACAAACGCCATGGCCGACTTCGCACCCACCCACCCAGGCGAGATTCTGCTAACGGAGTTCCTTGAGCCGATGGGGATTTCGCAATACCGAATCGCCAAGGTGATCGATGTGCCACCGCGGCGCATCAACGAGATCGTGCACGGCAAGCGGGGCATCAGCGCCGACACCGCGTTGCGTCTGTCGCGGGCCCTCGGCCTAAGCGACATGTTCTTCATCAACATGCAGGCCCACTACGACGCCGAAGTCGCTCGCGAACACATAGGAAGAGAACTCGCGACTATCGAACGCATCGCCTGACCAGGAGTCACAGTTGGAGCCGATCGATCAACGTCGACGCCAGAGAACTAGAGGCTCTAGTCGTCACCATCGGGAACAGCTGAGTCGTCGTCATCGGGCTCATAGGTATTCGCGAAGTGCAGTACGCGGGGTGCGAGAGGTGACTGCGACGGCGCCAAGTGACGCCGAGTAAAGCCAGGGCCGGTCTGTAGAAGGTACATGCCCTGCCTCCCCTGAAATCGCCCGATCAGCTCCCGCACCGTCACGGCATCTGATCCGCTGACACTTTCGACTGCTTGCCCGGCCCTTGCCAACGCCATGTTCAACTCCTTCAGATTGTCCGCGGTCGTCAATGCAGGAGGTAGATGCCGATCACTATGACAGCGGTGATCAGCGACCAAGCGTGGAACAGCAGAGCCAACCGACGTGGGGCCTTGTTCAGTTCCATGAAATAGCGCCCCACCAAGTCGACTTTGATGAACGCGATGAGGATGACGAATACTGTTGCCACACAGGTTCTATCAACCAGCGCGGAGTGCCCGGCTCCGAGCATCCAGGTGACGAGAGTTGCGGCTAGGAGCACGGCCCACACTGTGGTGGCTGGCAGTCGGAGATAGGTCGTGGTGTTCATTGCATCACGCCATCAGGTAGAGGAGGGCGAATAGGACAATCCAGAGCAGATCGACGAGATGCCAGTATGCGGCGCCGGATTCGAAGGTGTGCATCTCGCGGGTACCTAGCCCCGGTTTGCGGGTGAGTCTGCACAGGTACGTGAGCACGCAGAGTCCAATGGTGACGTGAACGGCGTGGATGCCCGTGAACACGAAGAAGTACGTGAAGAAATCGTTGGTAATGGGCGTGATTCCACGGGAAATCTCCAGCCCCCACTCGATGGACTTGTCGACGAGGAACCACACACCCGTCGCGGCACCTACGGTGAACCATCGTCGTGCTGTGTCTGGTCGGCCACGGCGGATCGCTTCAACGCCCCACACCACAAACAGTGACCCCGCCAGCAGCAGGCAGGTGTTGAACGCACCGAAGGCGATGTGTAACTCGCCACGGGAGGTGTTGAACAGTCGCGGCTGTGATCCGCGGGCGAAGACGAATTGCGCGAAGAAGAAGCCGAACAGGGTCATATCGCCCAAGATGAAGACCCACAACCCGGCCTCACCAGGGATGTGGACACGCTGACCGGTGTCGATAGCGTTGTCGGCGTCCGGGTTGCGCACAGTCGTTTCAGGCATATGCGAGCTCCGTATCCAATTGCGGCGCAGCAGAATCAGCATTGATGAGTAATCTGACCCGTTCGGCCTTGAGCCGGTCGATCAGGCTCCAACTGACCGCTTCCACCCACACGAAGAAGATCAACAACGGAATCCACATGCCGAGCAGACCGTCAAAGCCGTAGGCGGTGTGTTTGAAGAAGAGAACAAGCATTGCTGGCGCGAACAGGAACGCGGTGAGCAGACTTACGTAACCGACCCACCGGGGGAACTCCCGCTCGGAGTCGTCCATTCGTCGATCACGAAAGACGGTCACTGCGACCGTCAGACACCACATGCTGAATGGGCCCCAGGGGAGCAGGAAGAACATAAACGCGATGTCGTTGAGGGTGGCGGTGATCTGGGGGTCGATATTGCCAGGACGGTAGGCCGCGATCGCCCAGAATGACGTGCACAAGACGCCGACGACTTCCGAGACGGACATGCACACGATCTGTGCGTAGGTGAGGGTTCGCCCACCGCCGCGGGCGCGGCGAGTCCACGATGCGACCACGGCTCCCCAGACCGCCCAGAAAGCCATGCTCAGCAGCATCAAGGTCGCGCCGATCTGGATGCCTGCCCGGTTCTCGGCGAAGCGCCGCGCTATCTCCACCGCGGTATCGGACGGCGACGGTGACGGAATGAACCGGCACCCTAGAATCCAGCCCGCGAAGAACACCGCGAACAGGATGTGGGCGCCCCAACGGACGCAACGGAGCTCGAGCTGGTTCTCAGCCAGTGTCCTGGTCTCCACTCCGCAACCCTTTCGAACGAAGGTAGTTAAGTGCCACTTAACTAGCGACTGTAGGTCATGGATTCGGCTTTGCGCAATAAGCAGATGTGGCCGCCGGGCCGCCTCGGCGGTGCGCTCGGCGTGCCAAAATGGCCCGATGCCGAAGAATTCAGCGGTCAGTCGGCACCCGGTAGCCCGTGGCGAAGCCAAGCGCCTCCTGTTGGAGTCGGCACGCGAGCTGTTCGCCGAACGGGGATACGCGGGAACGAGCACCCGCGAGATTGCGAAGGCGGCGGCAGTGTCGGAGCCGATGATCTTTCGCCACTTCGGCTCAAAGGCCGGCTTATTCGAAGAGGCGGTGCTGGCCCCCTTCAACGCATTCGTGTCCGACTACATCACCAATTGGTCGGAACGCCCACGCGGCGTGCGAAGCGACATCGACGAAGCCCGGGAGTTCTACAGCGGTGTCTACGACGTCCTGTCGGCCAACCGGCGGTTGATCCAGGAGATGATGTGCGCTCGCGCCAGCCAGGGCGCAGTCGCCAGTGATGGACCGACCGGGCCCCAGCTCGGGGCCATCCTTGAGCGGTTCGAGTCGGTCATTCAGCGCGAGCGCGACGACCGGGGTTTTCACTCCTTTGATCCTTCCGTCATGACCCGACTGATGTTTGGACTCGTATTTTCTATTGCGGTACACGGTGATTGGATGTTCGACGGCGCCAAAAAGAAGCGGCCCAGCGCTGAGGCGTTCATCGATGAGATGGCCCGACTCACCATCGACGGCGCGTACTCAGGGAAGTCGAAACGCACGGCACGCTGAGGACGCCGGCGTCGGGCTCGTACGCCGCGGGCCTTGCGCTGACACCTCACGTTAGTATCACTAACACTGAAGTTTAGTGTCGCTGTACTAGGCGGCTGTGCAGTTGTAAGGCGACGCTGGTGTGCCCGACGTCGGCCGCGAAAAGGCGGAAAGATGGTGCTTGTCCAGCACGCACCGGAAACCGATCTGTGGCTGCGGTTGCCCGACGACGCTGATCGCATCGATCCGCACACCATCCACACGCACTACTTTGGATTCACCGTTCCCGAAGCGGCATTGGGCGGGTTCATCTCGCTCGTTGCGTGTTCGTGCAGCTGACGTGCGATATGGCTGTGCGTGCGCATGTCACGCGCTTCAACAGCAGGCTCGCGATACACGCGAAACGTTGAAATCTCGGAGATCCCGCACCGGCGCCGGTGACAGTGGTCAGTGACAGGTGTGCCGGTGGGCTCAAGGTGGCTTCCAAACATGCACGATCGGTAGTAGAAACAACCGGTCTCAAAATATGTTGACAGTCCGGTGTGGCGCGGCTTATGCTCAAAATAAGCAGGCTATCCTGCCCGTATCTAGCCAAATCGCGGATTGGCACATCACCGGATTGCTAGCTCGCTCGACTCATATGGGTGGTAATTGCTACCCAATTGAGTATAGCTGATGCCCCGCTCAGCGTGACGAAAAACGCCCACCACACCGAAAGGCAGATCATGACCATCCCGGGTAGCAGTCCGTTGCGTCGATACAGACAGGAACCGATCTGGTCGGCTCGACGGGTCGTACGCCGTCCTCGGACGCTGAGGGCTGGGCGCTGACGACGCGCGCCAAGGTCATCGCGCGCCGCCGGTTGTCAGGCCCGACAGCTTGCGTGTGGCAGGCGAGGACATGATTTCGATTTCGGCCCGTATCCCACACCCCGGGGGCTGTGAGCGTCGCCCAGCTGCTGGCGCAACCACCTCGATAGATCAACGCGACGCAAGAAAGGTTGTATCAGCATGCCGTTGGTTGAACAGGCACCCCACACCGACCTGTGGCTGCCAATGCCATCGGACCCGGCATCGGTAGATCCGCACACCATTCACACCCACTACTTCAGCTTCTCGATACCCGAAGCTGAGCTCGGCGGCTTCATCTACGTCCGTTACCAGCCGGCGTTCCCACTGTCGCAGGGCGGGGTATGTATCTTTCGGGGCCTCGACAACATTGAACTGGTCGACGCGGCGCATTTGAACTGGCAGAACACCATGCGGTGGCCGCAGATCGACGGAACCGTCATTACGACGGCCTACGGTCTGCGGATCGAATTTGTCGAACCCGGACGTATCGTTCGGCTGCGCTACGACAATCCCGACGCTTCGTTCGACCTACTTCAGACGGCGATCACTCCGTTAGTGGCCCGAGCCCACGTCATGCCTGGGGAGGCCGAAAACGCCAACCCTGCAAGCCAGCCCGGCGGCAGCGAACAGTTCATGCACTGCACCGGATCACTGACACTAGGTGGCGAAGAATTCGTTATCGATTGCCTCGCTCCGCGGGACCGGTCCTGGAACCAGGTCCGCACCGAGCGTCGCGGCGCAGTCGAGATGCCGCCCATCGCCTGGTCTCCGATCGCGTTTGGCCCCGACCTCGCGTTCAACCAGATCGGCTGGGAAGCAGTCGATACCAATCCGCCGTTCCTGGAGGTCTATCCGGTCGACCCGTCACGACCCAGCCACGTCTATGGCTGGGTGCACGCTGATGGGCGCACGAACGGGCTGACCCGGGTTTGCCGGGAAGTCCACGAACGCCATCCCATCAGCCACCTCGCTACACGCCAAACGATCGAGGCCTGCGACGACGAAGGACGGGTGTTTCGCTTCCACGGGCGAGCTATTGCGCTGGCGGCGGTTCCCGCCTGGCCGAACCTGTCTTTCCACGACAGCGTCTTCCGTTGGGAAGACGACACCGGCCGCGTCACCCACGCCACCTGCCAAGAAGTCTGGTTCGACAAATACCAGCACCACATGAACGCAGCGTCAGGCCGCACAGCCGCACTAGGAAGAATCGAGAGGTAGACATGGCACTTATCAACATCATTGATCCCGCAGCAGTCGCCGACCGGCTGGTATTGGCGCTCAAGGGGCATCTACTTGACGCTGAAAATGTCGAAGTCCATACGGTCACACTGCCTCAGTCCAGCGGACTGTCCAACGAGACGGTACTGTTCGCCGCCTCGTGGAACGACAACGGCCGCGCGGTCAACCGTCGACTCGTCGCCCGGGTCGCACCGACCGGACCCTCCCTATTCCAGTCCTATGATCTCGCACTTGAGTCGCGCGTCATCGGCGCCTTGAGTACCCACTCGTGCGTTCCGGTACCCGAAGTGCTCTTCTACGAGGACGATTCATCACTTCTCGGCGCACCGTTCATCGTGATGGGCCACGTCGACGGCCAAGCCGCCGCCGACGACCCACCATTCACTGTGAGCGGCTGGGTCATGGAGCTCGCGCCTCGTCAGCGGGCGCAGATGGCCGACAACGGTCTTAAAGCCCTTGCCGCCATTCACCAAGTTGATTGGCGTAGAGCTGGTTTGAGCGATCTTGACCGCTCCGATGCGCACCGCTCACCGTTGGACGTTCTTCTCGAAGACTGGCGGTCCTGCTACCAGTGGGCGGCCGACGGTCGCTCCAATGTCACGGTCGAGGCGGGTCTCGGCTGGCTTGATAGCCATCGGCCAACGCATGAGTCATCCACCGTCTTGTGTTGGGGTGATGCACGGTTCGGCAACCTGCTGATCAAACACGACCTCACGGTCGGTGCCGTGCTCGACTGGGAGATGACCGGGGTGGGCGCCCCAGAACTGGACCTGGGCTGGTGGCTATTTCTGTTCCGCCACCACACCGAAGGGATCGGCGTCCCTATCCCCGACGGCTTCCCAGACGCCAAGGCGGCGGGCGAACGCTACGAGGAACTGACCAGTCGTGCGGTGCACGATATTCACTACTACGAGGTGCTCGCCGCCGTACGACTCTCCATCCTCACCCAGCGGGCCACCACCCTGCTGATCAAGGCCGGCATTCTGCCCACGGACGCACCGATGTTGCTGAACAATCCGGCCACCAACCTCCTGGCCACGATGGCTGATCTGCCCAGCCCCGGCGGAATGACCGCAACCCCGATGACCCGCGGCAAATAAAACACATCGTCGGCGACCACGCCGAGCTGAGTCGGTGCAGAAGTGGCACACCCCTGCTACCCCCAGTGTGGGCCGACCTTCCCCCTCGCTGAATGATCCGAAGGCCCACCCACCGACATGACCTATCACAAGAAACAACATGCAAGAGAGGCCAATGATGTCTTCTGACAAAACCTACCGAGTCATCCAATGGGCAACGGGACGAGTGGGTATGCCCGCACTCAGAGGGATCATCGATCACCCCGACCTGGAACTCGCCAGTCTCTACGTGACCAGCGCAACCAAGAGTGGCCACGACGCCGGCGAGCTCTGCGGCGCAGGACCGGTCGGCGTGATCGCCACCAACGACATCGACGCCATCCTCGCAACACCCGCCGACTGCGTCACCTACGCCGCCACCGACGTCGGCCGTGTCGACGCAGTCATCGATGACCTGTGCCGAATCCTCGCGTCCGGGAAGAACGTCGTCAACAACTCCATCACGCGGCTTGTCTGGCCGGCCGGCATGGAAGCCGGTGTCATCGACCGCCTCACCGCGGCGTGCCAGGAGGGCCAATCCACCCTATACAACACGGGTATCCACCCAGGAGTGGTCAGTGATGCCATGTTGTTCGCGGTGACCAATCTGTCACAACGCATCGATCAGATCTCCGCCGCCGAACTCCTCGACTGCTCCAGCTACGACCCTCCGGTCATCTCTGCTCTCGGATTCGGCAAAACCCTCGAAGAAGACGCTGAAACTTTCGACCTCGGCATAATGCACTACTACTGGGGACCAGTCGTGCACTCCCTGGCCGAATCGTTCGACCTCAAACTCGACGACATCCGGCACTTCCGCCATCCCGAATTAGTCGAACGGGGCTTCACAACAACCGCCGGACTCGAAATCCCACCGAACACCATCGGCGCCGTCCACTACGGACTCGAAGGTATCGTCGACGGACAAGTACGAGTAGTAGCCGAGAACTACGAGAAAATCCGCCAAGACAACGCGCCCGAGGGCTGGCCAACCTTCCCCATCTACAACAACAAGCCGGCTGGCGGATACCGCATCACCATCAAAGGCGTGCCAAATATGCAGCTAGATTTGGCATTCGGCGGCGATGATCAGCTCACCGACGTCCTCATCGGAACCGGAATGCGAGCAGTCAACTCCGTCGCCGCCGTCTGCCAAGCACCGACCGGAATAGTCTCGTCATTCGAAGACCTTCCGCACGTACGCGGATTCATGCACACCTGACACAAGGAAATTCACGCTGTGTCGCAAGGGAACCAATCGAATCCCGAACCGCGACACGCCCGAGACCGACCAAATCAATTCATGACAGCCCTTAGGAAAGCAGCCATGCTGACACAAGAACAAATTCAACAGGCGTACGACAAGGACCAGCAGCGGCGCGGTCAAAAGGTCTACGACCCCGCGGTGCTCCCCGTGTCGTTCGACGACATCACAGCGCAGTGGCTGACCGGAACCCTCTGTCGTGAACACCCGGGTGCAGAAGTCGTGGACTGGAGAGCGGAATCCGTCGAGCAGGGCACCACCAACCGCGTCCGCCTCCATGTCGTCTACAACGCAGCCGGCCAGAATGCCGGGCTGCCCACGTTATTGTTTTGCAAGGCCTCACATGGCTTGTCCAATCGGGTGACCCTCGCGCTCAGCAGCGCCGCCGAGGCCGAGGTGAACTTCTACAACAACGTGCGGCCACTGCTTGACATCGAGGCCCCACGCGCCGCGTTCGCCAATGTCGACGCCAACACGTTCAATTCGATCGTGATCCTTGAAGATCTCTCCGGCGTGGTCAGCGAATTCTGCACTCAACGCACCACGATCACGCGCGCGCAGGCCGAGGATCAAGTCGCCCTGCTGGCCCGAGTACATGCCGCGGGCTACCGCGATCCGCGCGTCCGGGACCACCTGGAACGCTTCACAACCTGGGTCGAATACTTCAACAACACCCTGCGCCTCGGTATGCGAGAAGGCTCCGAAGCGGGCTTTCGCAGGGCAGACGACCTGATCCCACCGCGACTTCACCAGCGCCACACGGAAATCTGGCCGGCAACGATCGCGGCCGTGGAGCTTAACCACACACTGCCGCCCACCCTCGCGCACGGCGACGTGCACCTGAAGAACTGGTACATCACCAACACCGGCCGGATGGGGCTCAGCGACTGGCAGTGTGTGTCGCGTGGTCACTGGGGCCGCGACTTCGGCTACACAATCGGAACCGCCCTGACGATCGAGGACCGCCGCGCCTGGGAACGTGACCTGCTTGCCTTCTACCTCGACCGCCTGCACGCCGCCGGCGGCCCGAACGTGTCCTTCGACGAAGGCTGGCTGCACTACCGCCAACAGCTGATGACGGCCCTGACCTGGTGGACGATCACCTACAACCCCGCGCCGGGCATGCCCGACATGCAGCCCATCGAGACCGCTCGTGAATTCGTCAAACGGCTCGCCACCGCGATAGATGACATCGAATCACTGGACAGCTTCGGTGAACTCTGATTCTTCGGCAAGCCGGTTGATCGCTAGAAGCCGTGACGCCTATATTGCGACAAACAATCTCAAGCATCGGGCAGCGGGGTACTGAGCCAGATGCAGTGAAAGACGGCGAAGGCCAAGACGATCCACAGGCGTCGTTCTCTCTGTCGCCGTGAAACCTGGACGTTCCCGGGGCGAACAGGTCGCAAATTCCGTCGTCGTTCATTCGACGCTCATGACCCGGAATCGCCCGGTTCAGGCCGGAAGTGCTGGACCGCCAACCGCTCTGCGGCGCAACGGAAGACAGGAACAAACCGGAACTGGCCCGACGCACCGGCTGGTAATCCAGTCCGCCGTGAATGGCGTTGGCACAAAACGATCTGCCCGGGTGCATCGACGCGATCGGGCGAGGAACCGCGGGGACGTATATCGCCCCCGCCCCCGAGGGCGGCGACAGTCAGTAGTCGACCGGATACGTGGTGCCATCCTGCACGGCGCGGGCACGAGCTCCGCTATTCGACGCTCGGTGCGGGACTCACCCGCGCTTCATTAACGACCGCCAGCGGCGATTCTCAGGCTCCGATGCGTTGAGCAATCGTCACGCGAGCTACGCGCCTCGATTCATGGGGCTTGCCTTGTCACCACCGGGTTGGGCAAACCAGCGAACTCGGATAAGAGGTTAGTGGCCGGATTCGCCAACAACATTGGCGCACCGCGGTCAGTGTCCCGGTTGACGGCTCAGGGCACTTGGCGTGGTGTTCCGGCCGGGATGGACATCGTGCCCTGAGGTGTGACGTGGACGCTGTCGTGCCCGACCACCATGGGGACGCGTGGATCCGGGCATGCGTAATCGGTGCCGAGTCCGCACATCCCGTTGGTGAGGTAGGACTTGTCCAGCACATCGTCGGGGTAAGAGTCTGAGTGCTGCGCCATGAAAATCGTCGGAATGTTGCACAACACAACGAAAATGGTGTTGGCGATGCCGATCAGCGCCAGCAGCCGCAAGCCCTGCTTCTGCCATTCGGGCGCCTTGATCTGGTCGACCCCGCGCTCGGCCAGGGTATTTCCCCTGTCGTCCTTGAAGTATCGCAGGCAGGCCATGCTGGTCCATGCCGCACCCCACAACAGGCCTTCATAGATGGGGAATTGGTAGTAGTGGCCCGAGAAGAACGACAGCTCGCGGATCGATCCGCTGTAGCTGTAAAGCCCGAAGCGCAGCCACGGCAATTCCATGCCGAAGTCGATGACGAGGATGAACAGGTAGGCGAAGGTCATGAGGCCCAGGGCTCCCATCTGTGGCCATCGCTTCTTGGCCCATCGCATGGCAGCGCAGCACACTACAGAGCCCATGAATAACGCCGTCAGATACATACCGCCGGTGAACAGGATCGGCTCGGCCATGTTCGCGCCGTTGGCGGACTGCCAGCCGGGGACATGGCACTGCGGGCAGCCCAGATTCAGGAAGGCGTTGTTGTAGTTAAAGTACTGCTGGGTGTAGTTCGCCCACGGGTCCTGGATCATCCACATCGTGAGCCAGGCGATGAACAACATGCCGTCGGTGCTGATGCGGCGGTCCCGGACCCAGGGACGGATCAAGACGAGCCAGGCGACGACGATGGTAGCGATGACCATGCTCGCCTCCCACACGCGGGCGGCGACCTCCTGCCAGTGCGGCACCGGTGTCGGCCCGCGCGGCGACGGCCTGGCATCCCCGCTCATGAGCCACACCGACCACATGTAGACCAACAGTGAGAGCCACAGCGCGCCCACCGCCGCCCAGATCTTCACCGGCCTGGCGCGGCGCACCCCAGGGTCGATACTCGGCCGTGCTGTCGTAGCGGCCTTCTGCCCGAGAACCGTCGTCATCGACACCTTTCGTTAGTGGAGCGTTAGCCTCGTCCTTCTGGGGACCCAGCGTGGGCGATTACTAGGTTCTGCTTACTTCCTAGATGAAGACCGATCGAGGACGGTCGACGTTCAGGACACCGCTGCTGGCTACCGCAGCTGCCAGGGCTTTATGTGGAGAATTTGCCCCAGGATAAGCCCTGGCGCGGGCGGCTGTCAACGATTCGACAAGGAATTACCGGTAGTAAATACTACCTATTAAGTGGATGCTCCTGCCGTGCGGAGTTTCCGACGCGTCGCTACACGATGAGGAATGTGGTCCGACGGTGGGATTAAGAACAGTGCAGTGTTGCGCATTTACGCACAGCAGCAGCACTTTGTGCTCAGCCAGCGACGAGGTGTATCGAGGTGTGAGATTCAAGGACCGTCAACAGAGTAGAAAGACACCGCTACCGTCCTGACCATCGAGGGGCGTGGTCATTTACGCTCAGATGAGATCTGACCAGGGAAAGTTTGTGTCGGTGATTGCTTCGGACACGTCCCGTGGCGCGCTGTATATGGCACAGCGGTAGTGTAATTGATCTAAAGGAAGGCGGCGGTCACTATGATGCAAGAATGACCGTGCCTCCCAACAACCGCGATGTGTCCAGCGCCCGAATGCGGCGGACGACAGCCCAGGTGCGCGACGCGCTCGTCGACGTTGCCGCCAGCGTCTTCGCGGCCAAGGGGTACGCCGGCGCCAGCACAAAGGAAATAGCCGGGGGCGCCAGGACATCGGAGACCACGATCTATCGTCAGTTCGGATCCAAAGCTGGCCTGTTCACCGCGGCTGTCGTCGAGCCGTTCTATGCGTTCCTGACCGATTACGAAGCATTCTTCGACGAGGCATTGGCGACTCCGACGTGGACCGACGGCATGATCACCCGCGAGTGTGTGCGCCAGCTTTATCGCCGTCTACATGCCAACAGGAACGCCGTGCTGGCGCTGATCACCGCACACGGCGACCCCGAATCGCAACTCGCCTCACGTGAGGCGGTACGCCGCTTCGACGAGTTTTTCGATCGCCTGGAGAAAATGGGTATTGAGCGCTGGAGCCGAGGAGGCGGATTCGACGTCAGCAGACTGCAATTCGTCCACCGATTCCTCGTCGGCCTGGTGCTGTCAGTCAGCGCACTCGACCCGTGGTTCGTCCCGGGTGGCTGGAACAAGCCGAGCGAAGACCAGCTGATCGACGAACTGACCGCATTCGTTATGGCTGGCGTCTTCGGCCGCCTTCCCACCGACGTTGCTGAGCAGGGTCGCACCCTTCGACGGCTGCAGTGATACGTCCTCGTGCGCGCCCAACGATGCCCGCTACACCGCTATTTCTGGCCTATCCTGCCTGGCCACGCGGTGTGCCCGCTCCTGGCAGTGTGGGGACTCGACCGTCCAGCAAACCGCATGGACACATCGACCGACGATTGGTAGGACTAACAGGTTGTCACAGGCTTGTCACAACAGGGTCCGGATCTTGTGCGCGACAGGGGATAGGTTGAGACGATCTATACTGGTCAGACTTGTTCGAGACCAATTGCGAGACAGTGAAATTCAGCCCTTGTCCGACTGGGGGTCAAGTGGTCGCAGGTTCAAATCCTGTCAGCCCGACACTGTCAGCCCGACACTGTCAGCGGGTGTTCCGGAATCACCGAAACGCTTCCAGTCTGGGCAATACCACAATGCGGTCCTCAATGAGATTCCGGCGACGCCGCGCGAGCAAACTACAGGCCAAGGGTGCCGGTCAGGCCGTCGACAGCGGCCCTGGTGGCGGCGTCGGACGTGTGACCGCAGATGTCGCACGTGATGCTTGATTGGGCTGTGCCCCAGCAGATCGGCCACCGCTTTGATGTGCACACCGGCCTCAAGCCGGGAGCTTCTTCAGCCGACGCAAGTCCGCATTGAAACTCCGATCGTGCTCGAGGGTGCACCGCTGGCCGGCGGAGTCGGGATTAGGCCGAGCTTGGCGGCGTGTTTTTGATGGTGTCGACTTCGAGTCGAAGTTGGCTGACGCGCTTGATGATGAATGCTCGCTCCGGCGGGGAAGGGTGGAGCTCGAGTGCGGTGCGGTACGCGTCTCGGGCGTCCGCGGTGCGGCCGAGACGGCGCAACAGGTCTGCGCGGGCGATGTGAAGTTGGGGCCAGCGACTGAGTTGAGGGTGGTGGCCGACGGTGTCGAGGATGTCGAGCCCGGCAGCGGGACCCTCAGCCATCGCGATCGCGATGGCTCGGTTCGCCTCAATGACGGGGGTCGGGTCGTGGCGGAGCAGCTCGCCGTACAGGAGGGCAATCTGCCGCCAGTCGGTATCCGTAGCGCGCGCGGCTGTCGAATGGCAGGCTGCGATCGCGGCGTGAAGCTGATAAGGGCCGGGACGACCGGTGCGCAGGGCTCGTTCGAGCACAGCTTCCCCCTCGGTGATCATGGCCCGGTTCCACCGGCTACGGTCCTGGTCGTCGAGAAGCACGAGGTCGCCGGCGGCGTCGACGCGCGCAGCTCGACGAGCGTCGGTGAGCAGCAGCAGGGCGAGCAGACCGGCGGGCTCCGGCTCCTCGGGAAGCAGCCCGGCGACCACGCGGGCCAGCCGTATAGCGGTGTCGCAGAGGTCGCCGCGGACCAGTTCAGTTCCGGCACTGGTCTTATGCCCCTCGGTGAACACGAGGTAGATCACCCGCAGGACCGCGTTCAGCCGGGCGGGCAGGTCCTCGGGCTGGGGTGCCCGAAACGGGATGCCGGCCTCACGGATCTTGCGTTTGGCTCGCACCAAGCGTTTGGCCATGGTCGGTTCACCCACGAGGAACAGCGAGGCGACCTCGCGTGTGCTCAACCCGCAGACCGACCGCAGTGTCAACGCGATCCGCGACGCCGTGTCCAGCGCGGGGTGGCAACACATGAAAATCAGGCTGAGCTGATCATCGCCCATCGGGTCCGCTGGTTGTGGGGCAGGTGGAGCCGCCTGGCAGCGCAGCGCCGCCGCTTCCCTCTCGCCGCGCCGCGCCTCCCGACGGATCCGATCGAGCGCCTTGTGCCGGGCCACCCCAATCAGCCACGCCCGTGAGTTGGCGGGCTCTCCCTCGGTCGGCCATTGGGTCAGTGCCGCAAGACATGCCTCTTGCACGGCGTCCTCAGCGGTGGCGAGGTCACCCACCAGGCGGGTAACGCTGGCCACCGCCGCCCACCAATGAGCGCGGAGCGCGTTCTCGTTCAGGAGGGCGCCGCGACGGTGAGGAGTGGACGTACCTCCACCCAGCCGGTTTTCGCCGCGGGTATGGTAGCGGCCCACCGCAGTGCCTCGTCGAGATCGGCGCACTCGATCAATGTGTAACCGCCGACCTGCTCGCGCAACTCCGCGGCCGGCCCGTCGGTCAGAATCGTCTGGCCGTCGCGGACGCGCACCGTGGTCGACGACGACACCGGCTGAAGCGGTGCGCAGTCGATGAGCACGCCTGCCTCGGCCATCGCCGCGTCCGCGGCCGCGTAGGCGGCGAGGGTGTCGGCGTACTCCGCGCTGGCCTGGTCGAGCGGCGGCCCATCAGGCGTGTGCAGCAAGCACAGGTATTTCATCATCCACCTCCATCGTCGGCCGGCGGTTCGCCGGCTCCATTGTGTAGTCGAACGACACTCACGTCGAAGGACACCCCATGTCATCGCGGTCAGCAACCCTGGCGGGATCGGGCCGACGTCATTGTCGGCCGTCGACGCGGGTCGGCGGGCACGGTCGTTGACATGTCGGCGTAGCTCCTTGATTGCGTGAAGGCGTGAAGGAAGGTCACGCAGGGGGCATGCAATGTCGGCCAGCACCGGGGTGGCGGGGGGAATCGGCCGCTTTACTTGGGGACAAGTTTGCGACCACATTTCGTCCGCGCTGTTGAACGATCTGCGCCTGTGTGCACGTCATGCGCGGCCCCAGACATCCACAAATCGGTGGCGACCTGCGGAAATGTCTTACCCCTACTTACTGGGGGTCAAGTGGTCGCAGGTTCAAATCCTGTCAGCCCGACGCAGGTCAGATGCTATTTTCCGGCCTCCGAAGATGGGTCTGAAAGCGGTTTGACCCAAACGTTTGACCCAAACCAGACGCAGGCACCGTAACCGGCCCCCTGGCGGCCAGCATCTCGGCGAACATCTCCGCCGCTTCGACTGCGCCCAGCTCCTCAGACTGCTCGCACTCGACCAGCGCCGCCTGCCAATCGTCCACTAGCACATTGCAACGCGGGTTGGTACGCCAGGGTCGTCCGGGCACAGGCGGTGAGCTGACATGTCCGCGATGGTTGGGGGGTGATCCTGTCGGTGGCGGCTGTCATGATCGGCCTCTACCGCTGGACGCGGCAGCGGCTAACCGGCAGGGCTGGGGTGGTTAAGCCTAGAAACCACCCCGGCACCACCCACCGGAAACCACCCCTAGGGGTACCGGCAACGGGCCGGGTCGTACGAGACAAGGAAGACACCATGCACGACGACGACAACTGGGATGACAACGACTGGGATCCCGACATCACCGGCGACCCGATGCTGGATCAGACCGGGTACAAATCGCCACGGCGGTCGTTTCACCCGGTGCGGTGGGACGCGGTTGCGCGGCTCGCGCAGCAGCAGCGGGAGCAGCAGGAGGAGAGGCGGCGCCGCTGATGGTCAAGGCGATTTTGGTTGCGCTTCTGATCGGGGTCTCCCTTGCGCTTGCCTTATGGCGGGACCTCCCGGCCACACCCCAGCCGAGCCCCGTGATCCACGAAATGTTCGTCTGACAGAAATGGGACCCCCAGGCATCGAGGAGCGGGCAGGGGCCGAGGCCCAGAAAGGGGAAACCATGAACACGCTGGCGCACTCACCGGCGCTGTGGTTGGGAGCCCGACGGCAAGACGTTCGGGTATCACGGCCTGGACGGCGCGCGCAAGACGCGCGCCATGGAGGCGTCGGGGCGCTTGGGGCTGGGGGACCTGTGATCGCGGCGCTGACGAGGAGATTGCGATGACCGCCGCCCTCGAGAGGGACCTCACCCCTGACCTGTTGCCTGACAAGCCGTGTGAGTGTCCACACCGGCGTCACCACCCCGGCCACAACCATTGCGACCAGGACCCGAAGTACGGCGTGCGGATCAGGCATTGGGATTACAACTGCTACGAGGCTGCCACCTTCCTGCTCTGCCAGAACTGTTTGGACGAAGCGCTCAAGTGGGCCGCCAAACTTGTCGGGTGGTATTGCAGCCAGTGCTTGCTGCGAGTGCGTGAGGTGTCCGATCTGGTGGGGCCGGTGATGACCCTGTGATCGCGGCACTGATCGGCGCCATCCTTGGAGCCAAGCTCGGCGAGAAGGCGGGCCGCAAGCTGGGCGCCGCCGTGGAACGGCAGATCCAGGAGGAGGTCGCGCGCCAGCTGGCCGCCGAGCGGGAGCGCCAGGAGAGGGAGGCGGGGCGGTCAGGAGCATGAGCATGATCGCGATATTTGCCATTGCGGCGGGAGGCCTGATGCTGGCGGTCGGCGCTTTTCTGGTAGCCATGTACCGCGCTATGCGGTAGCGAGTAACCGCCACATATCAGCTCCGTTACGGCGGGGCAGACCCGCGAATTGTGAGAATCCTCCACAATCGCTAACGGTCCGTCGCCCAGGCTAGAGCTGGCCAATTCGGCATGGCGGCCCAATCTTCTGCCCGTTGTGCGGTCGCCACGGCGCCCCGGCACGATGCGCGACGAATGAGTCGGGCTCTACATTTCTTGCGGCTGGCGCACCTGTTGGCACGCTGAGCCGCCGGCCCCCCGCCGCTCGTCGTGACCCGGACGCAGGCGAAGGCGGTGGCGTCGTTATCGCGCTAGTGGTCGCCATGGCCGGCCTGATGGCGGTGCTGGTCGTGCTCGGCATCGGTATAGCGCGGTTTGTCGGCGGGGCGAGGTAGAACTGGAGGCCCGACCAGCAGACACCGTGATGCAAGTCCATGGCGGGCGCGAGGGACTGGGAAGGGCCGGTCCGAGCAAGGAGAAGGACATGGACGACGAGGTCGACTGGGACCGCGACGAGATCGTGGACCTGGACGGCGGGGGCTGGGCCGAAATGACCGGTAATCCCGCCTTGGATGTCGACGGCTACAGCTCACCAAGCCGCAAGGGCCAGAACCTGACCGGCTACACGCCCAACCAGATCGACTGGATGGCGGCAAGCCGCGCGGACCGGGAGCGGCGCGCGGCCAGGCGGGCGCAGCGCGCGGCCAAGAGCGACAGCAGGCCGACCCGCGCCGAGAGACGGGCGGCGGCTGAGCAGGCCGACGAAGAGTGGCGCGCCAAGCGCGCGGCGCGATGGGAGGCCGAGGGTCGGCTGACACCGCGCAATGAGTCTTCTGGTGAGCGCGTTGAGCAAAAATCGCAGCCGGTGCAAACGCCGATTGACTGCGACGAGATCGCGCGCCGGTCGCTGACCGAGCTGCAACCAGGGCAAAAAGGGGCGTATTTCGAGAAGCGCACGTACCGACCGTGGTACGCGCCCTGGAAGAAGGTCACCCGTTGGCAGCAGATATCCGCGTGGCAGAACACCACGCCGCCGACGTCCGGCACCGAGGTCGTCACCGTGGGCGACGTGTCCGGGCTACCGGGCAAAGTGCGGACCATCGGCAAGGTCAGCGACACCGGGGCGGTCGAGTACTGATGAGGGTCGCGATCCTGGGGTTCCTGGCCTTCTGCGTTCTGGCTGGCTGCGGCGTGTGGTGGCTCGCGGCGCGGATCGGCCCTCCACCGAAGCGCGCGCCCAAACCGCAGATCACCCCCTGGCACCCGGAGCGGGGCCGCAAGTCGACAGGGGAGCCGCTGTGGCACTGGTACAGGCGCATCACCTGGGTGGTCGGGTGGCGGCTTGCCGTCGTCGCGCTGACGCTGTGGAGCATCTCGCAGATGCATCACTCGTTTACCGGTGGATGAAGTAGTCAGGCGTGAGGGGCCGGCTCTCGCGGATACCGGCCTCCCAGAGATGACGCCCTGGCACCCGAAGTCGGGCCGCAAGGCGATACCGCTGCAGGTGTTCTACCTGTTCGCCTACGGCTCGGCTGGCCTGTTCTTTCTTGCGTGGGCTGGCCATGGCGTCCACCGCTTCTGACGGGAGGTAGCTGGTAAATGAGTCCTCGCATGAGAGCGGCCCTGGGCGCGGCAATTGCGCTGGTGTACATCGCGGCGCGGTTGAAGGGATTGGGCTAGTGACCCGCGGGCAAGCGTTTAACGACATCATGTGGGTGGTCGGTGCGTGTTACGTGTGGAACTGGTGGCGTGCCAAGGCGCCGTAAGCGCGCTAGGCCGCCGAGCGACAGGGTTTCAATATCGCTCACAACCAAGGAGGACGAACCCAAATGACAGCGCCGGCGCAGATCGGACATGTTGAGGCTCAGGCGCGTGGGACCGGCCCCGATCACCCGACCCGGTAAGAATGGCGATCGGGGCCCCGCATCGCATGTCACGTGTGATTGCGCGCTCTATGTCGCGGGATGCGCTCAATTGCGCTGTCTATCGAGGGACTGGCTGGGCACACTCAGCGTCCACAAAGGTCAATTCTGGTGAATCACATTTAATGTCGTCTCGCAGCTCAGTGCCGGCTCGGCTCAGATACCAGCACCCCGAAACGGGTTCGATTCCCGGCACCTGCACCAAAGGGCCGCAGCTCAGCGGCTTTTGTTGAATCACCGGCGATCTTGCTAGATCTGCCAGTCCTGGCCGCCGTCGTTTCGTGTGTAGCTGCCGACGGAGTTCGTCACCACGATGGCATCGCCGATGCCGAAGTTGTTGTAGAACCACTTCGCGTCGGACGGGCTGATGTTGATACAGCCGTGGCTGACGTTGCGCTTACCCTGGTCGGCCACCGACCACGGCGCGCTGTGTACGAAGTTGCCGCTGTTGTCGAACTGGACCGCCAACTTGACATGCACGTTGTAGCCGTCGGATGAGCCTTCCGGCACTCCGTATGTCTCGGAGTCCATGTCGACGTCAGAGAACTTGTCCTGAACGTAGTAGGTGCCGTTGGGGGTGTCGTGGCCGGGCTTGCCCATCGATATCGGAAAAGTCTGCTCCACATTGCCGTTGCGTGTGATGGTCATCTGGTGGGTAGGGCTGTCGGCGGTGGCGATCAGCGCGTCTCGGGTGATGAAGCTGGACTTGCTGCCCGCGGCGTCGATATTCACGGTGGTGTGTGCCGGCCACAAGTCGAATGGTCGCCACCGCACCTGGCTGTCGTTCATCCAATAGAACTTGCCGGGCACCGGCGGATTCGACGAGATGTGTATCGCATTTTCGGCCATCGCCCGGTCGGTGATTGCGGCCGCGAATTTGATGATGA
>Ga0310916_10000290_pt1 | contig 27022 bp, 28 predicted proteins | sample GREbulkMGLF176_FD_203444 | JGI IMG/M metagenome (GOLD analysis project Ga0310916, IMG submission 203444) | Lab enrichment of tropical soil microbial communities from Luquillo Experimental Forest, Puerto Rico - GRE.bulkMG.LF176 | ecosystem: Environmental > Terrestrial > Soil > Tropical forest >...
AGGGGGAGGCACGCATGGTTCGGACGCTGCGCAACGTCGGCGGTGGGCTCATCGCCTCTCTGTTGTTGTTGGCCTCGGCATTTTCAAACGGGGCACTCATTTTTACCGGCCCGCTGCAGCCCTTTCTTGGTCAGGGCGTGGCGGCCGCGCTGATCACCACGGCTGTTACCACTATCTTCGTCGCTTTGACCAGCAACTTTCCGTCGGCGATTGCGGGGCCCCTTGGCAACACGGCCGCTCTGCTGGCCGCCGTGATGGTCACCTTGGCGCCAGTGTTGTCTGCAATGCCGCCAGCCCAGGCGTTGGCGCTGGCGATCGCCGGCCTGGGGGGTGCAGCGCTGTTGACGGGGTTAGCGCTCTTCGCACTGGGCTGGAGACGGCTGGGCAAATTGATTCGCTTTGTTCCTTATCCGGTGGTCGCCGGGTTCCTAGCCGCCACCGGGTGGCTGATCGTGTCGGGCGCGATCCGCATGGCTACCGGCGTACCGATCTCACGCGCGACCCTGCTGTCCTTTGCCGCGCCGCCTACGGCTTTGCTGTTGGGAACCACCGTGCTGTGGGCGGCTACGCTGTGGCTGCTCACTGCGCGTTTTAAGGGTCCACTGACCTTGCCGTTGGCTTTGGTGGCCGCAACCCTCTTGGTTCACGGCGTCTTCGCCGGCCTCCACCTGCCGGAGCAGGTGGTGCGGCAGTCCGGACTAATGTTCTTGGTGCCCGCGAACAGTCATCCGGTGATCCCGTTGATTACCGGCGAATATTTCCGCGCCGATTGGCGCGCCTTATGGCCGGTTGCCGGCGACCTGGGTGCTGTGGCGGTGATGGCGATTCTCGGCGTACTGCTCAATTCGACGGTCATCGAGCTGGCCACCGGAGTCGAAGCGGATATCGACCGGGAACTCAGGATGCAGGGGCTCGCCAATGTCGCTTCGGCACTGGCCGGGGGTTTCGTCGGCACCGTTCACGTCACCGGTACGTTGATCAATCGAGCGGCGGGAGGGACCGGCCGACTGTCCGGGGTGGTGGCTGGACTAGTCGCCCTGGGTGTGCTGCTCGGCGGCGGACAAGTGGTGGGTTATGTGCCCCGCTTCGTCCTGGGGGGTTTGCTGGTCCAGCTCGGAGCCCGATTCATTTGGGATTGGGGCGTCCGCAGCCGCCGCAGCCTCCCGTTGCGCGATTGGCTCGTCGTCCTCACCATCGTCCTGATCGCGGCCGAGCGCGGGTTTCTCGAGGCGCTGCTGTTCGGCGTCCTCGCCGGCTGCGTGATCTTCGCGGTGGATGTCAGCCGGATCCGGGTCATCCGCCACCAGTTCGGCCTCGACGAGCGAACCTCCTCGGTCATCCGCTCGACGGAGGAGAGCGCATTGTTGGCGGAGCATGGCGGGCAGGCCCAGGTCCTGGAGCTTTCCGGATATCTATTCTTCGGATCTGCCTACTCAGTTCAGGAACGCGTGACGGGGCTGGTTACGGGGAGCAAGCCGAGGGAAGTGATCTTCGATTTCTCGGGGGTCACCGGTATGGATTCATCGGCCGGAGCCTGCTTCGCGAAAATCCGCGACATGTTGCGCAAAAATGGCTCCCGTCAGGTCATGGCCGCCTTATCGCCGTCGGCGGCGAACATCCTCAGCGCTAGCTCCGGTCTCGGCGACGGCGTCGGGCGCCATGAAAATCTCGACAAGGCTCTGGAGGAAGCCGAGGAAGCGCTGTTAGCGGCCTATGCCGAGTCCTGCGGCAGCCGGCAATCGCTGGTCGCTTGGCTCGAAGAGGCGCTTGGCTCGCGTGACTTCGCCGAAGAACTTTGCGCTCACCTGACGCCGGCACCGCGCGATGCCGACTCCTACCTTTGCCGGCAGGGCGATCCAACCGACAGTCTGATCTTTGTCGAACGGGGGCCCGTTACGGTCATCTTAGAAAGGCCGGGACTGTCACCGCTCCGCGTGCGGGTGTTCGGAGCCCACACGCTGGTCGGCGAGATCGGCTTTTTTCTGGACGTGCCGCGTTCCGCAAGCCTGGCCGCCGCTCCCGATGCCGTCGCGTGGGCGCTCCGCCGCGGCGAATTCGAAGATTTGAAGAAGACGCGACCCGAGAACCTTTCGGCGCTCTTCATTTACATCATTCGATTGCAATCCGAGCGTCTCACCTTCGCCAACCGCCAGATCGTCGCGCTCCAGCGCTGAGGCGGCGGCGAGCTGCGCCAACCAAATCCGGCCATGACGGCCAGGTTGCGCAGCTCGACGAATCGGCGCTAACGGTCACCAGGTTCGCAACGGAAACCGTCGCCCCAGCGTCTGATGTAGCCGACCGATGGCGAGGGGAAGTGCATCGTGCAGCACAGGGTGCTGGTATCGCAGTAACGTTCGAGGAAGGCGCGGCGCGTAGCCGAAGCCTGCTTCTGGTCGTAGTCGACCCGCATTACAAGATCCGGATAACGCGCCTGGATCGGCGAGTGGATCAGGTCGCCGGTGAACACTGCCTGGTCGCCGCCGCGCCCGGCGCAGACAGCAAAATGATCGGGGGTGTGGCCGGGGGTGGGGGTCAGCCGGATGTGGTCGTCGACGGCATAATCGCTGGTGACGAGTTCTGCCTTTTTCGCGTCGATGATCGGCAGAACGCTATCTCTCATCGGGTCAAGGGGGGTCTCGCGATGGACGCCGTCCCAATATTCGTATTCTTTTTTCGAGAACAGATATTTGGCATTGGGAAAGGTCGGGACCCAGCGGCCATTCTCCAGTCGCGTATTCCAGCCGACGTGGTCGCCGTGCAGATGCGTGCACATGACGATGTCGATATCGTCGACCGTAACACCGGCCGCCTTCAGTGCCTGCATCCAGTTGCTGTCGCTCTTGCGGTGCCAGCTCGGGCGGTGCGGGAAAGACTTGTCGTTGCCGATGCAGGCATCGACCAGGATCGTGTGGTGCGGCGTCTTGACGACGTAGGACTGGAAGCACAGCACCGCCATGCCGGCCCGGTCGAGCGCTGCCGGCTCCATCCACGACCGGTTCTCGTCCAGCAATTCCTTGCTGAGGCTCGGCAGGAATTCGAGGATCGGCGTGAAGCCCGCCTCCTGCTCAATGATCCGATGGATTGTCATGTCATTGACGCCAAAGCTCATGCGCATCGTCTCGGCCCTCATCAAAGAATGTTTATTATCCTCGGGTTCGATGGTAGCTCCCCCTTCGCTGCGGGACAAACATGTTAGATCATCGCGGTCGCCCCCACGGTACGGGTAGGGGGCTGATCATCGCCGCCCCGGCCTCGGGAAGCGGCAAGACTCTGGTGACGGCCGGCCTGTTGCGCCACCTGCGAGGGCTCGGCGTCAACGTCGTCGCGGCTAAGGCGGGACCCGATTTCATCGACCCGACCTTTCACACCTCGGCGAGCGGCAGGCCTTGTCCTAACCTTGATGTTTGGGCGATGCGGAGCGCGACGCTCGCGGGGCTCGTTGGCGAGCTCGAGGGTTCGGCCGAGCTGGTCTTGTGCGAAGGCGTGATGGGCTTGTTCGATGGGACCGGAGCGGAGGGTGAAGCCGGTTCGACTGCCGAGCTCGCGTGCCTAACCGGCTGGCCGGTCGTGCTGATCGTCGATGCGCATGGCCAAGGCGCTTCGGTCGCGGCGTTGTTGCGCGGGTTTGCCAGACACGAGCCGGCCGCCCCGATTGTCGGCGCAATCTTTAACCGTGTCGCGGGCGCACGCCATCACGCCGTCCTCGAAGCAGCCGTGAGGCGCCACCTGCCCGATCTGGTCTGTCTCGGTGCGCTGCCCTCGGATCCCGCCTTGATCCTTCCATCGCGCCATCTCGGCCTGATACCTGCATCCGAGTCGAGAGATACCGAGCGGGTGATCGATTGCGCCGGCGGGTTGATCGGGGCGAATCTCGATGTTGCTCGGCTATTGAGCCTGGCGCGATCATCGACGCTCGATGATACACCGCCGACCCCCAGCATTCCGCCACTAGGGGGGCGCATAGCCGTGGCGCGCGACGATGCGTTCTGCTTTGCCTATCCGGCGCTGATCGACGGCTGGCGGCGCGAGGGCGCTGAACTTAGCTTCTTCTCACCTCTCGCGAATGAGCCGCCCGATGCGGCCGCGGATGCCGTCTATCTGCCGGGTGGTTATCCGGAGCTTTGGGCAGGTCGGCTCGCCGACGCGGAAGCCTTTGCCGCTGGCCTGCGCCGCGCCGCGGCCGACAGAAAACTCGTCTACGGCGAATGCGGCGGCTACATGGTGCTCGGCGAATATTTGATCGACGCCGAGGGGCGCAGACAGCGGATGGCGGGACTGTTGCCGCTGGCGACAAGCTTCGCCGACCGATGGCTTCATCTTGGCTATCGCTGTGCGACCGTGCTCGCCGACGGGCCGCTCGGGGCAGCCGGCAGCCACTTTCGCGGGCACGAATTTCATTATGCGACGGTCGTCTATCACAGCACAGACGAGCCGCTGCTGTCGGTGATGGATGCGGACGGAAGAGATCTGGGCCCCTGTGGGCTCCGCCGGGGCTCGGTTTTAGGATCCTTCATCCACTTGGTCGATTGCCGCGACGAATGATAGGCGGACGACCCGGCTCACTCGATCCGGATTTGGATCTCGTTATCGACAACCCGCACTTCGTACGTCTTCAAATCCTCAGTCGCCGGCGGATCGAGCACCTTTCCGGTGCGAATGTCAAATCGCGCGGCATGCAACGGGCACTCGATCACCTCGCCGTCGAGCCAGCCGTCGGACAGGCATGCGTAGGCGTGAGTGCAAATATTATCCGTTGCATAGATTCGGTCATCGGCGCCGTAGAGCGCGATCGAACGGCCCGCAACCTCCACACCGAGAGCCTCGCCTTCGGCCAAATCGGCGCGTCCGGCTGCTCGCACCCAGCCCGCGTCGTGCCCATTCATCGGCTCGCCTTTGGCCTTCAGGGACGCGCGACGATGCGCGGCGGGCGCGATAGAAAGGCCGGAAGATGATCGCCGAACCCAACGACCTTGGAACCTTCGCGTTCCCGTCGCCCCGCTCGATGAACTTGGCCCGCGCTCGGAAACGCTGTCACATTCGATCCGGCCGCGTTTGGCACCGGCTTATCGATTGCGTTTGGTCGGCGATCCCGGCGCGGCGGGCGAGCCGCGGCTGGCGCCGGAAGGCGACCGGCATCGCGTGTGTGGGTGGGCTGGCGATCATCGGTCCGAGTGGTGCGGCGCCCGACGCGCCTTGGCCGCTCATCATATTCGAATTCGGCGTCGTCGATCCCGGGGATGACGGTCAACGGGATCTCCTTACCGATCAGCTTGACAATCGCGGCGACGGATCTGCCGTCCTCTGGTGCCGCCAACATGAAGGACCGGCCGGTCCGTCCGGCGCGCCCGGTGCGGCCGATGCGGTGAACATAGTCCTCCGCGTGGCCCGGCACGTCGAAGCAGAAAACGTGGCTCATACCTTGGATATCCAGTCCGCGCGCTGCGACATCGCTGGCGACCAGCAGCCGGATCTCACCCTTGCGGAAGCGCTCCAACGTCTCTGTCCGTTTCGGCTGCGGCATGTCGCCGTGTAACGCCGCCGCGTCGAAGCCATGTCTGGAGAGCGAGCGGAACAGGATGTCGACGTCGCGCTTCCGATTGCAAAAGATAAGTGCGTTCTTGACGTCTTCAGATCGAAGCAGACGGCGCAAAGCTTCGCGCTTGTCTTCGGGGGGGATTACCGCGAGGGATTGCACGACGGTGGCGGCGGGTGAAGCGGGCGGAGCTACCGCAATCTCCACCGGGTTGCGGAGGAACGCGTCGGCCAGCTTGCGAATCTCCACCGGCATCGTGGCCGAGAAAAACAGCGTGTGCCGAGGCTCCGGCAGAAGGCCGACGATGCGCTCGACATCGGGGATGAACCCCATGTCGAGCATCCGGTCCGCCTCATCGATCACCAGGGTGCGTGCGTCCGACAACAGGATCTTGCCGCGGCCGTACAGGTCGAGAAGACGCCCCGGGGTAGCGATCAACACGTCGACACCGCGATCGAGTTTGCGCTCTTGATCAACAAAGCTTTCGCCGCCGATCAGCAGCGCCATCGTCAGCCGATGATACTTGCCGTATAGCTCGAAGGAAGCCGCCACCTGGGTCGCAAGCTCGCGTGTCGGCTCGAGGATTAGCGAGCGCGGCATCCGCGCTCGCGCGCGTCCGGCCGCCAGGTTATCGATCATCGGCAGCACAAAGCTCGCCGTTTTGCCGGTTCCGGTCTGCGCACAACCGAGGACATCCCGACCGCGTTGAACGTGGGGAATCGCTTGTTCTTGGATCGGAGTGGGGATTGTGTAGCCGGCGTCGGACACTGCCCGAAGAACTTCGGGCGACAAACCAAGTTCTGAAAAACCCATCGAAAAGTTGTAGCCTTTTTGTAACAATTACCGATGTTGTAGCTTATACCCTATTTGGGTTCGACACAGGAAATGTCAAACATTTTTTGGGTATGAGTATGCTCGTCGAACAGGACAAATCTCGTTACCAGAGAAGAAGGCATAGATCAGAAACGAGCGTCAACGACGGCGATATTGGGTACGAGGCGTCATTGGCGGTGCCGCGCGTTCGTCTTTGTGACGAAAGTTGATCCGGCCCTTGGTCAGGTCGTAGGGCGTCATTTCCACGGTGACTCGATCGCCCGCGAGGATCCGGATGCGGTTCTTCTTCATCCTACCGGACGAATAGGCAAGAGTTTCGTGCCCATTGTCGAGCTTTACTCGAAAGCGGGCGTCGGGGAGCAGCTCCTGTACGGTGCCATCAAACTCGATCAGGTCTTCCTTGGCCAAACAGATCTCCTCGACAAAGGGACGGGGGCGCCGCGGCGCCCCCGTGTAACATTCCGCCCTCTCCTCAGACCGGGCGCAAATTCACCGCAGAAACGCGGCCGCGCTGACCTTGCTCGAGCTCATAGCTTAGCTTTTGGCCCTCACGCAGGTTATCCATCCCCGCGCGTTCGACGGCGGAGATGTGAACGAAGACATCAGCGCCGGGAGTTTCGGGCTGGATGAACCCGTAACCCTTTTGCGCATTAAACCATTTGACCGTACCGGTCGCCATTAGCAAGACTCCAAGTAGTATCTAGGCCGCCGCGCGAGCGCGACGCATCGGACATCGATTGGCTCGGGAGACACGGTCGGACGATTGCAAACGCCCGCAGGCCGGGAAGCCGAATTCAAACGGGTCGACGCGTGTTAGTTAAGCGGCGTCGCCGATCTGCGCAAGTAGTGTTTACACGTCAAGATCGCGGGCGAAGCGAGCGTTTTTCTGAATGTACTCGAAGCGCAGCTCGGGGCGCCGCCCCATTAGGGTTTCGACGAGCGCCTGCGTGCGGGCGAGCTCGTCTGCGGGCGCTTCGATCGCTGCCGGGTCGGCTTTGGGCGGTAGCGTGACCCGGAGCAATGTGCGCCGCATCGGATCCATCGTCGTCGCCTTGAGATAGCGTGCCGGCATTTCGCCGAGCCCTTTGAAGCGACTGACCTCGACCTTGCCGCGCCCCGAGAAGGCGGTTCGCTGCAGTTCCTCGCGATGCGTATCATCGCGGGCGTAGTGGGTCACCTCGCCCTGGGTCAGACGATAAAGCGGCGGGAGGGCCAAAAAGAGATGCCCATTTTCGACGAGGAGCGGCATCTCTCGAAAGAAGAACGTCATCAACAGTGAAGCGATGTGCGCCCCGTCGACATCGGCATCGGTCATGATGATCACGCGTTCGTAGCGCAACGCATCCTCGCGGTAATGTGAACCCGAGCCGGCGCCAAGCGCCAGGATGATATCGGAGAGCTCCTGGTTGGCGCGCATCCTGTCGGCGGACGCGCTCGCCACGTTCAGGATCTTGCCGCGCAGCGGCAGGATCGCCTGGGTCTCGCGGTCGCGCGCTTGCTTGGCCGAGCCGCCGGCGCTGTCGCCTTCGACAAGAAAGATCTCGGTGCCCAATGCACTGTCGCGAGTGCAGTCGGCGAGTTTGCCTGGTAGGCGCAGCTTACGGGTCGCGGACTTGCGCGCCAGCTCGCGCTGCTGGCGCCGCCTCTGACGCTCTTCGGCGCGTTCCGCGATACGGTCGAGAAGCAGCCGCGCAGTCGCCGGATCGGCGCTTAGCCAATGATCGAAATGATCCTTGACGGCATTCTCGACGAGCCTGGTCGCCTCGGTCGAGGCGAGCCGCTCCTTGGTTTGCCCCTGAAACTGGGGATCGCGCATGAAGAGCGACAGCAGCAGGGCTGCGCCCGAGGTGACGTCCTCGCCGGTTGCCTGGGCGACGCGGCGATTGCTGACGAGTTCGCCGTACCCTTTCACCCCGCGCAGCAGCGCATTGCGCAGCCCGACATCGTGGGTCCCGCCTTCGGGTGTCGGAATGGTGTTGCAATAGGAATGGCTGAAGCCATCCTCCTCTTCCTCGGGCCACGCCACCGCCCACTCGACGCCACCCCCTTCGGCAAAATCCACCCGCCCGAGGAATGGCCGCGGCGTCAGCGTCGTCCGCCCGTCGAGGCTCGCCGAGATGAAGTCGCCGAGGCCGCCCGGGAAGTGCAGCCGGTCCTCGGCCGGCACCCCCTCGGGACGCGGCAATGCCGGATCGCAGGCCCAGCGAATCTCGAGGCCGCGGAACAGATAGGCCTTGGACCGCGCCAAGCGGTAGAGCGTCGCCGGGCGAAATCCGATACCGTTGAAGATCTCGGGATCGGGGTGGAACCGCAAGGTGGTACCGCGCCGATTGTTCACCGGCCCACGATCGACGAGCCCTGTCTCCGGTACGCCCCGACGGTAGCTCTGGCTCCACAGTCGCCGATCGCGTGCCACCTCAACTTCGAGCCGGTCGGCGAGCGCGTTGACGACCGACACCCCAACGCCGTGCAGGCCGCCCGAGGTCCGGTAAGCTTCACCGCCGAACTTGCCTCCGGAGTGCAGGGTAGTCAGGATGACCTCGAGGGCCGATTTGTTCGGGAAGCGGGGATGAGGATCGACCGGTATGCCGCGGCCGTTGTCGCGAACGGTAACCCAGTCGCCCGCGGCGAGCTCGATCTCGATTCGCGTAGCATGGCCGGCGACGGCCTCGTCCATGGCATTGTCGAGCACTTCGGCGGCGAGGTGATGGAGCCCGCGTTCGTCGGTACCACCGACGTACATGCCGGGGCGACGGCGCACCGGCTCCAGCCCTTCGAGAACCTCGATATCCTTTGCAGAATAGCTGTCAGGAGTTCGCGGGATCGGCGTATCAAAGAGATCTGGCATGGCGCGAATATAAGGATGGTCAAAGTCTGCGCAAGCAGCATCCGGTGTCGCCGGAGGCTAACGGCACTACATATTGCATAGATTGGGAGACTGCTTCACGAACACGGTAAATCTGCGGGAACTTCTGTGATCCGCGAGGCTTTGCAGTTATGATGTCCCGGATGATGATGATGACCAACGAGCGCAAGATCTGGGAGGCGGCTTTGCTCCTGGTCCGCCGGCACGGTGCCGCTGCCGCGGAGATTGCGCAGCAAGAGGCGCAACGGTTGCGCCGCGGCGACGACGAGCTGACCTGTGTCGTGTGGTGCTGGATCGCGCGTTCGACTGCGGAATTGCTCCGCCCGGTCCCGAGCAAGGGTGAGCGGGTGCACTGAGTTCTCGGCGCCGCAAAGAATCGCCGTTGCAAAAATCGCGTGTGTTGCACTCCGCATCCGGAGAGGGGAATTCATGGCAGAGGGTCTGTTGGGCCGCCTCGGCGGCCGAAAACACGCGTCAGGGAGAGAATTCGCGGTCGCGCTGAGCGAGGAGCAGTGGCGGCGCAAACTGTCTCCCGCGCAGTACCGGGTGTTGCGTGAGCATGGCACCGAACGCGCCGGTTCCAGCCCGTTTGACAAGGAATACGGCGAGGGCATCTACCACTGTGCCGGTTGCGGCCAGCCGCTGTTCGCATCCGACACCAAGTTCGACAGCGGAACCGGCTGGCCAAGTTTTTCAGCTCCGGTAGATCAGGCGGTCGAGACGCAGACCGACCGTAGTTTCTTCATGACCCGTACCGAAGTGCATTGCAGCCGCTGCGGCGGCCATCTCGGCCACGTCTTTGATGACGGCCCGCGGCCCACAGGGCAGCGCTATTGCATGAATGGAGCGGCACTCGACTTTCATCGCGGCGAGAAGCTGCCCGCGACGCGCGAAGACGATCCACCGCGCGCCACCTAAACGCTGTCCCTGCTAGCCGGCCGCCCGCAATTTCGGCGCGGCAATCGGCTTGGGTCGACCGAGATCCGGCAGCAACGCCGTCAGCAGACCGATCGCCGGCAGAAACGCGCACAACTGATAGACGGTGTCGATGCTGGTGGCATCGGCTACCCGGCCGAGCACCGCCGCGCCGATGCCCGCCATGCCGAACGACAAGCCGAAGAACAGCCCGGCGACCATGCCGATGCGGCCCGGCACCAGCTCCAGCGCATAGACGATGATCGCCGAAGAGGCGGAGGCCAGGGTCATCCCGATCACGACGGTAAGAATGCCTGTCCAGAACAGGTTCGCGTGGGGAAGCACCAGAGTGAACGGCAGCACTCCGACGATCGATACCCAGATCACCTCCTTGCGGCCGATGCGGTCGCCGACCGGACCGCCGATCAACGTGCCCACGGCCACCGATGCGAGAAAGGCGAACAGGTAGATCTGCGCGGTCTCGATCGGCAGGTCGAACCGGCTGATCAGGTAGAAGGTGTAATAGCTGTTCAGGCTGGTGGTGTAGAAAGATTTGGAGAAGATCACCGCCAGCAGGATCGCGATCGACCAGCCGACACGACGCCGCGACAGTCGGGGCCGCTCGGCCAGGTACCGCCCGGCCGCCGACCGTGGCGGCGCGGCCCGCTGGCGCCGGAACCAATTGCCGACCGCAAAGAGCACCGCCATCGCCAGCAATGCCGCTGCCGAGAACCACCCGATGCTCGACTGACCTTTCGGGATGACGATGAACGCTGCGAGCACGGGCCCGAGCGACGCCCCGACATTGCCGCCGACCTGGAACAGCGATTGCGCCAAGCCATGGCGCCCGCCCGAGGCCATCCGCGCCACCCGTGAAGCCTCCGGGTGGAAGACCGCGGAACCAACGCCGACCAATGCGGCCGCTAAGACGAGCATCGGATAGCTGCCCGCACTCGCCAGGAATAACAGACCGATGAAGGTGACACCCATGCCGACGGCGAGCGAATAGGGTTGTGGCCGATGGTCCGCGAACAATCCGACCGCCGGTTGCAGGATCGACGAGATCAGCTGCGAGACCAGGGTGATCATTCCGATCTGGGCAAAGCTCAGTCCGAAGTCGCCCTTCAGCATCGGATAGAGGGCCGGCAACAGCGACTGCATCATATCGTTGAGGAAATGCGAAAACCCGAGCGCCAGAATGATCGAGAAGACGGTGCTTTCGGCGACCCTGCGGGTGGCGCTGCGTTCGCCGGCGAGGACGGTGCTCATGGCGCCAGAATAACCGGCAAATCGCAAAACGCTCGCCCGATCTCGCCATAGCAGCCATTCCGCGGCACCCGGGTCAAGATCACCCGGGTCATCCTTGCGCGGCGGCGGCGTGCGGCGTAGCCTCGCCGCCATTGTTCATGTCGGGTCGCGGGAGACACCTAATGATCAAGCTGAAGGGCATCGGCCACGTCAATCTGCGGGTCGCCGACCAGGAGGCTTCGAAACGATTCTACCGCGACGTGCTCGGCTTCGTGATCGCCGAGGAAGACCCGGAACACGGTGGCGTATTCATGACGTTGGGCGATAATTTCCACACGCTCGACATCGGCCAGCACCCGGCGCCCGGGACGGCGCAGCGCCCGCAGCGCGGACAAATCGGGCTCGGCCATATCGCGTTCCAGGTCGGCAGTTACGCGGCCTTAGGCGACGCGTACGCCCACCTCGTCGGCAGCGGCGTCGAGATCCTGCGGGCCACCAACCATATCAATCAGCGCAGCTTCTATTTCGCCGATCCCGATGGCAACACGCTCGAGATCTATTACGAACTGCCGCATGCATTGCAGCTGTTCCCGGAGGGCCGGGACGATCAGGACGAGGCGCTGAAGGTCAGCGGACCCGGCGACCCCTTACCCGACTGGCTGCTCGAGGACTGGCCAGGACCCGAGATGAAGGCGAGGATCGAAAGCCTGCACCGACAGAAGGAGCGACGATCCGCCTGAGCGCCCAGTTATCGAGAACTTGTCTCTGCCCGCTGCGCGTCGATGCTCCAAACCCCGCCACCAGCAACAAAGAGGTAAGGTCGCGAGCGAGTATGAGGCGGCCGGTCGAGTAGACAAACCGATCGATGCCAACGGGAATAGAATGTAACGGCGGAGAACCGCCGCCCCAGGGGGGAGGGTCTAGCCGATGAAAACCAAGATAAAACGTCGAGGTCTTATTCGATTAGTTGGAATAATGGGAGGATTAGGCGCTTCGGGGGTCACTTTCAGAGTTGCCGGCAATGCCGCCGCCCAGCCGGCGGCTAGCTCGCCTGTACAGGAAGGGATTGAACCGAACACGATAAAACGCCGCGGCGTCGGGCTCCGTGGCTACGATGCGGGCCGCGCCTTCCCGGGGTTCACACTGTTTGCCCCGTCAGCAAACACCAACAAGAGCATCTACCTCATCGATTTGCAGGGGCATGTTGTTCACACCTGGGATATGCCCTATCCGCCGGGCTACGGCTATCTCACAGACCGCGGGACACTCTTCTACAACGGCAAGATGCCGAATCCGAGCTTCGTCGGGCGTGCACCTTATATGTGTGGCGCTGCGCTGGAAGCGGATTGGAAGGGGCGGGTCTTGTGGGAGGTGCATCATCCCGACCACACTCACGACGGCGTCCGACTTCAGAATGGCAACGTCCTTCTTATCTGCAAGAGGCCGCTTCCGGATGCGATCGTCCCGCAGGTCCACGGCGGCCGCCCTGGAACCGAAATCGACAACGGCAAGATCACGGGCGATTACCTCGTGGAGATGACGACAGATGGAAAAATCGTCTGGGAATGGCAAAGCTGGGAGCATCTCGATCCAGTTAAAGACAGCATAACGGCCGTTCAAGACAACCGTGACGGGTGGCCGTTCGCCAATGGGCTCTGCGAACTGCCCGACAGGAATATTATGCTCAGCTTCCGCAACATATCGACCGTTGTGATGATCGATCGCCGGACGGGGGAGATCTACTGGAAGCTCGGCGCGCCTCCGCTTTCCGGCCAGCATGCGCCGACCATTCTGCCCAACGGCCACATCCTACTTTTCGACAATGGGCCACACCGCCTGGATGAGACGTTCCCCTTCTCACGGGTGCTCGAAATCGATCCGGCGACCAAAAATATCGTGTGGAAATACCAAGAGGCCCCGGTGTCGAATTTCTTCAGCCCGAGGATATCGAACGCACAGCGTCTGCCCAACGGTAACACGCTTATCAACGAGGGGTGGTTCGGGCGGTTCTTCGAAGTTACCCCCGAAGGTGCTGTGGTCTGGGAGTACGTCAATCCATACTTCGGCGGGTCCCCGCCAACCAACCAGGTGTTTCGTGCCTATCGCTACACAGCTGAGGAAATTGCCAGGGCGCAAGCAGCGACGTAGCGGTGAACTCCGGCAGCACAAAGCTAATAATTTGAGCCGAGCGTTCCATATGCCCATGGGCGGTGTTCGCTGGTTGCAGAGATATCGCTGACAGGCGGCGCTTGAGACCTGAGACCAGAGGCGCTCGCCGCCGGATGCGATCGCTTTAGCCTCGCTTGCGGTCGCGGCGGCGCCGGGCGGCGTAGCCTCGCCGCCATTGTTCTTTGCCGGGTCGCGGGAGACACTGATGATCAAGCTGAAGGGCATCGGCCACGTCAATCTCCGGGTCGCAGACCAGGAGATTTCGAAACGGTTCTACCGCGACGTGCTCGGCTTCGTGATCGCCGAGGAAGACCCGGAACACGGCGGCGTATTCATGACGTTGGGCGATAATTTCCACACGCTCGACATCGGCCAGCACCCGGCGCCCGGGACGGCGCAGCGCCCGCAGCGCGGGCAAATCGGGCTCGGCCATATCGCGTTCCAGGTCGGCAGTTACGCGGCCTTACGCGACGCCTACGCCCATCTTGTCGGCAGCGGCGTCGAGATCCTGCGCGCCACCAACCATATCAATCAGCGCAGCTTCTATTTCGCCGATCCCGATGGCAACACGCTGGAGATCTATTACGAGCCGCCGCACGCATTGCAGCTGTTCCCCGGGGGCCGGGACGATCAAGACGAGGCGCTGAAGGTTAGCCGACCCGGCGACCCCTTACCCGACTGGCTGCTCGAGGACTGGCCAGGACCCGAGATGAAGGGCGGATCGAGGCCCTGCGCGGCGCTCCGGCTTAGGGGTCACAGGGAACGCGACGACACTCGCTTTTGGTCTACGCTCCAGGGGCCTGCGCCCGCGACGAAGATATAGAAAAACACGAAGCAATAAAGAATATCCAAATCACCATTATTGACGTAAGGGAAGAACGATTTCGGCGCTTTGACCATGAAGTACGCGACGGCCATGTCGCCGGACAGAATGAACGCGACAATTCTCGTATAGAAGCCGATCAGAAGAAGGATTCCGCCGCCGAGCTCGAGTATGCCTTGGACAACGAACAGCGGCGTCAGAGCCGGGCCCGGGCCCGGAAAGCCGAAAAGCTTCGCTGTCCCGTGCTGTATGAACAGAAGTGCGGTCATGATTCGCAGCACCGACAGCATGCGCGGCGACCAGGTAGCGAATTCCATTGCGATCTGTCTCCTCCCAAAGCCAAGATCGGCGGCGTCTTCGCGATCAAGGCACATCGGTCACTGAGTGGCAACTGTCCAATACCCCGCGGCAGCCGATCGCAAGCGGCAGCGGGCGAGGCGCGGGCGCAGATCGGGCAGCTGTGCCTTCAAAAGGGGTGCGCCACCGGCGCTTGACACGTCTCGGGGTGTGGTCGCTGCACCTCGCCGTCGGACATCAAGGAGGCACGCAGCCCATTTTGTCGTCAAAAGTCTCGCCGCACAAAATGTTTAGCCGGTGATCGAAAGGCGAGCCGAGCAACGGCGTCGTCTGGTCGACGAAGTTAGTTGTCACCGAATTGTCCTGCCAAGCGTTGTAATCGTCCACCTTGTCCCAGACTTCGAGGAAGACGTACCGGTTCGGTCGGTCAAGCTGCTGCAACACGCTATAGCTCAGCAGCTGCCCCTCATTTTGCTTTATCGAGGCGGCACCGTATTGCACCAGCTTGTTTTGGCGCTCGTCGGGGTTGTCCTCCAATATCTCCTGCAGAAAATCAACATAGGTAATGACAAAGAGGGCACCGCTTTTTCCGACCGTCGACGGCAGGCGGTTGCTGGTCCAGGGGGTGCCGAATGATCGTACGAGGCTGTACTGGCGGTCATCGATCGGGCTGCCGATGCAGCAATTGAAGCCTGGCGGAGGCGGAGGGGGTTGGACCTGCACGGCAAACCGGAAATCGACGCTGTGGGGCTGAGCCAAGTGCCGCTCGAGCGCCTCGAGGCTGCTCCAGACGTCGACGATTTGCGAATGGTTCGGAGCCAGAAGCCAATTCACGACCCGGAAGCTTTTGAGCCCCTGATCAGAGCTGCTGGCGTCACGATAGTCGAACAAAGCCTTGTAGGCCGTCTTCTGGAAATCGTCGGCAGGGATGACGTCGAAATGCGAGATGTCGAAGATCGGTCCGTGGACCGATGGCTGGCCTCCTCCCTGGCTATCGCCGTCGGCATAGGCCACTGCCGTGAGCATTAACGATACCAGCGTTATGATCGGGATCGGCCGCAGATAAGCCCGCATGGTCGGATTCCTCCCATCATTTTTGGTCCGCCGCACGGTGCGGACAGGACCGTTGAATATCATTCGCGGAACGTATGTCGGACGCGTCGCTCAGCCGCTTATTCAGGTTAAAGGGCGGCAGCGTATCGCGTCAACGGCGAAGGCTGGCAATGATGTCACGCCAAACGGTGTCATCCTGAACGTACCGCAAACTGGTCGTGAGAGCATGCTTGAACCCCATAGGGGGGCTGAGCTAGCGCGCGAATAGCTTTGGCCGTCCGGCCTGTCTGACCCGACCTCTCTACGCTGCGGGCGGCGCAGAATTCCTGAATAGCCAATCACCAGAGCGAAGCGTACGCAGTCCTTCCCTTTGGGTTAGCCGAGGACGATGTCGAAGGTGCCGGCGAGGGTATCGGGCTCTGCTGCGGGGTGCAACTGCACGATCAGCCGGGCGCGGGCGGCGGGATCGTGCACGCTCATCAGCACCCCGTCGCGCTCGTTTTGCGGATCGCCGGCGACATACATCTGCGTGATAAAGCGCGAAAAACCCGGAGCGGAGACCGCGAAATGGATGTGCGGCGTACGGCCCGGATAGGGCACCGGCCGGATCGTGCGGAAATGGTACCCACCCGTCGTGTCGGTCGTCGTCTGCCCGTAGCCTTGGAAATTCTCGTCGGCCAGGGGGCCTGAGCGATCGTCCCGAACGTTGTGATAACGGCCGTTGGCGTCGCATTGCCAGATTTCGACCCGCGCGCCCGAAATCGGGTATCCATCGCGATCGAAAATGCGCCCGCTGACGAGGGTGACCGTCCCCTTTGCCGTCCCTTCCCGTCCGGTCACATGGATCAAATCGTTGTCCGAATCCACCGGCAGGGTGATCGGGTAGAAGGGGCCTGCCGTCTGCGCCGGAGTTAGTGGCAGCCCAACGGCTGCCGCCAGCCGCGACAGCCCCAACCCGGCGGCCAAGGCAACGAAACCCTCCAGCATCCGACGTCTCAGCAGCATCGATCAAGCTCCATTGCGCCGACGGTAGCATGGAATGTAGTAGGCTTTGTTTTCAAGCCGCATCCCAAGAGCGCGGTCACGATGATCATCGGGAGGGAAAGCAGCATGCCCACGAGTTTCATGCGTCTCGCCGCCGCCAGTCTTGCGTGCGCACTGGCATCGCCGGTGAGCGCACAGCTGCTCAACGAAAAGAGCCTGTCCGCCGCGATGGCGATGACGATCGCGCAAACCGCGCTGGAGGCCTGCACAAAGCAGGGCTATCACGTCTCGGTGCATGTGCTCGGGCGCAACGGCGAGACCCTCGTCGCGGTGCGCGGCGACGGAGCCCCGCCGCATACGATGGAGAACAGCCAGCGCAAGGCCTACACTTCGCGGACCTTCCGTATCCCGTCGGGAGAGTTCGTCCAGCGCGTCAAGGACAATCCGACGATGGGTGCCGTGCACCTCAGCGGGATCATCGCGGCGCAGGGCGCCCTGCCGATCAAGGTCGGCGACGAGGTCATCGGCGCGGTCGGCGTATCCGGCGCGCCCGGCGGCGAGAAGGACGAGGCGTGCTCCAAGGCCGGCCTCGACAAGGTCGCCGATCAGCTCAAGTGACCAATGACCAGTCATTCGGTCAGCAGCGCGCAGAGCTCGTCCGGCATGCTGAGCATCGGATAGTGGCCGGTGTCGAGCTCGAACCACTTTGCCCTGAGCCGCTCGGCGGTGCGGCGCTGATGCGCCTCGCCGGGGTTCACCGCGCGGCAGCACCAGATCACCGTCGCCGCCCAGGGCTCGGTCCAGAAGCTCTGCAGCCGCACCGGGTGCTCGTAGATCCCGATCGGGTGCAACGTGTAGCGGGCGAGCGCCCAAGCGCGCGTTGCCGGGTCGAGATCGGCAAACAACCGGGTTTCCGCGTCCTCGCGTGAGGGTCCGGCGGTGAGCCCGCTCGGGATCGCAGTCGAGCGCTGGACGATGTCGCGGATCCGTTCGCCGTCGAACAGTGCCAGCGCATCGACAAAGACCACGCGGGCGATCCGCTCGTGCGCCGCCTCGGCGGCACGGCACAACACCATGCCGCCCGAGCTCGTGCCGACCATGACGACATCCTTCAGATCCTCGTAAAACAGCATCTCGGCGATTTCGGCTGCGTGCGTCTCGGTGGTGATGCCGGCGCGGACCTGATGCTTGCGCTCGGCGCAGCCGTCCAAGCTCGGCGCGTAGACCGCATGCCCGGCCGCGCGCAGACGGGTCGCCACACGCTGCCAGATCCAGCCACCCTGATAGGAACCGTGGATCAGAACAAAAGTGGTCATGTATTCAATCCCTTCTGCTTTCGTCATGCTCGCGCAAGCGAGCATCCAGGGCTAGCGAACGAGTGATGGCCTCTGGATTCCCGCTTGCGCGGGAATGACGGCGATGGTGATCGCCGTCAATTTCCCCCGGATACGTCGATCGTGACGCCGCTGACAAAGTCGGCGTCGCTCGATGCCAGAAAACAAATCACCTTGGCTTGGTCGGAGGCCTCGGCGACGCGGCGCAGCGGCGTGCGGGCAATCTCCGCCGCCTGCGCCTCCGGCGTCCGCCTCTCCCAGTGCGGACGGATGCGCTCGGTCAGGGTCAGGCTGGGTGCTATCGCGTTGATCGTGACGCCGAACGGCCCGAGCTCGAAGGCGAGCTTGCGCGTGAAGGCGATGATCCCGCCCTTGGCGGCGGCATAGGCGCTGCTGCTCGTCTCGCTCAGCCCACGCCCGGCGATCGAGGCGAGGTTGACAATCTTGCCTTGCCGCCGACGCTTCATGATCGGCACCACGGCGTGGGTGAACAGAAATGTCCCGCTGAGATTGAAGTCGATCAGCCGCTGCCATTCGGTAAAGGTCAGCTCGTCGACCCCCGCACCCGAATTGGCGATGATCGTGCTGCCGCCCACCGCGTTGACCAGGATGTCGACTCCGCCGAACTCCTTGTCGACCGAGGCGATGGTCGCCTCGACTTGAGGAGCATCGAGCACATCGCAGAGCCGCCCGTGCGCGGTACCCCCCGCGCTGCGCAGTGCCGCTACTGCCCCGTCGAGGCGCCCTTGGTGATTGTCGACGCCGACAACGACCGCTCCTTCGCGCGCCATGATCTCGGCGGTCGCGCGGCCGATGCCGTTGGCGAAGGCGGTGATCAGTGCGATCTTGCCGGTGAACCGCATCCTTCCCCCTTTCGTGTCCGATCCCCTCAATGCATTCTCGCATCAGACGAGCACGGGAGGGTTTGCGATGCAACTCGGAATGCACCTGCCGCATGCGGGATCGCAGGCCACACCAGCATTGATCAAGCGCCACGCCCAGCGCGCCGAGGCGCTGGGCTTGAGCGACGTGTGGGTCAGCGAGCACATAATCGTGCCGCGCGCGCAGTTTCCGCGCTCGCCCTTGTTCTATGACCCGATCCTGACCCTGACCTGGGTCGCCTCGGTGACCGAGCGGGTGCGGCTCGGCACCAGCGTCATCGTGCTGCCGATGCGCCATCCGCTGCCGCTCGCCAAGGAATTATCGACCTTGCACAATTTGTCGGGCGGCCGGCTGATCCTTGGGGTCGGCGTCGGCTGGCTCGAGCCGGAATTCGCCGCCCTCGGCGTGCCGTTCCACGAACGCGGCCGGCGCATGGACGAGGGCATCGCCCTGATGCGCGCGGTGTGGTCGCAGGACCCGGTCAATTTCGACGCCAAATACATTCCGGCGGTGGTTAAGGACATGACGATGCTGCCGCAGCCGGTGAGCCACATCCCGATGTGGCACGGCAGCCGTTCCGAAGCGGCGCACCGCCGCACGGTGCGCATCGGCGACGGTTGGCACGGCAGCCAGGTGACGCCGCAACAGGCCGGCGAAGTGGTCAAGCGCCTGCGCCGCGACCGGCCCGAGCCCTCCTTCACGATCTCGGTGCGCTCGCACTGGGACGGCAAGGATGTCGGCATGATGCGCAACCGGGTCGCCGCCTATGAAGCGGCCGGCGTGCAGCACGTCATGGTCCACCCGCAGGACCGCGAAGTCGACGACTGGGACACCGTCATCGAAGGTGTGGGCCGCGTCGCGACCGCCTAAGGATGGCCGGTCAAGCCTCGGGGACCGCGGAGGCAAGGCCGGCATTTTTACCCCCTCGGTTCAGTTGTTTTTCGCTCCCTCAGGGCTGTGCGAATTCCGTTGATCCGTGATGCCGAATTCGTTGTTCCGCGGCGTTGAAAATTGCGCTCTAACTATTTGAAATAACGAGATATTCGAGCGGGAGAGTGAGTGGTTCCGTGGGTGCAGTCGCGAAATTCGTTGTTTTTATGCGCCGCGGGAAACTTGCCGCCGGCTGGCTCGCCACCGCTTCGGATATCCGTTCAGGCGGTTGGCGCCTTTAGCTTGCGGCCGGCGGTCGGCGGCAATATCCCGAGCGCGCGCGGATCCTCGAACCGCGCCGTCCGGCGCGCGTACACGATAAAACCGGCCTGTTGGTAGACGCGCAGCGCCTTTGGGTGGTCGAAGGTCGAAGTGTGCAGCCAAAACCGGTCGATCGGCCGCGACCAGGCACGGTCGATCGCCGCCTGCAACAGGAAAGGGCCGAGCCGGCGCCCGATAAAGTCGGGGACGAGCCCGAAGTAGCAGAGCTTGGTCTCGCGCGGGGCCGCGGTGTCGAGCTCGAAGAACCCAGCCGGCACGCCGCGCACATAGAGCACGAAGATCTCGATCGTCGGCCGGTGGATTTGTGCGGCGACCGCAGCGTCGTCGATCATCCGCCGTTCGAACCACAGCCACGGCTCGCCGACCGTGTCGTAGAGGTAGCGGTAGAACGATACGCTGCAAGCTTCGGCCCGCATCAGTGCCAGCTTGTCGAGCGGTGCCGGAACCCGCCGTCCAGCGGGCCGCTCCAGCATTTCGAGGTAGGTAATCGTGTCTTCGAGTACGGTCACCGCGCGGGGCCCCTCTCGATCGGAGCATCACCCGGCAGGCCCCATTCAGACCACGACCCGTCATAGACCGCGGCGCCCGGGTGGCCGATCAGGTGCAGCGCGAAGGCGAGCGCGCAGGCGGTGACCCCCGAGCCGCAGCTCGTGATGATCGGGCGGTCGAGCGCCACACCGGCATCGTGAAACAGATGGGTCAGCTCGTCGGCGCTCTTCAGCTGCCGGGTTTGCGGGTCTGTCACGAACTCGTAGGGGACGTTGCGGCTCCCCGGGATATGACCACTGCGCAAGCCCGGCCGAACTTCAGGCGTGGTGCCGTCGAACCGGCCGGCGGCGCGCGCATCCACCACCTGCTCGCGGTTAGTCGCTAAGTTCTCGATCAAGGCGCGCTTGTCGCGGACCAGCGACTGGTCGAACCGCGCCGTGAAACGGCGCTGCGGCGGGTTCGGCACCGCCGTATCGAGCGGCCGTCCTTCGGCCCGCCATTTGGGCAGCCCGCCGTCGAGCAGCGCGACGTCCTGATGACCGAAGAGTCGCAGCATCCACCAGGCGCGGCCGGCCGACGACAGTCCGGCGCTGTCATAGACGACAACCCGGTCGCCGTTGCCGATGCCGAGCGCCCCGAGTTTTCGCGCAAAGAGATCGGGGGACGGGATCATGTGCGGCAGGCTGGTGCCAGGCTCGCAGATGTCGTCGATGTCGAAGAACACCGCACTCGGGATGTGGCCCCGGTCGTAATCATGGCGCGCGGTCGGGCTGATGCCCGGCAATTTGAACGACGCATCGACGACCCGGACGTGCGGGTCGAAGAGGTGCGCTGCCAGCCAGTCGGTGCCGACCAGGGCTTCGGGACGGGCATAGGGCATCGGGTGTCACTCCGCGAAGGCGAGGATCACGCGACGGTTTTGCTTACCCTTGTTCTCGATCTTTGTCACTGCTACCGGGCCGATCTCGGCGGTGTTGCTGACATGGGTGCCGCCGCAGGGCTGCAGATCCACTCCCGAGATCTCCATCAGGCGGACGCGGCCCATGCCGCTCGGCGGCTTGACCGACATTGTGCGGACGAGCTCGGGCTGCGCCGCGAGCTCCTCGTCAGTGATCCAGCGCGGGCCGACAGGGCGACCCTCGGCGATCAGCGTGTTTAGCCGGCTCGCGATTGCCTCCTTGTCGAGGCTCGATCCGGGGACGTCAAAATCGAGCCGCCCCCTGCCATCCGATACCTGACCGCCGGTCACAGCACCCGGAACAATGCTGCACAGCAGATGCAGGCAGGTGTGCATGCGCATCAGCCGGTGGCGCCGTTCCCAATCAATCTCGGCGACGAGTTCGGCGCCGGGCTCCGGGAGCGTGGAGCGGGTTTCCAGTACATGGATAACCTCGTCGGGCAACGGGCCCTTGACCGTGTCGACGATCGCAATCGACTGACCCGAAGAAAGGCGCAGCACTCCAGTGTCACCGGGTTGGCCACCGGCCATCGGGTAGAACACAGTGCGGTCGAGCATGATGCCGCCAGCGTCGGCTTGGGTCACCCGTGCGCTGCAGGAGCGGAGGTACCCGTCATCGCGAAATAGCAGCTCGGTCATGGGATCAACCGTCCTGTCTGACTTCGATTGGAACCCCGATCTTCGACTTGCGCTCCAGCCAGGCCGGCACCGGGAACTCGTGTGCGCGTAGGAAGTCCGGGTTGAACAGCCTCGATTGAGCGCGCGAGCCATGCTCGGCAAGAATGGTGACGACGACGTGGCCGGGCCCTAGATCCTTGGCGAGCCGCACCGCACCCGCGACGTTGATGGCCGTGGATCCGCCAAGGCACAGGCCCTCATGTTCGAGCAGGTCGAAGAGGTAGGGTATCGCCTCGGAGTCTGGGATCACGTAGGCCTTGTCGACGCGGATATCGGCGATGATCGGTGTGACACGCCCGAGGCCGATGCCTTCGGTGATCGAGCCGCCCTCCGACGCCTTTGCCTCGCCACTGGTGAAAAAATTGTACATCGCGGCGCCCCGCGGGTCCGCAACGCCGATAACGATGTCCTTGTTCCGCTCGCATAGGAAGGTAGAAACGCCGGCGATCGTGCCGCCGGTGCCGATCGAGCAGATAAAGCCGTCGATCCGCCCGTTCGTGTCCTGCCAGATCTCCGGACCTGTGGTCTCATAATGTGCCTTGCGGTTGTCGAGATTGTTCCATTGGTCGGCGAAGATGACGCCGTTGGGCTCGCTCTTGCGCAATTGGTCGGCAAGGCGCTTGCCGACATGCTGATATTGGTTCGGATTGCTGTAGGGAACCGCCGGTACTTCGATCAGCTCGGCGCCGCAGAGACGCAGTGTATCCTTCTTTTCCTGGCTCTGCGTCTCCGGGATCACGATCACGGTGCGATATCCGCGGGCGTCGGCGACGAGTGCCAGCCCGATGCCGGTATTGCCGGCGGTGCTTTCGACCACCACGCCGCCGGCCCGTAGTTCGCCGCGCTTTTCGGCCTCCAGGATCATGTGCCGAGCCGGGCGGTCCTTGACCGAGCCGCCGGGGTTGAGGAATTCGGCCTTGCCGAGGATAGTGCATCCGGTCATCTCGGAAGCGCGCCGCAGCTTGATCAGCGGCGTGTTGCCGATCGTGCCGACAAAGCCGTCTCGGATCGTCATGCTATTCTCCATACCCGAACGTGCGAGCCAAAGACTATCGAGGGCGAGAATGCGGATGCAACACCCTGCTGCTTGCTTGGCGCGGCCGATGGCTTAGAACCGATCCGGCGATCCGAACGGAACCTTGCCGCATGACAGAGACCCTTGGGAACGAGCTGTTTCCTGCCCCGAAGCCCAGCGACGCCGACCGCCAACGCGACCCGACGACCGGTCTGTTGCCTTCGCAGATGCTGCGCGAGGCGGTGGCGCAAGGCCGCGAGATCTTGTCCCCGCAGCCGATCGGCGACGAGCAGATCCAACCCGCGAGCATCGATTTGCGCTTGGGTGAGGCCGCCTACCGGGTGCGGGCAAGCTTTTTACCCGGGACGAAGGCGAGCGTGCGCGACAAGCTCGACCAGCTTTCGATGCACCGGATAGACCTGACCCAAGGAGCGGTTCTCGAAAAGGACTGCGTCTATATCGTGCCGCTCTTCGAATATGTCGCATTGCGCAGCCGCACTTCGGGGTTCGCCAACCCGAAGAGCTCGATCGGACGGCTCGATGTCTTTGCCCGGGTCATCACCGACCACGGCGCCGAGTTCGACCGCATCCGCGATGGTTACAAAGGACCGCTCTACGCGGAGATCTCGCCGCGCTCGTTCAGCATTCTGGTGCGCACGGGCTCGAGCCTCGTGCAACTGCGCATCCGTCGCGGCTCACCGCCGTTCAGCGACACCGCGCTTCGGCGATTGCACCAGGAAGTCGGCCTTGTCGAGGCATCGCCGGGAACGCTCTCGGCGCGCGAGGCGATCCGCGACGGGCTCGCGTTTACCGTCGATGTCGCCGGCGACCAGCAGAGCGGTGTCGTCGGCTACAAGGCGCGCCGCCACACCGATCTGATCGATGTCGATCGGATCCACTACTACGATCCGCGAGATTTCTGGGAGCCGGTCTACGCTCATCGTGGGTCCCGCGGGGCGGGCGGGATCGTGCTCGACCCGCACGATTTCTACATCCTCGCCTCGCGCGAGGCGGTCGTCGTGCCGCCCGACCACGCCGCCGAGATGCTGCCCTATCACACCTTTGTCGGCGAGTTCCGCGTCCATTTCGCCGGTTTCTTCGATCCGGGCTTTGGCACCGCCGAGAGCGGCGGTGCCGGCAGCCGTGCGGTGCTCGAAGTGCGCTCGCACGAGGTGCCGTTCCTGATCGAGGACGGTCAGGTCCTCGGCCGCCTCGTCTACGAACGCCTGATCACCAGGCCCGACAAGCTCTACGGCCGCGCCATCGGCTCGTCCTATCAGAGCCAAGGATTGGCGCTGTCGAAGCATTTCAAGAAGTTTGCGACGCGCTGAGCTTGCGCCGCGAGCTCTCAGCGCACCGACCAAAGCCGGCGCAAGCGGTCGCGGTGACGCAAGAGCCAGTAGAGGCTGACCAAGGTGTGACCGCTTTCAATCGCGCCCGTGTCGAGGAGGGCTTCGACCTCGGCCAGGTCCTTGACCACAACCCGAATATCCTCGTGCTCTTCGGCTAACCCGTGCACGCCCGCAGCAGTAGTCGAGTCGACGCGACCACAAAATAGCATCACGCCTTCGTCCGAATTCCCTGCGGACGACAGATAGCGCTGTATCAGGATCGGCTCGCCGATTAGCGCGAGCCCGGTTTCCTCCCGAGTCTCGCGCACGGCCACCGCCTGCGGCGTCTCGTCGGTGTCGATCAACCCGGCGGCTGCTTCCAGCTGCCAAGGCGAGCTGCCGGCGAGCAGCGCCGGCAGACGAAACTGCTCGACGAGCACGACGCGGTCATGATCGGGGTCATAGAGCACGATAGCGACTGCCTGACCACGACGCAGCACGTCATAGCTTCGCTCGGTACTCCATTCGCCGGAAAACAGGCGGTGCCTGAACCCGAAGGTATCGATCCGCAGATGACGTGCGGAAACCGTCCGAGTAAGCGCGATCTCGACGTCGGGATGGGACGGTTCGGTCGTGGGCGGCGGCTTCGCCATCGTCACACGATCAGCGTGTCGATGACGGTTCCAGCCGACCCGTTCTCGATTTCGACCACCCAGAGGTCGGGATCACGCCGACGTTGGCGCTCGATATAAGCATCGGCATCTACCTCGGGGACCGGCGCGGGACCCGTCGCCCTCATCCAGAGGAGTTCGCCATCCAGCCCGCGCGCCTGAGCGAGCACCAGACAGCCGGTATCGCGGCCGGTGAATTTCAGCAAGATGGCGCCGGCATCATCGTCTCCCCGGTTGACGACGGCGACCGGAATAGCGGCGAGATCACAGCGCCGAATCAGCGCCTTGATCCATATCGCCGACTTCAGCCTTGCTTCCATTTTTGACGGGTCGAGGATTCTGGCCTACCCGCGGCTCGGCGCCAACGGCAGGCGGATATGCACCGCCAGTCCACGCGGGCTGCGATTTTCTGCCTCGATTGTCCCGCCCATTGCCTCGACATTGCGGCGGGCGATCCACAAGCCGATCCCGAAGTAGCTCGAAGCGCTTTCGCTGGTCACCTCCGCGCGGCGCTCGGAGTAATACCGATCGAAGATGCGATCGAGTTGGCCTGCCGGCACTCCTGGGCCCTGGTCACTTACCGCAAGATGGGCAAAGGGGCCGTCACGGGTCAGGTGCACCAAAATTTCGCTGCCGCGCGGGGAAAACGAGACAGCATTATCGATCAGGTTCTCCACGACGGTCTCGATCATTTCTTCGGTGCCGAGGACGAAGAGACCGGGCAGAAGATCTGCGGTTATCGTCAGGTCATGGCTGGCAAGGATGATCGTCACCTCACGGCTGGCGAGGACCGCGGATCGGATCTGGGTCAGCCGGCCGACCACGCCCCCGAGATCGACCGGCACTCGCGGCTTGGCGATCAGGTCGGCCGTCGCTTCATCGAGGCTCCGTGCCGAGGCGACGAGCCCGTCGAGGCGGTCGAGCGAATGTTCGACCACCCCGATCGCGCGTTGGGCGCGCTGGTTGTCCGAGGGAAGCACACGCCGTAAAGGTTCGATCGACTGGCGGATCACCGCAATCGGCGTCTTGAAGGCGTGCGCGTTGTCTTCCGCGGTGCGCCGGATGTCGGCGGCGGAATGATGCAACGCGTCGACCATCCGGTCGAACTCGGCCGCGACTTCGGCGAGCTCGGGAAGGCCCTTGCGGCCGCCGAACGAGCCCGCATCGGGTCCTTGGTCGCGGATCCGCCGCGCGCGCTCGGCAAAGCGGCGCAGCCCGCGGTGTACGCTAAGCAAGGTTGCAAAAGTGATGACCGCCATCGCGAGGTAGATCAGCGCTGCGACGATAACCGGCGGGGTCGCCCAGTAAGGCTCGCCGAGGTGGGCCGACGGGTAAGCATCGGCCGAAAACGAAGCGATTACCGCCCAGCAGCCGGCAGCGGTCGACAGCGGCGTTACCGCAGTGATGATCTCGGCGCCGCCGGTCGGCCGATGATAGATCAGTGAGAACGGCAATTCATCGCGGCAGTTCTGAGCGAGGCGGTCGAGCACGCCCTGCCGTGAAAGGGTATCCTGCTCCGCCTCGAGGTTGCTCGGTGCAACTGCGGGCCAGGACGCCACATAGTAAAATCCATCGTGTCCCGGGCAGGCGCTGCCCGGCGCGAGCAGCACCTTGATCGTCGTCACCTCGCCGGCGAAGCGGGCAAGATGGTGGCTGATTTCCGGCAGGGATTCGCCGCACTCCGCGGTTTCGAGCAGCGGCAGCAAGGACTTGCTGATGACTCGACCCTC
>Ga0310916_10000291_pt1 | contig 26968 bp, 22 predicted proteins | sample GREbulkMGLF176_FD_203444 | JGI IMG/M metagenome (GOLD analysis project Ga0310916, IMG submission 203444) | Lab enrichment of tropical soil microbial communities from Luquillo Experimental Forest, Puerto Rico - GRE.bulkMG.LF176 | ecosystem: Environmental > Terrestrial > Soil > Tropical forest >...
GGCTGCGCTCAAGGCGCTCGACCAGTCGATTCAGACTCACGGTGGCAATGGGCTGTCGCACGAGTACGGGCTGTCCGAGCTGTGGTTCGTGACGCGGCTCATGCGCACCGCCCCGGTCAGCCGGGAAATGGTGCTGAACTTCGTCGCCCAATCATCGCTTGGCCTACCCCGCTCCTACTAGAACTAGACGGAAATACTCGTGAGCACAACGCAATTCGATGTCGTCGTCATCGGGGCCGGCGCCGGTGGGCTGTTCACCGCAGCGCGCCTGGCGCACCGCGGCTACCGCACCCTGGTGGTGGAACGCCTCGACAAGGTCGGCGGCCGGGCCTCAACCGACGACATCGACGGCTTCAAGGTCAACAACGGCGCCATCGTCATCGAGGTCGGTGGCATCACCCAGCAGACGTGCGAGGAGGTCGGCGCGCCGTTCGACATCCGGGAGCCCAAACCCCCGCTGCTGTACCGGATCGGCGGCAAGGACGTCGACGTGACGGGCGGTGGCTGGGGTTTCTTGTTGAGCAAGCTCACCCGCCAGGGCGCCAAGCTAGTGAAGGGTATCGGCGCGGCGCGCAGCGACTCGGGTTTGCCCGAAGACGAGATCTCCACGGCCGAATGGGTGTCGCGCTACACGAAAAACGAAGGGGTGCATGGCATCTTCCGAAATATGTGCGCGTCGATCTTCGCGGTGGGTTCTGAGGATCTGCCGGCCCGGGTGTTTCTCACCTACTTCACCCGCAAGAGCGCGTTCAAACGGTTCGGATTCCACCCGGAGGGCACCATCGGGTTGTGGCGAGGGCTGGCGGGCGCCATCGAGTCCCATGGCGGCCAAGTGTGGCTGTCCACTCCGGTCGTCAAGATCGTTTCCGACGGCACCAAGGTTACCGGCGTGCAGGTGATCCGGGACGGCGAGACAATCGCCGTGGACGCGCCGATGGTGGTCAGCGATGTCGGGCCGGCGGCCACCGTCAAGCTGCTCGGCGAGGAGAACGTCCCGGCCGATTACCAGGATCTGGTGAAGAAGGGCGACCGGCCCACCGCGATGATCTCGGTCAACTTCGCCAGCCAGGAGCGGTTGGTCGATGTGCCGGGGATGTTGAGCTTCGCCAAATCGCGGCGGCTGGCCTACATCGCGAACTTCACCGACATGTGCCCCGAGATGGCGCCACCCGGGTGGAACCTCTACGTGGGCACCGCGGTGCCCAAGCCGTCGCTCGGTGATTTCGACGAAGCGGCCGAAACCGAGGCGCTGATGCAGGACCTGCGCGACACGATCGACCGCTTCGACGAGCGAGCCAGGATCCTGAACATCGCCGTCACGCGAGACGATTGGCCGCCGCAGCGGGCTGTGGCGGGTTTCGACCTGCCCCAGGACACGCCGTTCGAAGGATTGTGGAACGTCGGCGACGCCGTCAAGGAGTACGCAAACGGCGGAACAACGGCCTGTGCCGAGACGGCCAAGCTGGTTGTCGACAAAATCATCGAGGCTCACCGTGACACCGCCGCATCCGTCTGACGCGGATTTCGCGGTCGCTTACTCGCGGGCGTGGACGTCGGAGCCCGTCGAACTACTCGACTTCTTCGCGCCCGACGGCAGTTACACAGACGTCGCTATGGGAGCGACATACAACGGCCGCGAAGAGATAGCCCGTTTCCACCGCTGGATGTTGAAGTTCGCCCCCGACTCCGCCGTCGAGTTCAGCGATGCCTGCGCACTCGATGGGCGGCTGTATCTCCAATGGGTGTGGAGCGGGACTTTCGAAGGAGCGCTGCGGCTGCCGGATGGTTCGTTGGCGGAATCGACTGGAGCCAACTTCAGCGTTCCCGGGGTCGCCGCGTGCCGGTACGCGGCCGACGGCAAGCTGCTCAGTCATCACGACTACTGGGATCTCAGCACCATGCTGAGACAGGTAGGCGCTCCGCCTCACCCTGGTGGTTCAACCTAGACCCACTGTCTTTCGAGGCCTGTCTCAGTGGTTTTGGCCACTGGAGCAATTCTCGGCGGAGCGGTCCGCGGCTGACCCATAGGCGACCTTTGAAAGCGCTATCACCGGTGATAGCGGGTTTGCGTTTCATGTTCAGGCCGGCTGCGTGATGCTGATGTGAACAGCCTGACCGACGTGGCATCAGCCCACGATGGTCATAGATCGTCTGCACACGTGCGTCGACGAACGCACCGGCGACGGGGTATTCGGACATGTAGCCGTAGCCGCCGTGCAACTGGAGGCTTAATCTCGCGGTCGATGAGCGTCCGCACGGTCTCGACCAGCATGGTTTCCTCGTCGCTTAACCGGCCCGTCATGCCGACAACCTCCACAATTTTCTAATACCAATTAAAAGAGGGTGGCGCATGTCGACCGGTGTCACCGCATCGACGTGCTTCAGTCAGTGGCGACGATTCCGTGGCGGATGAACGATTGTGCGTTCGCAACAACGGCTTCCAGAGATCCGCGGCGAGGATTCCACCATTCCACCGCCCAGTTCAAAGCGCCGAGAACCAGCATCTGGGCGATGTACAAATCCAGTTCCGGCCGCAGGCGGCCCTCCCGAGCCAGGTCGTTGATCAGCCTTCGCCAGACTTCGCCATAGCGCTCCTCCTCGAGGATCTGGCGCTTGCGAATCGACAGTGGCACCTGTCCGGCATTGCGGATCGAAGCCGTTGTGTAGTCGGATATCTCCAGCGCGTGGCGGAGGTGGGCCTCCGCCGCCGCAAGCAACCGGTCCAGCGACGGGGTGCCGTCGGGCAGCGCACTGAGCGCCGCGACGACATGTTCACGCATGTCAGCGATTCCGGCCCACATCACCTCTTCGACGAGTTCATCTTTCGAGGCGTAGTAGTAATAGATGGCGGGCGCCTGGATTTCAGCCTCCCCGGCGACGTCGGTCAACCGCAGACCCGCGTACCCTTTGGCACTCAGCACGTGCGCGGCGGCGTCCAGAATGCGCGCCCTGGTCAGTACCGACTTCGACTCGGCGACTTCCTCGTCGGCCGGGGGCGCCGCGTCATTCCTGTTACGCCTCGCCATCGACCGATCCTACGTCTGCTACTCGCTCCTACCGGGGCTTCATATGGTCCACCCAGCTGGGACCACAACGCTGCACAGTCTTTACGGCGACCATTTTCCTTGTCAACGCGGCCCGCACGTCGCCGTCGTGCCGTCCAGGCCGTTCTCGGTCGTAATTTGGAGGAGCGATGGCCATCGCGCTCGGTGTGTCGATGTCACCCTCGACGATCCACACGGTGCTGATAGAAGGCGAAAATGCGGACGGCGTGGCCGTCGAAGCACACGGTGTGGAGTTCGGCCCCGCCGACGAGTCGGTAACCGCCACCGCCGATCGGGTGGTCACGGCGGTTCTGGGTGCGCGCGAAGACACGGACGAGGCCGGCGACCGGTTGGGCTCGATCGGGGTGACGTGGACCGATGAAGTCGAGGTGGCGGGGCTGCGTGAGGCGTTGAGCGCGCGCAAGGTGGAGAACGTCACGCTGATCTCGTCGTTTCTGGCCGCCGCGGCACTGGCTCAGGCCGTCGGGCAGGCAATCGGCTATGGCTGCATCGCAATGCTTTTCATCGAAGCCGAGTGCGCGACGTTGGCTGTCGTTGACGCCGCCGACGGTTCGATCACGGATGTGCACAAAGAGCTGCTGCACGGCGCGGATGCCACGGCGGAACTCATTGAGATGGTGGCCGGATTGGAATCTCTGGAAACCTGCCCGGCGGGCTTGTTCGTCGTCGGTTCCGGCGTTGACGTTGCCCCGATCAAATCCCGGTTGCAGACGGCCACCTCGCTCGCGGTCAGCGCGCCCGAGGAGCCGGAGACGGCGCTGGCCCGGGGCGCGGCGCTGGCTGCTGCCAACGCGCCCCTGTTCGCCTCGTCCACCGCGGCCCTGGCCTACGCGCAGGATCCCGCGACCGGAGAGGTGAACCTCGACGCGGTGGCACCCGGTTATTTCTATGTCCCCGATGTTCCTGCCGGTGGCGAGCCTGGACCGGACGAGCTCGCCTACAGCGCGGTGCCAGATGAGGAGGCAGACGCACTCACCGAGGTCATGGACACCGCCGACAACGACAGCCCGGAAGACCGCGAGCGGCAGCGCGGGCCGGTCCTGTTGTTGGGCAGTGCGAGTGCGGTGGTGGCCATCAGTGCGGTGGTGGCGATGGAAGTTGCACTGGCGCTTGGTATTCGCCCGGGCGTCGCTTTGCGGCCCATCCCCGGCCACAACCTCATCGTCCCGACCGAGCAGGCGCCCGCGCCGTCGGCCCCGGTGTCCGGGCCGCAACCGAGATACATTCCTCAGCCGGGCCCGGTGGCGGCGCCCCATCCGTTGAACCCGCCCGCTCCGGGGGCACCGCCGCCCGCCGCCGCGGTGCCCGAGCCGATTCCCGGGGTTCCGCCGGTGCCTGCGCCGGTGCTGGTTCCACCTCCGGGCGTGCCGGATCCCGTTGCGCTGGCGCACGTACCGCCTCCCGATTCGCCACCGCCTGCGCTCAACCTTCCCGCGCCCCAACCGCCGCCGTCCGCCCCGCCATCGCCTCCGACGCACGTTCCGGTGTGGCAGCCCCCGACGCACGTTCCGGTGTCACACCCGCCGGTTCACGTTCCGGTGCCACCGCCGCCGGTTCACGTTCCCGAACCTCCACCCCCGGTCAACTTGCCGTCTCCCGATGGTCCACCGTTGCCTGGCCTGCCCGGCTTCCAGGCTCCGCCGCTTCCCGGCCTACCGGGGCTAGAAGCACCGCCTGCCCCAGGCCGGCCGGGCCACGAAGCGCCGCCGCTCCCGGAGCTTCCGCCGGCCCACGGCGGTGAAGGCGGACCCGGCGGCAGCCTTGGCGGCGGCACCGGCGGTCACGGGTCGGGCGGTGGCGGCGCCGAAGGCGGCGCCGGCGTCGGCGGCCACGGCCTCGGCGGCGCCGAAACCGGCGGCGGCAGCATCGGCGGTGGGAGTACTGGCGGCGGTGGCTCCATCGGCGGGGGCTCCTCCGCCGGTGTTGGCTCCGGCGGTGGTGGCGCTTCCGTCGGTGGTGGCTCCGGCGGTGGTGGCGCTTCCGTCGGTGGTGGCTCCGGCGGTGGTGGCGCTTCCGTCGGTGGTGGCTCCGGTGGTGGTGGCGCTTCCGTCGGTGGTGGCTCCGGTGGTGGTGGCGCTTCCGTTGGTGGTGGCTCCAGCGGTGGCGGTTCCAGTGCTGGCGGCTCCAGTGGAGCGTCCGGCGGCAGCTCCGGCGGCGGAGGCGGCCACCACTAGGTGTCGCCGGCGGGCATTGTTTGCCACGTCCGTGCCAGGCCCGCCAAACGAGTTACCTCGAGCGTCGACTTGTTGTGGGGATCGGGGCTCATTTCGCCCAACAAGTCGACATTCGAGAGAGCTAGCAGGGGTCGCCGTCAGGCGTGTAATACGGCGCGCCCTCGACTGTGTAGCAGGGCACCTGGCCCGGCCAGTATGGGTCGGTGGCCGCCGCTATGGCCGCGCCCGTTGCCACGCGACCGGCAACGTCCGTGCAGCCGCCCACCGCGATGTGGCGCCCGTCTGCGCCGGCACACACATCGGAGTGCGCCATCGGCGCTATAGCCACGGGCACTGTCGCCATCGCCATGGCCGCCACGACCGCTCCTATCGCTTTCTTCATCGCACACCTCTGCTTTCCGTCCCGTTAATTCTCGCGCATATCGCTCTGGCGGCCAACCGTAGATTCGCGGGATTGACTGGCGTAGGGCCTTTCGTCCGTAAACCGAGGACGGCTTTTGTGGCTTCGGGCTTGACCTGGCCCTAGTTCAGAACCAGGGTCCGGGAAAATGGCCGTCCTGATCTTGCACCATCACGATGTCCTTGCACTCTCCGTTTAAGGCCGCGACATTCTCACCCCGGCAAACCAGCGTCCAGCCCGATATCCGCGCGAACGGCCGGACGGACCAGTTCGTCGAGATCGGATCGGGGGCGGGTAGGGCGAGGACGGCAAACGTGCTGCCAACGTTCGTGATGTAGAGGTGGTCTTCAAAGAAGGCCAATTTGGAAATCGACATCTTCGTCGCGTCATCTCGGGTCTTCAACAAATCCCAGTGTTGCGTTCGCAGGTTCCACACCCCGAAGCCGAACTGCGAATTATCCGACTTGCGACCATCGACGAATAGCTTCCCGTCGGACAGTGTCGCGGACAAGCCGCCGCCGGAAATCCTGTCCGAATCGCCGATCTTGACGATGGACTTTGCATTCAAGTCATAGAACATGGTCGACACGACCGGGGGATTGGACGAATCCACGTGCGTGATCTTCACCAATTTGTCCGGACCATCGGATAATTCGCCGTCGACTCTCGATATGTCATTGTCCTGATAGATCGCTTCGCCGCTCGGCCGGCGCAGTTCCGCGCCCGAAGTCTTGGCAACGTCCGTGTTCCTTTGAAATGCAAGAACGTCCTGCCACACGCGGCCCGGCTGCGGGTCGTTCCACATCATCGACAGGTCGGTACCGGAAAGGATGACCGTCCGAGGCGGCGACGCGGCGCCATGGCCGTCGGTGAAGGCATTGACCCACGCCACGCCGGATGTGGTTGCGGCGAGCGCCCATTCGTTCGCCGCGGTCAATTTCAGGTCGGGGGTCGGCGGCTGCAGCTCTTTTGTCAGCAAAGGCTGGCTCGTCTTGAAGTCGAAAACATATGCGGTCGCCTTGGGGGCTTGGGGTGCCGGTGCCTGCCCCGGTTTGACGGTCGCCACCACATAGACGACCCTCATGTCGTCCCCCGTGCCGGTCAGGGCGCAGATGCCACCGTCTAAATTCTCGCCGGCGGGGACCGTCGGGGCGCCCGGCACAACGTACTGTCCCGTTTTCGTATTGAATACCTTGGGGCGGATGTCCTCGAGGGCCGATTTACGCTGGGAGAACTTTTCGGGGCACCCGAAGTAGGCCGTTCCGCCGTAGCTCTTCCAGTCCTTCTCCAAAGGCCCGGTAATCGAGGGCGGCGGGGCGACCGCGCTGGTGGTTGTCGTCGCGGTGGAAGTCGAGGTGGTGGGCGTGGCGGCGGGCGGGCCGACGGTCTCCGAACAGGATGCGACCAGGAGACAGACCGTCGACGCGATCAGGGCAAGCCTGTGTTTGGACACAGTTCGCCCCTGAACTCCACTCATCAACAAAACCCCCGTTAAGTGCACTAACCAACGAGCGTAAAGCGGGCTTCGTGCGACCGCGACTCGGGTAGGGCGGTCATTGTCTCCGAGTTTCCACGGATGTTTGCTGCCCCGGGTCGCCGCATGCTGGCTAGCATGAGCGCTACAGACCCCCGCGTGGACACGCCTCTGTTGAATTGGAGCGACCTGGGCGTGAACGAGCTGCCGACCGGAACCGCGACGCTGCTGCTTGCCGACATCGAAGGCTCGACCAGGCTGTGGGAGACCCAACCCGACGAGATGGCCGCCGCGGTGGTGCGCCTCGATCGCGCGTTGCGCGATCTGGTTGCCACACATAATGGTGTCCGCCCGATCGAGCAGGGCGAAGGCGACAGCTTCGTGATCGCGTTCAACCGCGCGGCCGACGCGGTGGCCTGTGCCGTCGACTTGCAGCGCGCTCCGCTGCTGCCGATCCGACTGCGCGTAGGCCTTCATACCGGCGACGTACAGCTGCGCGACGAGGGTAACTACATCGGGCCGGCGATCAATCGGGCCGGCCGGCTGCGCGACCTGGCCCACGGGGGCCAGACGGTGCTGTCGGGTGCGACCGAGGCGATGGTCATCGACAGTTTGCCGGACAACGCCTGGCTGGCCGATCTGGGGACCTATCAACTGCGTGATTTACCCCGCCCGGACCGAGTGCTGCAGCTGTGTCATTCCGATTTGAATAACGACTTCCCGCCGGTGCGCACACCGAAGACCATCGCCGCGCATAACCTTCCGGCGCAGTTGACGAGCTTCATCGGCCGCGGCGAACAACTGGCCGAGGTACGGCAGATTCTGATGACGAACCGGCTGGTGACGCTGACCGGTGCCGGCGGGGTGGGGAAGACTCGCCTCGCGGTAGAGGTCGCGGCGTCGCTGGCCGATGAGGCTGACGGCGGCGTATGGTTCGTCGACCTTGCGCCCATCGCCGATCCCGATTTGGTCGCGATCGCCGCTGCCCGCGCGCTGGGCCTGCCCGACCAACCGGGCCGTTCGACTACCGAGACACTGTTGGGGTTCATCGGCGACCGTCAGATGCTCGTCGTGCTCGACAACTGCGAGCATCTGCTGGATGCGACAGCGGCGTTGATCAAAACGCTGCTGAACGCCGGCGCGGGGTTGCGGTTGCTGGTGACAAGCCGCGAGCCGATCGGCGTGGCGGGCGAGGTGACCTGGCGGGTGCCGTCGCTGTCGCTGGCCGACGAAGCGATCGAATTGTTCGTCGACCGCGCTCGACGGGCCCGGTCCGACTTCAGCATCACCGACGTGACCGCCGGTGTCGCCGAGATCTGTCGTCGATTGGACGGGATGCCGCTGGCGATCGAGCTCGCCGCGGCGCGGGTGCGGGCCCTGTCGGTTGACGAGATCCGCGACAGCTTGCACGACCGCTTTCGCCTCCTCACCGGCACCACACGCATGGCGGTGCGCCGCCAGCAGACACTGCGTGCGTCCGTCGATTGGTCGCACGCCTTGTTGACCGAATCGGAGCGGGTGCTGTTTCGGCGTTTGGCGGTGTTCGTCGGTGGCTTTGATCTCGCGGCCGCGCGAGTGGTCGCCGGTGGTAGCGACGTCGAGCGTTACCAGGTGCTCGATCAGATCACGCTCCTCGTCGACAAGTCGTTGGTCGTAGCCGAAAGCGTCAGCGGCGCAACGCGATACAGATTATTGGAGACCGTGCGTCAGTATGCGCTGGAGAAACTCGGCGAGTCGGGCGAAGGCGACGACGTGCGGGCCCGCCATCGTGACCACTACCTGGCGATCGCATGTTCACTAGCTAACCCGGCCGAGGCGAGCGATGCGCGGCAACTGGACCGTGTCGAAACCGAGATCGACAATGTGCGTGCTGCGTTCGGCTGGAGCCTCGACCGGGGCGACACCGAAACCGCGGCGCGTTTGGCGTCCGCGCTGGTTCCGCTCTGGCTGGCGCGGGGCCGCATCCACGAGGGGTTAGTGGCCTGGTTCGACCCCGCGCTGGACGAAATTAGCGACCGTCGCGGCGATGTGGCGCCCGCGACTGAGGTGCGCGCGCTCGCCGACAAAGCCGTCCTGCACTCGTGGGCGATCGGCGCCGACAGTGGCGATTGGGCCGAGCGCGCCCTGGCGATGGCGCGGGAGATCGGAGACCCGGCTCTGCTGGCGCGAACGCTCACCGCCTGCGGCGTCATCGCGGTCTACCGCGCTGAGCCCGCAGAAAGATACTTCGACGAGGCGATCGGCCTGGCCCGCCCTTCGGGCGACAAATGGACGCTGGGCCAGATACTCGGCTGGCAAGGCAATTTGGCTTTCTTGGCGGGTAACCCGGTCGCGGCGAGCCAAGCCGCCGGGGAGGGCCACCCAATTGCGAATGCCATCGGTGACCGATTTACGGTCCGTCAGTGCCGCCATTGGATGGGTTGGTCGCAGGTGATCACCGGGGATCCGGTCGCAGGCGCTGCGCTGCTGCGCGAGGTCGAGATCGATGCGGAAGCCGCACAGGACGTTATTTGGTGGACGGTAAGTAAGGCCACTCGCGGGATGGCGGTCGCGTACCTGGGCGATACCAGTGAAGCGCTGGACATCCTCGACGCGGTCATGCCGGTTATCAGTGAACTTGGCGACCTTTGGCTTGGTAATGTCAACGGCATTCGGGCTGTCGCGGCGCTGACCGCAGGCGAGGCTTCCGACGCCAACGAAGCGAGCGCTGCGGCCTGGGAACACTTGAACGCCAACCCATTACACCAGCAGATGTACGTTTACCTGCGAGCCGAAGCCGCGTTGGCCCAAGCCGATGTGACCGCGGCGCGTCGTTGGGCCGAAGAAGCGGCCTCGGTGGCCGAAGGCTGGTATCGCGTGCTGGCGCTGACGACCCGCGCCCGGGTCGCCATTGCGCAAGGGGAGACCGAACAAGCTGAGCGGGACGCCCATGACGCGCTCGCGTTGGCGGCCGGCCTGAGCGCGCTCCTGGGCGTTCCCGACATCCTCGAGCTGCTGGCGATCCTCGCGGTCGACGGTGGGCGGCACGCCGAAGCGGCCCGGCTCTTCGGCGCCGCCAACGCACTGCGGAAACACATCGGTTCGGTGCGGTTCAAAACCTATGACGTCGACCACACCAGCGCGGTCAACCGTTTGCGGGAGGCGTTCGGCGAGAGCGAGTTCGACGCCGCCTGGGCCGAGGGCGCGGCACTGTCCACCGAGGAGTCGATCGCCTACGCCCAGCGGGGGCGCGGTGAGCGGCAGCGACCCGCCACCGGATGGGGTTCGCTCACGCCGGCCGAGCGCGCCGTCGTCGGGCTGGTCAGCGAGGGCTTGGCCAACAAGGCTATCGCCACGAGGCTTTTCATCTCGCTGCGGACGGTGGAAAGCCACCTCACCCACGTCTACGCCAAGCTCGGACTGACTTCACGCGTGCAGCTCGCCCAAGAGGCGGCACGTCAGGCGTGACGTACGATTACGGCGAGATCAGTTGCAGGCGAGGGAAGAACGACCGATAGCGTCGAGGATCACGCGTGAGTAGCGCACGACCGGTCACCGCGGCGTGGGCACCAATGTAGAAATCCGGCAGCGGCGAGCGCTTCTGGCCGCCCCGCCGCCGATACTCGAGGAAGCATTTACCTGCCAGAAAGGCAGCTTCCCAGGGCAGGGCCTCGCGCTTAAGCTCGTCTGGCAATGCCCGCTCGAGTTCTTCTATCCGCTCAAAGCCGATCGATATCTCGGCGTAGATGATCGGATTGATGAGCGTTTCCGCACGGTCGAGGGCATCAGCCAGCTGCGTCTCGGACCATTCACACCACCGGGGGTCCGCGGTGAAAAGGTCGAGCAGCACGTTTGAGTCGACGAGCGTACCTACCACGACAAGCTAGTTGTCGCCGCGTGTCAGCGCCATGATCTCGTCGGTGCTCATCGCGACGGTGCCGCGGCCGCGCATGCGACGTGCGATCGCGGTGCCGCGAGCTCTCTTCGCGCGCACCAGCCGGGCGCCACGCTCGTCGAGTTCGAACTCGACCTCGGAACCCGGCTCGATGCCGAGCTTGCGCCGCACCTCGAGCGGAATCGTTACCTGGCCTTTGCTTGTCACCCGCATACCAGCCAGCCTACCAGGCTAGTAATACTAGCCAGTAATACCGCAGCCTCCACGTGCGTACTTTCTCGGCGTGGTAAACCGAGAGCCATGAGTGGTCTTGCCGACGAGACACGGTGGATGGATGCCACGGATCAAGCCGCGCTGGTGGCCGAGGGCGAGGTCGCGCCGAGCGAACTCCTCGAGGCGGCGATCGAGCGGATCGAACAATCGAACCCGTCGCTGAACGCCGTGGTCATCGAATGGTTCGAGCACGCACGATCCGTGGCCGCCGACCCGCGTCTGCCCAAGGGCCCCTTTCGCGGCGTCCCGTTTTTGCTCAAGGACCTTTACACGAGCTTCGCGGGTCAGACCCTTTCGAACGGCAATGTCGCGCTCAAAGAGGCGGGCAAGGTCGATGCCACCGACACGACGCTCGTGGCCAGGTTCAAGGCGGCCGGGCTGGTGATCGCCGGGCGGACGAATAGCCCCGAGATGGGCAGCCTGCCGACCACACAGCCGGTGGCCTGGGGGGCGACCCGCAATCCGTGGGCGCTGGATCGCACGCCGGGTGGGTCGAGTGGCGGCGCCGCAGCCGCTGTGGCCGCCGGGATGGTCCCGTTCGCGAACGCCTCGGACGGCGGTGGGAGCATTCGCATCCCGGCGTCGTGCTGCGGGCTCGTGGGGCTCAAGCCGAGTCAAGGGCGAATCACGGTCGGACCGGCACGTGCGGAGACGGGATTGGGCGTCGAACTGTGTGTCAGCCGCACGGTGCGCGACACGGCGGGGCTGCTCGATGCGGTGCGCGGTCCCGGCGTCGGCGACAGCGTGATCGCGCCGGCGCCGCAGCGGCCGTACCTCGAGGAGGTCGGCGCCGACCCCGGCCGGTTGCGCATCGGGCTGCTCGACGTCCACCCGCGCGGCGAATTCCTGCACGACGACTGCGTTTCCGCGGTGCGCGCCGCGGCGTCGATGCTGGAGGGGCTCGGGCACATCGTCGAGCCGGCGTGGCCGGCGTGCCTCGCCGACGCCACGTTGCCGCACAAGTTCATGGCGCTGTGGGCGACGCAGATGGCGATGGCGGCGCGTGGATTCGGCGAGACGCTCGGTCGCGAGGTGACCGCCGACGACATCGAGCCGGTCAACTGGGTGCACATCGAGCAGGCGCGGCGGTTGACCGCCGTCAACTACGCCATCGCCGAGGGCGCGGTGTCGGCCTTCCGGCGCACGCTGCAGCAGTGGTGGGCGGACGGCTGGGACCTGCTGCTCACGCCAACGGTGGCCGAACCGCCAGTGCTGCTAACGGAATTCGAGAACAACCCCGAGCATCCCACGGCGCCGATGCGCCGGGCCGGTCGGTTCGCCGCGTTCACGCCGCCGTTCAACATGAGCGGGCAACCCGCGATCAACCTGCCGCTGCACCGCAACGCCGAGGGGCTTCCGATCGGCATTCAGCTCGCCGCCGCCTACGGCTGGGAGGACATCCTCATTCGCGTTGCCGCCCAACTAGAATCGGCTCACCCCTGGTCGTCATTTCACCCGCCGATCCCCTGATTCACGGCCTCCCTGCCGCGGTTCTTCGGCCGCATGGTCCGCTCGGCCATCCGCGCAACCAGTTGGCGTGACGCCAGGCGCGACGAGTTGGTCAGCATCCAGCTTTCGAAGCCGCCGGTGACCACGGAGCTGGACCGCCGGTCGAGGGCACGAAATGCGGCCTGCACCACCCGCTCCGGGGCGATGCGGTGGCCCACTTGCGCGTCCTCGCCGGCTACATCGAAGAATCCGGTGTCGGTCGATCCGGGACATAGCGCCGTCACCCGCACGCCGGTGCCGCGGGTTTCGGCCCACAGCGCCTCGGTGAACGAGAGTACGAAGGCCTTGGTCGCGCCATACACCGCCATATACGGGACCGGCTGAAAGCCCGCCGTCGAACCAACGTTGACGATTGCACCGCGGTCGCGCTCGACCATGCCCGGCAGATACAGCCGCGTCAGGTCCACCAGCGCCTCCACGTTGAGACGGACCATGTCGGTGAGCGCCCCGGGATCGGCCTCGTAAAGCGGTGCGAATAGGCCGAATCCGGCGTTGTTGACGAGGATGTCGATCTGCAGATCGCGTGCCGCCACCGACTCGGCCAGCTCAGTGGCCGCCGACGGTTTGGCCAGATCGGCAACCACGACATCGGCAGTCACCCCAAACGAAGCGCTCAATTCGTCGGCGAGCGCTGCGAGTTTCCCGCCGGACCGGGCGACGAGTACCAGATCGGCGCCCCTCCGCGCCAGTTCCCGCGCGAACACCTCTCCGATCCCCGAAGAAGCGCCCGTCACCAACGCGCGTTGGCCTTTGTACTCCATGGCTGTCACCTTTCTGAAGAGTCCACAACGCTGAGAATAAAACCGACCGGCCGGTATGTCTAGCCATACCGTGCGGTCGGTTCCTGATAAAATCAGCCCGTGCCATCCCCCGCAGTCACCCCGAAGGGCGTCGCCACCCGCGCGTTTCTGCTGCAAACCGCGGCCGAGGTGTTCGCCGAACGCGGGTACGCCGAGACCACGATGGCCCAACTCATCGAACGCAGCGGACTGACCAAGGGGGCGTTCTACTTTCACTTCTCGTCGAAGGAACAACTCGCGCTGGCCGTGATCGAGGAGAAACAGCGGCAGTGGATCGATTCCGTCGTCGCGGCGATCGGTGCCGAGACCCGCGCGTTCGATCGGCTGCGTGCCGTCGCCTTGGCGCTGGTGAAGGTCCATCGCGACCCCAGCGCCTTCAGCGTGTCTCGGCTCACCCGTGACCTGGCCCGCGTCGCGGGTGTCAGCGATGTGGTCCGCGACCACATGCGCACCTGGGTCGGTCTCGTCGCCGGGCTGATCAGAGAGGCCCAGGCCGACGGTGATCTACCCGAAACCGTCGACGCCGACGATCTTGCCGCTGTTCTGGTCGCCACGACAGACGGTCTGAAGGACCTCGGCGCGCTCATAGACAGTCCCAGCCGCGCTCGCCGTGCCTACGAGCGACGCATGGATACGTTGGTCACGCTCGTCGACAGTTTCAGCTTGCGCGATTCGCCAGGCTGATCGCGGTCATTCGCCTCACAAAATCGGTTGCGCTTCGGGGAATGTCCACTCGCCGCTGAGGATCTCGTCTCGCGGCCGGTACAGCCGGACCAGGTAGTTCCACCCCGGCGTGATCGGCAAGCAGTTTGGTGTCGCGGCGTCGCACCCGCCGAACTGAATGGTGATGATGCCGCCGGTGCCGCGCCGGGCCGTGATGTCGTTGAGCGAATACGCGTTTTGCGGGTTGGGCGTGAAGTAACCGTCATTGTTGTAGACGGTGACCGACCAGAACCCATCGACGGGCACCTGGCCGACGGAGATCCGATACACTTTGGCGCCGTCGTTTTCGGCCGGGTGGACGCTGAAATAGATGGCGTCCTTTTCCGGATTGCCGCCCCATGCCGCTGCCGAGCCGATCAGCCGTCGCACCGGATCGGTGTCGTCTTTGGTGCCGAACATCTTCTTGGAGTCGGGCAACGTGGCCGCCAGTTGAAGGAGCGCGTCGCGTACCGCCTCCTGGCTCACGTGGTCCCAGTCGGGTATCTCGAAGCTGCCGGCGTCGTCCTGCTGCACCGCGATTGCGTCCTGCAGCGCATGGACGTCGTCGAGATCGGCCTCATCGTTCGGATTGACCAGGGTGCGAATGGCCACCGCGACATACCGCGTCCCGATGTCGTCGCGGGTAAGCGTGTGTTCGCCCTGCCCATAGAACACGGCGGGCACGTAATGGTCTTCGGTGATCACCTGCATCGACATGAACCGGCCGCCGGGATCGGGCATCGTTATCGTGACTGGCCCGGCGTCGAGATCGAAGACCCCCGCCGAATACAGCGTGTCGCGGTTCGACCGCACCACCAGCTGCTTGTCCAGCGGCGTGAGCTCCCGGATGTGGTTGAGTTTGCCGAATCCGCCGTCGCCGACGATGTTGCCGAAATACAGGTCGCTTTCGGCCCGGATGAAGTTGTCCGCTATTACCAGCACCGCGCCTTCACCGCTCCGTGTCGAATTCGATGGGCAGACTCTTAGGCCCGCTCAGGCTGACCATCGGCTTCCAGGGCACCGGTCCGGCAATGCGCGGGTTGCGCATCCGATGGGCGAGGACGCCCAACGCTTCGGCGATCTCGCGCCTGGCCAGGTTGGCGCCCAGGCAGTAGTGCACGCCGCCGCCGAAAGTCAGTATCGGCGGAGCCCCCTCGCGCGTGATGTCGACGCGGTCCGGGTCGTCGTACACGGCGGGATCACGGTTGGCCGCAGCGGTGTTCACCAGGATCATCGTGCCGGCGGGGAAGATATAGCCGTCGACCTCGGCTTCCTCGACTGCCACGCGCAGGGTTCCGCACGCGATCGGCGAGTGCCGCATGGTTTCCTCGACCGCGTGCATCGCCAGTTCGGGGTGCCCTCTGAGCAGCTCCCACTGCTCCGGGTGCTCGCACAGGACGTGCACCGAGGCGGCCACCTGGTTCCGGGTGGTGTCCGTCCCCGCCAATAGCAGGCCGCCGGCGAGCATGCGCAGTTCGGCGGCGTTGAGGCGGTCGCCGTCATCCTCGGCGCGAATCAGGTCGGACAGCAGGTCGTCAGTCAGGTTGTGTCGGCGCCGGGCGACCATGTCGTCGACGTAGTCGTCGAACTCGCCCCACGCGCGCATGACAGCACGTTCTTCCACGGCGAAGTCAACACCGAAGCTGAAGGCTTTGAAGATGTCGTCGGCCCACCGGGAAAACTGTTGCCAATCCTCGCGGGGAGCGCCGAGCAACGCGCAGATGATAGGGACCGGGTAGGGGCGTGCGATGTCGGCGACGACGTCACAGCGGCCCGCGTCGGCGACCCGGTCGACGATCCCGTTCATCACGTCGACCATGGTGTCGTGCAGGCGCAGGGTCGCGCGGGGGGTGAAGGCCTTGGACGTCAGGCTGCGCAGCCGATGGTGGGCGTCGCCTTCCAGGCAGATGATGCTGTCAACCACCTTGTCCCAGAGCGGACCCGAGCTGATGCCCTGGGCTAGGAGATTCAGCCCGGGCGGGATCTGGAACCGGGTATCCCGAAGAAGGGACCGGACGAGGTGGTAGGAGAGCGCTTCGGGTCCGTGCGGACCGAGTGCGACCGGGGCTTGGCGTTGCGCCTCCCGCAGGCGGGGATAGACCTCGGCGGGAGTTTCCTCGTCGCCGTACGCCAGCGTCGGTATGTCGGCGTCGAAAACGCTTGCGGGAGCGGTACCGACGGCCATGGCGGTCTCCTGATCAATTCCGCGAGTCATCGGTCGCGGACGACTTTCAGAGAATGTATGGCCACTGTAGGTGACTGTCAACGATATGTGCAGTCTGTCTATAGAACAAAACGACAAAGTGTTGACGCACTCACGATTTGAATCGTCCGGGCTGGATGCGAAAAAATGACGCCGGCTCAGAACCAACCTGACTTTTTGGGCTTCAGCGACAGCGGGATGCTCTGGGCGAACTTGAACACATCATCCGGGTCGTACCGGTTCTTGACCTCGATCAGGAACGGCACGAGTCGTGTTGTGGAGCCGCCGAGGGCAAATCGTGGCGAGCGAACGCAAGAATTTCGCAAGGATTTGGCGAAAATCTGGCAAGCGGTGTGCGGCAGCCTAGAAACATGGACGCCATCCATACCCTGGAGCGGGTGGTTGCCAGCGCCCTGCTTTCGGGCGGGGTTGCGGTGGCCGGAGTCTGGCTGCCCGCGGGTACCGCTTATGCGGACAATGACCACTGTTCGTCAAGATCGGGGTGCTACCACGGACCTGGGATGCGCTGGTGTCCGGGCGATTACGTGTGGCCCGGCTTGCGGGCTACCGGGTGGGACTTGAACGAATGCCACGTTTACCACGAGCAGTGTCCTCCCGGCTATTACGGCGGCTGCCCCGACAACATCGTCGAAGGGCCTCCCCCGCCGCCGCCACCTCCCGTATTCCGCACCCGCGAGGAATGCCTGCGGGCCCTCGGCTTCATCTGCGTGTTCGCACCCTAGTAGCACGAAATTCGGTGTATCCCAATGAGAATCACAGCCCTAGTTGTGGCCGGCCTGGTGGCCGGCACGTTGGCGACCTCGAGCCCGGCGCAGGCCGAGGTCGCCTCGCCACCGGCGCTGAGCCAGTTCTACCCGCTGCTGCCGCCCCCCAGCCTGGGCGACCCCATGGCGGAGGCGGAGGAGCTGCGACGCCAGATCGCAGACCTGGACGGCGCCTGGGACAGTCTCACCCCGCAGCAGCGAAATCAGCGGATCGCGGGGCTGCAGCAGCAGGTCACCATGGTGGACCTGGACAGCCGCAATCTGCCTCAGGATCAAAAGGCGCAGGTGGACGCGATCCTCTTGCCGTCACTTGGCCATCTGGGCGCTCTCCTCATGAAAGCTCAGGGCCCCAACCAGCCGTGCTACTTCCCCGCCTGCCTGCCCGGGCTGTAGCAGAGCTTCAGCTCGCCGCGGGGGCCGGTTCTTGCAGGCCGTCTCGGGTGCCGAGGTTCGATATCGGGCCAGGGTCTCGGCGGCGTCGAGCTCGTCAGTCGTGGCTACCCGAACCGCGACGAAGCGATCAAGCTAGTGTTCGACGTCGTGACAGGGCCTACGCGGGCGAAGCTGGCCGATGGCCGCGACCTGCTCTTCTTCTCGCTGCCCGGGCACTGCCCGGCACCGGTCGAGGATCGCAGGCCCTTGCCGGAGCGCGACCAGGATCAGTCGCAATTGCGGTTCGACCGGTCGACGGGGCAGTGGGTGATCGTCGCGGCGCTGCGCCAAGACCGCACCTACAAGCCATCCCCTGACCTGTGCCCGCTGTGTCCGGGTCCGACGGGCCTGACCAGCGAGGTGCCGGCCGCCGGCTACGACGTCGTCGTTTTCGAAAACCGGTTCCCGAGCCTGTCCGGCAGCGGTGAGCTGACGTCTGCGCCCCCCGCCGGCTTCGTGACCGCTCCAGGGCATGGCCGCACCGAGGTGATCTGCTTTTCGAGCGAACACACCGGGTCGTTCGCAGAGTTGGCACCGGCGCACGCCCGGCTGGTCGTAGAGGCGTGGCGGCACCGCACCGCCGACCTGATGGCCGCGCCAGGCATCGAGCAGGTGTTCTGCTTCGAAAACCGCGGCGAGGAAATCGGGGTGACGCTGACCCACCCGCACGGTCAGATCTACGGCTACCCCTATCTGACGCCGCGGACCGCCGCCATGTTGGGGCAGGCGCGCGAACATCGGATGCGTCACGGCGGCAACCTGTTTGCCGACCTGTTGGCGGGCGAGGTCGCCGACGGCAGCCGTGTCGTCGCGCGCACCGAGCTGTTCACTGCGTTCGTGCCGTTCGCGGCGCGCTGGCCGGTCGAGGTGCACATCTACCCGAACAGGTTCGTGCGCAACCTCGTCGAACTCGACGAGGACGAACTCGACGGGTTCGCGCGGGTCTACCTCGACGTGCTCGGGCGGTTCGATCGGATGTATTCGGGTCCGCTGCCGTATATTTCGGCGCTGCACCAGTTCGCTGCGACCGAAGTCCAGGGCGACGGCTACTTCCACGTCGAGCTGATGTCGATCCGGCGCAGCGCCACCAAGCTCAAGTACTTGGCGGCCTCGGAATCGGCGATGGACGCGTTCATTAGCGACGTCACGCCGGAAAGAGTGGCCCTGCGGCTGCGGGAGCTCGGCCGATGACCGAGTCCAGCGTCCGGTACGCCGCTCCCGGGCGGATCAATCTGATCGGGGAGCACACCGACTACAACCTGGGGTTCGCGCTGCCGATCGCGCTGCCGCAGCGCACCGCGGTGACGTTCTGGCCGGACCGCACCGACGGGATCACCGTGCACAGCGCGCGCGCAAACGACGCGGTGCGGTTTCCGCTCGGCACCGTTCCCGGCCAGGTGACCGGCTGGGCCGCGTATGTCGCCGGGGTGGTGTGGGCACTGCGTCAAACCGGCCAACCGATACCCGGCGGCACGATGTCGATCACCAGCGACGTGGAGATGGGGTCGGGCCTGTCTTCCTCGGCGGCGTTGGAATGCGCGGTGCTGGGCGCTATTGCGGCCGCCGCCGGTATGCGCATCGACGAAAAAGAGCAGGCGCGGATGGCCCAGCGGGCCGAAAACGAGTATGTCGGCGCGCCAACGGGTTTGCTCGACCAGCTGGCATCGCTGTTCGGGGAGCCGTCGACGGCGCTGCTGATCGATTTTCGCGACCTCACAGTCGCGCCGGTGGCCTTCGACCCCGAAGCTAACGGCGTCGTGCTGCTGCTGATCGACTCCCGTGCGCGCCATGAGCACGTTGGCGGCGAATACGCGGCCCGTCGCGCGTCCTGTGAGCGGGCGGCCGCCGATTTGCGGGCGTCATCGTTGCGCGACGTCTGGGATCGCGGGCGCGCGGATTTGGACCTGGTCCGCAGCACGATCGATTCCCGCCGCGCACGCCATGTTCTCACCGAGAACGGCAGGGTACTGGATTTCGTTGCGGCATTGGGCAATTCGGACTTCGTTGAAGCCGGCCACATCTTGACCGCCTCACAGGTGTCCATGCGTGACGATTTCGAAATCACCACCGAACACATCGACCTGATCGCCGATACCGCGGTGCGCGCGGGTGCTCTGGGCGCACGAATGACGGGCGGCGGATTCGGCGGCTGTGTGATCGCCTTGGTGCCGGACGGCCGGGCGGAGGCCGTCGCGGAGACGGTGCGACGGACGGTGATCGGTGCGGGTCACCCGCGGCCGATCATCACCCGAACCCATGCGGGCGCGGGCGCGGGGCCGGGTGGGTGAGCGAGCCTGGCGGCCACGTTGAGGTTCGGGCGTACGCCGAGCTCAACGACTTCTTGCCACCCGAGTCCCGGGGTGTGGCTGTGCGCCGCCCGTTCCGCAGCCATCAGACGGTCAAGGACGTGCTGGAGGCGATGGGCATTCCGCATACCGAGGTCGACCTCATCCTGGTGAACGGATCGCCGCGGGGATTCGGCCACCGCCCGAGCGCCGGCGACCGCATCGCCGCCTACCCGACGTTCGAGGCGCTCGACATCGGCCCGACCGCCAGGCTGCGGCCGGTGCCGCTGCGAGACCCGCGGTTCGCCGTCGACGTCAATCTCGGCCGACTCGCGCGGCTGCTTCGAGTGCTCGGATTCGACGTGTGGTGGTCGAGCGACGCCGACGACGCGACCCTGGCCGAGGTCAGCCTGGACGAGCAGCGGATCCTGCTGACCCGCGATCGGGGCCTGCTAAAGCGCAGAGCCATCACGCACGGTCTGTTCGTGCACTCCCAGCATCCCGAGGAACAGACGCTCGAGGTGATAAGACGCCTGGACCTGGGCCAACGGCTGGCGCCACTCACCCGGTGCCTGCACTGCAACGGCGAGTTGGCCGCGGTCTCCAAGGACGAGGTGATCGACCAGCTCGAGCCGTTGACCCGCCAGTACTACGAGGAGTTCAGCCGCTGCGTGGAATGCGGGCGGATCTACTGGGCGGGTTCGCATCATGCACGGTTGGTCGGTCTCGTCGAAAGACTTCGCCAACAACTTTGAAATGGCTACTAAGCCGGAGTCAACCGGACGGCCGCCAGGTGCATGCGGTCTACCGCTTCTTCGAACTCCTCGCGCGTCGGTATTCGCTGTTCGCGGAATTTCAGTCCCATCATGCGCTGCGCGCGCTGCGCGCCATAGGACTCGGCGCAGCGGTGGAACAGGTCGGAGACGGCGGCGCGGTCGCGGATGAGCTCGCCGCGCATGGCGGTGGTCTTGCCGTTGTAGACCACCTGGGCGGGGGCGCCGTCGCGGAAGTTCTGCTTCCACGGCTTGTCCGTCAGCGCATAGAGGTCATGGTCGATCAGGTGGGCGCTCAAGGGAATCGAGTACGGCCGACCCGTCTTTCGCCCGGTGAAGCTCAACACCATCAGCTGCTTGCGTGCGGGGCCGGCAAGCGGGGTGCGCAACAGAAAGGCCAGCGCTGGGTTGACGATCCTGAGTACCGCCGACGGTGGGTGTCCGACGTCTATCGCATACGACTGTTCTGCCATGACCAATACCGTAAGGCCGATCGCGCGTCACGGCGTAGCGATTTCAGACGGGGGCGCCGCGGAGCGCGTTCGTCTCCGCGGCGCAATCCCCCGACTAGTCGACGGTCAGGTACCGGTGATGGTGGTTTGGTCGTCGATGATGTTCGTCGCGTCCATCAACGGCCCTTGATCGCTCTGCAGGGAGTCGGCGTTGAGTTGGAGCACGTACACCGCACCCTGGCTGGGAATCACCACCGTCTTCTGCGCGACGGCCCTCGTCTTGCCGTCCCTCTGGTAGGTGCCGTTCAGCTGCCAGGCCTGAAAGCCGGCCAGCGTGGAGGCCTGGCCGTTACCGGTGCCCTGGTAGCCGGGGAGGCCGATTAGCTCGTTGGGGGCGTACTGGATGAGCTTGGCCTGGTCTATGTCACCGGTGAGTTTCGAAAACAGCGCCGAGATGGTGGGCGGATCGGAAGGATTCGCCGGCTGTGCCAAAACGATTCCCCCGTAAGACGTTCCGGCGTTCGGGTTGAGCTGCCAACCCGCGGGCATCGGCAGATCGACGTTGGGGCCGGGATCGCCGTGATGGACGGGGGTCTCCGTGATGTGGCTGTCACGGATGTAGTCGGCGATGGTCGGGCCGGCGGCGCCCGGCGTCGCGGAGGTCGTCGACGTTTTTGTCGAGGTCGATGTGGATGTGGAAGTCGATGTCGACGTTGATGTCGATGTCGATGTCTTGTTGCTCGAGCCGCAACCCACCAGCGCCAAACCGAGCGCCACGGTAACCGTTGCTGCCATCAAATGTTTCATCAATCAAATCTCCCCGGGATCGGGCCGGTACCTGCGCCAGCCACGCGGGAATGAGACTAGCCCAAGTCGACGCCGACGTTGCTAGTGGAACCCGGGGAAATCGCCCTCGAAATGCCACGCGAACGGACGATAATGCAGTAAGAGACAGCTATGCGGTCACGTCGGGCCCTCGTCGCGGTTATCGCGATCATCGCTCTCACGGCCGTCTTCGTGGCTTTTATCGCGGCGGCTCCGCCGATTGGCTACGACGGTGAGCCGGAGTTGGTCGCCAATCCCGTCGACCACGTCGACACGCTCATCGGCACCGGGACGGGCGGTGAGACGGTGGGGGAGATCAACAACTTTCCGGGCGCCTCAGTGCCGTTCGGGATGGTGCAGTACTCGCCGGACACCTTCGGCAACTACGCCGGCTACAACTACGACAACCCGCGCTCGACCGGGTTCAGCATGACCCACGCCTCGGTGGGCTGTGCCGCGTTCGGCGACATCTCGATGCTGCCGACCACCACCCCGATCGGCTCGCAGCCGTGGAAAGCCTGGGAGAGGATCGCCCACGACGACACCGAGCGGGGCGTGCCGGGCTATTACACCGTGCGGTTCCCCGGCACCGGCGTGACCGCGGAACTCACCGCCACCACCCGCACCGGCGTCGGCCGGTTCCGCTATCCGCGCAACGGCCGCGCCGCGGTGTTCCACGTACGTTCCGGCGCGTCGCTGGCGGGCAATTCCCGCGCAGCCATTCAGATCCGCGAGGACAACACCACGATCACCGGATGGGCGACCAGCGGCGGATTCTGCAGCAAGACCAACACCTACACGGTGTATTTCGCCATGAAGTTCAGCCAGCCGTTCACCTCCTATGGCTCCTGGGACGGCTATTCGGTCTACCCCGGCGCCCGAAGCGCGGCGTCGCCGTACAGCGGGGGGTACGTGGCGTTCCCGGCCGGCTCGGTGCTCGAGGTGCGGACCGCGATCTCCTACGTCGGTGTCGACGGAGCGTTGGCGAACCTCGCGGCCGAGGGCGGGAAAGGCTTCGATGACGTGCGCGCCGCAGCGGTATCCGAATGGAACGCCACGCTGTCGTGCATCGCGGTGGCCGGCAGGAACGTTGGCCATCTCGACACCTTCTACACGTCCCTGTACCGCACGCTCCTAAACCCCAACACCTTCAACGACGCGGACGGACGCTACATCGGCTTCGACGGCTTCATCCACACCGTGCCCCGGGGCCGCACCCAGTACACCAACTTCTCCGACTGGGACACCTACCGGGGCCTGGCGGCCCTGCAGGGACTGCTCTTCCCGGCGCGCGCCAGCGACATGGCCCAATCGCTCGTCAACGACGCCGAGCAGAGCGGATCGTTTCCCCGTTGGGCGCTTGCGAATTCCGCGACCGGCGAGATGACCGGAGACAGCGTGGTACCGCTCATCGCCGACCTCTACGCTTTCGGCGCCAAGGATTTCGACGTCAAAACTGCACTGCGCTACATGGTGAACGCGGCAACCACGGGCGGTGTCGGGCTCAACGGCTACGTGGAGCGGCCGGGCATCGCCGCCTATCTGGAATTGGGCTACGCACCAGAGACGTTCGGCGCCAGCGCCTCGATCACGCTGGAGTGGTCGGTTGACGACTTCGCCATCGCCCGATTCGCCGAGTCACTTGGCGATGCGGCGACAGCGGCCGAATTCCAGAACCGGGCGCAGTACTGGCAGAACCTGTTCAATCCGACCACCCGATACATCTCCCCCCGCGACGCGATGGGATTCTTCCAGCCCGGCCCGGGGTTCGTGGACTCCCCTTTGGGCTTCGGCCAGGAAGGATTCGACGAGGGCAACGCCGAGCAGTATGTCTGGTGGGTGCCGCACAACGTCGCCGGCCTGGTGACCGCGCTCGGCGGCCGCACCGCAGTAGGCGACCGCCTCGACCGCTTCACGAAAGAGCTCAACGCGGGCCCGAAGGAGCCCTATCTCTGGGCCGGCAACGAGCCTGGCTTCGGGGTGCCGTGGCTGTACAACTACATCGGTCAACCATGGAAGACCGAGCACACGGTTGACCGGGTGCGCGGCCTGTTCGGTCCGACCCCCGATGGCGAGCCGGGCAACGACGATCTCGGCGCGCTGTCCAGCTGGTACGTCTGGGCCGCCCTCGGCCTGTACCCGAGCACCCCGGCGACGCCGATCCTCACCGTGGCCGCACCGCTGTTCGATCGGGTCGTAATCGCCCTTCCGGGAGGGAGATTCATTCGGATGTCCGCCCCGGGCGCATCGGGACCGCACCACCCGAGATACATCAGCGGCCTGAGCATCGACGACCAGGCCACCGATCACACGTGGATCCCGGAGTCGATCATCCGCAGCGGCGGCGAGCTCAAGTTTTCGCTTGCCGCCTACCCGAACAAAGTGTGGGGCACGGCCGAATCCTCCGCGCCGCCGTCGTTCGGTGCGGGCAGTTCGGCGGTGACCGCTAACGTCACCCGACCCATCGTCACGATCGCGCCGGGACACACCGGCACCGTGAAGGTCGACGCGCAACGGATGGTCGACGGCGCCGGCGGCTACACCATCACCGGCACATCCTCCGACGGCGGGATCACGTCGGCACCCGCGTCTGGGCAGTTCGCATCCGACGGATCGGCCAGCATCGACGTCCCTATCACGGTGGCGCAGTCGGTGCCCGAGGACTACTACCTGGTCTTTCTCACCACGGCGGTCGGCGAAAGTATCAGGAGATCAACCGTTTTGGTCGTCGCTCAGGCCGAGCCCGGCGAACCCTGAGCGGTCCGGGGCTAACCGCTAGGCGACTTTTGAAAGCGCCAGCACCGGTGATAGCGGATTTGCCGCTGGTGTGCGCAGTGTGACCCGACGTGCCATAAGCCAAGTCGGTCAGACCATCTCGTTCTCGGTTAGCCACCGCATCACCGGCCAGCCGACGAACACGGGTATCCAACAGGTGAGCACCCGGTATAGCAGAACCGATGGCACCCCGACGGCCGCGGGTACGCCGAAGGCGGCCAGGCCACCGATCAGCGCCGCTTCGACGGCGCCGACGCCGCCGGGCGTCGGCGCGGCCGAGGCCAGCGTTCCGCCGACCATGGTCACTACCGTGCAGGTGACGAACGATGCGCCGCCGCCGAAGGCTTGGACGCTGGCCCAAAGCGCCGACGCGGCGCCGAGAGTCGTTCCGGCACAACCAAGTACGATTAGTCCCAATCGCTTCGGTTCGCGGGCAACCTCTGCCAGGTCACGGGCCACCTCCTTCAGTCTCGGACGCAGGTCTGTTGCCAGCCAGCGCCGCAGCCTGGGCACCAGAAGGAACGCGCCGACGATGCCCAGCGCCACACCCGCGATCAGGTACAGCACCGTAGCATTCGGCACGTAGTGCGAGAGGTCCATCGATGCGCCGGCAACGGTGCTGAACAAGATCAACAAGATCACGTGCATGATCACCTGCACGGATTGCTGCAGCGCCACCGCAGTGGTGGCCCGCACCGCGGACAGCCCTCCCCCCTTTTGCAAGTATCGTGTGCTCAGCGCCAGGCCGCCGACCCCGGCCGGGGTGGTAGTTGCCGCAAAAGTGTTGGCCACCTGCGCGATTGAGAGCTTCCAGAAGCTCACCGATTCGTCGGCGCTGGCCCATAACGCTGCCGCCGCGCCCAGATATGTCAGCGCAGATATCACCAAGCCCAGGAGTGCCCACCACCAGTTCGCCTTACTCACTTCGGAGAAGAACGTCGGCACTGTGCTGATGAAGGGATACGCGACATAGACCAGCGCACCAAGCAGGACCAGTTGAATGACCTGGCTGCGGGTGAACCGGGTGATGGTTTCGGTCTTGATCTGATCCGCTCCGGTTTGACGCTGCACCTCCGTGCGGGCCCCGGAGATAACCGCGCCGGAATCGGATATCGATTGCCGGATCCGTTTTGGCACAGCAGATTTAGTGAGCCGACGCGACGCGGTCAGGACGGCGTCTTTGCCGAAGGCCTCGATCGCCGCGCCCACCGCGGACTCCGCGTCATACAGCGCCGACGTCGTCACGAGAAGCTGAGCGATGTCGGATTGGAGTTGGATGTCGGTGGCGCCGTACTCGGCGCTGCCGAATCCGCCGAACAGCACGGTGCCGTCGTCGACCATGATCTCGTTGCCGCGCAGGTCGCCGTGCGAGATCTGGTGGTCGTGCAGGATTTGCAGCGACTCCCACGCGTTGGCAACCGGCGTCCTCGTCGCGCACTGGTCAAGCGGGATCCCGCGAACGGGCTTGTGCGCATACAACATCCATCCCCGGTCGAGGCTGGCGACAGCGATCGGCGACGTGCTGGCAACGCCGACCTCGCCGACGGCTATGGCCATCAGTGCACGATGCTCGACGGCCCGGGACATCGACGCCACCAGGGGTCCGGTCTCGCTGCCCCGCAGCCGCAGCTTTCGCCAGAGCTGGACCAGTGCGCCACCGCTGCGCTGATGCGGACCGTACAACTCGACGACGGCCTCGTCCGAATCCCGGCACTGGGCCGAAAGAACGAGCGGCCCCGGTCCGGCGGGCCGGACCACCTGCAGCCGCAAGACCACACATCCGCGTTTGGCCATCGCGCGCACCGCACCATCCAGCGGCACCTCCAGGGCGGGGGTGCCGACGACCAGGACCACCAGCGCGCCGACGAACCAGCCCACCGCGAGACCCACCAAGGAGCGCGCCGGGACTATCGCACTGACGAACAGGTGGATCGGCACAAAGGCCAGCAGCAGCGTCCACCACCAATGTCGCCAGCGCGCGGGGAGCCAGGGACCCGACACGGTCAGCACCGCCGCGAGCATTGCGATCCACCGCGGGTCGTCCAGGATCTGGGCCAACGCGGTCTGGGGGCGATCCGTGAGGTCGAAGTGCCATCGGGGTGCCGAGATGCCGTTGCCGCCGATCGAGAGCGGGAGAACCGCGAGGATCCCCGCGGCCGCGTAGGCG
>Ga0310916_10000300_pt1 | contig 26685 bp, 29 predicted proteins | sample GREbulkMGLF176_FD_203444 | JGI IMG/M metagenome (GOLD analysis project Ga0310916, IMG submission 203444) | Lab enrichment of tropical soil microbial communities from Luquillo Experimental Forest, Puerto Rico - GRE.bulkMG.LF176 | ecosystem: Environmental > Terrestrial > Soil > Tropical forest >...
CTACCCCATTATTGGACATCTTACTTCCTCGCCTAATGCCGCTCCGATTCGAGCGTACCGGGTGCACGATGGTAGGTCGGCGAGAGTATTAGTACGAAGTTTCAATTGTCCTAATTTTGGTGAGCTGTCCCCGGCGTACATCCGGCCGAGGCGCGGTCGCGCTGCCGTTACGAGAGATAAACTAGCGGCAGAAGAAGGTTGACTGTCTTAAAGAACCACGCAGCGCCTGTAATAGGGATGCCAGCGATAACCAACGCCGCAAACCATTGGCGGGCGTACGACTGGTGCGGGCGCCACAACAACCGGCGCCGCCGGGTAGACCACGGGTCCATTTGGTCTGCACGCTCCATAGGGTCCGCGGTGGAATCCGGGACCACAGCCGCCCGCAGCACTGGCGCTCTGGACGCAGGCGAGTGAGAGCAAAATTGCCGCCACCGACGTTAGCTTGAAGCCCATAAGCCGATCCTCCTTGAAATAGCGCGATATCGCCCCAACACGAGACAGTCAGTAAGAACGTGTTGCATGAATGCGACTTGAACGGCGCGTTCACTCTCATTGGCGACGAACTCGGTAGAAAACCAGTTTTTGTGCCACCCACGAAGCCCTAGCAAGCTCGGGCTGTCACTTTGTTCGTAACGCGTTTCTGAGCACGAAGTGGGTATCGAAGGGGGCCTCACTCAACTTCCCGGTCCAGGAACTCAGTGTCCTGTCCGGCCGGATCCGCGAAAATAGATTACGCGTTCTCGTGACGATGCAGGTCGTTGGTTTCTTGTCGCCATGGTCGCGGACCCATGGGTGCTTGAATATCGTGCCAACGTCGTATTTCACCTTGGTACGCATTTTTTGATCATCAATAGGCCAACCCTCTTTTATCCACAGGGTTATCCATAGGTTATCTACAGGGACGTCAAATCCAAAGATCAAGGTCGTCTGGGCCGATTGAAATTGTTTGGAGGGTTGCACCGCAATCACCTGCTCAAATTGGGAAATCGAGTAACCTCATTCTCGGCGCCCAAGTTGCTCAGCAAAGATGAGGCGCGACGGATCGCGGTGACATCGCCAAGCTGTCGGAGCTTTTGCGGAAGCCGTAATCAGATCAGCTCAATTTAATCGAGGCCGCGCCCGGCGTACATCCGGCCAAGGCGCGGCCTCTACTGCGCCAAGTGATGAGCGGCACCCGTCGCAGTAATTATTGAACGAGCGGGAGGCCGGACCGCATCACGCCCGCCGCGGCCTCCGCCGTTCTGCGGTGTAAGGACAACGCCGCAAAACTCATGTTGCTCAACTGTCACACGAGGTCGATTTTATTAAGAGAACCGCCAGGTACCTCTGGACACTTCCGAAAAAGGGTGCCCACAATTCCATCGCGGCCAGATGAAGAAAGCTGGTCTGGCGGACTCGCGAACTTCAAATGGTCTTCCCTCTGATCTGTCCCGCAGAACCGGCAGATCGGACGCCAAGGGAATCATTGTTGGCGTGCATGACCGCCAATCATGAGCTGTCTAATCAAAGCTTTGAAATTGACAGGGAGGCGACGGTTTGCAATGCGAGCCGTCGCTTCTTGTTTTAGGAACGCCGCAAAACTCAGTATTTTAGTGACGGATAGAAATCACCCGGAACGGACATCAGGCCTCGGCATCATATCGGCGGGTTATACGGGGAATGCCGGTCGAAATAACATCGGTGCGGCGCCGCTTGCAGCCCGCTCGGCAAAGCTGCAACGTTCACACCCGCTCAACAGGAAGACACGCATGGCCGCCCCCGAAGAGATTAACGCCGACATGCTCGCCTTCTGGAACGGCAAGGGCGGCCACACCTGGGTGGCTCGGCAGGAGCACACCGACATCACGCTCACACCGGTGACGGATGCCTTGCTCGGCTTTGCTGCACCACGCGCCGGCGAGCGGGTGGTGGATATCGGCTGCGGCTGCGGCGCGCCCACGCTGGAGTTTGCGCGCGCCGTCGGTCCGTCCGGCCGCGTGGTGGGATTCGACATTTCCGGGCCGATGCTGGCTGAGGGTGAGAGGCGCGCCAGTGCCGCCAGCCTCGCCAATGTCGATTGGCGGCAGGTCGATCCTGCGACCGCCGCGCTGGATGAATACGATTTGCTGACTTCGGCCTTCGGCACGATGTTCTTCGGCGACAGGGTGGCGGCCTTCACCAATATGCGCCGCGCCGCCACTCCAGATGCCCGCATGGCGATCGTGTGCTGGTGTACGCTCGCCGAAAACCCGTGGATGGAGGTGCCGATGGCTGCCGTCGCTCAACACCTGCCACCGCGGCCGAAGCCGGTCCCGAACGCACCCGGAATGTTCGCCTTCGCCGATCCCGAGCACGTCACTGAGGTTCTCACCGCGGCCGGCTGGGCGCCGCCGCGCTTCGAGAAGCTCGACATGGACCTCGATATCGCCGCCGGCCGCGGGCTGGAGGAAGCTGTCGTTCAGTCAACCGAAATCGGCGCCGTGAACAGTTGGCTGCGCAACCAGCCGGCACAGGTCATCTCAACCGCCGTCGCCTCTCTCCGCGAGGCGCTGGCGCCCTATGCGGACGGTGTGAGCGTACGCCTGCGCGGTGCGATGTGGTTGATCAGCAGCGCGCCGGCCTGAACGAGCACTCCTCCAAACAGTTTTTTGCCGCGCATAATTCCGAAAATGGCACAAAGCGGACATCATGAATCGTGCTGAACGATGTCCGCTTTTGGGGGTAAAGCAGACATGACGCAACCCTCCGAGAATGTCCGCTAATGACCCAAAGCGGACATCGGCACTTAGTGCGCGGTTGCCGGTCATCACAAGCATCCACGATTTTGTCAAAGACGGAGCGCTCATGTCCTACGGACCGAGCTATCCCGATTTGTTCCGGCACTCGGCAGACTTTGTGGACAAGATTCTGCGCGGGATGAAGCCGAACGACATACCGAATTTTTCCTCCAAGCTGATTTTGTTCATGTCCGATTACTGCTCGCTTGCCCGCTGTCGCATTCTCTCCTTCATTTTACCATATGGTGTATAGTGCGAGCGAGGACCCGCCCATGATCTTTCGCCAGCTTTTTGACAGCACGTCCGGAACTTACACTTATCTGCTCGCCAGCCGCGCCGGCGGCGAAGCGCTGATCATCGATCCGGTCCTGGAAAAAGTGGAGCGCTATCTCCAGCTCGTGCGCGAACTTGATCTCAAACTGGTCAAGGCCGTCGATACCCATCTGCATGCCGACCACATCACCGGGCTTGGCGCGCTGCGCGACCGTACCCATTGCATTACCGTGATGGGAGAGCAGACCCATGCCGACGTTGTTTCGATGCGGGTCACCGAAGGCGATCGCGTCGAGATTGAAGGTTTGCGTCTCGATGTGCTGTACACGCCCGGGCACACCGACGATTCGTATTCGTTCCTGCTGCCGGATCGTGTCTTCACTGGCGACACGCTTTTGATCCGCGGCACCGGCCGCACCGACTTCCAGAACGGCGATCCGCGCGCGCAATATGACTCCATTTTCAACAAGCTGTTGAAATTGCCCGAGGCCACGCTGGTCTATCCCGCGCACGATTACAAAGGCGACACTGTCTCCACCATCGGCGAGGAGAAGCTGTTCAACCCCCGACTCAAAGTAAAGTCGATGGATGAATACGCCGCGCTGATGAACAATCTGAAATTGCCGAACCCGAAAATGATGGATGTGGCGGTGCCGGCGAACATACGGGTTGGCCTGCATCAGGAAGAAGTGGCGCGTAAGGGCTGGGCATTGTCAGCGGCCGAAGCGCTGACGCTGCGCGGCCGTTCCGATATCGCTTTGATCGACTTGCGCGAGAAAGCCGAGCGTGAAAAGCATGGCGTGATTGCCGGCTCGCTGCACCTGCCCTACCCGCAGCTGCCGACCGAAGTCGGCCCCGGGGGCATTCTGCACGAACTGGCAACGCTTTCGGGAAAGCGGATCATTTTCTATTGCGCCTTCGGCGAACGCTCGGCCATGGCCGTCCAGGCAGCGCAGGACGCCGGGTTGAAAACCGCATGCCACATCGCGGGCGGCATCGACGCCTGGAAGAAGGCCAACGGACCGCTCGGATCGCAAGGTTTGCTTTAGCGCTCAAGCGTGCAGCGCGAGCTACGCGCTCGGCACAAGTGAAACGTCGCTCTCTTTAATATCCGCTACCCTAAACGCATAGCGACCATGCGCGGCGTCTTCATGAACATCGTCGCCGCAGCACCTATAATTTCACGATTAAATCCATGAGGTCATGCAATGGCACATTACAAAGTTCCTCATCGTCGCGCGCTCCTTGCGGCTGGCGGCTCTTTCTTGGTTGGCGCTGCGCTTCAACCCGCGCAACTGCGTGCCCAATCCAACGCAAAGGCCCCGATTGCCACGATCGGCGCCGGCCACATCGGCGGCACGATCGGCGGACTGTGGGTCAAGAATGGTCACAAGGTCTTCTTCTCTTCGCGCCATCCTGAGGAACTAAAAGACTTGGTCGCAAGTCTTGGCCCGCTGGCCCAAGCGGGGAATGTCGATCAGGCGATCATATTCGCCAATGTCGTGTTGTTGACCGTGCCCTACGGAGCGATACCGCAGATTGGAAAGGATCATGCGTCTGCTCTCAAAGGCAAGATCGTCCTCGACACCTGCAATGCCGTTGCAGCGCGCGATGGCGCGGTCGCCGATGAGGTCGAAGCCAACGGCATCGGTGTGACCTCGCAGAAATACTTGCCGGGAACGCGGCTCGTTCGCGCCTTCAACACGATGTCCTACAGGATATTCGCCGGCGAAGCGAACCGGCCCGATCCAAAACTCGCGGTGCCGATTGCCGGTGACGATCAGGACGGCGTGCAGGTCGCGGCGGGACTGGTTCGCGATGCCGGTTTCGATCCGGTCGTCGTCGGCAAGCTTGCGGACGCCAAGTTGTTTCAGCGCGGCGGTCTCGGCTACGGGCAGCAGGTCAGCGCAGCCGAACTGAAGCAGAAACTGTCGCTGCCGCAATGACGTTTGAAACGACTGGCGGGGGTAGCGGCGCGTCGGCAGTGCTGCAAGGCTGGATGACGCGCGCGTTACCGGCTACGCCGCAGGAACGTGCGGCCGCTTTGTGGTCTTTCGCCTATTTTTTCACGCTGCTCGCGGGATATTACGTGCTCCGCCCGTTACGCGATCAGATGGCGATCACCGGCGGCATACGTAATCTGCCCTGGCTATTCACGGCCACGTTCGTGACGCTGCTCGTAGCTCAGCCGCTCTATGGCATGCTGGTGGCAAAGCTGCCGCGCGTCCGTTTCATCCCGATCGTCAATCATTTCTTCGTCGTCAACCTCGCCATGTTCTGGTTACTTCTCACATTGCAGGTCGAAACCGCCCTGGTCGCACGGATGTTCTACGTATGGGTGGCTGCGTTCAGTCTGTTTGCGGTCGCGGTGTTCTGGTCGTTCATGGCTGATCTGTTCACTGCCGATCAGGGCAAAAGGCTGTTCGGCTTCATTGGCGCCGGGGGCACCGCCGGCGCCCTCCTTGGACCGGCCCTGACCATTTGGCTCTCGGTACCGCTCGGGCCGGTGAATCTTTTGATCCCCGCAATGGTTCTAATCGAGGCGGCGGTGTTTTGCGTTTGGCGGCTGGAACATGCGGCGACCGCTCACCAACCCGGCCACGCGCATGAGGAACGGCTCGGGGGCAGCGCTTTCGCGGCACTGCCGGAGCTGATCCGTTCACCTTATTTGCTCGGCATCGCCGCATGGATCAGCCTGCAATCGTTCTGCGCGACGATCCTTTATTTCCAGCAGATCCACATGGTCGCGGCCGGAATCCAGGGCGCGGGCGCGCAAACGCGCACCTTTGCCGAGATCGATCTCGCGGTGAATTTGCTCACGCTGGTGACGCAGCTCGTTGCGACCGGTCAACTGCTCAAGCGATTCGGCACAGGCATTGCTGCGGGCATCCTACCAGCGGTTTATGTCGTGGCATTTCTTGCGGTATTTTTCGTGCCGACGCTTGCAGTCGTTTTGGCGGCCCAAATAGTGCAGCGTTGGATACACTTCGCCTTTGCCAATCCGGCCCGCCAGGTGTTCTATACGGTGTTGGGCCGGGAAGAGAAATATAAAGCCAAGAATTTGATCGACGTCGTCATCTATCGCGGTTCCGACGCGCTCTACGGCTGGGTTTTCGATAGTTTACAGGTGCTCGGCCTCAAGCTCGGTACGATAGCGCTCGTGGCCGCACCGGTCGCGGGAGCGTGGCTGATCTTGTCGGCGGCATTAGGACGCGCACAGGAAAAACGTGCCCAGCCCGGAGCGCCGGCGACACCTGGATAAGGCTATGACCGTTTTCACCCGGCGCCAATTTGCGCTTCTTCCGGTGGCCACTTTCGCCGCGGAAACGACCGACCTGACCTTGCCTACTTTCGCGCAATCCGTTTCAGCGCTGCTAACGCGCCCGATTCCTTCAAGCGGCGAGCCCCTGCCCGCGGTCGGACTCGGCACCGCAGCCGTTTTCGAGGTTGCCGATGCCACGATGCTGCAAAGCGCAAGAGCAGTGGTGCGCGCGCTGATCGATAACGGCGGCAAGCTGATCGATACGGCCTCAACCTATGGCGATGCTGAGCGCATCCTTGGCGATACGATCGTACCGTCTGGACTGCGCGACAAAGTGTTCATCGCAACCAAGCTTGAAGCGCCGGACATCGAAGAGCTTAAACGCTCTTTGAACCGGCTGCGCACGGCGAAGCTCGATCTTCTGCAACTCCACAATGTGAGAAATCCAGGGCAGTCACTCGCCGCCTTCAAGGAATGGAAAGCGCAGAATGTCTGCCGCTACATTGGAATCACATCAACGTCACACGGGGCCTTCCCTGCTGTCGAAGCCGTCCTCGGACGTGAGAAGCCGGATTTTGTGCAGATCGACTATTCCCTTGACGACCGCGAAGCCGAGAAGCGCATTCTGCCCCTTGCCGCCGACATCAAAGCCGCCGTCCTTACCGCACTGCCTTTTGGTCGCGGGCGACTGTTCCGCGCTGTGCGCGGTCAAACTTTGCCGGATTGGGCGCAAAACTTCGCTGCAAGCTGGGCGCAGTTTTTCCTTAAATATCTCTTGGCCGATCCCCGGGTGACTGCGGTCATTCCCGGTACCGCCGATCCGGCCCATGTGACCGATAATCTCGGTGCGTTGCGCGGCCCTCTGCCCGATCCAGATCAGCGGCAGCGCATGGTGCGACTCGTCGATAGCCTCTAGTGCAATCACGCCACAAAACGCGAAAGCCGCAGGGGGGTCTGCGGCTCCCGTTGCGCTCGCTGGGCAGGGAGGTCGGGGGGAACCAGCGAGCACGGGCAATTTAGAGAAGCGCCCGACTAACCGTTGCGCCAACCCTGTTCGTGATCGCCGCGCATGCCGTGGTGCGGTCGCAGCATACGGGCAAGGATCACGAAGCGGTTTTTCTGATCGTCATTGAGGCTCTGATAAAGCGGGGTACCGGCGTCTGCGATCTTTTTTAACGCGGTGCTGGCTTTCGCCATGTTATCGGCACGCTGCGACAGCCGCTCAAATGGCGTACCCGGCTGCTGTTGAGCGTCGGCCTGGCGCGCCTGTACGCGCGCGATGCGCAACTCAACCATATCGCGCAGGGCCTGCTCGAACGGCGGCCAATTCTTGGCCTGATCGGGGGTGAGCTGCAGCCCGGCTTTCAATGCTGCAATTCGCGCATCGGCGAAGGCCGTCATATCCGTGGTGCTCAGACGATGGCGGTGCTCGGCACGCGGACGTCCGTCACCAAATCCGCGGTCGTCGCCAAAACCGTGTTGTGCAATAGCAAACGAAGAGCCGGCGAGCGCAACTAGCGCCGTCGCAGCGAGCACTGGTTTCAACATGTCGATTTCCTCCACTTCGAACCTGCATCAAATAGATGGCGCGGCGAACATCCGCGCAAGTTAAAGTTTTGAAATGTCACCGGAACCCAAGATTACGGCACCGTAATCTTTGCCGCGCTGGACCGGCTGATTCCGGGGATTAGTGCAAGATCTGCTGCAGAAAGAGCCTGGTGCGTTCGTGTTGCGGATGCTCGAAGAACGCTTTCGGTTCGTTGATCTCAACGATCTGCCCGTCCGCCATAAAGATGATGCGGTCTGCCACTTGCCGCGCAAACCCCATTTCATGCGTCACAACCAGCATCGTGATTCCATCACCCGCAAGTTCGACCATCGTATCGAGCACTTCCTTGACCATTTCCGGATCAAGCGCGGAGGTCGGCTCATCGAACAACATGATATGCGGGCTCATGCACAGAGCGCGCGCAATGGCGACGCGTTGCTGCTGGCCCCCTGACAGCAGCGCCGGATATTTCGCCGCCTGCTCCGGTATCTTGACGCGCCGCAGGTAGCGCATGGCCAGTTCTTCGGCATCTTTCTTCGGCATATGCCGCACCCAGATCGGCGCCAAAGTGCAGTTTTCCAAAACCGTGAGATGCGGAAAGAGATTGAATTGCTGAAAAACCATGCCGACGTCACGGCGGACCGCGAGGATCTGCTTGGGGTCGTCGGTCAATTCCTTGCCAGCAACGATGACTCGCCCACCTTGCCAATCCTCAAGGCGATTGATGCAGCGAAGCATGGTGGACTTGCCGCCGCCTGACGGGCCGCAGATGACGATGCGCTCGCCCCGAACGACGGTTAGATTGATATCGCGCAGGACGTGAAAATCGCCATACCACTTGTTCAGGGCCGCGATTTCGATGGCCCACTTGCCCTGCTCGCCGCCTGCCGTTGCGCTCGCCGATGGATCACTCATGCCGCGCCTTTCAACGACGGTGCGCGCGCGCCAGCCGCGTCTCGACATTTCGTGCATACCGCGACATGCCATAACAGCAGATGAAGTAGAACACTGCCGCGAAAGAGTAGCCAGTGACGCTGGTGACCGGCGTTGCCCAGTGCGGATCGCCGCGCGCAGCTTCGATGGTGCGCAGAAAATCGAAGATTCCGACAATAAAGACCAGCGTCGTGTCCTTGAACAGTCCGATAAACGTGTTGACGATGTTCGGCAGCGTCACCCGCAAGGCTTGGGGCAGGATTACCAGCGCCATCATACGCCAAAAGGAAAGCCCTAAAGCCCCAGCGGCTTCATATTGGCCGCGCGGAATTGAAACCAGTCCGCCGCGCACCACCTCGGCCATATAAGCCGACGCGAACAAGGCAACGCCGATCAACGCCCGCAATAGCTTGTCCGGCGCCAGGCGCTCGGGCACGAAGAGCGGCAGCATGACGCTCGCCATGAACAGTACCGTGATCAATGGCACGCCACGAACGAATTCTATGAAGGTGACCGACAGCAGACGTACCGCCGGCATTGCCGAACGTCGGCCAAGTGCCAACAAGATACCGAGCGGCAGCGAACCCACGATTCCAACGGTCGCGACCACAATCGTCACCAGAATGCCGCCCCACAGCGAGGTCGGCACTTCCGGCAGCCCAAGCAGCGGCACGCCGCTCAAGAGAGCGTAGGACATGATCGGCAGCGCAATGAAGAAATAGAGCGCGCCGATATCGCGGCGCGGTGCGCCCAGCCAGGCCAGCCAGGCGATCCCGAACGCGAGCAGAATGAAGAATAAATCGACGCGCCAGCGTTCGCTCACTGGATAGAAGCCATAAACAAAATACGAGGACCATACGCGAACGAACGCCCAGCACGCACCCGGTTCAGGGACCTGAGCGGTGGGCAAACAAGCCTCGCGATCGGCGCCAGACCAGACCGCATCGAAGATGAAAAACCGTAGCAAAGGCGGAATGATCCATATGCTCAACGCCACGCAGATCACGGTAAGTGCGATATTTCCCGGCGACGAAAACAGGTTCGTCCGCAACCAGCCGAGGAGGCCCGTGCTCGCCACGGGCGCAGGTAGCGCGCTCGCCGGCGCCTCGCGCAGATAAATCCGGTCTGCCACGGCCATGCTTAGCGCTCCACGATGCTGACCGCACGGCCGTACCAGTTCATCAGCAGTGACGTGACCAGGCTGATGAAAAGGTAAACCGACATCGTGATGGCGATCACCTCGACCGCCTGGCCGGTGATATTGAGCACGCTGCCGGCAAAGACCTGAACGAGATCAGGATAACCGATGGCAACCGCGAGCGAGGAGTTCTTGGTCAGATTGAGATATTGACTGGTTAAGGGCGGCACCATCACGCGCATCGCCTGCGGCACGACCACCAGTCGGAGCGTGCTGCCGACCCGCAATCCGAGTGCCTGCGCTGCTTCGGTCTGGCCGTGTGGTACGGCCAAGATTCCGGCGCGGACGACTTCGGCGATGAAGGCCGCCGTGTAGATTGTCAGCGCAACCAGAAGTGCGGCGAACTCCGGCAAGATTTCGGTGCCACCTCTGATATTGAAGCGACCCATTTCGGGATAACTGAACGAGAGCGGGGCGCCCATGGCAAAGAACACCAGGACGGGCAAAATGACGATCAGGACAAAAGCGTAGGAAAGTGTCCGCGGCGGAGCGCCGGTTCGCTCTTGGCGCCGGCGCTCCCAGATGTGAACGGCCACGGTGCCGGCAACACCGATCGCAAAAGCTGCCGCAACGTAAAGGAATTTCTCGCCCAATTCCGGACGCGGCAGAAACAGCCCACGATTGTTCAGATAGGCGGCGCCCGGAAGCGCAATACTGTCGCGTAGCTCCGGAAGCGCCTTAAGTACAGCGTTGTACCAGAACAGGAGCTGAAGCAAGAGCGGGATATTGCGAACCAATTCTACATAGCCGCCGGCAAGTCGGGCCACCAGCCAATTGCGCGACAGTCGCGCGATCCCGATGGCGAAGCCGAGCACGGTGGCAAGTACGATACCGAGTGAAGCGACAAGAAGCGTATTGAGAAGACCGACCCAGAACGCGCGGCCGAAAGTCGACGTGCTCGAGGAATAATCGATCAGCGTCTGGCTGATGTCGAAGCCGGCTGTGTTGTCCCAGAAGCGAAAACCCGAGGCGATGTGCGCTTTCGCCAGATTGTCGGCAGCATTAACAAAGGCGGCGTAGGCCAACCCGCCGATGACGACGACAAGCGCTGCCTGAAGCGCAACGCCCGCCCATTGTCGTCTGCTCCGAAGGGGGAATTGCAGCACCTTCGACATTGGGCGGCGTCGAAGCGGAAACCGGGCCGCCTAGCGCACGGGGAGCCCGTATTGGAGGCCGCCTTTGGTCCACAGCGCATTGAGGCCGCGTGCAATCTTCAATGGCGAGCCCTGCCCCACATTGCGTTCGAAGATTTCGCCGTAATTGCCGACGGCTTTGATGATCCGATAGGCCCAATCGTTCGTCAGGCCAAGCGACTGGCCGAACTGACCTTCGGCGCCGAGTAGACGCCGGATATCGGGCGAATTCGACTTCACCATGTCATCGACATTTTGCTGCGTAACCCCGAGCTCCTCTGCATCGAGCATCGCCTGGTGCGTCCAGCGCGCCAGATCCTCCCACGCATTGTCGCCCTGGCGAACGGCCGGAGCGAGCGGCTCCTTCGAGATGATCTCGGGCAGCACGATGTGAGCGTTCGGATCGGTGAGCCGCAGCCGCTCGCCATAAAGTCCCGATGAATCGGTCGTGTACGCATCGCAGCGGCCGGTGTCATAAGCCCGGACCGCTTCGGTGGCCGTTGCAAAGGTCACCGTCTTGAGGGTCATATTATTGGAGCGGAAATAATCGGCGAGATTGAGCTCGGTTGTGGTTCCCTGCTGCACGCATACCGCAGCATCGTTGAGTTCAAGCGCTGAATTCACCTTCAGCGATTTGCGGACCATGAAACCCTGGCCGTCGTAATAGGTCACGCTCGCGAAATCGATCCCGAGACTTGTGTCGCGCGACATGGTCCAGGTCGTGTTGCGCGCCAGGACGTCGATTTCACCGGACTGTAAAGCGGTAAACCGGTTCGCAGGCGTCAATGGAACAAACTTCACCTTGGTCGGATCGTTGAAAATCGCGGCCGCGATTGCGCGACAAAAATCGACGTCAAATCCGATCCAATTGCCTTGCGGATCGGGTGCACCGAAGCCGGCCAGAGTGCCGTTGGCGCCGCACACCAGCTGGCCGCGATCTTGAACCGCCTTCAGCGTCTGTGCAGATGCCGCTTGCGCACCAAGCGCAAGCACCATTGCAATGGCGAAAGCCGTAGCTAAACGTTGCATGATCAACCCTTTCAAGATGAGGCGCGCAAACCCTCTGATCGCCAGCGCGCATGGCTCGTTCCCATCCGCGATCATCTGAGAACGATCGCCATGTGAGGTCAAGGGGTTGACGCGACCACAGAATACCCGGAAATGGCAATTAAGGCACCGAACCTAGCCAAGCCGACCGGCTATCAAGCATTTGAACCGCTAAGAGCCGCGAAACGACGCGCATGAACGAGAAATCCAAAGACGAGACTACGCGCACCCGTCGACCGGAAACCAAGCTTGTTACCGGCGGCCGCGATCCCAGGTCCTATCACGGCTTCGTCAATCCGCCGGTTTATCACGCCTCTACCGTTCTTTACCCCAACGCCGAGGATTTTCTAGCGCATCGGGCGCGCTACCAATATGGACGGCGCGGCACGCCGACCACCGAAGCTCTCGAAAGTGCGCTTCAGGAACTGGAGGGGCCGCAATGCGCGGGGGTGGCGCTTCTGCCGTCCGGCCTCGCTGCGATCTCGACCGCCTTTGTCGCGGTTGTGCATGCTGGCGATCATGCCTTGGTCACCGACAGCGCCTATGGACCGACCCGCATTTTTTGTGACCAGGTTCTCAGCCGCCTCGGTGTGACCGTCACCTACTATGATCCGCTGATCGGCGCCGCGATCGCCGGCCTGCTCAAACCGAACACGCGCGTCGTTTACCTGGAATCGCCGGGGTCCTTGAGTTTCGAAATGCAGGACACGGCCGCGATCGCCAACGCGGTCCATGATAAAGCAGCCCATGAAAAAGGGACGCTCGTGCTCATGGACAATACTTGGGCAACCCCCTTCTTTTTTCGCCCGCTCGAGCACGGCGTCGACATGGCCATTCAGGCCGGCACGAAATATATCGGCGGTCATTCCGACCTGATGCTGGGGACAGTGTCGGCGAATTCCGCCACCATCACGCCGCTCAAGACCACGGTTCGCTATACCGGCCAGTGCGAAGGACCCGACGACGTTTATCTCGGATTGCGCGGTTTGCGAACGCTGGCCGTCCGGCTTGAGCGGCACCAGCAATCCGGCCTTGCGATTGCACGCTGGCTCGAACAGCGGCCGGAGGTCTTGCGGCTTCTGCATCCCGGCTTGCCGAGCCATCCCGGCCACGGCATCTGGAAGCGCGATTTCGCCGGCGCGTCGGGACTGTTCAGCATGGTGCTCAAGCCGGTGCGCAAAGAAGCGTATCACGCGTTTCTCGATGTGCTGGAATTGTTCGGCATCGGCGCGTCATGGGGCGGCTACGAAAGCCTGGCTATTCCGTTCGACTGTGCACCGCTGCGCACCGCGACGCGCTGGCAGCCCGGCGGACCGACCGTGCGGTTTCATATCGGGCTCGAAGCGGTGGATGATCTGATCTCGGATCTCGAGCGCGGTTTCGCGGCGCTCGCTGCGGCTTCACGCTAGCAGGGCACCGTTCACGCAACCGATGCAGCGACTTTGCGATCGCGCATCACGAAATAAAGATTGCGTAGATAAACGAAAACTCCAAATGCCTGCCCGGCGATGAAGACCGGATCCTTGCGGTAGAGCGCATAGACCAGGAGCAAAAGTCCACCCCCGATCGAGAACATCCAGAACGCCACAGGTATCACGCTATGCCCGGCGCGTTCCGACGCGATCCATTGCACCAGAAAGCGCATGGTGAACAGCGCCTGGGCGGCAAACCCGAGCAGAACCCACCAATCCAGCCCTGTGACGAAAACGTCGGTAAGATACGCGCCGACCGCGTGCGACATCTCAACGAGCAAGCGTGACCTCCACCGGTTGGGCAATGCGCTTTTTGCGGCGAATGAGCCACCACACGCCAAAGAGATCGATAATGCCGATCCACAGTCGATCCCAGAATCCGTAATTGGACGCGCCGTAGCGGCGCGGCCGGTCCAGCACCTCGACATAGCCGATTTCGAAGCCTTCGCGGCGAACGAGCGCCGGCAGAAAACGATGCAGGCCGTCGAAATAAGGTAGCGACAGAAACAAATCGCGGCGGAAGGCTTTCAGCCCGCAGCCGGTATCTTGCGTACCGTCTTTGAGCACGGTGGCGCGAACGGCATTGGCGACGCGCGACTGCAACTGCTTAAACCGGCTCGCCTTGCGACCCTTGCGTTGGCCAGCGACGAGCCCGACGCGCGGCGCGCCCACCTCGAAGGCCGTAACCAGTGCGGGAATAAATGCCGGATCGTTTTGCCCATCGCCGTCGATCGTCACCACCAACTCCCCTCGCGCCATGGCGACACCGCTGCGAATCGCGGCTGACTGGCCGCAAGACTTGTCGTGCCGGATTTGCCGCAGCCAGGGACGCTGCGCCATCAGTTCACGAAGTTCCTGTTCAGTCGCATCGGTCGATCCGTCATTGACGTAGACCACTTCGAACGAGCCGTTTTGCAGCGCGGCACTGATCTCCGTGACCAGGGGCGCGATATTGCCGGACTCATTTTTCACCGGCACGACGACGGATACCGCCGGGCGGTCACGCCTGTCCTGTTGCGCCCCGATCTCGGGCAACATCCCCTCTGGGAACATGGGCAAGGCTTCTAAAGCCCATCGCCGCCCGGTTCAATCACGGGAAAAAACATTCGGATTCAGGCACTCATGGCTATCGCGCCGCCAGCGTTTGCCGCAAAGCGGCCTTGATGCGCGACAGCGACGGCCCCGGATTAGCCCGCATGTCGCTTGAGCGAAATACCAGGCCGCGCGTGGCGAACCAGCGCCTGAGCCAGTGGGTCCCTAGAAGCGCCACTAACGCGCCAGCAAGGACGTCGCTCGGATGATGGGCGAGCACGGCCACGCGGCTGAACATGATCGTCACTGCGTAAAGCCACATGACTATCCGCGTGCGCGGCCAGATCGTGCCAATGGCAATCGCAGCCGCAACCGCGGTCGTGGCGTGGCCGGACGGCATGCTGGCAAATGCAGGACGCCAGATGAGCGGCATATAGGCAAACGGGTCCTCGTGACCGCCGACATAGGGGCGAGCACGGCCGATCAAGTGCTTGGCAATGGAGACGAACAGACCCGGCAATGCCACCGCGAAAAACACAAAGCCGAAGCGTGCTGCAAGTGCAGCGAACACGCCTTGAGCCGAGCTTGTCAGTTGCGGCGAGCTTACCGCGGCCAAGAACAGCAGAATGAAGCCGCAGGGAAACAAGAACCAGCCGGAGAGCCCAAGGTCGGTAATTTTTTCAAACGCGCCTCTAAACCAATGCGCCTCATTTCGCGCCCAGCCGACGGCCATGGCGTCGAAGAAGAACATCGACGCTGCTGCGGCAAGTACAAGAGCAATGCTCAAAGCCACTGTCGTATTGGATGCAGGCAGGATGGTGGAGCGCCGCGACTTGGCCAGCGCGTTAAACCCCAGAGCAATATTGGTCGCGACGTTGCGCACAAGCTGGCGGACCGCTGCGTCCGTGCGGGTTCCCAGGCCTGCCGGCGTAGTCGTCTTATCCAGATGTGCGTTCGGCGCGCTCACGGTGCGCTCACTGTTTCAAACACCGCGATCGAGACCGGCTTGCCGATACTGACGTCGTAACCCTCGACGAGCGGACCGCGATCATAGCGCAGTCCGATCGCTTCCGCGCGCAAGGCGAAGGCTCGTTGTTGACGCGCTTCGACGAAAGCGAATCGGCAGCTACCGGCAAGAAGAAAATCGGCGGCGCCTGCAGCATCGGTCGAGTGTGTTTTGGTGCCGGCGAGAAACACCAGGCTCGGCTCTTCGTAGCCCGCGCTTGCCGCCACCGGATTCGGACACGGTGCCTCCCGCAACACTTGAGCTAATGCGACGCTGGGGAAGACCGGCTCGAGCGAAGGAACGACGATCGCATAGAGCGCAATCGCCATAGCAACGACGCCTTCTACCGCCCGCGTGAACGCGCGTTCGGCGCCTTCCTGGTCATACAATTGCCAAGCAAATAGGCCGCAAACGACTGACGCGGAAAAGAACGGCCAAGCCAGCAAAACAAGATCGTGTTGGATGATGATAGCGGCAACGACAGCAAGAATGCTGATGATCACCGGGGCGAGGAACCACCACATGACACCGCGCACCAACCATGGTCGCCGCGATAAAACCCGGGACTCCACTGCGCCCGCGGTCAGAATCGCAATCGCAGGATAGAGCGGAAGCACATAGTGCGGCAGTTTGGTGATAATTGCTTCGAACACGATCCAAGACGGCACCAGCCAAGCGAGGAGGAAGCACGCGGCCGCTTCGCGGCGCACCGCCCAAACCGCGGGCGCCGCCAGTCCGGTCAAGATCGACGCAGGAAAGAACGTGGCGAAAAAGAGGACCAGATATAGACCAGGCGGCGCGCCGTGCGATTCCTGCGCGCCTGCCACTTTAGAAAGCATGTCCTCGCCAACGGAAGCGACAAGGAATTGACTGCCGACGCGTGCGTAAATCGCGATGAACCAGGGCAGCGCGAGCAGGACAAGCCATAGCAAGCCAGGCACAGGCTGCAACGCCAAGAGCCAGCGTGCCGAGCGGTCGATAATAACGAGAGTTGCGGCCGCCAGCCCGACAACCATGAGAATGAGCGGGCCCTTGATGAGAATGCCGAAACCGAGCGCGGTCCAGAAAATAGCGGCTTGCCCTGCACCTGGCTGTGGCTCGCCGCGTCGTGGTGCGAGATAAACGCGCGCCAAAACCGCCATGGCGAGAACGACGGTGCACAACAAGACGGCATCAGTCTTGGCGAGGCGGGCCTCGACGCCAAGAATTGCCGACGACATCAGCATCAAGCCCGCAAGGAGCGCACCGCGCCGACCGACAAAAGCGAGCGCACACCAATAGGTGGCGAGCACAGCGCCAATCGCAGCAATCAGCGACGGCAAGCGATAGAGCCATATAGTCGTGCGCGCATTCGGCAGACCGAGCGCAGAGGCTGTGTTCACGACCGCCGCTTGCAGCCAGTAGATGCCGACGGGTTTGCGGTAGCGCACATCGTCCTGATAACGAATATCGACATAGTCGCCGGTTTCGATCATCTGCTTGGTAGCCTGGGCGAAATAAGCCTCGTCACGATCGACCGGCGGAATTTGAAAGAAGCCGGGCAGAAATGTGATCAGCGACACCACGACCAGCACAATGGCGGCACGCCGGTTCGACCCGGCGGCATAATCGAAAAGCGCGGCAGAGCCCTTGGTGGGCCAGTATGACCGGGACGTCCAACTGCTGGTCGTACTCATACCGCTAGCACTTTGCTGCCCGTTGCAGTGGTGATAACGGAAAACCGAAGCCCGCCTCGGCGGCCAGCGCAACGGAGCGCCTGCAAAGCCGCGCCGCACAATAGTAAAATCACCTATGGTAGGAAAGCTCTGCTGGGCGGCTAAGTGCGCCTTCATTGCGGGCCGGTTCCGCCGGCTCGCTCAATCGTTTACTGGGCGTTTTTGCCTTCGATTCTATATAGAGTCGTTTCGTCGGCGTGCCGTGACTGCCCACGGTCGCCCGCATCTGGGGCCCCGTAGCTCAGGGGATAGAGCAACAGCCTTCTAAGCTGAAGGTCGCAGGTTCGAATCCTGCCGGGGTCGCCAACAAAATCAAATACTTATATCAATTTTCTCAGGTCGAGTATGTCGCGTATGTTGCAGCTTTTTTCCTTTTATTTTCAATGGCTGCTTTTAGCTCCCGGCAGCTCCATGCAACATGAACGCGACATGGCCGAAGCGAGGCGTGCAAGCTTGGCTGTGGGGGGATTGTATCGAAGCGGCTTGGCTCGCTTTACCGTTCCGGGCGCTCGCCGTATTGGGTGAAGGTCAAGAACCCCAAAGCGCCCGCCGTGACGCGCGAGGCCGAGGAGGATTGGCGTTCGCCACACTGGATAAGGTCAAAAAGCCGACGCCGTGAGCCGTGACGTGCGGTTCGCCGGTCTCAAATGTAACTTGTACAGACAGGAGTAATTGATGCGCTCTTTGATTGTTGCCGCTATTGCCGCCGCTTTGTTTGCTGCCGGTCCGGTCCGGGCACAGACGCCCGCCACGTCGATTGCGCCGGAAAACCTCGCTGCTGCCCGCGACCTCCTGCGGGCCATGAAGGCAGCAGGCCAATACAAGGCAATGGTTCCGACTCTTTTAGCAAACCTCAAACCAACAATCGTGCAGAACCGGCCGGAAGTCGAGAAACAGTATGACGCGATGATGCCGACTCTTCAGCAGCATGAGATGCAACGTGTCGATGAATTGACCGAGGCCGTGGTGGGCATCTACGCCCGCTACTTCACGGTCGATGAACTGCATGACATTGCTGCCTTTTACGGAACGGCGACCGGCCAGAAATTAATCGAAGTGTCCCCGACCATTAGCGCCCAGAACGTGGAAGCGGTTAGGCAATTTGCACGGGAGGTCGCTGACGACGTCAAAAAGCAAATGGGCGAGCAGCTTGAGACAGCAAAGCCGCCGAACGAGCAGAACTAAAAAAGGACAGGAACGTGCCCGGCGTTCATCTGGCCAAGGCTAACTCATCGGCCAATGCCCCGCCGCTTCCCGCCGCCCTGGTCTGTCGAGGAACAACAAGCCTGTGACGCTGATCACAGACACTATTGCTGTCAGGGAGTACGCAACCAGCAGCTAGGTTCCTCTCGATTAGGAGGGATTCATGTCGTCGATCCCCAAGAACTACAGGGCCGATCTCAAGTACCCGGGATACGCTGTGATGATCGCTCCGACCAACTGCAAAGATTGCGATTGCGCGCAGCGCTTGCTGCGTTGCCAGAAGGCTACCGCGGTCGAGCAGTACCCCACCATCTTCGTCTAAGGGCGGCGATCAGCGGCAAAGCTGCTCAGCAAGGATGAGGCGCGATTAAACTCGGATCATGAGCCAGTTGGGGTTGCAGATCATCATTGTGGTGGCGTTTGGCGCGCTTTGCTTCGGCTGCGGCTATCTCACTGCCTTCATCGTGACACGCAACAAATGGCGCGACGAAATGATCAAGCGCAAGGTCGCTCGATTCAACTGGCAGTCGGGCAAATGGGAATGGGGAGAGCCGCCGAAGGATACGAGATATTGAACGCCCGCACGCCGCCTCCCGCCGCCGCGGTCAGCAAAGATTTGAAGTGGCCGAGTTGCGGATTTATGTCAGGAGTACCGCCATGGAAAAGCATGAGCTTAGCAAAATCGACTTCGACATTATTGAACACGCCTTTAAAGCTCTGCTGCAATCTCGCCCCGATCCGGTGACGGCCGATAAGGTGGCAGATCTCAGGGATAAGTTTCGGGACGCTTACACTGGTTGGCTGGAGATTGAGGAAGCCGCATAGTCGCGGCCAACATCGCCAAGCTGCCGGAGCTAGTGCGACAACCAAAAGACGACCGCTAAATAGATTATCGTGCGGTTACCAGATATACGCCGCCGCGAGCGTGATTAAGACGGCTGCCACGATCTTTTAGCACTTGGGAATCGCACGATTCCGAATCGCACGAGGAAATTGTGGTCGCAGTTTTGGCTGGTAGGCTTGTTGTATTCACAAAACGGGCGGCGCGAGAATTCGCCAGGACCAAAGCCGCGAAGGAATTGATCGCGCCACCACAAAGAAATTATTGAGGTCCCGTTACTGGCAAGCTCCCATACTCTTTTTCGAGGCTGCGCATCAGCGAGAGCGAGTGCGCCCTTGGCGTAATTGCGTGAAGCCCCAAATTGCGATTAGGCCGGCAACGACAAGGGCTACCCGCGATACATTCATGGATATGTCGTACGGCCCAATCACGACTGGCCATCGATTGATTAGCCTCACTACGTGCATGACTGACACTATGGCGAAGATCAGGGCCGAAACTGCTGCATAAGCGTTCCACATCTTATTCTCTCCCCGATTTCATCTTGAGTGCGCCCACGCCCGCGCTATCCTATCTCGAATCGGACTGGGGACGGGGGGGCTAACACATGAAGAACTTTGGAAAGACAATTTATTGGTTCGGCGGGGTTGTGGCAGCGACGTTTGTTGGAATTGGCCTTGCTGACTACTGGTTTGGCCACCACGATTTCACTGCATTCCTCTCATGGGCAGTGTTGGCGGCCATTCCCTGGCTAGTGGGCCGCGCATCGTTGTTCGTTCTGACTGGTTTGGCGGACAGGCGTCACCGCATTGCGTTAAGGTCAAAAACCGAAAGCCCCCAGTGGTGACAGCAGCTTGCATCCGCTACCAATCTGATTTTTGTTTTTCTAAGCGATTTTAATGCTGGCTGTGGCGCCGCACCTGGTCTGCAACGTAATAAAACTAGTAGTGCCTGGTTGCATGATGAAGGTGATGACGTCGTTAGCTACACCGCCGACGATGAAGACTGGTGACTGTGTGCCAATTCCGGACCCAGTGCTCTTTACTTGGACGGCATACCCAGGTGCAGCACCATTCGTCGTGCAGTACACGAGGAAATCTTGGTTCGACGTGCAATTGGCAATTGCCTGTAGCGTACCGGGAGAAAGCGAAGATATGAGGATCTGAGAAAGTGGTTCACACACGGGGGACATCCCCCTGCGCCGAGGTCGAGTAGCCCGTTTTTTAGCCATGATCCGTCCCCGCTGTCTGGTTGGTGGCCCGCAATGCATGATGTCGGATCAAAAAGTCATGGCAACCCATCAAACGAGTTATCAACAGATGGCAGCTTGAGTGCGCCCAGGCAGGCGCTATTCTTTACTCGGTCGGACTGGGGACGTCGCTCTGCCTGCGGAACAAGGTGGGGACGAAGGTGAAGGTGCATCACTTCACCGCCCGTTCGACAACCCGCACGATGCTGTCCGAGAACACGGCACGTAGGGGGACGAAGGCAAAGCCGTTGGCTGCGTACCGCCGACGGCTTTGCTGTTTGAGGGCGTGTTCTTGACGTCGATCAAAGACGCTGATTGCGATGTTGTGGCTGAGGCCCCGCTTGCCCTCAGTCGCTTGGGACAGTCGGAGGGCTGGTTTCTTCAGCAGGCATCGTCAGCCGGGAATGGGCAGCGATCCAATCGGCAGCATCTTTTTCGGAGGCGAATTTTCCAAAGTGGCGCACGGCACCACTCGGCCATACTATCCGCACGCGCCAAATGTCGCCTTCACGCACACGCAATAAGACTGTGGACTGAGTCGCCATAAATCAAAGTATGCTGAGTTGGATGAGACTGACAAGCCATTTGGTTAGTGCATGGTGATGCCTCGTCGTTTCCCTGCGCCTTGGTCCAAGCCCGCGACGAAAGTGAGCGGGCGAGCGTCATACGTGCGTTACCATGTAAAAGAAAACGGCGAGCAGTATACGCAGCGCCTGCATCACGCCCAACAACGCCGCCGCATATCATGCTAATTGCTCCGCCATAAGATTTCAGCGGAGCCCGCACCTCTTGCCTGTACAGATCGATGACACCCCAGATCCCACCTACGATCATTACCAGGCCCAGAAAACCAATCACCCAAGCGAGGATAAAAGTACGCATGAGATGTCCCTCCGTTTATCAAATGAGATTATCAGATAAAGGCAAAGGGTCAGCAACCTCTAGGTAGCGGGCATGACAAACCCACGCCGCTTCCCGCCACCATGGACGATAGAAGAACTCGACGCCTGCTTCGTCGCTGGGGACTACAACGGGCAGGCACTATGTGAGCGAGCATGGTAGGTAATTCTGATGCCAAGCCCGCGAAGCCTTTGGAGGTGACCGTGAAACTTCGGCTGCTTCTCACCAGCGCTTTATTACTGTTTGTCCAGATCCCAGCGCCGCAAGCACAAAGTGTGACAGTCGATGTTGCTAAAATAACGTGCGACCAGCTTTTTAAGGAGGAACTCCCATGGACCTCGACGTATATCATCTTGTGGCTTAGCGGGTATTACCACCGCGAACACAACAACACGATCATCGAACCCGGCGCACTTAAAAGGGATGAGGAGACGCTCAACCAATATTGTTACGGACACGGCAAAACGACTGTCATGGATGCCGTCAAGAACATGGGATTGGGCAAATGATGCGGCTCATGCTCTCGCTTTGATGCCCTCCTCCCCTCGCCACTTCCCGCTCCCTGGTCTGCCGAAGTCCAGCCAAACTACTACGTCGTGCGTGACGCGAACGGTCAACAGATTGCATACATCTATTATGAATGTGAGCCGGGAAGGCGATCTGCGGCCAAGCTACTCAGCAAAGATGAGGCAAGACGGATTGCCGCGAACATTGCGAAGCTGCCGGGGCTTTTGCGCAAGGAATGAGGCGTTGCTGTTGCTGGCGCAGTTACGAATACTGCCCAACGACCGCAAGTATCAGCACAAGCATACCGAGGCTGATGATAGCCCAGACTAGTACTATCGTGACGACGGTTTGCGTTTCAGCTTGCGCCTCTCGTTTCCGTCTGGATACCGCGTCTAAATCCGTCGGCATGGATCAGTCGCCTCTTTAGTGTGAGTGGGTCACTCTGACGAAGCTATTTGAACGCCTGTTGACACAAACCAACGACCGCCGCTTTCCGCCACCACGGTCTGTCGAAAGAGAACCCCGCCGCAGGGGAGCTGAGGCGGGGTGGAGTTTCCAAGATGATGAGCGGACGAATGTTAGCATCGGTCACTTTTAGCTCGATGCCTCTTTTGTGAGCGGTTGTGATGTCAATTTCGACACGATGAGCCAGGACGGCGATCAGCAGCGAAGTTGCTGACGAAGGAGGCAAGAAGGATTGCGGCGAATATTGCTAAGCTCCCCGACTTGCTGCGCAAGGATTGAGCCGTACTGTGGATTGCCGGTGTCGGCCGAGGAGCGAATGTGGTCAATTACTGGCAGCAGAAACATCGGCTCAAAGGAGACAGCAATGCCCACGAGGAGTTTTGAGCGGGCGCAGCTTTTGATAGTTGGATGCACAATTATGTTTGTTGCCTACGTCTTGATCGAACATGCACAAGCGCAGCCGGGGTATGTGCCTCCTCCCACGCCACTGCCGCCGCCGGTTTTCAATCCATCCAGTCCCAATGTCGTGCCTCAACCAAGTTACCGACCGATCACGCCTACAACACCAAGCACCGTTCCAAGTGATGAAGTTACGTCGCCTACCGTTAGACGTGGTGAGGTTACGTCGCCTGCGGATGAAGGGCTCCCACGTAGAGTCACTCGCTCACACCGGAGGGCATCGGTCTACGGGGCGGGACCGGTCTATCGAGCCGGTCCTATAGTTACTGGTCCGCCGCCAGTCGCGTATTCCTATGTTGGTCACGGTTATCCGTGCGCCTGGCAACGGTCGTGGGACGGATATTGGTTTCGAACGTCGCCCTGTTCCTGGTGAGGCGCGAAGGATTGCAGCGAACATCGCCAAGCTGCCGGAGCTATTAGGCCGCCGCCAGACGTGGGGATTGCGATGATCCAAAAAATCACCAAACGGATCGCCGTCGCTTGTGCCATTGCGCTGGCAAGCTCTGGCGCGGCACTAGCCCACGCCGAGCTTCACCATGCCAGTCCAGAGGTCGGTAGTGCGGTTTCGGAGGCCCCACACGAGGTCACGTTGACGTTTACTGACAATCTAGAGGCGGCATTTAGCTCGGCCAATGTAACGGATACCACCGGTGCGCGCGTCGATGAGGGAAAGTCTCAGGTCAATGGCAACATGATACGCATTGGCCTAAAGACGCTGTTGCCGGGGAGCTATCGCGTTCATTGGCGGGTGCTCTCGGTGGATACCCATAGGAGTGAGGGAAGCTTTACGTTCAGCGTGAGGTAGAGCCTGCCACGACTTCGTTGCTGGTAACTAAGAATGAACCCAAGGAAAAAGATGAAGCGCAGCGTTCAGAAATCTTTGCTGTTTATAAGAGGCCATTCCCCCTGCTTCGTTCTCTGCTTTGCCTTGTGCAATGCCGCCTCCCATTGTTCCCGGGTGTAGTCCTTCGCGCGTCCCTCCGCGAACACGGTATCCGCGACCTTGAAGTTGCCATGCGTTTCGCAAGCGTAGCCGATTGCGTCCCCGGTACGATTAAGCTCTTGCGCTGCGGGGGACTTACAGATTGGGCAAAGGAGAGGCCTGGGCAACGCTCTGCGACCTTTAGCAACCCTTCACCTTGTTGAGAGGGTATCTAAACCGAGAGCCTGAGTACAAGGCACGTCTTGGGTCGAGGAATTTCACACAAAATTTGCGAAGGGATATTGCGAGCGAGCGAGCGATGAATTTTGGGGTACCCCACGTGGAGTCAGGTTGCGCAACAAATGTGCAGCTGCGCTCAGCGCGCAGAGATCGTGCGCGAGTGATTCAAATAAACATGGCTGATTTATTAGGAACAGAAATCATTATCAGATAAACTGAAACGGCCAGCCGAAGTGTGTCAGCACTCCGACTGGCCTAACCCAAAGCCAATGGAGTGACCAATGGCCCAGGCTAACGGAAGTCTACGAAATCGATTTGCAAAGCGCCACTACGGCGCAATCGCCACAGCAATCCAAGAAGCTCGTCGCCGCGCCAGCGATGGCGACAACGATCACGACCCCATCGCCAATGTAGTCGATGAACTGTGCTGGTTGTTCAGGAGTGATAACGGCCAGTTTAGTCGAGATCGTTTCTATCGGGCCTGCGAGCCTGGAGCGAACGTGCGAGCCCGGACCTGTTAGCGAGTCAGATCCGATTCCAACGCTCACTGAAATCACACGAGAATTTAATGCAACCAGATGGCGAATGGAGGTGCTAGTGACGACTAAATTGACGACTAATTCCACGGCGCGGGAGCTGGCCCAGCAACTCAAGTTCAGGGCGTGTCTGGGCCATGCGGTTCTTTACAGTGCAAGGAACAAAGTGAAAGATCAGCTACGTGCCGCAGGCTTAAAGATTAGTGGGTTCTCTGCAAGGGATCTCACAGCCCTGGCGGAAGAATATGTCCAACATCATCGGGAGGAGTTGATCGAAGCGGTGACGCCGTGGGTCAAGGAATTGGTGTCACAAGCTGCCGATTGGGGAAATTGACCGGCGCGACAGGAGTGCACACCGACATGCAGGTCGAATTCGTTACCGTCGATGTGTTCACTGATCGGCAGTTCGGCGGCAACCCGCTTGCCGTTGTGGCCGACGGGACAGAATTGTCCACGCCGCAAATGCAGGCGATTGCAGGTGAGTTCAATCTGGCGGAGACGACGTTCGTGCTACCGCCAGAGAGGCCTGAGAATACCGCCAAGGTGCGGATTTTCACGCCGCGTGCGGAACTGCCATTTGCCGGTCACCCCAATATCGGCACCGCCTTTGTGCTGGGGCGACGCGGCGGATGCCATGGTCGGCTGATCCAGGGCGACACGTTGCAATTTGAAGAAATCGCTGGGCTAGTCCGGATCGAACTATGGAGGGACGGATCGTCAGTCATCGGTGCCCGTCTCGCCGCGCCGCAGCCGTTTGCCGTCATCGAAGACGTCGAACCCGAAGTCATCGCCGAAGTTTGCGCGATCTCGGCCGCGGACATTGAGACAGGGCATCACTGGCCCTGCATCGCGAGTTGCGGCATGCGGTTTGTGTTCGCCGAACTCAAAGACCTTCGAGCACTGGCCGATGCGCGACCTCGCACCGACGCCTTTGCGCAGCACCTGCCGACGGACCGCGTAACCGGTGTACATTTGTATGTCCGTGATAGCTCTGACGGCGCTGACATCCAATCACGGATGTTTGCGCCGCTCTATGGAGTGCCGGAGGACCCCGCTACGGGCAGCGCGAATGTTGCGTTGATCGGCTTACTCGCGCACCTGCACCCCGAGGCAGACTTGCGGTTTGAAAAGACGATCCGTCAGGGCATCGAAATGGGCCGACCGAGCCGCCTCATGGCGAGTGCGGATAAGAGTGCTGGCAAGGTGACCGCGACCCAAATTGGAGGCAGATGCGTGCCAATGATGCGGGGTGTACTCGAACTACGGTAAGCACCGCGGACTAATGTCCGCTATTGGCACAAAGCGGGCATCACGCGACTGAGTTTCAATGTCCGCTTTCGGGGGTAAAGCGGACATCGGCCTGACACCGCGCAACGTCCGCCTATGACCCAAAGCGGACATCGACCGGTGGCGGGGAAAGCCGTTGAAATGATTCACGCCGTAAGACGAATTGCCGATTCCCGATACCCGAATTCCGGATTGCCGATCACCTCGTAACCACCACGCGCGTGCCGACGCCGACGCGGCTATAGAGGTCCATAATGTCTGCGTTGTACATGCGTATGCAGCCGTGCGACACGAATCCGCCAATCGTGCTCGGCGCGTTGGTGCCGTGGATCGCATATTCACCGCCGGACAGCGTCATGGCCGCCGCTCCCATCGGGTTATGCGGGGAGCCACCTGGAACGACGCTCGGCAGCGAACTGTAGTCTTGCCGGATCGATGCTGGCGCCGACCACGCCGGCTCAATGTACTTGCCATTGATGACTGCCTCGCCGGACCATTGCATGCCGGCGCGGCCGACGCCCACCGGATAGCGGATCGCTTCGCCTGCACTAACAAAGTAATAAAGACGGCGTTCGCCGGTGTGGATGACGATCGTTCCCGGCCCATAGCTGTCCTTCACCGACACGATGTCGTGGGCCTGCGCCGACCCAGAGGCAAAAGCTGCCGCAATGGCGGCTGCGACGGCCGCCGAGAGTAT
>Ga0310916_10000310_pt1 | contig 26290 bp, 26 predicted proteins | sample GREbulkMGLF176_FD_203444 | JGI IMG/M metagenome (GOLD analysis project Ga0310916, IMG submission 203444) | Lab enrichment of tropical soil microbial communities from Luquillo Experimental Forest, Puerto Rico - GRE.bulkMG.LF176 | ecosystem: Environmental > Terrestrial > Soil > Tropical forest >...
GTCGCCAAATCTCTCTCTTTACGAAAGAAAACACGTCGCTGTGGGAACTAAAACCGCAGGTCAGAACGTTATTGCTGGTTGCTACACTATTCAACAAGATCAGCTCTGACCTGCGAAAATGCGGGTTTAGGCGATTTCAGCAAACATGGCTTTTGGCGTCTAGCTAACCGCTGTGGCGGGTTGTGCCCAGTTGTCAGCGGCGTCTAATAGCTGCGGTGTCAAATAGGCCCTGGGCGTCAATAAGCCGGGGTGTGTCAAATAACGGGGATGTCCACTGGCTCGCCGACAGGGGTGATGGTGCCCGCCACGGCCTCGCCGGCCACGCAGGTCACGTCCATCGTCGTCACCAGCGTTCGTACACCCTGGCCGAGGTCGGCGTCTGCGGTGGCGCTGACCTGGGCGAGGCCGAGGGCGCCCTGTGCGCGCACGGTGGCCAGTGTGGTGTCATTGTCGTCGACCAGGACATCGACGATGCTGGGGTCACTGGAATCCCACGCCACGATCCCGTCCACGGTGGCCGGGTTTCCGTTGGCGTCCATGTAAGCGACCTGGACCTCGACTTGCTTGCCCACCGGCAGCGTGTAGGCCATGTTCTCTCCTCTGGCTGTGATGCTGAAGTTGTCATACCGGATTGTGACGAGGCTGTGCCCTTCCTCGGTTACCAGGCACAGGGTGCCGCCGAGCTGGAAGTTGATCTTCGTCACCAGCCAGATTGTGGACCCTGAAGGTGACAGCGCGGCGAACTGCTATTGCGGGCTGACGGTGATGGTGGTATCGGTGCTGGTCACGGGGATGTTGTGGTGGTTGCCGGGGGTGGCGGGGACGATGTTGCGGGTGAAGATCAGCAGGTCGGCGAGGGTGCAGGGGGTTTGCAGGGTGGATCCGCCGCCGGTGGTGTCGGGGCCGCCGTCGACGACGGTGGCGACTTGGATGGTGGCGCCGCCGCCGAGCTGGGAGTCGTCGGCGACGATTTCGGGGAGTTGCTGGTTGGCCAGGCTGCTGGTGAAGGCCAGGACGTATCCCCAGTTGCCGTCTTTGGTGACGACGATGTTCCCGGCGCCGATGGCGATCAGGGCCTCGAGGGCGGTTTGGACGGCGCCGGCCGCGGGATGATGGGGCAGATCGGTGGTGATTTCGCCCTTGTAGGCGAGAGTGAAGGTGCCGCTACCCGGGTTTCCGAGGATGTCGAAGCGCTGGATCTCGTTGGTCATGGGTTTAGTATGTGGGTTTATGGCTGAGAAAGATGCTCCTGCGTCATTGGCGGTGTCGCCTGCGGCGTTGACGTTGCCGGCGACATTGGTGCAGCTGCGGGTGTGGTTGGATGCGGTGAATCAGGTGCGGCCGGGGTCGAATTCGGTGGCGGTGACGGGGACGGCGACGTCGTTGTCCGTTGCTTGATGAGTTCTCGCATGAGCCAGGGGCGGCCGTCGCCGCACCGGTAATAGCCCAGTAGTGGCTGGTTGCGGCTGATGTCGCGGTCCCAGCCCGGGGTGTCGGCTCGGCCGCCGAGGTATCCGCCGGTGTTGTGTTCGAAGGCGTAGACACACCCTGGTAGGCGTCTGACCTGCGATAATGTTCTGGCGATGAGGGTGAACGCGACATCTTCCCAGCCCCACCCGACGAATTCTGGGGGTTGGCCGCCGAGGCGCCAGTATTCCTGTCGGGTGGTGACGATGGCGCCGCCGACGCCGGCGATGCCGTCGCCGTCCCAGGTGTTCAAGTGGGGTGTGTCGGCGAGGTTTTCCAGTGGGGTGGTCAGGTGTTCGGGGCCATAGATGCGGTAGTGCTCGAAGGGCCACCAGACTCCGGCGGGGTCAGCGACGGCGGTGAGGATGTTCGCGGGGTCGATGAGGGTGTCGGCGTCGGCGATGATGACAACGTCTGTTTGCGCTAGTTTCACCCCAGCGTTTCTGGCTTGGCTCAGCGAAAAGATTTCAGTCTCGGAATCGGCGGTAATCACCGGCCACCGCGGGAAATAGCGATCCCAAAACTCGCGCACCCTTGTGTAGGCAGCTAGGCGCGAGGGACTAGGACGCCACGGAATAACGATAGTCGCCTTCGGCTTCATTGGTGATCCTGCAGGAGATATGCAACAGCAGCCATCAACAGATCGGGATCATCAAGAAACGCGCCGAGAGCCTGGTTGCAGCTCCTGCACAGCAGTCCTCTGATCTTGCCAGTTTCGTGGTTGTGGTCAACAGCCAGTCGATTGCCTGTTGCACACACCTTTCCGCAGATCGCGCACACGCCGTCTTGTCGATCAAGGATCTCGTCGTATTCCGCCACCGTGATTCCGAAGTTGTTCTTGAGCTTGTGCGCCCTACGAAGTTCTTGACACCGTTCAGCGTTATCAACCTGCCATTGCCTGCTCTGCTGGCGGTTCCTCGCCAGAGCTTCTGGATGCTCCTCGTACCACTTGCGAATCCGAGCGGAGACACATGGCTTACAGACACCACGGGTGAACTCGCCAACGGGCTTAATCTCGTGGCATGCCGAGCATTTTTTGACGCTCACACCTTCACCTTGCACAGGGAGAAGATGTTGGTGTCGGAGTCGGCGGTGATGACCGGCCAGCCGGGGAAGTACTGGTCCCAGAAGGTTTGGACGCGGTTGAACGCCGCGATCTGGGATGGGCTGGGCCGCCAGGGGATGCAGATCGTTGCCCGCATAATCAGCCCATTATCGCCCCGGATCGGCCCGGATCGGGCGCAATGTAGGTGTTCTAAGCGTGTCAAGGACATTCGGTTCGGCGTGTCGCGGTCATAATCTAGGGTTATGACGACGCGGGCACAGTATGCGGGCCGGTTGGAGGAGTTGCTGGGCGCGGTGTGGCCGGCGGCGATGGGTGGGGATCCGAAGGTTGTTGAGGTGGCGCGCCGCGTGTTGGCGCAGCAGGCGAAGCTGTTCGGGTTCGACGCCGACATCGGGGCGGTGCCGCCGATCGGGGACACCGAGCTCGGCGAGGATGACGACGAGTTGGCGGCCTACCGGAAACGGTTCGCCCGATGACTACGGTGTCACCGCAGATCACGGTGGTGGGGTCGGTGACGCCGCGGGTGTTCACCCCGCCGATCGCCGGCCGCACCGGCCCGGACGGCTGGCTGTGCCGGCAGTGGACCTGGGGTTATGACTGCATCGAATTTTTGGAGCGCTGCCTGGGGTGGCGGCTGCTGCCCTGGCAGCGGTGGCTGTATGTGCATGCGCTGGAGAAGGATTTCGACCGTAGCGGGTTCCGGTTCAAGTTTCTGCTGGTGTTGATTGCCCGGCAGAACGGGAAGAGCCGCTGGTTGAAGGGGTTGGCGTTGTGGCGGTTGTTCGCTGACGAGTTCGGCCGGTCGACGCCGGATTGCCCGGGTGCGCGGTTGGCGGTGTTGGCGTGCCAGAACTTGCCGTACGCGGAGACGATGCTCAAGGAGGTGGCCGCCGATATTCGCCGGAGCCGTCGGCTGGTGGGGGAGTTTCGGCGGCATCGGCTGGATAACGGGTCGAACCGTATCGAGTTGACTAATGAGCGGCAGTGGCGGGTGGTGGCGGCGAATCGGCGGGCCGGGCGGGGCTGGGCGGTGGATTTGGTGCTGCTGGATGAGCTCCGGGAGCACCAGAATTTCGATGCCTGGGAGGCGATCGTGGCGACGACGACGGCCCGGCCGTATCCGCAGATCGTGTGCTGTTCGAATGCGGGGGATAAGAAGTCGGTGGTGTTGTCGACGCTGTCGGAGGGGGCGCGGCGCCGCATCCAGACCGGCGACACCGACGACAGCGAGGTCGGGTTGTTTGAGTGGTCGGTGCCGATCGATGAGGATCCCCGCGATGAGGGGTTGTGGTATTTGGCGAATCCGGCGATGGGTAATCCGGGCATGTTCGGGTTGTCGGATTTGCGGGGGTATTTGGAGGCGCAGCAGTACCGCAATTTGCCGGGGTTTCAGACTGAGCATCTGTGTCAGCGGGTGGATGCGTTGGAGCCGGGGATCATGCCGGTGGAGCACTGGACCGCCACCTTGGATGCGGACTCGTGCCGGGCCGCGGGCGCGCAGGTGTTTGTTGGGGTGGATGTGAATTATTCGCGGGGGTCGTCGTATGTGGCGGTGGCCGCCGCCCGCGAGGACGGCGGCACGCATGTGGAGGTGGTGGCGTCGGGGGCGGGTACCGACTGGGTGATCGACTGGCTGGCCGCCCCGCAACGCAAAGGGCTGTTCGCGGGGATCGCGGTGCAGCGCACCGGGGCGCCGGTGTCCGGGATGATCCCCGAAATGATGGCCGCCGGATTAACCGTCACCCCGTTGCCGGCCGGGCTCGAGCTGCAGGCCGCCTGCGGATTGTTGTACGACGGGATTTGTGAGCACACCATTTTTCACCGCCCGGCGCCGCTGCTGGACCGGGCCGCTGCCTCGGGGGTGGCCCGCGCGGCCGGCGACGCCTGGGTGTTCGACCGGCGCAACTCCCCGGTCGATGTGGCCCCGCTGGTCGCGGTGGCCGCCGCGGTGTGGCTGGCGAACTATACCCCCGATGTCAAGGACCCGGTGTGTCACGTGTGGCCGGACGAGACAGTACTGCAAGGGTGGGAACAACAAACAGTGCGGGCGGGTGATGAGGTGGAGCGGGCATGGCTGATGACCCCAACGTGACACCGATCGGGGCCCGGCTGGGATCCGAACGGCTCTACAGCGGCGGCGGTTTCCCCGCCGACGACCCCGGGCTGTTGTTCGGCGCCAAACCCGCCAAGGCCGCGGCCGCGCCGTCGCCGCCCGCCGCCCCAACCTTCCCGGCGCCGGCGGCGACGCGGCCCGCCGCCTGGGTATCCACCCTGCTGGAGCTGGCCGGGATCACCACCCTGGCCCTCGGCTGCTGGCTGATCCTGCCCGCGGTCGGGCTGATCGTCGCCGGCGCCGCCCTGATCCTGCTCGGCATCGGGATGGACCGCCCATGAGTATCCTCGCCCGACTACTCTCCGCCACCCGCACACCACCCGCCGGGCTCGAGGAACGCGCCCTCACCAGCTCAGCGTTCGTCCCCCCACCGCAGATCGGGGTGATCGACGACTTCGTCGGTGTACACCGCGCCATGTGCAACATGACCGTCTACGGCTGCGTCCGGCTGCTGGCCGACACCATCGCCAGCTTGCCGTGGAAGGCGTACCGCAAAGACAAAAACGGTGTCCCGGTCGAGCTGAACCCGCAGCCCGCGATCATCCGCCAACCCTTCCCCGGCTTCAACCTGTACCAGTGGAAGTGGATGGTGATCGCGGGCCTCGCCCTGCGCGGCAACTCGTATCATCTGATCACCAGCCGCGACGCCGCGGGCACGCCGACGGCGCTGATGCCGATGCACCCGGACATCGTGTTTTTGGAGCGCCGCCCCGATATTTTGGCGTGGTTCGACCCGATCTACCGGGTCATGGGCGAACCCGTCAACAAAAACGACATGTGCCATATCCGCCGGTTCACCATGCCCGGCGAACCGTGGGGACTGTCCCCGATCCGGCAGGCCGCCGTCGCCATCGGACTGTCCCTGTCGGCCGAGGAGTACGGCTATCGGTGGTTTAAAGAAAGCGCCAGCCCGAGTGGTTTGTTGATGACTGAGCAGAACCTGGATACCGATGCCGTGGAGCGTCAGCAGCAGAACTGGATCGCCTCCCACGGCGGGCGGCGGCTGCCCGCGGTGTTGACTGGCGGCTTCAAATGGCAGAACCTGTCCATCAGCCCAGACGAATCCCAGTTCTTGGAGACCCGGGAATTTCAGCGCACTGATATTTGCATCATGTTCGGTGTGCCGCCGGTGCTGCTGGGTGACACCAAGGCCACTACCGCGTGGGGGACCGGCATCCAGCAGCTCACCCAGGGGGCGATCACCTACACGTTTAGGGCCTGGACGAGTTGTATTGAGTCGGCCATCTCGGATCTGCTGCCCCGCGGCCAGTACATCAGCTTCGATTTCGACGCGCTGCTCAAGGGTGACATCGACAGCCGCTACAAGGCGTACCAGACCGCGATCCAGGCCGGGTTCATCAACCGCAACGAAGTCCGCGCCAAAGAGGAAATGGAACCCGCGGCCGGCCTCGACACCTTCCTGCAGCCGGTGAACATGGCGCCGACCGGGTTCGATCCCGCGAAAACCGCCGCCCTGGCCGCGAAAGGCCCGCCCGGGGAGAAACCCCCGGATTCTGAGCCCGGGTTCGGTGGGCGCCCCCAAACCCCGTCAACCAACGGATCCCCCGTAGGAGCAACACCATGACCACCGTCGCTAACCGCGTTAACCTGCTCAACGTCCCCGAAACGAGGGCGGCGTGCCCGTTCGAATACCGCCAAGACAGAGACGGCCGGATCGTGCTGGAAGGCTACGCCGCCACCTTCGACCCCTACGACGTGTACGGCGGCCCCGACAAAGGCGGCTGGACTGAGCAGTTGCAGCGCGGCGCGTTCGACGTCACCCTGGCCAGCAAACCCGACGTGATGCTGCTGGTCAACCATGAGGGGATGGCGCTGGCCCGCACCACCACCGACACCCTGTTTCTGGCTCGTGACCGCACCGGGCTGAAGATCCGCGCCCTGCTGGATCCGGCCGACCCCGATGTGCAAAGGTTGATCCCGAAGCTGAAACCGCAGGCCAACGGCCGCTCCAACATGGACGAAATGAGCTTCGGGTTCCGGGTGAAAGACCAGCTGTGGGATTCCTCGTACACGGCGCGCACCATCACCGAGGTGTCGCTGCACCACGGCGATGTCAGCGTCGTGAATTACGGCGCGAATTCGGCGACTCAGGTGGCGATCGGGGATGCGGTCGAGGCCGCCGCCGCCCTGTCCGAGGGGCAGCTGGTGGAGCTGCGCCGTTTGGACGCGGGGCTGGCTGACGCGTTGGACGCTGCCGCCCACAGTTACCGCGGCGACGCCAAGAAACCGTATGGCGACGTCGCCTACGCCGACCCGAAAAACGGGAAATACCCGATCGACACCGAAGCCCACGCCCGCGCCGCCTGGTCGTATATTCACATGCCGAAAAACCGGGCCGGATATACGAGCGGGGAGCTGGCGGCGATCGAAGGCCGCATCAAAGCCGCCCTCAAACGATTCGGGGTGGATGTCGCCGACGACAAGAAGTCGGCGCCGCCGATCCCCTACAGCGCGCCCGCGCCCGCCATCGTCCGCGGCGACTATCTGCCGCTGGGGCCCGCCGACCCGGCCGAAGTCCCCTACACCAAAGACAACGACGACGACGACGACGACGGTGTTGAGGGCTGTGATGAGGAGGCGTTCGGCTGCCCCGCCAACGACACCATCGCCGTGGGCCCGATCACCGCGGCGCTACAGATGGTACGGGAAGCCGCCGACCCCGCCGGGCTACGCAGCATCACCGCCCGCCTCGCCGAACTCGACAAGGTCCGCGTGTCGCTGCCGCCCACCCTGGCCCCCTAGCGCTATCATCGGCACCCAAGCTGCGAATCTGGCACAGAACGGCGGCGGCCCGGCACGGGCAAAGGCCGGCACGGCCAACCCCCCACCCTGTCACGCCCAAAAGAAAGAGCCGCCGTCATGCCCAGCACCGACGCCGTCGAAAACAACTCGATGGAAGAATTCCTGAAACGCCTCATCGACCAGCGCGCCCAACTGGTAGAAAAACGCGACAACCTGGAACGCAAAGCCACCGCCATTCTGATGGTCGCCAAAGACCAGCACGGCGACACCCTGTCCGCTGAAGAAGACGCCGAGGTACGCGCGCATGTCGAGGAGATGCGCGGCCTCGGGGAGAACATCGAAGCCCTCGACAAACGCATTCAAGAGGTCGGCGAAGAAGTTCGCCGGTCGGGGACCATCGCGAACAACCTCGCCAAAGTTCGGCACACCGAACGCGCCGCCATCCACGTCAAAGAATCCGCGGTCTACACCAAAGAGAACCGCCACCAGCGCTCGTATGTGAAAGACCTGATCCGGTTGACGATGAACATCGATCCCGACGGGGAATCGCGGCGCCGCCTGTTCGACCACGCTTCTGATGTCGCCAACAATCCCGAATACCAGGAATACCGCGACATTTCCCGGGTCGACGGCTCCGGCGGATACGCGGTACCACCCGCGTGGCTGATGGATCAGTACGTGACCTACGCGCGCCCGGGGCGGGCGTTCGCGAACGTCACCCAACGCCAAACCCTCCCAGGCGGCACCGACTCGATTAACGTGCCGAAGATGCTGACCGGCACCACCGTCGGCGTGCAGACCGCCGACAACACCCTCGTGTCGGAAACAAACCTGACGGACACGTTCATCAACGCCCCTGTCCGCACGATTTCCGGTCAGCAGGGGGTGGCGATCCAGCTGATCGACCAGTCCCCGATCGCGTTCGACGACGTCGTGTTCCGCGACCTGGTCGCCGCCCACGCCGCCGTCCTGGACACCCAGGTCATCGGCGGCACCGGGTCCAGCGGCCAAGTCCTGGGTGTCGGGAACACGCCCGGTATCTCGTCGGTCGCCGCCTCGGCGGTCACCATCGCCGGGGTATACAGCGCGTTGGCCAACGCGGTGCAAACCGTGCACACCACCCGCTTCCTGCCGCCCGAAGTGATCGTCATGCACCCGCGGCGGTGGGGTTGGTTCCTGTCCCTGCTCGATGGGCAGCAGCGCCCACTCGTGCTGCCGAACGGGAACATGCCGTTCAACGCCGCCGGCATCCTCACCGACGTCGACAGCCAACAGGTCGTCGGCAACATCCACGGCCTGCCGGTCGTCACCGACCCGAACATAGCAACCAACTCCGGCGCAGGAACTGAGGACATCATCTACGTGATGCGGTCCTCTGACCTCATACTTTGGGAGTCTGGAATAAGAGCGAGAGTCCTGCCCGAAACGAGGGCAGCAAACCTCACCGTGCTGCTCCAGGTGTACAACTACCTGGCTTTCACCGCCGCCCGGTATCCCCAATCCGTGGTGCAGATCACCGGTTTGACCGCACCAACATTCTAAAAAGTCAGTGCCATGCACCCACTTTTTAATATAGTGGGTGCATGGATGACACCCCAACTCAGCAGTGCGGGAGCTGTAAACAACAGCTCCCGCACTCAGCTTTCTCCCCGTCTTACATCGGCAAACGTGGAACCTGGTGCCGAGATTGCTTTAGCGCGGCCAAGCGCGGCGAACCCGTCAAAGCAAGTTATCTGGCGCGTCCATGCAGCGTGTGCGGAGCAGATTACGTGCCAAAGCAGATCAAGGCTAAAAGCCTCAACTGCTGCCCGAAATGCAAGAAAAAAGCATTAACCCGACGGCGAAAAGAACTGGGTACCTATAGTGAGATCAACCGCAGGCACAACATCAAGAAGCTGTACGGCATCACGCCCGAACAGTATGACGAACTGCTGACGGCGCAAAGTGGTGTGTGTGCGATCTGCCGCAATGGTTGTGAGACGTATCCGAACCTCTCGGTTGATCATGATCATCGGACAGGGGTGATCCGGGGGTTGCTGTGCAACACCTGTAATCGGTTCATGGGGATGGCTGGGGACGATCCTGATCTGCTGTGGGCCGCCGCTGAGTACCTGCAACGTCATACCGCGCGTCAATCATCCTTGTGACATGCTCCGGCGTTAGGCTTTGCTCATGGCTGCTAAAGATGCTGTGCAGGAGTTGGGGCCGATCAAGGTGCCGCCGGGGGCGTTGACGACGCCGTGTTCGTTGTTGGCGTTGCATAACTGGTTGCTGGCGGCTCATGCGGTGGCCCCTGCGGTGGGGGCTGCCGCGCAGGTCACGACGACGGCGACCAGTATCGCGGTGGCGTGATGGTGGCGGTGGCGCTGGGCCGGTTCGGGCGGACACCGCCCGCGCCGCCGGGCAAGATGTATGTCCGGGATCCGGTAGCTGGCTGGGCGCATTCGATTGTCGAAGCGGTGCAGCGGCACAAAGACGCCGGGGCGGTGGTCCCGCAGCATTTGGTGGCGCTGGCCGCCGCGTTGCCTGCGGAGCTGCCCGACATCGTCGTGTTGGTCGATGATGATTTTGGGGTGCCGCCGCCGCCGTTCGCCAGCGCGCAACCCCTCACCGACGCACCCGGCGAGGCCCCACCCGAGCAGCCGTCGTTGTGGGACGAGGAAGAGGCCGCCGACGTTGATCTCGAGGGCTGGACGGTGCCCGAACTCAAAGACGCCCTCGCCCAGCTCGGCGTCGACTACCCGGCGTCGGCCCGCAAGCACGAACTGATCGCTCTGCTGCAAGAGGCTGAGGAATGACTACGCCCAGTCCGGTGTCGTCGCCGGCGGCTCCGCGTGATCCCTATCCGCCGCTGTGTGACCCCAACGACCCGGACTGGGCGTCTTTCCAGGCCCAGGACCCCAAATATTTCCTCGCCGTCGCCGGGGCGCGGATCAGGACGTACTGCGGGTGGCGGATCTACCCGAACGACACCAATACCCTGGACAAACTGCGAGTCGGCACCAATGGCCGGATCATGCTGCCCAGCCTGTATGTGACCGATGTGGCGCAACTGAGTATCCAGACTGGGGTGGACACCACCGTCGACATCGACCCCGACCTGTATGAATGGTTCCAGATCGGTTACATCCAGCCGCTGGGGTTGACCGGGTGGGGGTGGGGTTCCTATTCCGGCTACTACTACGGGCCGGATACCCCGGCGTATCTGCCGTGGATGAACTTCGGGTATGCCACCGTCACCTTCACCCACGGGTATCCGGCGGTGCCGGCGGATGTGAAAGCGGTCGCCTACGAGCTCGCTGAAGTGGCCGCGGAGATGACCGCCGGGAACGTGTCGGGGATCACCACCCCGGGCTACCAGCTCACCCTGACGAGGAATGCGGGCCTGAATTTGAATGCCGAGCAGATGGATCGGCTGGCCCCGTATCGGCTGCCGGTGGTCGCCTGATGAAGATCCCCACCCCGTTCCCGGTGCTGCACATTCCCCGCACCGTGGACACCACCACCATCGACAGCCACGGCAACCATCCGATCATCGACGGCGCCCCGGTCGTCCGCTGGGTCCGCGGCTACCACCAGGCTGGGCGCCTCGGCTCATCCAGCGAAGTCATCAGCCCCGAATTTCTGGACCGCATCGAAACCAGCCTCAACATGGATGTCCCCGACCCGCAGGACTACCACGCCTCCGATGGGGTGATCATCGGCGGCGCCGTCGACGACACCGGCAACTATGAGGGCGGCACCCAATATTGGGTGAACGGCGACCCCACCAACGACTTCAAAGGCCCGTTCACCAAGCTGTACGCATGGACGGGCGGCATCGTGAAGCTGCGGCGGATCACGTGAGCGCCCCGCTGGCCGGCGGCGCCGCTGAGCCCGCCGACGACGACACTGACAGCCCCGCGGGCGCGCACACCTTCCGGGACGGCTCGCAGATGGTCATCGACAAAGCCGCGTTCAGCGCCTTCGCTATCGGGCTGCTGCACTCCCCCGAGGTGGTCGCCGCCCTGGCCGACCAGGTGCAGCAGATGGCCGATCACGCCAACAGCATCGCCCAACAAAAAGGCGCCGACTACGCGGTCACCGTCGTGTCGGATTGGCCCGACTCCAAACGGGCCCGCGCCAACGTGTGGACCGCTAATTTCGCCGCCATGCTCGATGACGCCAAACACTCCACCCTGTTCAAGACGGTGGCGCATTTCGGGGGGACGGCCAACCAATGACCGCCTACGGGATCATGGCCCCACCGATCGAGGCGATCGGGGTCGCCTACTTCACCCCGCTGATGGCGCCGGTCCCGGTCACCACCCGCCTCGGGAAACCCGACAGCCGCGCCGACACGGTGGTGCCGTGGCTGCGGCTGGAGGCCGCCGGCGGCCCGCTGCGCCCCGACGAGCTGCTCTACGACCTGTCGATCATCCTGCACGCCTACGCCCCGGAAAACCTGGAAACCCAGGCCGAAGCCAACCTTTGCCGCGCGATCGGGCTCGGGGCCCGCGGCCTGTACACGTTCACCGTCACCGTCGGCGGGGTCGACTATTGGGTGGCGCACTCCACCGCCACCACCCCGGTCAAACAAAACGATCCGCTGGTCAACATGCCGCGCTACAAGGCGATGCTCACCTGGCGGATCCCCGGCCAACCTGTCAGCGTGTCTTAACACCCAAAACCGGGCGCGGCGTGTGAAGCTAACCGTGGCAATGATTGTGTGCATTGCCACCCTGGTTGTGCATTGGAGGAGAAGCTAGTGACCACCGCAGCCCCGCCGGTCGTGTTCGCCGAAGTCGCCGAGATCGCCGCCCCCAGCCCCAAGGTGAGCGGCGGTGTCCGCTGGGCGCCGTTCGGCACCACCCTGCCGGTCGATCCGACGGCCGCGCTGGATCCGGCGTTCATCACGCTGGGCCGCGTCGAACAAAACGGTCTGGAACGCACCGAGGACCGCCCCGAAGGCAAACAGTACGACTGGGGCGGCAACCTGATCGCGATCCTGCAGGACCACTACGGGTTGCAGCTGAAATTCAAACTGCTGCAGATGATGAATGCGTCGGTGCAATCCGCGGCGCACGGCTCGAGCAATGTGACGGTGACCCCGCCGACCGCAACGGCCGGCACCATCATCACCGCGCAGATCAACGGGAAACTGTTGGACTCCGGGATCTGGGTGTTCGACGCCTACTACATGAAGATGTCGGCGCGTCTGGTGCTGCCCTACGGGCGGCCCACCACCGTCGCCGGACCCAAATGGTCCCATAAAGAGCTGGCGACGTTCGACATGACCATCGAGGCGCTGCCCGACAACAACTCGAACTTCGCCTACGAATACTGGACCGACGGCGTGCACACATGACGGCCGACACCACCGTTAAGCGGGCGTCGGTCCCCCGCAACAAGGCGGCGCCACCATCGACCGGCCAAAGCAATGGTGGCGCCGCCAACCCTACCCCGGCCGCGGCGGCGCAGGAAGTGCCGCCGCCGAACCTGGTGGAGCAGGTGGCCCACCCGTACGGGGATCGGCGGATCTTCGTGTGGCGGCCCCGCCAGGGCGGTGACCCGATCGTGTTGCCGCACATCAACACGGTGACCCCGACGCAGGAATTCTTCTGCAAAATCTATGACCTCAACGAAATGTTCCAGTCGTTTGAGTGGATGATCCTGGCGGGGGTGCCGCTGCCGATCCGGCTGCGGGTGGCCCGCCTCGGCGATGAGGATCCCGACGATCAGGCCAACATGTTCCGGTCCTGGTTTGCCCCGATCAGCCGGCCGACAGGCGGGGAGCCGCCGGGGGAATCCTGATGCTGTCCGCCGCGGTGGGCAGATACTTCCACGCCCTGCAGCGGGATCTGTTGGCGCTGGGCTACCGGGCGGCGGATATGTTCACCGAACGGCTGAGCATCGCCGAACTCGTCTCGATCGTGGTCGCCGCACCGCCCAGCTCCTCGCTGCGCTATTTCATGGACAACGGCTGGTCACGCACCGACCACCTGCTGGCGAACATGACCGAAACCCAGTCCGGGGTGGCGAAACTGTCCGAACCCTATGACCGGCCCGGCCTGGGTGACCGCTCACCCGGCGACAACATCTTCCCCGCCGACGTCATGACCTGGGACGAGATGGACCGCCTCGACGCCGAACGGGAAACCCGGCCCAAAGGTAAAACCCACACCAGGACGTGGCGATGACCAGCCCGGCCGGCGGCAACGAACTCGGCACCGTCTTCATCAACGTGGCCCCCAAAATGTCGGGGCTGTCCAACCAGTTCCTGGCCGCCGGCCGCGAAGGCGCCAAAGCGTTCAACCAGGGTTTCACCGAAGGCATGAAAGGGGTGTCGCTGCCCGCCGACGGCTCGATCCTGGGGGAGGTGATCGCCGGGAAACCGGTGGGGTCGGCGACCCGCTCGGCGGCGCAGAAAGCGGGCAAGGAGATCGGGACCGGCCTGAACACCGGCATCAACGAGGGCATGAAAACCGCGCCCAGCACCGGCGGCGGCGTCATCTCCGATGTGCTGGCCGGCAAAGCCGGAAGCTGGGCCACCCGCAACGCCGCCGAACAGGCCGGGAAAACCATCGGTGCCGGCATCAACAAAGGCATCGAAGACGCCGCGAAAAGCGGCAAAAAAATCGACGACATCATCGCCGGCGGCGCCCCGGAAGAAACCGGCACCACCCTCGGCACCAAAATCGGGAAAGCCGTCCTCAAAGGGCTGCAAGCCATGGGCCCCGAAACGGGGGCGGTGATCGGCAAGGCACTCGCCGAGGCCAGCCTCGACTTCGCCGAGGATAAGATCCCGGGTTTCCGCACCTTCGAGGATATGGTCGGCAACCTGTCGGACAAGTCGCGGTCGGTGGTGGACAGCTTCACCGGGCTCAAAGATGCGATCAACGCCACCAAGGCGCACGATCTGGGCGGCGCCCTCGAAGGGATACAGACCGCGCTAAGCAGCGCCACACCGCTGGCAAAAACCTTGGGGATTAATATCGGCGACTGGCCCGACAAATTGGGGGCGGCGGCACCTCTGCTTGGTGAAGTATCGAAAAATCTTAAAGGCGCGTTTTCCGGGGATGTCGCCTCACGGGCGGATGCTATCGCCGGGGCTTTCAAAACGATCACCCCGCTGGCGGAAAAACTCGGTGTCGACCTGGGTCCGGTCAGTACCCATTTGCAGGAAGCCGCCAGTGTCGCCGAAGGTATCGGCGGGGTAGCCGCCGCGGTCGAAGGGATCACCGGCAGCCTCACCACGCTGGCCGCGAATCCGGTGGCGATCGCGGCGCTGGCGGCCATCGCCGGGATCGGTGTCAGTGCCTGGTCGCTTTCCCAGCCGGGGGGGCCGTTCAACGCAGGCCCCGCGCGGGGACCATTTTTGCCGCAATTGCCCGGCAGCGCGCCCGGTACCCCGGTGACCCCGGAGAATTTGGCGCCGGTGCTCAGCGTCCCGCCGTCGACGTCCAATCCGGTTCCGGTGCTGCCGGTGGCGCCGCCGGGTGGTGCCCCGTCGGGTCCGCCGAGTTTGAAAGATCTTTTGACCCCACACGCCGCCGGCGGGTCGGTCCGCGGCAGCGATGGGGCGGCAGTGCCGATCCTGGCGCACGTCGGCGAATACATCATGCCGGTACGCCAAACCGGCCAGTTCCGCCCGCTGCTAGACGCGATGCGCTCCTACCAGGAAGGCGGGGTCGTCGGCCCCGACGTCGCCGCCGCCGACGCCATGGCCGGCACCCCCTACAGCCAGCCCAACCGCACCGACTGCTCGGGGATGGTCGCCCGCGTCGTCGACCGGGCGATGGGCCTGCCGGTCGGGGATCTGATGTCCACCAAAAACGCCTCCAGCTGGTTGGCGGCCCGCGGCTTCACCGCCGGGGCCGGGGGGCCGGGGGACATGAGCGTGTACTGGTATGACCGGGGGCCGAACCCGAACGACGGGCACATGGTGATCGTGTTGTCGAACGGGCAGATCGCGCAGGCCGGCGGCAACTCCAACAGCTTCCAGGTCGGGGCGAACGTCAACCTGTCCCAGTTTGATCATGTGATGCATCACCGGGCGGGGGTGTTCGGGGAAGGCGCTGCGGGCGGGACCGGGACGACGACGGTCGGCGGCGGCGCCGGGGCCGGGGCCGGCGGCGGCGGCGCCGCCGGCACTGCGGGTGGTGGTGGCGGCGGCGGCGACGCCATGTTCCAGCAGCTCGGGCAGGCCCTGGTCACCGGCGGATTTCAGGAACTGGGATTCGGGGAGGGCGGCCCGTTCGGGAAACCCCCCACCCAGTGGGGTGTGACCCGGATGGGGATGGCCGGGCTCAACTACCTGCTCGGGCTCGCCAAGACTGCGGGGATGTTCAAGGGTGCCGGTTTGTCCGGGCCGGGTGGGGCGCTGCTGGCCGGGATCGGCGCCGGCGCCGGGCTGCCGCCCAGCCTGCTGTCCGGCGGCGGCGGCCCGTCCCCGGCCGGGCTGATCGCGTCGGCCGCCGCCACCCAGCGGCCCGGCTCCCAACCTTTGGGCGCCCCCGGCGCCCCCGGCGGCAACACCATCAACCTCAACCTGCCCGGCGCCGTCATCGCCGGGCAGGGAGCCGCCAGAGAACTGTCCAACATGACCGGCCCCAACAACGGGCTGTCCGGCGCGCTGGCGCCGTCGACCGGCGCCGCGGGACTACCCGGATGACTCCCGCCGTCGCCCCGCTGACCGTCACCGGCCCCGAATTCACGTTCCCGCCCGGCAACTCCACCACCAGCATGGGCCGGCCCCCGTTCACGGATACCGCCGTCGACTTCGACAAACTGCCCCCCGCGCTGCGGGGCATGGACACCCACATCGTCTACCTCGACCCGCAATCCAACATCTTCGATCTCGCCGGGCCCATGAAAGGCCGCCAAGGGGTCCGGCTGGCCACCCAAATCCTGGGGGAGCAGAACTGGCCCACCGAACAAGTCCTGGTCAACTCCCCCTACATGATGGGCGCCTCCATTCAGCGGCAAAACATCGCCCAGCGCGAACTCAACCTCAACATCATCATCGGCAACCACGCCCCCCCCATGACCGAATACCAGTACCGGATGGCCGAATCCCACTGGTGGGCCGGCCAGGACGAAACCAACGACGGCTGGCTCGGCATCTACACCCGATTCTCCGGGTGGCGGTGGATCCCGGTGCGCCCCAAACAAACCGTGCAAACCCCGCAGCCGCGGGATCCGACCGCGTTCGGGAACAACTGCTCCAGCTGGGATCTGACCTGGCTGGCCGCCCGACCGTACTTCACCAAACCCGCCCTCACCTTGGGGTTCACCGCGAACACGGCGGGGGCGGCGAAACCCCCGCCGGGCGGGCTGCTGTCCGGGACCATCGACACCCTCCTCGGCCAGGTCTACTACTGGGGGACGCTGCCGATCGCCAACCGCGGCGACCTGCCGTCCTACGTCACCTACTTCGTGTCGTCGCCCGGGCAGGCGATCGTGGCGGACAACCAGTCCACCCGGCTGGTGGTGCTGCCCTCCACCATGTCCAGTGTGGGCACCTTCATGTGCGACACCGAACCCGGGAAACGGACCCTGACCGCCGCCAACGACCCCCACGACAATCTGCTGTTCGACCTGATCCGGCAATCGCAGATCCTCGATTTCTTTTTGGGCGGCATCGCCAACGAGGGGCTGCCGCTGCAACTGCAATTCCAGAACCGGTTCATTTTCACCATCCCCCCGAAAACGGTGTGCCAGTTCACCGTCGGGCACTCCAACCCGACCGGGACCATCGTGGCGATGGTCCCCCAACGCTTCAAGCGGTCGCGATGAGCCAATTCCTGTCCGAGCTGCTGGGGGGCCCCACCAACTTCGACATCGGCCTGCAATTCGACCGCTGGATCGATGATCTGTTGCCTACCGCCGGCCCCGCGGTGCCCGACCCGCTCACTCGGCCGGCCGCCGCCGCCACCTATTTGAACGGGGTCCGGCACACCGTGCTGGAGGGCGCCAAACAGCACCCGCTGATCCGCATCACCGACGGCGACCTGCGGGTGATGAACACCCTGGAAGGCGAACTGTCCTGCTCCGTTGAAGAGCTGATGGAGGACACCGGGAAATGTTCTTTGACGATTCTGTACGACAACTGGCTGGTCGACTGGATGACGCATCAAACCATGCCCATCTCCGACCTCAACCTGATTATCGATTTCGATCCGACCAACCCGAACTGGCGGCGCCGGTGGGGCGGGAAGATCACCGAAATCCACGTCAAAAAAGACGATAAGGGTGTGCATTCTATTGAGTTGACCGCGCTGCATTTCCGGGAACACGCCAAACGATTATTGGTGGCGGCCAACCCCATCTTCCCGCCCGAGGTGCAGCTGCCGAAGATGTGGGTGCTGCCCGGCCCGGTCCGGACTATTTGCGCGTTGACCGCGTTCATCAATTTGGGGCGGCTTTTTATGCCGATCTGGTCGACGATCACCAACGTGTTCAACCCGGCCGGCTGGATTTCCCCGCTGTCCCCGGACGCGGTGCTCAATTTCTTGCCGACGAATTGGCCCATCCAGGTCGCGTTCGTGGACACGGTGTTCGACCAGTCCCGCTGGTCGTCGATCGGCGCCACCTGGACCGACTGGCATTCCACGTTCGCCGATGTGCTGACTGACGCCGGGGTGATGATGCGCTGCTACACGTATCTGACCACCGACGAAGATTCCCCCAACACCGAGCTGGCGAACCTGCTCAACCTGGCCCCGGACCTGATCTCCCTGTTGACCGGTATCGATGTGACCGCCCTGGAGCAGGGCATCGACAAGCTGGTGTCCCCCCTGCGCAATTGCTGCGTGTTCAGCTTCGAGCAGAAAGACGGCATCACCGGGCCCACCGGCACCATCGCCGATGGGCTGCTGTCCACCGTCGCGGTCACCCTCGACGACCTGATCACCCCGGTCGTCGTCGACCCCACCACCGGCAACGCCTGGGACGCCGGCAACGTGCTGAACGGGGAACCCGTCTATGACGCCGCCGGGGTCGGCCAAACCTACCTGCTGCAGCAACTTCTCGACGTGGCGCCGGCCCCACCGAAAGTCATCTGGTGGGACGGGCAATGGACCGGCATGATCAACACCGACTTGACGTGGCACAAAGGGGCGGTGAAAACGGTGATGACCGGCTCCAAATCCCCGGTCATCGTCAACGAATCCATCAGCTTTGCTATCCGCTATTCGCTGGCCCAATTATCGTCGGTGATCAACACCTATCTGGCGGGCCTGTCGGGCGGCGGGCAAACGCAGGTGCCCGGCACCCCAGGATTAGACAATCTTTATATGGGGCAGCTCAGCGACGTTTTTTTGGCGTGGGAACGCTACACCGACCCGATCCGCGCACTCTACGCCGGGGACCTGGCTTTTCAGGAGCATTTCGAAAAGGGCAGCGGTACCGCATATACGCTGGCGGCGATTTTGACGTTACGGGACGGGAATTGGAAAACCCGGGCGTTTGCCGCGTTCAAAGCTGAAGCGTTAAACGGGTGGCCGTGGATCGCCGAACTCGATTACGCGCTCGGCGACCGGGTCGGGTTCGAGCAGGAAGGCGTCATCTACGTCGACAACGTGTACGGCATCCGCCGGGACTGGTCCTGGCAGGATCCGCTGCGGGTGTCGGTGAAGATCGGGCAGGACAAGCTGCGGGGCGACCCGTTTAACGCGGCGTTCAAAACGATGGCCAGCATCTATTCGTTCGCCGGGCAACTCGCCGGCGAGGGCACCATCTTCAGCGGAGGCTAACCCAGTGACGGACATGGTGGAAGGATCTGGGCGCCCCGGCCGGCGGGGCAACCCGCAACGCCTACAGCCCGAGCAGCTGCCGTTCGGGCCGCGCGGCGAACTCACCCCCGCCAGCTTGGCGGCCGCAGGCCTGTCCCCGCCGGAACTGGCCCGGGCCGCCGAGATGCTCGACGTGCAGGCCGCCTACCTGCACATCCTGGACTGCCTCGACTACGTCGTCGGCCCCGACGGTGTCTTCCACTCGCTGGCGGCGATCTCCTCCACGAAACTGGCGATCGCGTTCCACCTGGCCAAATGCGGGCTGCGGCCGACCGGGGAGGTGTATGTGACCCGCGCCGACACCGCCCCGCCACCGCCCGCCTTTAGCGGGGCCCCGCAGCCCGGCGAAGGCTGGCACACCCCACCGAGGATCACCACCGAACACGTTCCGCGGGAGTCTCCGTGAGCGCGCCGACGATCGGGGACCTGATCTACCTCGCCTCCTACCTGATCAAAGTCCGGGTGTCGGCGCTGTCGACCCCGCCGGACACCCCCAACCAGTACACCGCCGACCTGCACGTCATGGGCGATCAAGGGGCGATGAGCCTGGACAATTTGGCCGGGCCGGCCGGGGATGCGGGCCGCCAAGAGTTCGCGTTCCGCTGGCAGGACGACGCCAACGTCAACTCGTCGACCGATCTGCCCACCGGGCTGCAGGATCTGCCGCAGGACATCGGGAAGTATTGGCTGATCGACACGGTGAACTCTGAAGGTGTGGTGACCGCAGAAACCGCGTGGGTGTGGTACGGCACCAGCTGGCGCACCTTCCTGATGGGTGTCACCGGCCCCCCCGGCCCGGTCCCCGCCATCCAGATCGACGAACAACTGATCCCACCCGGCCAGGACTCCTACGTCGACACCACCAACACCACCATCGAACCGTCCTGGCAGCTGCACCTCGCCGAACCCGCCGGCCCCACCGGCCCCATCGGCCCGCTGTGGGGATTCCCCGACGTCGACAGCTCCACCCCACCCACCCCCTATGAGCTGCTGGCGTTCAACGGCAACTACACCAGCGGCGGCGAACCGATCTGGGCGCCGTTCTCCCTCAAACAGCTGCTGCCGGGCCCCTACTCCATGCCGGAGAACGCGTTCACCGCCTACAGCGGGGTCGCCCAGCAGGTCACCATCGGCGAATTCGCCATCCCCGCGCAACCCTTCACCTACACCCCCGTGGTGTGGGGGCATCTGGGTGGCACCGTGCTCACCGGCATCGCCTCCACCAACGCCCAACAACTTTTGAACGTGTCGGCGCTGGGCGGCACCTTCACCATGGCCCTCGGCGGCGCCACCACCCCCGCCATCCCCTATAACGCCAGCCCCGCCGACATCGTGTCCTACCTGGAAGGGCTGGTCAGCGTGGGGGTCGGCAACGTCATCGGCACCCTACAGGGATCGATGAACACCCTGCTGGAGTTCGTCAACACGCTGGGCGCCCAGGTGATCGAGCCGATCATCACCGACGCCACCAACCTGATCCCCAAGGTGGCGACCGCCGCCATCAACGTGATCGACTCCGGCGGCAACATGATCAACCAGGTCGCCGACATGCTGTCCGGGGATCCGCTGATGATCGGGGCCCGCGTCATGCTCGCCGACCCCGTCAACGGCCCGCAGGTCGCCCGCGGGCTGGGCAACACCATGGGCCGGGTGGCGATCATGCCGCACTACTCCACCGGCGCCAACAAAACCCAGGCCATCACCCGAACCAACCAGTACGCCATCGTCGGGGCCGGCGCCGGGGCGACCCTGTTTGTGCAACTGTGGAACGACGGGAAACTGGGTGCCTACAATTTCCAGCCCACCGGGGCGCAACTGTTCGTCATGTGCGTCCCAGTCGACCTATAAAAAGGGAGGTAGCTTCGATGACCGTCGCGGTCGGCGACACCGTCTTCCTCGAACAGTATTTGATCAACACCCGCGTCTACGGGGTGGTCACACCCGCCGGGACGCCCCCCGAATTCTGGGCCACCTACGAAATCCAGGGCGACCAAGGCACCCTGACGATGGCCGCCGTGCTGGGCCCGACCGGCCCGGCCGGGGTCGACGCCTTCGCGATGCATCTGCAAACCGACCCCTACGACTCCCCCGACGAATTACCGAACACGTTGACCAACACCGCCGCCGACATCGGGAAATACTGGGCGTTCGACGACCTGGACGCATCCGGCAACGTCATCGGCTCCAGCTTGTGGGTGTGGTACGGCACCTCCTACCGGCGTCTCATGCTGGGTTCCCCCGGCCCGCCGGGCCCGGTCCCGATCATCACCCCCACCGTGTCGCTGGTGCCGCCGGGCACCGCGTCCTCGATCACCGTCGGCGGCACCCCGCTCTACCCGGACTGGCACCTGGACCTGGAGGAAATCCCCGGCCCGACCGGGCCGGCCGCCGCGATGGCGCTGTGCCCCGACGTCGACCTGCACACCACCGTCCCCACCCCCGGCGACCTGCTGGGCTACACCGGGCGCACCACCACCATCAGCGGCACCAGCTACCCGCTGTGGGTGCCGGTGTCGGTGTCGCAGCTGGTGCCCGGCCCCTACTCCATGCCGGAGAACGCGTTCACCTCGTTCAGCGGGCTCTCGCAGCGGGCGGCGATCGGATCCTTCGCGATCCCCCCCCAACCGTTCCCCTGGACCCCGGTGGTGTGGGGCCACATCGGCGCGTTCGGTCTGGAGTTGTCGGCTAACCCGCTGCAGATCGGCTGCGAAGTGCTGCTCGGCGACCCCACCTCCGGGCAGCAGGTCGGCCGCGGCTTCGGGAACAGCCTCGGCGAGGTCAACATCATGCCGCACTATTCGACGCCGACCACCCCGGGCGGCGCGATCACCCCCACCAACGGGATGGCCGTCGTCCCCGCCAACCATTCCAGCCCCGCCCAAGGCACCATCTACATTTCCCTCTACAACGACGGCAACATCGGGGTCTACCAATTCTCCCCGACCGACGCCCAGGTCATGGTCCTGGTCATGCCGGTCAACCCCGGAGGCTGACCGTGGCGGGCGCGATCGACCTGTTCGCCGGCATCAACCCGATCGCCGGGGCCAACCTATTCACCGTCAACAAAAATCCGCTGATACAAATCGATCAGGGTGTCGAAGACGTCATTGGGCAGCAAGCCCAACACGTCGGTTTCGACATCTCTCAGCTCATCCAGGCGCTGATCAACCAGATCCTGGGGATGGGCCTGAAATTTCTGGAAGACCTGTTCGGATCGTTTCCCAAGGGCACCCTGGATGATATCGCCCTGTTCTTCGGGAACCTGCTGAAATTCTTGGGTGAACTCGACCCGCTGTCGCCGACGTTCAACCCGGTCGCCGCCGCCCACGACTTCCTCAACCTGGTGCTGCTGCCCACCCACCTGATCGCCCCGCTGGTCGAAGACGCCACCGCCGGCCTCGGGTTCCCCGGGTTCGTGCCGATGGAGAATCTGGCCGTCGATGAGATCGGCACCATCATCGGCACCGCGCAGGAGGTGATCGACGCCATCCTGGCCACCGTCGGCTGGGTCGCCGGGGCGGGCACCGCCGCCGACTTGCAGCGCTATTTCACCGACTTTTTAGCGATGTTCGACAACCCCGCGCTGACCGGCGGCACCTTCAACGCCTCGACCGCGGTCGGCAACTTCATTACCGCCATGGTGCAGCCGCATAATCTGCTGGCCCCGATGAACCCGTCGACGCTGCTGATCAGCGCCACCAACATTCCCGGCCTGGATGCGTCCAAGATCATCTCCGGTGCGTTCAACCAGGTGCAGATCCCGGCCCTGACGGGGACGTGGGGTAAGACGATCGCCGCGTCGCTGGTGTCGGGGGCGTTGGTCAATGCCACTTTGGCGGCTGCTGCCCTGACGGCGGGCGCGATCCCGGCGGGTGTGACCATCGCGGGGTCGGCGCTGACCAGCGCCATCAGCGCCGCCAACGTGCCCGCCCTAGACGCCACCAAAATCACGTCCGGTGTTTTCGCGTTGGCTCAAATCCCCACCGGCAGTTTAGGTTCAGCGAACATCGCCGACCTGCAAACCGTCATCGACGGCATCTACCAGGCGATGCACGGCGGGACGACAACGGGCAACCTCGCCTCGACAGTGAAGCCGAGCCTGCTGAACATTCCCGGCGCGAACATCATCACCGCGATCGCGGCGTCCATCGTGCCCGCCCTGGACGCTTCCAAGGTCACGACCGGTGTGTTCACGACCGGGCTGATCCCGAACCTGCCGGCCTCAATCATCACGTCGGGAACCCTTGCCGCAGCGCAGATCCCAGGTTTAGACGCCACCAAAATCATTTCGGGCACGTTCGCCAACGCGATGTCGCCGGGCCTGTTGCCCCAAGCCTTGTGGCAAGCCGGGGCTACCGGCGCGAAGAACCTTGTTATCAGCCCCAACTTTGAAGACGCCACCATTGCCAGGACATTTGCGAGTTTCGCCGGGACAGGCGCATCCGGCGGATACTCAACCGCCGTCGCACGCAGCGGCACTCAGTGCTACGCCGTAGTCACCGACAACAACACCACCGGCAGTCAGGCCGAGGTTTTTTACCTCTCGCCAACCACGGTCGGCGGGGAGGCCACCCAAAACGAGCAATCAGCGATCAAAGTCCAACCGGGACAATGGGTCTACTCCGAAATCTATGTACGCGCAGCGGCCACCAACACCACCACCACGGGCAGCGTCCGTATCGGCACCTACCTCAAAGACTCGACCGGGGTTAACTCTTTAACTACCCCAGCTATCTCAAACATTGTTGCTATGTCTGGTTTGTCCAGTTCGGCGTGGACGAAACTGTCCGGCTGGTATCAGATCCCGGCGGGATATGACCGGATTTATCCCTTCGCGTGGATGGTGGGTGCGAATGTTGCCAACCAGACGTTCTATTGGGACGACGCCCGGATCGTCGAAGAAACGTGGAGTCAGTCCATCATCCAGCAGCTGTACGGCGGGGCCAGCATTTTGTCGTTGATCCTCGCCGCCGTGGTGCCCGGCCTGGACGCGACGAAGATCATCTCGGGGGTGTTCAGTGTCCCGCAGATCCCGTCGCTACCAGCGAGCATCATTACCAGCGGCTTGTTCGCAGCCGCGCAGATACCGGGCCTGGACGCCACCAAAATCATCTCCGGCACATTCGCCAACACGATGTCGCCCGGTCTGCTGCCGCAAGCCCTGTGGCAGGCTGGGGCCACCGGCGCGAAGAACCTGGTCATCAGCCCCCAGTTCGAGGACTCCACAATTGCCCGCACGGCGGTATCGTATGGGTCACCCGCAACGCCGGCGACCTTTGGTTACTCAACTGCTGTGGCGCGCAGCGGAACCCAATGCTATGCGGTAACAACTTCGAGCCTGACTTCTGGCCAAAACGACGTCGTGTTCTTATCGCCGACTACGGTCGGCGGCGAACCGTTCACCGACGCGGCGGCCCTCAAGGTACAGCAAGGCCAATGGATTTACACCGAAATCTACGTGCGGGCGAAGGCCACGAACACCGCGACAGCGGGCACCGTTTCAGTGTCCGCCTATTTGAAAGATTCCACCGGAGTCAACACCCAACAGTTTCCGGCCCTGGCTGCGAGCGTCGCCATGTCCGGGCTGTCCAGCTCGGCGTGGACGAAACTGTCCGGCTGGTACCAGATCCCGGCAGGCTACGACCGGCTGTACCCGTTCGCATGGCAGGTGAACGCGAACGTCGCTCAACAGACGTTCTATTGGGATGACGCCCGGATCGTCGAAGAAACGTGGAGCCAGTCTGTCATTCAGAAACTGTTCGGCGGGACCAGCATCCTGTCGTCGATCCTCGCCTCGGTCATCCCCGGTTTGGATGCCACGAAGATCATCAGCGGACTATTCGCCCAAGCCCAGATCCCCGCGCTGACTAGTGCCTGGGCCGGTTCTGTTGCCGCAAGCCTGGTTTCGGGTGCGCTCACATCGGCGACGATCGCCGGCTCCGCGTTGACCAGCGCCATCACTGCGGCTAACGTGCCAGCACTGCCCGCAGGGTGGGGGAAAACCGTCGACGGCGCCCTAATCGCGGGCAGTGTGCTCTCGACGTCGGTGATTCCGCCGATAACCCCGGCCATGACCACCGGCCTCGCGTTGATCGACGACGTCACCAACGCCATCCTGGCGACCAGTATTGTCGGCAACACGGTGGCTCAGATGCAGTACGCGCTGGCCAACATGCCGCACATCAACGTGCAGCCGCTGGTGGGCACCGTCGCCAGCGACCTGGGCGGCTCCCTGCAGGCGCATATCGACGCCGGTATCCAGGCCATCACCGGCAGCACCGCCAGCGGTAACCCGTTGTCCCTGTTCCAAACCGCGTTCGGGCAGTTCACCAACCACGTGGGTGTGGTCACCGTCAATCAGCCGTACGTACCTCCGGCGTCGGTGACCGCCGTGTCCCACGCCAACAACTCCTACATTCAGCAGCAGTCCGTCAACTACGAGATCGCGCACGCCGTCGACCCCACCTGCAACGGCCCGTTCGACCTGTCGACGATCGCGCTCGCCGCGCTGAGCACCGTCACGGTCGCCCAAGGCACCGCGGTGCAGTGTTTCGACCACATATCGTTCGGCGGCATCAAACAATCGGTGCGCTGGCTGGGCAACCCGTCCGCGGGGGCCAGCTTCACCGGTTTCTACCTCAACATTTATCGACTCGACACCATCACCGGTATCGAAACCCTGGTGTACGCGTCGGAGAACATCGCCGCCGCCGTTTCTGCGTCCGGTACCCCGGTGTGGAAGGCCTACAACATCCCGTCCGGCGCGGTGCAAACCCTGTCGTTGGGGACCAGCGCCACCCCACCGGCCGGACCCGGATTCCCCTACACCTTCCCGTTCACCCTGGCCGCGGGCCGCTCGTTCACCCTGACGTTCAGCGGGCAAACCACCACCGCGATCCCCTACCCGGCGACCGCGGTATCCATCCAAAACGCGCTGGCCGCCCTGTCGAATATCGGTACCGGGAATGTGCTGGTCTGCGATAACGGCGGCGACGACTTCTTTATCACGTTCGCCGGGACGATGGCGGCCACCACCCACCCCCTGATCACCATCGATTCCACGTTGCTGCCCAACACCACCCCCACCGTCGCAGACTTCATCGTCGC
>Ga0310916_10000313_pt1 | contig 26105 bp, 22 predicted proteins | sample GREbulkMGLF176_FD_203444 | JGI IMG/M metagenome (GOLD analysis project Ga0310916, IMG submission 203444) | Lab enrichment of tropical soil microbial communities from Luquillo Experimental Forest, Puerto Rico - GRE.bulkMG.LF176 | ecosystem: Environmental > Terrestrial > Soil > Tropical forest >...
CGGTGTACCGCTCGAGCCGCGCGCCGCGCTCGGCCAATACGACGCGAGAAGCGGCCGTTACACGCTCTATGCCGGCAGCGGCGGCGCGGTGCGGCAGAAGCGCGAGCTTGCCGCCGTGCTCGGCATTTCGGCCGAGAACTTGCGGGTCCTTTCCTGCGATGTCGGCGGCAATTTCGGCACCCGCAATCGCGTCTTCGTGGAGTTCGGCCTCCTGGTCTGGGCCGCGCGCAAGCTCGGCCGTCCCGTCAAGTTCACTGCCACGCGGTCCGAGGCCTTCCTCAGCGACTATCAGGGACGCGACCTCGTCACCAAGGTCGAGCTGGCGCTGGCCCGCGACGGCCGCTTCCTCGCGATGCGTGCCATCAATATCAGCAATCTCGGCGCGCGCTGCGTGTCGCTGTCGCCGCTTTCCAAGGGCGCCGGACTGATCCCTGGACCCTACGCTATTCCCGCTGCCGGCCTGCGCGCGCTTGGCATCTTCACCAACACGATGCCGACCAATGCCTATCGCAGCTCCGGCCGACCGGAGGTCACGTTCGCGATTGAGCGGCTCATCGACATCGCCGCGGCGCGGCTTGGCGTCGATCCCATCAAGCTGCGGCGCAAGAACCTGATCCGCCCGCAAGCCATGCCTTACCGGAATGCGGTCGGCATGATCTACGACAGCGGCCGCTACGAGGAGAACATGGACCGGGCCATGGCGCTCGCCGACTGGAACGGCTTCGCACGGCGCCGGCGCGAGGCGGCAAAGCGGGGCAAGCTGCTCGGCCGCGGCCTTGCCAATTACGTCGAATCCTCGATCGGTGCGCCGGTCGAGCAGGCGCGGATCACGGTTAAGCCGGAGGGATGCGTGGATGTGGTCATCGGCACGCAGCCGAGCGGTCAGGGCCACGAGACCAGCTTTGCCCAGGTGGTGGCGGACTTCCTCCATGTGCCGGTCGAGAGCGTGAACATTATTCTCGGCGATACCGACGTGGTGAAAGTCGGCGGCGGCTCGCATTCCGGTCGGTCGATGCGGCATTCCGCAACGGTGTTCGCGAAGGCGCTTCCCGAGCTTATTGCTAAGGGCAGGAAAATCGCCGCGGTTGTCCTTGGCGCCACGCAGGACGAGATCGAATTCAACGACGGCCGCTTCGGTGCGCTCAAAACCAACCGCACCTTCGATTTCCTCGAACTCGCCAAGGAGGCGGCACGCCACGATCTCCCTGGCGATCTCAAGGACGGAATCGCGGTCGTGACCGACAACGAAATGCACGATCCGGTGTTTCCCAATGGATGCGCGGTTTGCGAGCTCGAGGTCGATCCGGAAACCGGCGGCGCTCAAATCGTCCGCTACGTGTCGGTCGACGACGTCGGTCGCTGCATCAACCCGCTGATCGTTCACGGGCAGACCCACGGCGCCATCGCGCAAGGGATCGGGCAAGCGATGTGGGAGGAGTGCCGCCTCGATGCTGATTCCGGCCAGCCGCTGGTCGGCTCACTGATGGATTACGGCATTCCGCGCGCGGACACGCTGCCGCCGTTCAAGACCGAGATTGCCGAGGTGCTTTCTCCCACCAATCCGCTCGGCATCAAGGCCGGCGGCGAAGGCGGCACCACGGCGGCGCCGGCGGTTGTCATCAGCGCCATCGTGGATGCGCTGCGCGATTACGACGTCCGCGACATCAAAATGCCAGCGACGCCATTCAAGATCTGGCAGGTCATACAAGACGCGAAAGCGCGGAACGCGTTGACCAGCAGAGGCGAACAGCGATGAATCGCCGCGATCTTTTGATCCTTGCTCTCCTCGCGCCGGCAATCACCGCCTCGGCGTCACGGGCGCGGACACAGGACCGTTATCCGAGCCGGCCGGTTCGCCTCGTTATTCCCTCGGTTCCGGCCGGCGTGCACGACGTCATCGGCCGGGTCTGGGCGGAACGGGTCAAGCCGCAGTTCGGCACCATTGTCATCGACAACCGCGGTGGCGGCGGCGGATCGATCGGCGCCAACGATGTCGCGCATGCGCAGCCCGACGGCTACAGCATCCTGCTCGGCAGCACGTCCACGCATGTGCTGGTACCGCCGACGATGGCCAATCCGCCGTACGATCCGGTCAAGGATTTTTCCGCGGTCTGCGTGTTTGCCTACAGCTCCACGTCGATCGTCGTGCATCCGTCGCTGCCGGTTCGCACGCTCGCCGAGCTCATCGCCTACGCCCGCGCGCATCCGGGCAAACTCTCCTATGGAGCGGCCGGCACCGGCTCGATCACCAATCTCGCCGGCGAATATTTCAAGCAGCTCGCAGGCGGTCTCGACATCCCTGTTGTGCCGTACCGAGGCATCGGTCAGGGCCTGGCCGACCTCGCAAGCGGACAGATTCCGATGTTCTCGGCCAACGCCACCGCGCACATCCTCGAGCTGAATAGCGCCGGCAAGGTGCGCATTCTGTCGGTGAACTCGGCGCGGCGCATCAAGGCGGCACCGGATATTCCGACCTCAACCGAAGCCGGGCTGCCCGGCATGATCGCGCAGACCACGTTCGGAATATTCGCGCCGACCGGTACGCCGCGACCGATCCTCGAGCGCATCGACCAGGTCACACAGCAGGCGCTCGCCGACCAAAACTTTCAGCGGGAGCTGCTCAAGCTTGGCTTCGAACCGGTACGCGATGCTGGTCCCGCCAAGGCGGCGGCAATCTTCGCGGACGAGCGCGCGCGCTGGACGCCGATTCTCAAATCGATGAGCATCAAGCCGGAGTGAGCGCGCGGGTTGCAGTCTGGGTGGAGCGAAGCAAAACCCGGGGCACAGCCAAATCCAGAATCCCGGATTTCGCTGCGCTCCATCCGGGCTACGCGCTCAAAGGGAGGACGCCATGAACGTGATGAAACCAGCGCAACCCGTCCTCGACAAGCGCGGCGAGCCGCATGTGCGCCGGTTCCAGGAGCAGCGCTGGCTCATCGACAACATCATCCGCGCCAACGGCATCGACTGGGATCAGCCGCGCTCGCTTTATCTCAGCGGACCTTGCGGCGCCGAAGCCAATGCCGACTTCGCCGGCATCCGCGAGCGGGTGAAGAAGATGGCGGACATCGGCCCGGCCTTCGAAACGGTCGCGCGGCGGCGCGAGGCCAAGGCCAAGGCCGCCGAAGAGGCGGGCCGGACGGTGACCGCACGCGACAATTATTTCATGGCCGCCGTGCACTGGGGCGCGGCGCAGTGGCCGTACGACCAGAACGACGAGACCAACATCGCCTACAACAACAAGAAGCGCGAATGCTTCGGCAAATACGCCGCGCTGGCGGATCATCACGTCGAAGCGGTGTGGGTGCCGTTCCAGGGCAAGGCGATCCCGGCCTGGTTTCACCTGCCGCCAAATTACAAGGGCGGCCGCATCCCGGCGGTGATCGCGATTCCCGGTATGGACAGCTTCAAGGAAATTCAGGTCGCGCTCTACGGCGACCGCTTCCTCAACCGCGGCATGGCGGTGCTCGCCATCGATGGGCCGGGCCAATACGAGGCGCCGATGATCGGCGTCTATTTCTCGGTCGAGAACTGGATGGCGGCAGGTAAGCCGCTCGTCGACTGGCTGGCGCAGCGGCCCGAGATCGACCCGGAACGCATCGGCTGCTCCGGCACCAGCTTCGGCACCCTCTTCGGCACCATCCTTACCGCGCACGAGCCGCGCATCCGCGCGTTTGCCGCCACGTCGGTGTGTCACGAGCCCGGCTGCCACACGATTTTTCAGGAGGCGTCGCCGACGTTCAAGAAGCGGTTCATGTACATGTCGGGCATTACCGACGAGGCCGAGTTCGACAAATTCCGCAAAAGCATCACCTGGGAAGGCCACGCGGAGAAAATCCGCGCGCCGTACCTGATCGTCGCCGGCGAGTGCGAGGAGCTAAGCCCGCTCGAGCATTCCGAGCGACTGCTCAAGACGGTCAAAGGACCGAAGCAGATGGTGGTGTACCAGGAATCGCGCCATTCCGTCGGCAACGTGCCGGCGGCTAATCTCGGTCCGTTTCCGCCCAACCTGGTGGCCGACTGGCTCGCCGAGCGGCTCGCCGGCAAGCCGTTTGCCAACGAGCACTGGTTCGTGCGCGCGAACGGGCAGATCGACAAGACGGCGTTGTAATCATCGGCGTCATCGCCCGCGAAAGCGGGCGATCCAGTAATCACCGGCGCTTATGTTTAGGTACAATAATGCATTCACGGCACAGGCCGTGGATACTGGATGCCCGCGTTCGCGGGCATGACAGCCACGAACTATGCGACCACGTTCGCTTTCCTGAGAAAGCCCCACACGTCGACCACCGGTTTGCCGGCGAAATCGAGATCGCGATAAGCCGAATGCGGCGCGCAGAGAACGAGCAGATCGCTGCGCGCGATGACCTCGTCGAGCGCGCGCAGCTCCGGATCGGTGGTGACAAACGGGTCGGTGGTCACCACCGCGGCGGCCTGGCTTAGCAGCGCCTTCTTGAACTTGTAGCTCAGCGACGCGCGGGTGTCGTCGATGTCCGCCTTGAATGCCATGCCGAGCAGTCCGACCGTCATGCGCGTGAGATCGAAGCGGCGCGCCAGATCGGCAACGACATGCAGCACGAGTCCCTCATTGACCAGCATCGCCGCGTTGCCCAGGCTGAACTGGTTCTGCGCAAAGGCTGCAAGCTGCATCGTATCCTTGAATAGACAAGGGCCGGCGGCGAAGCCCGGCGTGGGAATGCTGCCGGCACGTGGATAATTACGCTTCATCGCATCATCGATACGCCGGTAATCCAGGCCGGCCGACTTGGCGATCAGATAAAACTGATTGGCGGTGGCAAATTCGATGTAACGATACGCGTTGTTGAACAGCTTGGCGAACTCCGCCTCGCGCGGCGTGACCGTGACCAGCTCGGACGCGATTGCGGAAAACAGCTTGGCCGCTTCCTGTTCCGCGGCCGGCGTCGCGCCACTGATGATTTGCGGCGTCTCCTTGAGTTCCTTGATGCCGTGCCCCTGCACCATGCGCTCGGGACAGAACGCGACCTTGAGGTCACGGCCGCGCCGTTGCAGGTAGCCAGCGAGCCAGTCGGTGGTGCCGGGAAACACGGTCGAGCGCAGCACCAGGAGCTGGCCATCGGCGAGATGCGGCAGCAGCCCGTCGATGCAATCCTGCACCACCTTGCGCACTGGGTTTAGGAACTCATCGATCGGGGTGCCGATGGTGATGATCACGGGCCCGTGTCGAGAAATATCCGGAGGCGCGGACGTGAACACCAGCCGGTCCTGCTTGAGCGCCCGCGCGAGCACTTCCTCGCCGCCATATTCGATGAACGGCAGCCGTCCCGCTTTCAACGTAGCGAGCACGTCGCGATTGAGATCGTGCACGTTGACGCGAAAGCCGGCATCGGCGAAGGCCAGCACCAACGGAACGCCGACATGCCCGCCGCCGCCGACGATGGTCAAATCGGCGCTGCGCGACCGTGCCGACTTTATGTCGCCTCGTTGCGCATCGGCAAAATTCATACGTTCGCCCCGCAGGTTTGCACCAACCGCCTACGCGGCTTGGCACGAAAGTCTGATAGCGCAGTGCTCGCCGTTATACAAACCGCCGAAACACCTCGGCAGCACAGCGGCCACCCGCTGCTTCGGCGGATGTGTTTCAGCGCGCGGGGCCTTGGATGCGGGACGGCGTGGCCCACGGGCGCCGTGCGCGATCGGCCGCCTTGAAGGCAGCGATCTTCTCACGATAGCTCTCGGTCAGCGCGATGCTGTCCCAGCCGTTGAGCAGGCGCGTACGGCGGACCGGATCGATAGCAAAACGGAAGCTTCGATCGCCGCATTGGATCGTTTGCTGCTCGAGATCGACGGTCACGGGGCGGTCCGGCTGCGCGTCGAGCAGTTCCATGAGTGCGGTCGCCTCCTCATCTGAGGCGATGGCGGTCAAGAGACCGTTCTGGACAGCGTTGCCGGCGAAGATATCGCCGAAGGACGGCGCGATCACGCACCGGATGCCGTAATCGTAAAGTGCGTAGACCGCGGATTCGCGCGATGAGCCGCAGCCGAAATTGCGCGCGCCGACGATGATCCTGGCATTGCGCCAGACCGGCCGATTGAGCGGAAAATCCGGCCGCTCGCGTCCGTCGGTATCGAAGCGCAGGTCATGCAGCAGCACCGCGCCCAACCCCGCCGAGCGCGGCAGTTTCAGGAACCGGCCCGGGATCAGCTGATCGGTATTGAGATTGGCGATAGCGAGCGGGCAGGCGATTGCGCTCAGCCGCGTGAACTTGTTCATGCGCGCCTCACACCTTGCGTTCTGCGAGCAGCGGCCGCACGTCGGCCAGCGTTCCCGTGACCGCCGCCGCCGCGACCATCGCCGGGGACATCAAATGGGTGCGCGCGCCCGGTCCCTGCCGCCCGCGAAAATTGCGGTTGGTGGTCGAGGCGCAGCGTTCGCCGGGCGAGACCAGATCGCCATTGATGCCGATGCACATGGAGCAGCCGGATTCGCCCCACTCGAGACCGGCCGCGCGGAAGACGCGATCGAGCCCCTCTTCCTCGGCTTGGCGCTTGACCGCGGACGAGCCTGGCGAAACGAGCCCGGGAACCTTGCTTACCCGGCCGGCCAGGACGGCGGCGGCCGCGCGCAGGTCCTCGATGCGCGCATTGGTGCAGGAGCCGATAAACACGCGGTCGATGGCAACGTTGGTCAACTTCGTACCCGCCTTTAATCCCATGTAGTCGAGTGCATCACGTATCAAGTTTGCGCGTGCTGCATCGGGCTGATGGGCGGGATCCGGCACGCTGGCGTCGATCGGCAAGGCGTCCTGGGGACTCGTGCCCCAGGTGACGATCGGCGCGACATCGGCCGCATCGAACGCAACTTCACGGTCGAATTCTGCGCCGGGGTCCGTCATCAGCGCCGACCACGCTTCCACCGCCTGTTCCCACGCCGTCCCCGTCGGGGAAAAAGGCCGTCCTTTCACGTATTCAAAGGTCGCTTGGTCCGGCGCAATCATGCCGCTGCGCGCGCCCGCCTCGATTGACATATTGCACAACGTGAGCCGCCCCTCGATCGACAGCGCGCCGATGGCTGAACCGGCAAATTCGATGGCATGGCCGGTCGCGCCGTCCGCGCCGATGCGCGCGATGACGGCGAGCGCGATGTCCTTGGCGGCGATGCCAGGCGCGAGGCGACCATCAACGGTGATGCGCATGCGCTTCGGTTTGCGCTGCCACAGCGTCTGCGTCATCAGCACATGGGCGACTTCGGAGGCGCCGATGCCGAAGGCATAGGCGCCGAGCGCGCCGTGGGTCGAGGTGTGGCTGTCGCCGCATACGACCAGCAGGCCGGGCAGCGTGAGCCCCTGCTCCGGCCCGACCACGTGCACGATGCCTTGGCGCGGATCGTCGAGACCGAACAGGCTTATGCCGTGTTCGGCCGTGTTTTCCTCGACCGTGCGCACCATGCGCGCGATATCGGGATCTTCGATCCTCCATCGAGAGCCGCGCGTCGGGACGTAATGGTCGGCGACGCCGAACGTGAGGCTCGGCTCCGCGACGCGTCCCCCTCGTGCCTTGAGCTGACTGAAGGCGTTGAACGAACCCTCATGCACGAAGTGCCGGTCGACCCACAGCAGGGCCTCGCCATCATCGCGCCGCGCGATCTCGTGGGCCGCCCACAATTTGTCGAAGAGGGTCAGAGGCGTGTTCATGCGGACAAGAGGAAATCGGCGCTTGGCGCACCGAGCCGAATATAGAAGGGCTCGCCCGCCAATGTTAGGCTGTCGCCGACGTCACATGGGAGGTTCCGATGTCCCACGGGTCAGGATGGATCACGCGCCGCCGGCTGCTGCGGACGACAGGGTTGGGCGCGGCCGCGGCGGCGACCGGGCTTGTCAGCGCGCCGGCGGCGCTGCGCGCACAGGGCTCCGCGGTCAAGCTCGGCGTGCTGCATCCGGTTTCCGGCGCGTTGTCCTATTCCGGTCAACAGGGTCGCCTCGGTGCAACGATCGCGATCGAGGAGGTCAATGCCGCGGGCGGCATCAAGGCGCTGGGCGGAGCGAAGATCGAACCGGTGCTGGGCGACGCGCAGTCGACGCCCGAGGGCGGCAACGCCGAAGTCGAGAAGATGAACGCGGCGGGCGTCGCCGCCATCGTCGGCGGCTACGCCAGCTCGATCTGCCTCACCGCGAGCCAGACCGCAGCCCGCTACGACCTGCCGTACCTGGTCGACGTGGGCGTTGCCGACAACATCGTCACGCGCGGGCTCAAGAATACATTCCGGTTCGGGCCCGGGTTCGGCGTGATCGCCAAGACCGCGCTCGACAATCTCGTCACCATCAACGACCAGGCGGGCAAGCCGGCCAAGACGGTGATGATCGTGAACGAGGATTCGCTGTTCGGATCAGGTCTCGCCAAGCTGCTCAACGCGCAGCTGCCCGAGCGCGGATTCCACGTGCTCGAGACCATTCCGCACCCGACGCCGACCCGCGACTTCAACAACGTGGTGCTGAAAATCAAGGCGCAGAATCCGGACCTTGTGATTCCAGCGAACTACTACAATGAATATGTGCTGCTCGCTCGCACGATGCAGCAACAGCGCGTGCGGCCAAAAGGCATCTACTCGGTCCTTGGCGGCGCCGCATCCTCTTATAAATTCGTGAAGGAATTTCCGGAAGCCGCTCAATACATCATGGATTGCAATCACTGGTTCGACCCGCGCAATCCGAAAGCGCTGGCGCTCAAGAAGAAGGTCGATGACTGCGGCGAGTTCTACACCTACGAGGTGTATATGAACTACTCGTGCGTTCTCCTTCTCGCCGACGCGCTGGAGCGCGCCGCGAGCGCGGAGCGTCCCAAGATCATCGCGGCTTTGGAGAGTTCTATGTTTTCCGAGCAAGTGATGCCCTACGGCCCGACCAAGTTCGTCAACGGTCAGAATCAGGGCGCCGCGCCGGTCAACACGCAGGTGCTGGGCAACGACATTCAGGTGATCTTCCCGCAGGCGTTTGCCACGGCGAAGCCGGTATTCCCCGTGCCGCGCGCCTGATCGGCCAAGGGACGGGGCCGCGCCGTCGCCGGTTCCATCGCCGCATGCTGTCGCCCACCATTCTCGCTCCCGCGATTCTCAACGGGGTGCTGACCGGCGCGGTGTACGCGCTGGTCGCGCTCGGGCTGACCCTGATCTACGGCGTCCTCCACATCATCAACTTCGCGCATGGCGCGCTGCTCACCGCCACCATGTTCGCGGCATTCTTCGCCCACCGGCTGCTCGGGCTCGATCCCTATCTCGCAGCCCTCGTGCTCACGCCGCTGTTCTTCGTGCTGGGTTACGGCCTGCAGCGGTTCGTCATTGGTCCCGCCGCGCATGGCGACGACCGCAACGTGCTGTTGGTGACGCTCGGGCTGGCGGTGGTGATCGAGAACGCGCTGCTCTACGCCTTTCGTGCCGATACGCGCACGCTCAATCTCGGCTATGCCTTCGACGTCGTCGATTTCGGCATCGCTTTCCTTGCGGTGCCGCGCGTCGTCGCGTTCGGCGTCGCGCTGGTCGTGGCATTGCTGCTGTGGCTCATCCTGAGCCTCACCGACACCGGAAAGGCGATCCGCGCGGTTGCCAAGGAGAGGCTCGGTGCCGAGCTCTCCGGCATCGACGTCGCGCATATTTTCGCGGTTACCTTCGGCCTTGGGACTGCGTGCCTTGCGGTCGCAGCCTGTCTCTTGATCCCGACCTATTACGTCAATCCGCACGTCGGAAACGCTTTCGTGCTGGTCGCCTTCACCATCGTCGTGCTCGGCGGCATGGGCTCGGTGACCGGCGCGCTCCTCGGCGGCCTGTTTGTTGGCGTGGTCGAGAGTCTGTGCGGGCTCTATCTCGGCGAATCGCTCGGGCAGATCGGTATTTTCGTCATGTTCATTCTGGTGCTGCTGTTCCGGCCAACCGGTCTGTTCGGAGCGCGCGCGTGAGTCGACCCTCGACCACGCAGATCTTCTTGGTTATCGCCGTGCTCGCGACCGTGCCGCTGCTCACCGCCTCCAACGTCGTGCTTAATTTTCTTATCGTCGCGCTGCTCATCGCGCTGGCCGGGCAGGGTTGGAACGTGCTCGGCGGCTATGGCGGCCAGTACTCGTTCGGCCATGCGGCTTTCTTCGGCACCGGCGCCTATCTCACCGCCATCCTGCAGACGCGCTACGGCGTCAATGCCTGGGGAGCGTTTGCGCTCGGCATCATGGGCGGGGCGCTGATCGGCGCCGCCATCGGCGCGGTGACCTTCCGCTCCGGATTGAGGGGCTCCTATTTTGCGCTCGTCACGCTCGCTTTCGCCGAGGTGCTGCGCATTCTCGCGAGCGTCGCGCCGATCACCGGCGCCGGGGTCGGCATCCTGATCCCGCTCGACCTGCGGCCGCAAGCGTTCCAGTTCCAGAGTCGCGCGCCGTTCTATTGGATCGTCCTCGCCCTGGTAGCCGGCTCGCTCATCATCGTCCACCGGATCGAGCAGAGCCGATTCGGCGCCTGGCTGGTTGCCGTGCGGGAAAACGAGGACGCCGCCAGCGCGCTCGGCGTTGACGCGACGCGCATCAAGGTGGCCGCGACGGCGATATCCGCCGCCATCACCGCGGCCGCCGGTGGCTTCTATGCACAGTATTTCCTGTTCATCGATTCCGGCATCGCGTTTGGACCGTGGATTTCCATCGAGGCCTTGCTGGCGCCGATCGTGGGCGGGATCGGAACCGCGTTCGGTCCGCTGCTCGGCGCATTCGTGGTCAAGGCACTCGGTGAACTGGCCAAGCTCGCCACCGGCGACGCACCCGGTCTTGACCTTGTCATCTACGGCAGCGTGCTGGTCCTGATCGTGGCCTTTGCCCCGCGCGGGATCGTCGGCCTTCTCGCCGATCTGCGTTCGCGCATCGAGCGGCTGCGGTCATCAGTCTTGCAGCGCGCCCATGGCTGAGCCACTGCTGCGCGTCGAGCGCGTGTCCCAACGCTTCGGCGGCCTGCTCGCCATCGACGATGTTTCGTTGACGGTCGAGGCCGGCTGCATCACTGCGCTGATCGGCCCCAACGGAGCGGGCAAGACGACGCTGTTCTCGATTATCAGTGGCTTCCTGCCGCCGACCGGAGGTCGCGTGTTCCACCGTGGCACCGACATTACCGGCATGCCGCCGCATCTTCTCGCACGACGCGGGATCGCGCGCACGTTCCAGATCGTGCAGCCGTTCGCCGGTCTTACCGTACAGGAAAACATCGCCATCGGCGCGCATTTGTCGCGACGCTCGCGCGCCCACGCGCTCGCGACAGCGGCCGAAATCGCCGGCACGATCGGCCTCGGCGACGTGCTCGACCGGCCGGCGGCGAGCCTCACTGTTGCCGGCTGCAAGCGGCTCGAAGTCGCGCGTGCGCTGGCAACCGGAGCCGAGCTGCTTCTCCTCGACGAGGTGCTGGCGGGACTGAATCCACGTGAAGTCGCCACGATCGTGCCGATGCTTCGCGCGCTCGTCGAGCGCGGCGTCACGATTCTGATGATCGAGCACGTCATGCAGGCGGTGATGAGCCTCGCCGAGCGCGTTTTCGTTCTGGCGGAAGGCCGCATCATTGCCGAAGGTCCTCCGCAAGCGGTGGCCGGCAATCCGCGCGTGATCGAATCGTATCTCGGCCGCGGCGCCGGAGCGACGTTGGCCAGTGCCGGGGACGCACATGCCTGAGGCGCTGCTCTCGGTCACCGGACTTGCCGTCGGTTACGGCGCAATCGAAGTGCTGCACGGGATCGATCTCGAGGTGGGCCCGGGAGAGATCATCGCCGTACTCGGATCGAACGGCGCGGGCAAATCGACGCTCAATCGAACGATCTCCGGCGTGCTGCGGGCAACGCACGGCTCCATCCGTTTCGCCAGCCGCGCGATCGAACGGGAAAAGCCCGCGATGATCGTCGCGCGCGGGCTCATCCACGTGCCCGAAGGCCGCCGCGTGTTTCCCAACCTGACAATCAAGGAAAACCTCGATCTCGGCAGCTACCGGCGCGCCCGCGCCCGGCGCAAGGAGAACCGCGAGCGGGTGTTTGCCGTTTTCCCGCGGCTCGCCGAGCGACAATCGCAGCGCGCCGGCACGCTTTCGGGTGGCGAGCAGCAGATGTTGGCGATCGGCCGCGGGCTGATGGGCGAGCCGAAATTGCTCGTTCTCGACGAGCCTTCACTCGGACTCTCCCCGCTCTTGGTCGACGAGCTGTTCGCGCTGATTGCGCGGATCAATGCGCAGGGCGTCGCGATCCTGCTGGTCGAGCAGAACGTGGTGCAGTGCCTTGAGATCGCGGGCCGCGCCTATATCCTGGAGAACGGAACGTTCATCCGGCAGGGAAGCTCTGCCGATATCCGCGCCGATCCGGATCTCAGACGCGCCTATCTCGGATTGTAACGATGGCCGAAACTGTAAGCCTGCGACAGCGCCTCATGGGCAAGCCGATCGTCGTCGCTCCGGGCGTCTACGACGCGTTCACCGCGCTCATCGCCGAACAAGCCGGCTTCCCGACGCTCTACGTCTCCGGCGCGGCGATCGCGTATACCCGGCTCGGCCGGCCGGACATCGGTCTCGTGAGCATGAACGAGGTCGTCGAAATCATCGCCATGATCCGTGACCGCGCCAACGCCGATCTGATCGTTGACGCCGACACGGGTTACGGCAACGCGCTCAACGTCACACGCACCATGCGCCTGTTCGAGCGCGCGGGCGCGAACGCGATCCAGCTCGAGGACCAGGAATTCCCGAAGCGCTGCGGCCACCTCGATGGCAAAACGCTCATTGCGGAAACGGAGATGGCCGGCAAGATCAAGGCCGCGCTCGATGCCCGCCGCTCGCGCGAGACGCTGGTGATCGCGCGCACCGACGCGATTGCCGTCGAAGGCTTCGAACGTGCGATTGAGCGCGCCGCGCTTTATCGCGATGCCGGCGCCGATCTGCTATTCGTCGAAGCCCCCAAGACGCGCGCGGAGCTTGGACGGATTGCACCGGCGCTTCGCGGGGTGCCATTGATGGCCAATATGGTCGAGGGCGGCAAGACGCCACCGCTCTCGGCTGCCGAGCTCGAGGCGATGGGCTTTGCCCTGGTGATCTTCCCGGGCGGCGTCGTGCGCGCATTGGCGCGCACCGCGAGCGAATATTATGCCTCGCTCGCTGCCCGCGGCACATCCGCGGCGTTCCGCTCGCGTATGCTCGACTTCACCGGCATTAATGAATTGGTCGGAACGCCCGAGATGCTCGCGCTCGGCAAACGCTACGCATCCTCCGAACCTCGATCGAGCAAAAAGGCAGGCAGGCGGCGGTGACGTTGCACATTATACTTGGCATTAAATTGCGGGCCGCGAGTAGAGCCGACATCCGGAAGGGTTGGGCTCCTATTCCGTCGGTTCGAAGTTTGACCTTTTTTGCCGCCATCTTCGCGTGCGCTCTGCTGACCACGGAGCGCGCCCAAGCTGAAGATTATCCCTCGCGCCCAATTAAGTTATTGGTTGGTGCTCCATCGGGCGGCACCACCGACACCGTGGCTCGCGCGCTTGCCGAACCGATGGCGAGCGCCCTGCGCCAGCCCGTCATCGTGGAAAATCGGCCGGGCGCGGGTGGCAATCTGGCGGCCGACGCGGTCGCAAAATCCACACCGGACGGCCATATCCTGCTTGTGAGTTTCAGCAGTCATACCATCAACGCGACGCTTTATCCCAAGCTGCCATTCGATCCGGTGGCCGATTTCACGCCGATCACCATGGTGGCGACGGTGCCGAGCCTGCTGGTGGGCCATCGCAAACTGCCTGCGCAGGACCTGCAAGCGCTCATCGCTCTCGCGAAGGACCGGCCCGATACGCTGACGATCGGACTCGGAGGGATCGGCTCCTCGGTGCATATGGCCGGCGAGAAACTCAAGATGATGACCGGCATTCGTCTGCTCAACGTTCCTTACAAAGGGACGTCGCCGGCGCTGACCGACCTGCTGGGAGGCCAAATCGATCTGATGTTCATCAGCCTGGTGACGGGAAGCGCGCAAGTTCGCGGCGGGAAACTACGCGCCTACGGCGTCACCAGTGCGCGACGGCAGCCGTCATTTCCCGATCTGCCCGCGATCGGAGAAATCGTGCCTGGATTCGAATCCAACGCCTGGTTTGGCGTTTTCGCGCCTGTCAATCTTCCCGCCGCGCTCGCCTACAAATTGAACGCAGTGATCATCGCCGCGCTTGCCAATCCGAAGCTGCGCGAACACCTGGAAAACGAAGGCGCCGCGCCCGTGGGCAGCTCGTCCGCCGAGTTTGCCGCCTTCGTGCGCGACGACATCAAACGCTGGGCGCCCATCGTCAAACAGTCAGGGGCAACGCCCAATTAGCGGCGCGTGAAGATCTTCGAATGGAAAAGCTGTTCGACCTCGTGATCAAGAACGCTCGGGTGGTGCGGCCCAATAAAAGCTCGGTCGACCGGCTCGACATCGCGGTCAAGGACGGAACGATCGCTTCGCTGGCGCCCGCTATCCCGGCTGAACAAGCGAAGCAGGCTTTTGACGCGAAGAACCTCCTGGCCTTCCCGGGCTGCGTCGATGCGCACATGCATGTCGGCATCTACGCACCCCTTGCCCAGGACGCAGTCTCGGAAAGCAAGGCCGCGGCGATGGGCGGGGTAACCTCGAGCCTCAACTACATCCGCACCGGCCGCTACTATCTCTACCGCGGCGGTCCATACCGCGACTTCATGCCCGAGGTGCTCAAACAGTCGGAAGGACGCTTCTGGGTCGATTACGGCTATCACATTGCTCCGATCGAAGCCGGGCATATCGATGAAATGGAACAGCTCGCCCTCGATCACGGCGTCACCTCGTTCAAGATCTTCATGTTCTATGGCGGCTACGGCCTGCACGGACCGGCTGCCGATCAGAATGAATTTCTGATGATTGGTCCCGAAGAGCGCTACGACATCGCGCATTTCGAATTCATCATGCGCGCCGCGCAGCGGTTGATGGTGAAATATCCCGAACTTGCCCCTTTCATCAGCGTCAGTCTTCACTGCGAGCTTGCCGAGATTCTCAACGCCTATACGAAGATTGTCGAGCGGGAGGGTAAGCTAACCGGTCTGCACGCCTACTCTGCCGCCCGCCCGCCCCACTCGGAAGGGCTCGCCATCTGGATCGCCTCTTATCTCGCCAATGAAACCAACTGCCTCAACATCAATCTGCTGCACCTGAGCTCGCAGAAGGCCATAGACGCAGCGTGGACCATGCAGCAGGTGTTTCCCCACATCGCGTTTCGCCGGGAAGTGACCGTGGGGCATCTTCTACTCGACGCCGATTGCGAATGCGCGGTGCACGCGAAGGTCAATCCGCCGATCCGTCCGCGCAGTGACGTCGAGGCGCTATGGCAGGCGGTGCTCGACAGGAAGATCGACTGGATCGTCAGCGATCACGCCTGCTGCTCGGCCGAGCAGAAATGGTCGAAAACCGATCCAACCAATATCTGGCTGGCAAAAGCCGGATTTGGCGGCACCGAGTACCTCCTCTCGGGCGTGCTGAGCGAAGGCGGCAAGCGTGGCTTGTCCTACAACCGCGTCGCCGAGCTTTTGAGTTGGAAGCCGGCGCAACGGTTCGGCCTGCTCGGGAAGGGCGACATCGCTCCGGGTTACGATGCCGACATCGCTCTCGTCGACCCGGATGAACGCTTCACCGTCCGCGCCAGCGAGTCCGAATCGAAACAAGGTTATTCGCCCTTCGAGGGTCTCGAACTTACCGGCCGCGTGAAGAGCACCTTCCTGCGTGGGCTTCCGATCTATCATGGTGGAAAGACGACGGGACCGGCGCGTGGTCGATATTTGCGGCGGCCGGAGCTCGCCAGATCGTTGAGCGCGAAAGACTCGGTTCAAAGCTCGCGCGGGACCGGCAATGGCGTTATCAGCTTGCCGCGATAGCCGTTCGCCCGCAGCTTGGGTGCGAGCTCGTCGGCGATATGCCAGGAAAAGATGATGGCGCATTCCGGCTGCTCGGTGAACAGCCGGCTCTCCTCGACCACCGGGATCGAGGTTCCCGGCACGTACTTGCCGATCTTCAAGGAGCCGGCGATCTCGCACACGTAGTCGATGATTGCCGCGTCGAGGCCGAGATAATTGACGAGAGTTGACGCGCGCGAGGGCGCGCTGATGCCGCAGATGCGCGCCCGATTTTCTTTGAGCTCGCGGATCATCGCGAGCAAGCGCAGCTTCGAGAGCATCACGGCTTCGCCAAACGCCTTGAGCCGTGCCAGCATTGCCTCGCCGCGCGGCTCGCCCTTGCGCATTTCGGCAACACTCGCGTTCACGGGCTGCACACCCGGACGCGCGGCGTAGACGCGGATCGAGCCGCCATGGCTCGGGATCGGCCGCGCGTGAAACACCTCGAGCCCGTGCATCTGCAGCAGATGGGCGAGGCTGTTCAGCGAATAGTAACGCAGGTGCTCGTGATAGACCGTGTCGTACTGCAGCTTTTCGATCAACGCGATCAGATAGTGCGATTCGGATATGAACACGCCATCGGGCGCAAGGAGGTCGAGGATGCCTTCGACGATGGAATGGATATCCTCGATATGAGCGAAGCAATTGGCCGCGGTCACGACGCGCGCGGATCCGTGCTCGCGCTTCACCTGTGCGGCGAGCGCCGGGGTGAAATAGCCGGCCAGCGTCGGGATGCCGCGCCGCATCGCGATGTTCCCGACCTCGGTCGGCTCGATGCCAAGGACGCGATGCCCGCCGTCTTTGAAATTCGCGAGCAGCGTGCCGTCGTTCGAGCCGATGTCGATCACGAGGTCGCGCGGGCCAAGCTTCAGCATGGCCGAAGCCTCGCGATGGAGATCGGCAAAATTGTCGCGCAGCAGCTTGGTCGTGCCGCTGGTGTAGGGATAGTCCGGTGGAAAGATGATGACGGGATCAACCGCCAGGCCAAGCTGCGTCAGCTCGCAATTGGAGCAGTGCAGCAGGTCAGTGGGAAACCAGGCCTGCTGGCGCGGCACTTCCCCGATCGCAACCATCTGGTTCACTGGCGGCATGTAGCCGAGCGAGAGCACCTTGGTCAGCGGCGCGTGCCCGCAGGTTTGGCAGCATTCGACCGGAACGCTCGATCCGGTGCCGGCGGCGCGGGCGACTTTTGCGGGGAACAACGCGATCTCCTGACGTTCGTTACGCGGCCGGCGCCATGCTCGCGTGATCCCAATACCACTTGAGCGTCGGCGGCAACCCCTCAGCGAGCGCGACGCGCGGCCGGTAGCCGAGCGCGGCGAGCTTCGAAATATCAGGGCACCGGCGCGGCGTGCTGCCGGGCAGCGCGGCCGATGGGATGAGCGCAATCTCGCGTCCGGCAATCGCCGCCATGAGCTGCGCGAGCGCGGCGATGGTGATCTCCTCGCTCATGCCGATATGGTAGATGCCGAGATGCTCGCCTTTCTCCTGCATGATCAGCACGCCGGCAACGAGATCATCGATATGACAGAAGCTGCGGGTTTCTTTGCCGGTTCCCTGGATCGGGAATGGGATCGTGGCGCCGGCATGCTCCGCCGTCGCGCGCTTGAGGCGCACGGCGAATTGCGGGATGACGTGATCGAATCCCATGTCGGGGCCGTAGACGTTGTGCGGACGAAAGATCAGCACCCGCTCGAAATGCTTGCGGCCATGGTTGATCGCCATCATCTCGCTGATGATCTTGCCGGCGCCATAGGAAAGGCGCGGGTTGAGCGGGTCCGGGATGATAAGCGGCACGCTCTCGTCGGTCGGCACCTTTGCCGGCGATTGGTACACTTCCGAGCTCGAGGCGAGGATCAGGCGACCGACGCCGTGGCGCCGGCACGCACCGATGACGTTGACGATGCCTTTCACGCCGACATCGAGCACGCGATCGGGCATGCTGTAGAAGGCCGCGGTGCCGTTGATGAACGCGAGGTGGTGCACCTCGTCGATGCCGCGCATCGCGGCATCGACTGCATTTGCATCGCGAATATCACCCTCGATCATTTCGATGTCGCGCTCGACCTCGCGCAGGCGGCGTTGCGCGCCACGCGAATGATCGTCGAACACGCGCACCGCCTCGCCCTGCGCGACGAGCGCCTTGACCAGCGCGGAGCCGATGAAGCCACTACCGCCGGTGACCAGGATGCGACGCGCGCTCACGTGCGGATCTCCCGATCGGGCGGGACCTCGGTCCAGCGGCCGGATGCGTGGGCGCCCCGCGCCGCCTCGATCAGGCACTGCACGCGATAGCCCTCGGCGAAGCTTGGCGAGGCCGCGTCGCCGCTTTCGCAGGCATCGATGAAGCGGCGGACCAGCCGCGATACCGGAATGATGCGCGCGTCCGCGCTCTCATCGCCGAGCATGTCTTCGACGTGCACCGGCTGCAAGGCGGCATCGCCGCGCCGCGCGTGCAACAGCTTGAAGCCGCGAAAATAATCGAGAGTGGGATTGGCGAGCACGAGCGTGCCGTCCTCGCCATAGAACTCGATGCGGTGTCCCGAGCCGAGCAAAGACGCGGAGCTCATCTGCAGGCTGCCGCCAGCGCCAGACGCGAAGGCGAGCGCGAGTGCGATGCTTCCCTCGCCGTTTCCGTCGGGCATCGGGAAGACGCGGGCGGAGAGGCCTGCGATCGGCCCGCAAAACCATTCCAGATAATGAAAGCAATGGCAGACGAAATTACCCAGCAAGCCGCCGCCGCCATCGCCGCGCGTCTTCCAGTTCTTAAGCCGCAGCCGCGTTGCCTGGTTTTCCAGATTCCAGGTCACCACAACGTGCCGCAGCCGGCCGATCGCGCCGGCATCCAACATCGCCTTCGCGCGCTGCCAAGTCGCCAGTTCGGGGAAATTGAAATCGATGATCGCCGCGCGTCCGTTCCTGCGCACGGCTTCGAGCATGGCTTTGGCACCGGCGAGATCGGCCGCGAGCGGCTTCTCGACGAAAACCGGTTTACCGAGACCGAGCGCGTGAACAGCGATGGGAGGCTGCAGCTGCGGGGGAACGGCGACGGCAACGGCGGTCACGGCACGCTCCTCGACCAGGCTGCGCCAGTCGCCGAAGCCGCGCGCAACATTGACGGCGCGCGCGAGCTCGGCCGTGCGGGCGGCGTCGGTTCCCGCCATCGCCACCACCTCGCAACGCGGATCGGTGCGAAACGCCGGGAGCAGAACGGCGCGCCCATAATTGCAGCCGACGATGCCGACGCCGATCATGCTGGATTATCCTGTGCCAGGCCCGCAGATAGCATATCCGCAGCGTCGAGCGGAAATCCGCGCGCAAGCCCATACAAACGATTGGAAATGCGCTAGCATCGATCTGCAGCCGCGTTTCGACCAAGCGGTCTGCTGATGAGAGGGAGGGATTCCATCATGTCTGTCGTGTTGTATCGCCTGGCCGGTGTCGGCCTTGCCTGCGCGTTGGCGGCGCCTGCAAGCGCGCAACTTCTCGCCCGCAAGGACCTTTCCGCGAACATGGCGCTCACGATCGCACAAACTGCGATCGCGACCTGCACCGCCCAGGGCTATCGTGTCTCTGCGACCATCGTTGGCCGCAATGGCGAAGTTCTCGTCCAGGTGCGCGGCGACGGCACCGGCCCGCACACCATGGAGAACAGCTTCAAGAAGGCGTTTACCGCCCGCACGTTCCGCATCCCGTCGGGCGAGATGGAAGAGCGGCTGAAGAAAAATCCGGCGATGGGCGCACAATATCTCACCGGCTTCACCACCGCGCGCGGCGCGCTGCCGATCATGATCGGTGAGGAGGTGATCGGCGCGGCGGGCGTGTCGGGCGCTCCGGGCGGCGAGAAGGACGAAGCCTGCGTCAAGGCCGGCATCGACAAGGTCGCCGCCGATCTGAAGTAACCAGGCGACGACACCCAACGCCTGCAAGCAACGCGAGTCCGGGTGTTCCCAGTGAGCGCCCGGACTTCCGGACGCCGAACTCCCATACGCTTCCTTGCCCGGAAACATGGCATGCGTCGTCTCGTGATCGCCGCCTTCGCCCTCGCCAACACAGCGGCGGCGGCCCAGGCGCCGCTCAACATCGCACGGCAAGGCAGCCTCGAAGCGGGCGGCGAAACCGTCTTCTGCGCCACCAATGATGGAGGCAATCCGAACAGTACGCGCTGGCCGAAAGGACGCGTCGTGATCAACCACGTTTACGCGTCGTACCAATATCCGCTCGAGCAGAAATTCAAATATCCGATCCTGTTCAATCCGGGTGGCGGTCACACTGCGCGGGTCTACGATACGACGCCCGACGGGCGCGAGGGCTGGCTCACCCTGTTCCTGCGCGAAGGGTTCGCGACCTATGGCGTCGACCGCGTCAACACCGGGCGCGCCGGCACCGACATCTGCAAGATCAATGCGGTCAAGCTCGGTGCGGCCCCCGCACCAGAGTTGCCCGCCATGAATCGCTATGCCGCGGAATCGGCCTGGGTGACGTTCCGCTGGGGTCCGGAATTCGGCAAGCCCTATCCCGACACGCAATTTCCCGTCGAAGCGGCTGATAACTATTATCCGCAGACTGTCACGACCTATCGCGATCCGCAGGAATTGCGCAAATCGGTCAGCGCACTTGCTGCGCTGCTCGATAAGGTCGGGCCGGCGACGTTGCAGACTTGGTCGTCCTCGGGCTTGATGGGATATCTGACCGCGGCCGAGCGGCCGCAGCTGGTCAAAGGCATCTTGGCGGTCGAGACCAGTCCCGGAGCGTTTGCCGAGATTCCGCCGGACGCACTGAAGATTCTCGCGAAGGTGCCGATCGTGATCGTCATCGGCGATCGTGCGCCGGACCGCGTAGAGTCCTCGCGTGCGTTTCAGAAGACGATGCGGGCGCTCGGCGGCGATGTGACCGTCGATGTGCTCCCCGAGGCGGGCATCCGTGGTAACGGCCACACCCTGATGCTGGAGAAGAACAACAAGGAAATCATGCATCGCATGATCTCTTGGCTGAAGGAGCACGTCTACAAGGGCGAGTGAGGCCGCATCGCCCGCTGCACCTCGCCGTAGCGAGCACGCAACAGCTGCTCAGGCCGCGACGAGGCGGCGGCCCGGCCGCATGAGCAGCCAGAGCATGATCGACACGTTGACCAGGTTCCAGAGCAGGCCGTTGAGGAATGCCGCCTGGTAGGAGCCGGTGAGATCGAAAATCGCGCCGGACATCCAGCCGCCGAGCGCCATCCCAAACAGGGTTGCCATAAGCACGATGCCGAGCCGGATGCCGGCTTCGCGCGGCGAAAAATATTCGCGCACGATGATGGCATACATCGGGACAATCCCGCCCTGGAACAATCCGAACAGCGCGGAGATCACGTAGAGAGACGCCAGGCCGTCGAAGAAAAGATAGAGCAAGAGCGCCACGCCTTGCAGGCTGGAGCTTATCAACAGCGTCGCGACGCCGCCGATGCGGTCGGCGATGAAACCCGCAGCGATGCGGCTAACGATGCCCGAGGCGAGCATCAGCGAGAGCATTTCGGCACCGCGCGCGACGCCATAACCGAGATCGCTACAATAGGCGACGATGTGCACTTGCGGCATGGACATCGCCACGCAACAGGCGAGCCCGGCCACGCACAAAAGGATCAGCAAAGCGTTCGGCGACAGGCCAAGCTCCGCTGCTGCCGCGAACGGGTCCGCCGTGGTCGCCGGGGTCGGCGCGCGCCGGCGCAGCGCCGAGACGAGCGGCAGCATGGTCACCGCGCAGAACACGGCGATTCCGATATGCGTCGCGCGCCAGCCCTGCGTCGCGATGAAGTGCTGCAGCAGCGGCGGCCAGATCGTGCCGGCGATGTATTGCCCGCACGAGACAATCGCGACCGCGATGCCGCGCCGGCGCGTGAACCATTGCGAGGTGTCGGCGACCAGCGGGCCAAATGTCGCGGAAGCGCCGAAGCCGATCAGCCCGTAGATCAGTGCGAACAAGATGAGATTCGGCGCAAGCCCAGCGGCGACGTAGCCGCCGCTCAGCGCAAACGCACCGCACACGACCGGCACGACGACGCCGAAGCGGTCGGAGAGCCGTCCCATGACGACGCCGCCCAGGGCGAAGCCGAGCATGGCGAGCGTGTAAGGAAGCGAGGCATCGGCGCGCGCCGCCGTGAACTCGGCCTCGATTGCCGGCAGCACGACCGGCATCGACCACATCGCCACGCTGGAGATCGTGCCGAGCAGCACGGCGATAACGACCCGCAGCCAGGCGGCCGGTGATTCCACTTCGGCTTGGAAAGAAGCGGGCGTGCGCATGTGTTTTGGAAAGACGAATTCGGGCTTTGTGGACGACCTGGCGCTTGCGCCGTCTTGCCAAGTTGGGGATTTCACCGCCGCAGGTCAAGCAACGCCGGCCAGCAGCGGCATATGATAAGCATTCCCGTACGCAATCAACCCGCCCAGCAGCGATCATCTCCGAGGAACGAATGCCGAAAACCACCGAGCGCGCGTTTGAACTTTCGCTATCCGGCCAGCGAGCGCCGGTCGCCTATGAGCGCGCGCCGACCTATCCCGGCATGATCGCGGAGAAAGACGTGATGGTGCCGATGCGCGACGGCGTGAAAATCGCCGTCGACATCTACCGTCCGGACACGACGGAGAAGCTTCCTGCCCTGCTGGCGTTCTCGATTCACAACTAGGACATCCAGGGCCCCGAGCTTGCCCAGGCATCGCTGACCCAGCCGGCCTGGTCGATGCTGTGGACCGGGCCGGCGGAAGCGGGCGACACGAAGTTCTTCGTCTCGCGCGGCTATGTGCACGTGATCGGCAATCCGCGCGGCATTGGCAAATCGGAAGCGGGCGGCTCGCGCGCCTTCGACGGCTACGACCTGATCGAATGGATCGCGGCGCAGCCCTGGTGCGACGGCAATGTCGGCATGGTCGGCATATCCGGCTTCGGCGCCGAGCAGCTCATGGCCGCCAAGCTCAAGCCTCCGCATCTCAAGGCGATCTTTCCATTCGATTCGCGCGGGGCTTACGGGGAAGCGGGCGGCTTCCGCGACGAATATCCCGGCGGCGTGATCCATCTGTTCCGCTTTCTGCTGCAGGTCTATGCCTCCGCGCACCAGCAGAAAGGCCAGCCGAAGGCATTGCCGCCGGCGCGAGAAAAGCTCTGGGCGGAAGCGATCGCCAATCCCGATTTCAGGATGTATCCGCACATCTACAACGTGCTGGCGCTCAAGGGCGAACATTTCCCGATCTATTTCGACATCCTGATCGACCCCTACGACAAGGTCGCGGCCGTCGAAAAAAGCGAGGCTGAATTCTCCAAGATCGAGATTCCGACCTATACCGGCTCGGGCTGGTACGGCTACACGTACAAGCTTCACCTCAACGGGGCGCAGAACTGGTTCCGTAACATCAAGGCGCCGCACAAGAAGCTGCTTCTCGCCGGGCCGGCGCATCTTGACCGGCCGGTAAAAGCTTTCCACGACGAAATGCTGCGCTGGTACGACCAGTGGCTTAAAGGCATCGACACCGGCATTTTGAACGATCCGCCGGTGCGATTCTGGGTCATGGGCGCCAATGAATGGCGCAGCGGCAGCGACTGGCCGCTGCCGGAGACGCAATGGGTGAAGTTCTATCTGCGCGGCTGGGAGCGGCTTACCACCGAGCCGTTCGTGCCGGCGAGCGCCGACGATTACCAGGCACCGGACGCATTCGCGCAGATGCCGCCGAACCAGACCAATCGCATCCAGCGGCTGCGTTATCTCAGCGAGCCGCTCACGCAGGACCTCACCATCGCCGGGCCGAGCGTGCTCAACCTCCACGCGGCGATCGACCAGGACGACACCAACTGGATCGTCATTCTCAAGGATGTCGGGCCCGACGTGGGCGTGCAGACCGCGCGCGAGGGCGAGCGCGATGTCCCGCCGAACTTGCACGAGCGCGAGCTCACCCGCGGCTGGCTCAAGGCCTCCCACCGCGCGCTCGATTCCAAGCGGTCGCTGTCGTGGCGTCCGTGGCATCCGCTCACGCGCGAGGCGCAAAAGCCGGTCACGCCCGGCGCGATCAACGAATACGCGATCGAGATCATGGCGACCGCGAACGCGTTCAAGCGCGGACACCGCATCTGTCTCGAGATCACCAGCCTCGATCTCGCGACCGGCGTCGGCGGCGCCCACAACGTCGAATACATTCCGTATCACATCTGCAGCAGCAAGACCGTCCTGCACCGCATCTATCACGACCCGCAGCATCCCTCGCACCTGCTGCTGCCGGTGATTCCGAATGCGTGAAGGAAATACGCGGCGAGTTCGCCGCGAGAGTTCGTCATGCCCGGCCTTGTGCCGGGCATCCACGTCTTGCTTTCCTGTAGGAAAGACGTGGATGGCCGGGACAAGCCCAGCCATGACGGCGAATTGCGGAGGCAATCATGGCTGAGATCACGATTCACAATCCCGACACGCTCGGCAAACCGCTTGGGCAGTATTCGCAGATCGCGCGCGTGAAAGCGTCGGAATTCATCTTCATCGCCGGCCAGGTGGCCACCGACAAAGAGGGCAAGCTCGTCGGGCCGGGCGACTTCGACGCGCAATGCCGGCAGGTGTTCGCCAATATCGAAGCTGCGTTGCAATCGCAGGGCGCGAGCTTCGCCAGCGTGGTGGAGTTCACCACCTATCTCGTGCACTCGCAGGACATCGCGAAATTCATGGCGTACCGGCTGCGCGAATTTCCCCGGCTGTTTCCGGGCGGCGTCTATCCGCCGAACACGCTGCTGATCGTCGATCGGCTGGTGCAGGAGCCGTTCCTGATCGAAATTGCGACGGTCGCGGCGGTGTGACTTCCGCCCTCATCCTGAGGAGCGTGCGAAGCACGCGTCTCGAAGGATGAGGGCGGCCCCATGCTTCGAGACGCCGCGCTGGGCGCGGCTCCTCAGCATGAGGCCGATCAGCTAATCCGAAAGCTTGATGACGTCGGCGACCTTGTTGTCCTTGGGATCGACGATGACGATCTCGTCCGCGGTCAGGAAGAACCGGTGCGACTTCACCTGCGGCACCTTCTGCGCCACATCGGGCGGCATGGGACGCGGATTGACCCCGACGGGGATCGGATCGCCCACGGTCGCTTGCACCTTGGGCGAGGCGACCTCGCCCTTTTCGTCTTTGATGAATTCCTTGATCGTGTGGCGCTGCTCGAGGGTCAGATTGAGCTTGGGGCTAGGCGGAAGCTCTCGCCGCGGCGGAAGCTCCTGCTGTTGCGGCGTTTGTGCGTGCGCGCCCGTGCCGATGCCGGCCAGCGCCATGGCCAGCGCCACCATGATTGACGCTTTGCGCATCTGTTCCTCCGCATCCGGGTCGGACTGAGACAACCGTTTGCGGGCGGAATTGTTCCAGCCGGCCTGTGCGCGCAACCGCCGAAATTTCGCTCAGCGCGGCGCGGTCCACGCCTTGTAATCCGCCTCCGATACGTTCGGCAGCTTCTTGACGAACGCGGCGATCGTCCAGATTTCCCGATCCGGCACCTCGATCGCGCCGAAGCTCGGCATCCCTGTCATCTTGATGCCGTGCTTGATCACCCAGAACAGCTGCTGCGGCTCGCGCTGCGGGGCAAGTTCCTTGAGATCGGGTGGATCGGGACGCAGGCCTTCAGAAAATTTTTGCCACTCGACACCGGGTCCGCCATGACAATTGACGCAGCCGCGCTCGGAGAAGGCGCGCGCCCCTTGCTGGACCACGGCGGGATCGTCGAGCGAGAAAGGCGGCGTATCCTTGCCGTGCCTCGCGACCGAGGCTTGGCGAACCTGGATCAGGCTCCAATTGACGACTCCAGGATCTTCCTCGGTGCCGGCCACGCTATAGAAGCCGCCGAAGAAAAACAGCGCGGCGGCAATCGCCACGATGATGGCGAGCAGACCGATAAACGCGAGAAAGGTTTTCATGGGAAATCTCCGTGAGAAAGTTGTTTCATCGTAGCGCAACCGGCGGGTGCGGCAAGCGTGTGTGCGCGCCTCCATTATGCCCTTGTACCGGGCCGCCACCTCTTTGCAACAGCATGGCGTTCCATCCCGACGGCTCGGTCTGGGCGACCGGCGGCGGCGGCCAGGCGCGCCGGTTGAACGTGGCGACGAAGGAGTTTCAATTCTTCGATGCGCCCGCGCTCAAGGCGCGCAAGGAAGCCGCCCGGCGCCTACGGCATGGCGGTGGCGGGCGATCAATCGGTGTGGTTCG
>Ga0310916_10000320_pt1 | contig 25979 bp, 25 predicted proteins | sample GREbulkMGLF176_FD_203444 | JGI IMG/M metagenome (GOLD analysis project Ga0310916, IMG submission 203444) | Lab enrichment of tropical soil microbial communities from Luquillo Experimental Forest, Puerto Rico - GRE.bulkMG.LF176 | ecosystem: Environmental > Terrestrial > Soil > Tropical forest >...
TTCCACGGCATAGCGCAGAACACCTCGACGGCGGGGGTCGGGTTCGAGGGCTATCTGGCGTGGGCGGCGGCCGCGGCGATCTTCGCGCCGCGAACATTGCTCGCGCGGCGGGCCACGTCGGCGACGGAGGAAGGCGCCTGGCGGGCGGCGGCCCGAAATGGCTTGCTGCTCATCATCGTATGGTGCTTGGGGTCGATGGCGATGAGGACCACCGACCTCGTCGTCGCGGTCAGCCTCGATTACCCGCTGTCGCGATACGACAGCGTGATGTTGGCCGTCTTCGATCTGGCCACCGCAGCGCTGGCAACCTGGCTGCGCATCAACCTCGCCAACGACTCGGTCTCGCGCAGGCTGATCTCGTCACTGTGCGGACTCGTTGCCGCGCTGAGCATCTCGCGCGTCGTCGTGGGCGTGGCGCTGGCGCCACGGTTCATGGAATCGCCCAACTCTTCGGCCCAGAACCCGGTCTACGGAAACGACCTCGCCCAGCAGATCACCAGCACCTTCGATGTTGTGCTGTGTGGGCTGGCCCTGTGCATCCTCGCGGCGGCGATCGTCACGGGTCGGCTCAACGCCCGGCGCGTGCGACGCCAGAGGCCCCGCGCCGCGCACAAGCGCGGCACCCCCGCCGGAGCTCAGCCCGGTTCGGCCGCGACGACGACCCGCATCCCGGTCGGGCACGCTCCCCCGCCGTCGGCCGCGGCGACGACCCGCATCCCGATCGGCGGCGCTCGCGCCGGCACGGAGTCCCCGACCACCGCGGTACCGCAGTTGGCCCGGTCGCCCAGGATCTTCCGGGGTGACGACTCCGCCACCCGGCAGATCCCCGTCCAGAAGCCCAGAATCTTCCGGCCGCCGGATTCGACGTAGAACGAGTTACCGCAAAGGCGCGAAGGCGAATTCGCGCAAGCCCTCGCTTGGATCGACGGCCGCACGGAACCCCAATACCTTGGCGGCCCGGCCGGGATCGGCGACGATGTGGCGCACGTCGCCGCTGCGGTACTGGCCGGTGATCACCGGGGAGACCGACCCCATGGAATCCGAATCCCCGCGCGCCTCGCACAGCGCGGTGGCCACCTCCAGGATCGAGACGGGCCGCCCGGAGCAGACGTTGACCGCGGTGAAGCCCTGAAGATCTGGGCGCTCTGCGGTCGATGACGCGGCCGCGAGGTTGGCGGCGGCCACATCGTCGACGTGGACGAAGTCACGCATCTGAGCGCCATCCTCGAAAACCGTTGGTGAATCGCCTTTTTCGAGTGACGAACGGAAGATCGCCGCCACCCCGGAATACGGGGTGTCGCGCGGCATCCCGGGCCCGTAGACGTTGTGGTAGCGCAGCGCCACCACCGAGCCGCCCGTTGCCTCCGACCACGCCAGCGCGTAGTGCTCCTGCGCGGCCTTGCTGGCCGCGTACAGGCTGCGCGGCCGCAAAGCGGCATCCTCGTTGACCAACAGCCACGTCACGTCGAGCCCGCATACCGGACAACGGTGTTCGAACATCCCGGCGTCGAGGTCGGCGCGCCGGCGCGGCAGCGGGTCGACCGGCCCGTGGTCCGGGCAGGCATAGTGGCCCTGCCCGTAGACCACCATCGACGACGCCAGCACCAGGCGGCGCACCCCGGCGGCGAACATCTGCGCCAGTAACACCGTGGTGGCGAAATCGTTGTGGCCGCCGTACGCGGGCGCGTCCGCGGCGTTCACACCGGCGCCGACCATCGCCGCCTGATGACAGACCAGGTCCACACCGTCCATCAACGGGGCCAGCGCCTCGGCGTCGCCGACGTCAACCCGGTGACATCCCTCCGGTAACACCGGATTCGGGCCGTGCGCGGCGGGCAACAGCGCGTCGACGGCGACGACGTCGTGACCCGCGGCCCGCAGCGCCGCATCCACCCGCGACCCGATGAAACCGGCCGCGCCGGTCACCAACACCCTCACGGCAGCTCAATCGGCAACGTCACGCCGGTGTGCGGCAGGCAGTGCGTACACGTGCGCTCAACCGCGACCCGGCCGATCGCCGCGCGCACCAGCTCTTTGAACAACTCCACGTTCTTTTCGAATTGGGCGAATATCTCAACGGCCGTCACGCCCTCGCCGGGCCGGACACCGGCATCCAGGTCGGTCACCAAACCGATTGCGGCATAGCAGATTTCAAGTTCCCGCGCCAGCACGGCCTCCGGGTAGCCGGTCATGTTGACCAGACTGGCCCCGGCGGAAGCGAACCACCGGCTTTCCGCGCGGGTGGAAAACCGCGGCCCTTGGATCACCACCATGGTGCCGCCGTCGACCACGTCGGGCAGGCCGGTGACCGCGGCCCGCAGGGTCGGGCAGTACGGATCGGCGAAGTCGACGTGGACGGCGCCGGAGCCGAAGTAGGTGTCGGCGCGGCCAGTGGTGCGATCGAACAGCTGGTCGGGCACCACCACCGCACCCGGACCGTTTTCGGGGTTGAGGCTGCCGACGGCGCACGGGCCGAAAACCCGCCGCACGCCGAGCTTGCGCAGCGCCCACATGTTGGCCCGATACGGGACGGTATGCGGGGAGAACTGATGCGTCGCGCCGTGCCTGGGCAGGAACGCGACTTCGTGCCCACCGACGGCGCCCACCGTGACGGGGGCGCTTGGCGGGCCGTACGGGGTGTCCACGTCGACGGTGCGGACGGGCGACTCAAAGAACGTGTAGAAGCCGCTGCCGCCGATGACTCCGAGCATCCGCCCATTGTGGTGCATAGGGCAGGATGCCCTCGTGGCCAGTTTTGCGCAGTGGATCTCCGGTGCGCGGCCCCGGACGCTGCCCAACGCGGTGGCGCCGGTCGTCGCGGGCACCGGCGCCGCGGCGTGGCTGCACTCCGCGGTGTGGTGGAAAGCGCTGCTGGCGCTGGCGGTCGCGGTAGCGCTGATCATCGGCGTCAACTACGCCAACGACTATTCCGACGGCATCCGCGGAACCGACGACGACCGCGCCGGCCCGGTGCGGCTGGTCGGCTCGCGGCTGGCAACCCCGCGAGCGGTGTTGACGGTGGCGGTGGCGAGCCTGACGGTTGGCGCCGTGGCCGGGCTGGCGCTGGCACTACTCAGCGCGCCGTGGCTGATCGCGGTCGGCGCCGCCTGTATCGCCGGAGCCTGGCTGTATACCGGCGGGTCAAAACCCTATGGCTACGCGGGCTTTGGTGAGGTCGCGGTGTTCGTGTTCTTCGGCCTGGTCGCGGTGCTCGGCACCGAGTACACCCAGGCACTGCGGGTGGACTGGGTGGGGCTGGTGCTCGCTGTGTCGGTGGGAGCGCTGTCGTCGTCGGTGCTGGTCGCCAACAATTTGCGGGACATCCCCACCGACGCGCGGTCCCAGAAGATCACCCTGGCGGTGCGACTGGGCGATGCCCGCACCAGGGTCCTGTACCAGGCGCTGCTCGCGACCGCCGGCGTTGCGACCCTCGCCCTGATGGTGGCGACGCCGTGGTGCGCCGCGGGATTCGTGGCCACGCCCCTGGCCCTGCGTGCCGTGGGACCGGTGCGCTCCGGCAGCGGCGGCCCTGCGCTGATTCCCGTGCTGCGTGACACCGGGCTGGCGATGCTGGTGTGGGCGGTCGCGGTGGCGGCCGCATTGGCGGTCGCTGCCTAGCGGAGGCTTGGGCGTGCGCTCAGGGCGTGGACGCACACGCGATGCGCCGAAGCGCCGAGCGAATGCCTAGAGTCTGTGTCAGCGAACCGAGGACGAACATGACGCAGATCGCCGCGACAAGCGGGACCACGAACGTCGGATTGCTCAGTGTCGGGGCGTTCCGCCCCGCGCGTGTGGTGACCAACGACGAGCTATGCCAGAACATCGAGTCGTCAGACGAATGGATCTACAGCCGGACCGGGATCAAGACGCGCCGGTTCGCCGCCGACGAGGAATCCGCCACTTCCATGGCGATCGAGGCCGGTCGGCGCGCGCTGTCGATCGCCTCGCTCAGCGGGACCGACATCGACGGCGTGATCGTCGCCACCAGCACCCATTTTCTCCAGACTCCGGCCAGCGCCCCGGTGGTCGCGTCGGAGTTGGGCGCCAAGGGTGTTCTCGCGTTCGATATTTCAGCGGGATGCGCCGGCTTCGGTTATGCGCTCGGCGTCGCCGCCGACATGATCCGCGGGGGAAGTGCCGCGACGCTGCTGGTGGTCGGCACGGAGAAACTGTCGCCCACGGTGGATATGCAGGATCGCAGCAACTGCTTCATATTCGCCGACGGCGCGGGTGCCGTCCTGGTGGGCGAGACGCCCCACCAAGGCATCGGCCCGACCGTGTGGGGCAGCGACGGTGAGCAGGCCAGCGCCATCCGCCAGGACATCGACTGGATCGCCTATACCGAGAACCCGACCGGCCCGCGCCCGTTTCTGCGGCTCGAAGGCACCGCGGTGTTCCGCTGGGCGGCATTCGAGATGGGCAGAGTCGGCCGACAGGCCATGGACGCCGCAGGGATCAGACCCGACGAGATAGACGTGTTCGTCCCGCACCAGGCCAACAGCCGAATCAACGAAGTGCTGGCCAAGAACCTGGAGTTGCGGCCGGACGCGATTGTCGCCAACGACATCGAGCACACCGGAAACACCTCGGCGGCATCCATTCCTTTGGCGATGGCCGAACTCCTCGCCAACGGGACGGCCAGGCCCGGCGATCTGGCGTTGTTGATCGGATACGGCTCGGGCCTGAGCTACGCCGCACAGGTGGTGCGGATGCCGCAGGGTTGAGCCGTCGGCCTCACCTTTCCTCAGGCTTCTGGGGGCCCGCGTCGTCCGCTACGGCCTCGCCGCGCAGCCGGGCTTGCAGCTGCTCGCGTTCCCGGCGCCGGCGTTCGCCGGCTATCGCAAGTGCGGCGGTGGCGCGCCGGCGCAGCGGGCCGAACAGCCAGATGCCCAACGGCATCGCGATGATCAGAGCGAACAACACGGCGATCACGATGGGAAAGTCGGTCACCCCCAGCAATCGCGCGACCCCGTAGATCGCGCCGCTGAGCACCACCACCAGCAGCAGCCGCGCCGCGGTGTACAGCAAAACGTCGACGACGACGCGGCTTCCCGGACGATCCCCGGTGCCGTCCTCGCCAGCCCCTTCCGACACAGCACGAGCCTACGGCGCAGGTATATTCGCTCCAAGGAGGTGTTGAGTGCTCTACCTGGTGCTGGTCCTGGTCCTGGGGACGCTGATCTACGTTGGCTGGCGCGCGGCCCGCTCACAGGCCAACCGCGCGAAGACCCGCGTTATCGGACCCGATGACGATCCGGACTTCTTGCGGCGATTAGGACACGGCGACCGCTAGAGCATCGCTAGACCTTCCGCTGAACCCCCGCTAAGCGACGCCCGGGTTGCGCTGATCACCGGGGAACCCATCGGCGACGACGGCCGCCAGCTCGGTGACCGCTTCTCGGGTCGGCCGCCGCAACCGATCCAGGCTGATCTCGGCGCCCTCTTCGAGATGGGGGTCCCACGGCACCAGCCGCACGGCGCGGCAGCGGCGGGAGAAGTGATCGATCACCTTGTTCATGTCGACCTTGCCGGTGCGCGGACGCACCCCGTTGATGACGGCGATCGAATTGCGGACCTTCTCTTCGTGGCCGTGCGCGTCGAGCCAGTCCAGCGTCGCCGAGGCGCTGCGCGCGCCGTCGATGGACGCCGAGCTGACCACGACCAGGACATCGGCATTGTCCAGCACCGACGACATCACCGAGTGCAGCAGGCCCGGACCGCAGTCGGTGAGCACCAGGCCGTAGAACCGGTCCAGGATGTCCAGGGTGCGGCCGTAGTCGTCGGCGCTGAACGCCTCCGAGACAGCGGGATTGGTATCCGACGCCAGCACTTCCAGGCCGCTCGGACCCTTCGAGGTGTAACGGCGGACATCGCTGTAGCGCTCGACGCTGCCGGCTTCGTGCAGCAGCTGACGCACGGTCGCCGCCGTTTCCAACGGGATCTTTTGGCTCAGGGTGCCGCGGTCGGGGTTGGCGTCCACGGCCACCACCCGGTCGCCGCGGATGGACGCGAAGCTGGACCCCAGCGTCGCGGTGATCGTGGTCTTGCCGACCCCGCCCTTGAGCGACAGCAACGCAATCCGGTAGGACCCTCGCAAGGGCCGGTTGACCTGGGCCACCAGGTTGTTGTACCGCTGGGCCCGGGGGCTCTCCCCCAGGTTGATCAGGTGACCGGACAGGTCGTAGAGCAACCGGCGCCACCCCTCCGATGGCGGCGGTTTGACCGGTCGCAACAGCATGCCGGTGGACAGTTCCGGATAAGGGGTGTGCGGCAGCGGCTCAGGGCGATACGGCGGCGCGGCGGGCGGCGCCGCGTCGAACGGGCCCGTGTAGTAGGCCCCGAACGCGGTCGGGTCCACGCGCGCGATGCCGGTGACCGGCGTGGGATCCCAGGGCGGCATCGCAGCGGGCGCGTGTGCGGGGGCTGGAGGCGGCGCCGGCTCGCGCCGTTCGGGTCCGCGGGCCCGCCGTTCGGTGCGGAATCCGGCGAAGGCGCGGGTCGGTGCGTCGGAGCCCGATTCTGCCGGCGGCGCCTGCGGAGGCACCTGTGGGGTGGCTTCTTCGGGCGCCCCCACGCCCGTCATTGGATGGTCGGACACGTGCACTCCCCCTTGTTGAGAGTTACTTGGTCAGGTGCTGACTGTCAGCCCACGCCCGCATACGAGTGCAGGCCGACAGTCACCAGGTTAACGAAGAACAAATTGAAGATCATGGCCGCGAAACCCGCGACATTGATCCAGGCCGCCTTCCTGTCCCGCCACCCGGCCGTTGACCTTGCGTGCAGGTAGGTCGCGTATACCACCCACGCGACAAACGAAACCGTCTCCTTGGGATCCCAGCCCCAATACCTACCCCAGGCTTCCTCGGCCCAGATAGCACCGAATATCACCCCGAAACCAAACACCGGGAACGCGAAGATCGTCGTGCGGTAGGCGATGCGGTCCAGGGTCTGCGCGTCCGGAAGCCGCTGCACCATTCGTCCCAGCGCGCCCTGGGACCTGTCGTTTTGCGGGTCACCCAGCCGCGACGTGCGCAGCAAGAACAGGATGCTGGCGATGCCGGCGACCAGGAACACCCCGGAACCGAGGCTGACCACCGACACGTGAATCGGCAGCCAGTAGGACTGCAGCGCCGGCATCACCGGTGCGGCGTTGGTGTACAGCCAGCGCCCGGAAACCGTCAGCAGGATCAGCACGGGCACCAGCAGAAAGACCCAGAGCGGGCGGTATTGCGGGCGGCGCAGCACGATGGCGCCGGCGACCAGCCCACAGAAGCAGGTCAGGTTGATGAACTCGTACATATTGCCCCAGGGCACCCGCAGGGTGGCCAGGCCGCGCAGCACGATGCATGCCAGCAGTAGCCCGATGCCGAGGTAGACGACGGCCAGCCCGCCGCGCCCGACACGCTCGTCGAGCGGGCGATGCGCGACGCCGTCCACGACGCCCGGGGTGACGCTGTCGGCGGCGACCGACCCGGCGAGCACCCGCGAGCGGTGTTCCACCCGGCGGGCGCCGACGTAGGCCAGCTCGAAGGCCAGCAACAGCAGGGCGACGACCAGGGCCAGCACGGCCGAGGTGAACGCCCAGTCGGAGTAGCGCGCCAGGCCGATGTTGACGTGCAGGGTGTTCATTTGACGTCCACCTGAGAACTCCTTCTGGACGCGGGGGGCGCGGGCACGGGGGGCTCGCCCAGTCCGTCCAGTAACCGTTCGGTCAACCGCTCGAACTCGTCGCCCCAACCGGAGTTGTCGGTGCGCGCCAAGCCGCCCAGTTCGACGTTCACCGTACCGGCCGCCGCGCCACTAGCCTCGGTGAGCCTGACCCACACCCGGCGGCGGCGCACCAGCAGCGACACCAACAGCCCGGCCATCATCGTGATCGCGAAGACCAGCACCCAGGTCTGGCCCGGGTCGTGGGAGACCTGCAGGTTGACGAACGGCACGGCCCCGTCGAACCGGACCACGGTGCCGGCCGCCGGGCCCTGGTCGAGCCGCACCTCCTGGCCGGCGCGCAGGTTGACCCGCTTCTCCTTGGTCAGCCGGCCCTGCTCGATCAGGCGAGGATCCAGCGTGAACAACGACTGGGGGCGCCCGCTGTCCAGGCCGGTGTCGCCGCGGTAGATGTCGATGGCCACCGCGGGGGCGTTGAGCGCGGGGAAGCGCGACGACAACAGGGTGCCGTCGAGCTGCTCGGTCGGCGCCAGCAGGCCCTGGATCGCGATTTCGTGTTGGCGGCGTTCAGCGGGGTTGGGATAGCTGCCGGCGGGCGGATCGATTCGCGCGACACCCGACGACAGCAGCGTCTGCGGGTTGTCCGGTCGCCATTGCACGGTCGACGTGCGCGTCTGCCCGTCCGGGAACGTCACGGTGAAGGTGGGCGCGTAGCCGTGGCCCTGCAGGTACACCCGGTCGCCGTCGACCCGCAGCGGGTGGTTGACCTCCAGCAGGTAGTGCCGCCAGTTGTTGCCGGTCAGATCCCGGCCGGCCTGATAGTCGATATCCGCGGCGAACGAGGTGGCCTGCCCCGACGGCAGGTAATGCGCCTGAAAATCGTTGACCCGCAAGCAAATTGGGTGCAGGGACGTGCCGTCTACGGTATTGCCGGCACGGAACGAATCGAACGCGGCCGGCGATGCCGAGCAGAAGCCGGGGCCGCCGTCGGCAATGACGATGACGTTGCCCTCGTAACCGAACAGCTTGCCTACGGCCACCGCGACCAGCAGACCCAGCAACGAGAAGTGGAAGACGATGTTGCCGAATTCGCGCAGGTAGCCCCGCTCAGCGGACACCTCTACCGACGTTTCGGGGCTGTCGCCCCGGTCGCTGTTCAGGTGCCGGATGGCCGTGCGCCATCCGCGTAGCCGTCTGGCGATTTTGTTCGCCAGGGCGTTCAGCTCCTCGGGGCCGGCCCCGAGCTGGGCACTGGTGTGCTTGGGCAGCCGGACCAGGTTGCGCGGGGCGGGCACCGGGGTGGCGCGCAGGCTGCGGGCGTGCTCGACCATCCGCGGGGTGAGGCAGCCAACGAGGGAAGCGAACAACAGCACATAAATGGCGGTGAACCAGAAGCTGGAGAACACGTCGAAGGCCTGCAGCCGATCCAGCCACGGCCCGATCGCGCGATGGGCCTTCAGATAGTCGTCGACCTTGCCGGCGTTGAGGCTGCGCTGTGGCAGCAGCGCACCGGGGATCGCGCCCAGCGCGAGCAGAAACAGCAGCACCAACGCCGTGCCCATCGAGGTCAGGGCGCGCCATGCCTTGCGCGCCCAGGCCACACCGTGCGCTAAAGGCCCACTCAAATCGGCAACCTCACGTCGGACACGAACGCGTCGCGCAGCCAGGACACGAAGTCGTTCCACACCCCGGTGACCAGCAGGGCGCCGACCACGATCAGCAGCGCGCCGCCGAAGATCTGGATCGCCCGGGTGTGCCGCCGCAGCCAGCCCAGGCCCGCGACCGCACCCGCCGAGCCGAACGCCAACAGCACGAACGGGATCCCCAGCCCCAGGCAGTAGGCAATCACCAGCACCACTCCGCGCGCGACGCTCGCCCCGTCGGTGGCCGATGCGACGGTTATCACTCCGGTCAGCGTCGGCCCCAGGCACGGCGTCCAGCCGAGCGCGAAGACCGCACCGAGCAACGGCGCCCCCGCGACCGTCGTGAACTGCCGCGGACCGAACCGGGCCTGGCGCTGCAGGGCCGGGATGAGGCCCACGAACACCAGTCCCATCACGATGGTCAGCACGCCCCCGGCGCGCTGCAGCACCAGCTGGTTGGTGATCAGCGTGGTGGTCATGCCGAGGACTGCGACGGTGCCGAGCACGAACACCGTGGTGAACCCGGCGACGAATAATGCCGCGGACCCCGCGACCCGCCACCGGGCGGACGGCGGCGCTTTGATCGCGCCCGGGAGCGGATGCTCGTCTACCCCTACGACAGCGGCCAGATACGACAGATAGCCGGGCACCAGCGGCACCACACACGGTGAGGCGAACGACACCAGCCCGGCCAGCACGCACACGCCCAGCGCCACCAGCAGTGGCCCGGCGGCGGCGATCTGTGCGAAGCCGGTCACTGAAGTCCGGGCCGTCCCGGCGCGGCCTGGCCCGCGGCCGATTCTTGCGCCACCCGCTGCACCACGGGCTGCAGGTCCTGGGCCAGCAGTTCGCGCAGGAACACCGCCGCGACGCGGTGCTGGCGGTCCAGTACCAACGTGGACGGGATGACGGTGGTGGGGTACTTGCCGCCGAACGCGATCAGGGTGCGCATCGCGGGATCGTAGATGGACGGGTAACTCACGTGGCGGTCGTCGACGAAGTCCAGGGCCGCCTCGCGGTTGTTGTCGCGGACGTCGATGCCGAGGAAGGACACCCCGGCGGCCCGGGTGGCGTCATACACCTGCTGCAGTTGGGTGACCTCGGCCCGGCATGGCCCGCACCACTGCCCCCACACGTTGATCACGACGACCTGGCCGGCGAGATCGTCCAGCGAACGCGCGTGCGCCGGCTCCGCAAGGTCGGGCCCGGACAGGGGGCCGGGGCGGCCGCGGCTCGCGGGCGGGTCGTAGTAGATGTCGGTTTTCCCGCCGGGCGAGACGAACTCGAAGGTTCCGCCCTGCGCCACCGCGTCGCGGCCGGAACAGCCCGCCAGGAGAGCCGCCACCAGGCCCATTAGGGCCCCGGCCATCGCCAGCCGCCACATGGTTAAGGCGCCGCTCCTCCTCATCGCTTCGCTCTGCATCGTCGCCGGCGCGGTCAAACGCCCGCCGGTTGCACGTATTCGATGTCGACCAGGCGGTCGCCGTCATAGGTCAGGGTGGTGATCGAGCCCAACGCGCATTCGCGTCGCCGCGGGTCGTGCCAGAGCCGCTTGCCGCTCAGGTGTTGGCGCAGCGTCCACACCGGCAGTTGGTGGCTGACGCACACCACCTCGTGGCCGGTGCCACGGGCGCGCGCCTTGTCCGCCGCGGTCGTCATCCGGGCCGCGATCTCCGCGTAAGGCTCGCCCCAGGACGGGGTGAACGGGTTGCGCAGCTGCCACCAGAACCGCGGGTCGCGCCAGGCGCCGTCACCGGGGCCGATGCGCCGGCCCTCGAAGAAGTTGGCCGATTCGATCAGATCGGGGTCGGTGTCCACGGGCAGGTCGTGCTTGGCGGCGATGGGTGCGGCGGTCTCCTGGGCCCGCTGCAACGGTGAGGCGATCACCGCGACGATGTCACGGTCGGCCAGCGCGTTGGCCACCGCATCGGCCTGCGCCCGGCCGTTCTCGGACAGGTGGTATCCGGGCAGCCGGCCGTAGAGGACCCCGCGGGGGTTGTGCACCTCGCCGTGGCGCACCACGTGGATCTTGGTCTGCTCGGCCATCAGTTCTCGTCCTCCTGGGCGGCCGCGCGGGCCGCGATGGGGAGCGCGGCGGCGATCCGGTCGAACGCCGTGTCGTCCAGGGCCGTCGAGACGAACCACGCCTCGAAGGCGCTGCACGGCGGGTAGACGCCCGCGTTCAGCAAGGCATGAAAAAACGGTGGATAGCGCCAGGTGGCACTTGCCCGCGCGGACGCGAAGTCGATCACCGGCGTTTCGGAGAAGAACACGCTGAGCATGTTGCCGGCCCGCGAAACCTGATGCGGCACAGATGCTTTCGTCAGAGCCTCGGACAGCAGCCCGGCCAGGTGGTCGGCGTTGGCGTCCAGCGTGGCGTAGACGGCGTCGTCGGCGGCGCGCAGCGTCGCCAGGCCGGCGGCCACCGCCACCGGGTTACCCGACAAAGTGCCGGCCTGATACACCGGCCCCAGCGGCGCCAGCCGCTCCATCACGTCGGCCCGCCCGCCGAACGCGGCGGCCGGCAACCCGCCGCTCATCACCTTGCCGAAGGTGAACAGGTCGGCGGCGACGGGATCGATTCCGTGCCAACCGCTTCGGCTGACCCGGAAACCCGTCATCACCTCGTCGATAATCAGCAGCGCACCGTGCTCGGCGGTGATCGCGCGCAACGCCGCGTTGTAGCCCGGCGCCGGCGGGACCACTCCCATGTTGCCGGGGCTGGCTTCCGTGATCACCGCGGCGATCTGGTCGCCGAACCGGGCGAACGCCTCCCGCACCGCGTCGATGTCGTTGTAGGGCAACACGATTGTGTCGGCGGCGGTCGCACCCGTCACCCCGGGCGAGGACGGCAGACCCAGCGTCGCCACCCCGGAACCCGCGTCGGCGAGCAACGCGTCCACATGGCCGTGGTAGCAGCCGGAGAACTTGACGATCTTGGCCCTACCGGTGAACCCGCGGGCCAACCGGACCGCGCTCATCGTGGCCTCGGTGCCGGAGTTCACCAGCCGGATCCGCTCGACCGGCGCCACCCGCCCGATGATCTCGGCGGCCAGCTGGCTCTCCGCCGGCGTCGGCGCACCGAACGACAATCCGGAGGCGGCGGCCTTGGCGACCGCCTCGACGACGGCCGGATGGGCGTGGCCCAGGATCATCGGTCCCCACGAGCAGACCAGGTCGACGTAGCGGTTGCCGTCGGCGTCGGTGAGCCAGCACCCGCGCGCCCCGGTGATGAAGCGCGGCGTGCCGCCCACGGCGGTGAACGCGCGCACCGGGGAGTTCACTCCGCCGGGGATGACCGCGCAGGCGTCCTCGAACAGCTTGGCCGACGTCGTCACGGCAGCCGGGGCATGCGCGGTCGCCTGGTCACTGCTACCCATGCCGACCAGTGTCCCAGCCTCTGCGGATCGTTCAACTACAGGGTGTAGCAGGGACGGGCATCCTGTTAGGCGTCTTGCCGGTCGGATTTCTGTGCGGCCAGCAGATCACGGCGCGCGGCCTCGCGCTCCCTTTCGGCCGCGCGTCGGTGAGCGGCGACGTCACCGAGGCCCTCCGCGACCGCGAGTTCGTGGGCCTCGGCGGCGCGTTCGTGTGCGGCACCGGCCTCATAGTGGCGCTGCAGCTCGCGCTGGCGCGCTTCCTGGTCGCGCTCATGCGCACGCTCGGCGTGCTCGGCGGCGCGCTTGAGGTCTTCCTTTGTGATGGCCTTCCCCGCGGCAAGTTCGGCCTCCCTGCGCAGCAGCTGCTGGGCGCGCTGGGCGGCTTCGTTGCCCGGTGAGTCGGCCATGAGGCGACACTAGCCCCTGCGCGGCGAAAAGTGGTGGCCCACAATCGACTGGTGACGAGGCAGTCGGCCGTCGACGTCGCTGCGGCCAGGGTTGACGCGGTCCGCGAGGATCCGGACGCCCGGCTCGCGCTGATGCGAGAGCTCTACGAGGTCCCGGCGAACGTGGACCGCGGTCATCTGCCGTACCGGCAGGCGGCCTCGGCCTTCATGGGATGGCAGCTGCGTCGCGGACTGCTCAACCCGGGCGACGGCGGGGCTCCGGGAAGCCCTTGGTGGCGTGCGGTTAACGAGCGCCTGCTCCGGGACGGCTGGGAGGCCCGCGCCCTAACCTTCGGTCATCCCGGCACCCCCAGCTCGCCGGCGGTCGCCGCTGGAGTGGAGTTCATCCGGCGCCCGTCCGCCCAGCGGTGGTACCGGGCACACAACGTCAGCGTCGTCAGCGCATACCTCGAACACCAGCACCTCGCATCCGTCGAGTCCCGCGTCGAACGTTTCTTCATCAACCTGGTGCTGATGAGGGTTCTCTACGCCCACGCGCTGGTCGCCGCGCCCCGGCTCGCGCTCGGCTGGCTGGCGTTCGCCGGTCGGCCGCTCGGCGACCCACGATTGGGCATGACCGGGATATTCCTGTCGCTTTCCAGGGTGCTCCCAGACCGCTACCCGCTCGGCGACGACCTCGCGCCCTACCTAAAGGCCGAACATGGCGTAGGGCACCTGCTCGATGTCGGGGTCATCCAGCCGCGAGTCGAACTTCTCTATGACTGGTCCGCTTGCGATCTGGCCATACCCGGCCTGCGACAGCTCCTCGACGGCCAAACTCCTTGTTACGCATGGCCGCCGGACGACCGGCAGCCGTGGCGTCCGCCGCCGTCTCGACCGGCCCGGCTGGCACGCGCGCTGGTGCCCGCGACGCGCCGCACGCCTTGATCTCGACGGGGGCGGACTAGTTGGATGGACCCCATGAAACTTCCACAAGGGCTCGCGCGGTTCAACCGGCACGTCACCAACCCCGTTCAACGGATGTGGGCCGGTTGGCTCCCGCCGTTCGGAATTGTCGAGCATGTCGGACGGCGCTCGGGCAAGCCGTACCGAACCCCGGTGGACGTCTTCAGCACCACCGTGGATGACAAACCGGGCGTGGCGATCCTGCTGACCTACGGCCCCGACCGCGATTGGCTGAAGAATCTCACCGCCGCCGGGGGCGGGCGGATGCGCCGCAACGGAAAGAACTTCGGCGTCTCGGACCCACACGTGGTCACCAAGGCCGAGGCGGCGGCGCACATAACGGGCTGGGCGCGCCCGATTTTCGCCAGGCTGCCGTTCGAGCAAGCCGTGTTACTCACCAAGATCGGGTGATACCGCCATGCAATTGCCCCAACGGCTCGCCCGGTTCAACCGCCATGTGACCAACCCCATCCAGCGGCTCTGGGCCGGCTGGATCCTGGGCCACGGCATCCTCGAGCACGTCGGCCGGCGCTCCGGCAAGTCCTACCGCACGCCGTTGGTGGTGTTCGACGCCGACGTCGACGGACGGCCGGGGGTGGCGATTTTGCTGACCTACGGCCCAAACCGTGACTGGCTGAAGAACATCACCGCGGCGAACGGCGGCCGGATGCGGCGCTATGGCAAGACCTTCGGCGTCACCGACCCGCAGGTGGTCAGCAGGGCGGAGGCGGCGAAACACGTGGCGCGCAGATGGCGGCGGATATTCGCCGAGGCGCCGTTCGAGCAAGCCGTGTTACTCACCAAGACCGGCTGAGCAGACGCAAAAGCCCCCCGAATCGGCTCAAATCAGGGGCTTTTGCGTCTGCTCCGCATCGATTCGCCGCTGCGCACCCATCCGCCCGCGTGCCCGCGCGATGAAGTAGAGCCCGACCACCACCGCCCAGGACACCAGGCTGAGCCACAGCTGACTGCGCGCCGAGCGGTCGAACGCCATCTGCACCAGCACGGCGGTGATTGCAGCCAGAGTGAGGATCGACAGTACGGGGAAGAACCACATCTTGACCCGCAGCCGCTCCACGGGCGTCCGGCGCCGCAGGATGATCTGCGACAACGCGATCAGCCAGTAGACGAACAAGATGATGGCGCCCGACGAGTTGAGCAGGAAGAGGAACACCGTGCCGGGCGCCAGCCACGCCATGATGACGCAGAGAAACCCGACGGTCGACGAGAACAAGATTGCGATGTACGGGACGCCGCGGCGACTGAGCTTTACCAGCCGAGTCGGGGCCTCACCCCGGTCAGCGAGCACGAATAGCATCCGCGACGACGTGTACAGGCCGGAGTTGAGGCACGACAGCACCGCGGTGAGCACCACCGCGTTCATGACCTGATCCGCGCCGGACAGACCCAAGTGTTTGAGCGCCGCGACGTACGGCGAGGCACCCAGCTCCACCGAATTCCACGGGAGGATCACGACGAGCAGAAAGACCGAGCCGACGAAGAAGATCGCGATGCGCGCCACCACCGACCTCGTCGCGCGCTGGACCGCAACAACCGGGTCTCGACTCTCCGCGGCGGCGACGGTGACGATCTCGGCACCCACCATGGAGAAGATCACCACCACGATGGCGGCGAAGACCGCCCCGACGCCTTTCGGGAAGAACCCGCCGTGCGACGTGAGGTTGGAAAAGTCTGAGTGGTGGCCGGGCAGGAGCCCGAGGACGAAAACCGTGCCGACGACCAGGAAGATCGCGATGGTCGCGACTTTGATTCCGGCGAACCAGAATTCGAATTCGCCGAAGGACGACACCGAGAATAGGTTCGTCGCGGTCATCAGCACCATCAGGCACAGCGAGAGCAGCCAGAGCGGCGCATGGAACCAGTAGTTGAGGACCTTCCCGCCGGCGACCGCCTCGAAGCCGACCACGATCACCCAGAAGTACCAATACAGCCACGCGACCGAGAACCCCGCCCAGCCGCCCAGCGCCTTGGCCGAGTAGTCGGCGAACGATCCGGTCGACGGGTTCGCGGCCGCCATCTCGCCCAGCATCCGCATCACCAGAACGATCAGCAGACCGCACAGTGCGTACGTCAGGAACGCGGCGGGCCCGGTGTCTCTGATGACCACACCGGATCCGACGAACAGCCCGGCGCCGATCACACCGCCGAGGGCGATCATGCTCAGCTGTCGCTGCGACAGTCCTTGGCGCAGTTGCGAGGTAGCCACGGCCAGCCACCTCCTGGACGTCCGGCGTTGCCGGGCAAATAATAGTCAGTCGAACCGATCTTCGAAACGAGTCTGCCCGCAGCGCGCCAGATCCGCCGAAATCCCGCCCTGAACGCAGGCTCGGCGGAGCGAAAATCAAAGATGCAGGTCTTGTTCGCGGATCAGCGCCGTGGCCAACACACTGACCACCGCCGTCGCCACCAAATACCCGCACGCCAGCCACGGCGCGCCGCCTACGGCGGCGATCAGTGCGGTCAGGATCATCGGGGTGATCCCCGAGGCGTACACCCCCGAGAACTGGTAGACGACAGACAAACCGGTGTACCGGGTGCCGGTGGGATACAGCGACGAGTACAGCGTGCCCTGCGCACCGTAGAAGAGCGCGTGCACGACGCCGAACACGACGATTATCGCCAGCCCGAACCAGACCAGATTCTTGGTGCCGAACAAGGCGAACGCGGGGAAGGCGGCGAGGCCGTAGCAAGCCACACCGGCCAGATACACCCGCCGCGCGCCGAAGCGGTCGGTCAGGATCCCAGACACCGGCAGCAGCGCGGCCATCAGCAGGGCGGCGACGGTCACCACCAACAGCACCGACACCTTGTTGAAACCCAGTGCGCCGGTGGCGTAGCTGATCGCGAAGACACCCCAGGTGTTGAACGCCGAACCCTCGGCCCAGCGCGACAGCAGTCCCAGCACGGTGTTGCGCCGGGCGCGGGGTTCGCGGACGATCTCGCGAATGGGCACGCGGAAGGTGGCCTCGAAGTCCCGCCGTTCCTGGAATTCCCGGAAGGCCGGTGTTTCTTCCACCCGCAACCGCACCATGATGCCGATCGCGACGAGCACCAGGCTCAGCAGGAACCCGATGCGCCAGCCGTAGGCGAGAAACCGGGTGGGCCCCAAGGCAATCTGCAATATCGCGAATATCCCTGTGCCTAAAGCCAATCCGAGCGCCAGGCCGATCTGCGGAATCGCCCCGAAGCGGCCGCGCCGGTCTTCGGGGCCGTGTTCGACGGCGAGCAGCACCGCGCCCGCCCACTCGCCGCCGAGCGCGAAACCCTGCAGGATGCGCAGCGTCAGCAGCAGCACCGGCGCCCAGGCCCCGATCTGCGCGGCGGTTGGCAAAAATCCGATCAGCGCCGTGGCGACGCCCATGATCAGCATCGTCAATGCCAGGCTGCGCTTGCGCCCGATCCGGTCCCCGATATGGCCGAACACCAACCCGCCGATCGGACGCATGAGAAACCCGACGGCGAACGTGGCGAACGCCAAAAGCGTACCGACCAGAGAACTTTCGCTGGGGAAGAAAACTCGGTGGAACACCAGGCCGGCCGCGGTGGCGTACAGGAAGAAGTCGTACCACTCCACGGAGGTGCCCAACAGGCTGGCCGCGATGACGATGCGCAGCCGTCGACGCTGTTGCGCGTCCGATTCGTCGCGCTCTTCCGGCGCCGCTATCGTCGCGGCGGGCAATGTCGTCGCCACGACTAGTGCGCCGAGGCGACCGCGAACGGGGTCGCCGGTGCCGGTTGCGACGATCGGTTGGGGTGCTGCCACAACCCCTTCCGCTCGAGCAGCGGCAGGACGCCCTCACCAAACCAGTAGGCCTCCTCCAGGTGCGGGTAGCCCGAGAGGATGAAGTGGGTGATGCCCAGCCGCGAATACTCGACCAGCCGTTCGGCAACCTCGGCGTGCGAACCCACCAGCGCTGTGCCCGCCCCTCCGCGGACCAGGCCGACGCCGGCCCACAGGTTGGGGCCGACCACAAGCCGGTCGCCGCTGCCGCCGTGCAAATTCAGCATCCGGCGCTGGCCCTCGGATTCGCTGCGCGCCAGGCTGGCCTGCACCCGCTCGACATCCTCCGGGTCGACGGCCGCCAAGAGCCGCTCGGCTTCGGCCCACGCTTCTTCGGAGGTGTCGCGGCTGATCACGTGAATCCGCAAGCCGTACTGCAGAATCCGTCCGGCAGGGCCGGCTTGGGCGGCCAGCCCACGAACCCAGTCCAGCTTTTTGGCGACCGCCGCCCGCGGTTCACCCCAGGTGAGGTAGACGTCGGAGTGCTTGGCCGCGACCGGCCCGGCGGCCGCCGATGAGCCGCCGAAGAACACCGCAGGTATCGGGTCGGGTGGGTTGCTCAGTTGCGCACCCTCGATGCGAATGTGGTCTCCGGCGAAGGTCACCGGCTTTCGCGAGGCCCACAGTTGCCGCACCACATGCAAGAACTCGGCGGTGCGGGCGTATCGCGACTCCTTGTCCAGGAAATCCCCGTAGGCCCGTTGCTCGTGCGGTTCGCCGCCGGTGACGACGTTGAGCAGCAACCGGCCGCCCGAGTGCCGCTGGAAGGTCCCGGCCATCTGCGCGGCCAGTGTCGGGCTGAGCAGCCCGGGCCGGAAGGCGACCAGGAATTTCAGCGTCTCGGTGCCCTCGATCAGCATGGCCGTCGTCAACCAGGCGTCCTCACACCACAATCCGGTCGGTGTGAGCACCGCCTCGAAGCCGTTGTCCTCGGCGGCCGCGCAAATCTGGTGCAGATACCGCAAAGTCGCGGGCCGGTCCCCATGCATCGCAGTACCGTGCCCGCCTGCGACCAGGTTTCGCGAATCGCCGTAAGTCGGCAAAAACCAGTGAAACGCCAGGCTCATCCGCCCTCCCTTGCATCTCTTCGCATCGTGCGCGACATCGGCAGGGCGCGCGAGGGTTGAAACCTTCGAGATTGAATTCCGGCGCTAGTGCGGGTTGCCGGTTTGGGGATCGAGCGTCAGCGTCGGTTGGGTCGGACCGGCGAAATCGAACATCGCGGTCAGCGCGCCGGCGCGCTCATCGAAAGAGTGGTCACCGATGCGGCCGGTGCTCCAGTTGTCCTCGACGAACCGCAGGATTGACGTTTGGTCGGTCAACGTGTGGTCCACGAAATTCATTCGGGCATAAGGAGATATCACCAACATCGGCAGCCGCGGGCCGTATCCGCACCGTCCTTGGTAGACGACGGGTGTGGCGGCCGCATCACCGCATCGGCCCGGGCCGTTCAGCGCGTCTTCGGGTGTGGCCGAGGGCACCACGATCGGCGAGGGCTTGTGATCGTACCAGCCGTCGGAGTCGTCGTAGGTGACGACGATCGCCATGTCCCGCCATTCCGGGAGCCGTTGCAGATGGTTGATCGTGCCGACGAGGAACTGCTGCTCGTCGAACGGATCGGAGTAGCCGGCGTGAGCGTTTTGGTAGGCGGGCGGTTTCAGAAAGCTCACCGCCGGCAGGTGCCCGCCATCGGCGGCGGCCCAGAAATCGGATACGTCGTATTGGTGGTTGGCTTGGTCGCCGCGGCCGATCATGTCGATCGAGCTGGGTGGCAGGTGATGCGGGTTGGCGGTGGACGGATAGTACTGAAACGGCTCGTGATGTGGGACGTAATCGGTTTTGGTGCCGAACGGCAGCGCCCCGGTCTTGCCGGTCCCGCCCACGGCGTCGCCGATGTTGTGCGTCGCGCCGCACTCCGCCGTGCCGTCGGGCCTGCGGGCGGTGGGCTTGAAACCGCCCTGGAAATAGCCCCACGTGATGCCCTTCGCGTTGAGCAGATCACCGATGTTCTTGTTGTCGGAGCTGAACCGCACCTGGTCGCGGAAAGAGCAGTCGTCGCCGAGGGGTTGCGCGTCGTTGATCAGGGTCCCCTGCCCGTTGCCGGCGTCGTCGATGACATTGTGAGGCGGGAACGGTTGCCCGCCCGGCATGAATTTGGTTGTCACGCCATGGGTTTGACCGGACACCAGGTTGATGTGACCGGGCGCTGAAGGGCCGAAAGTGGTGTCGTAGAAGTTGTCGCTCATCGAATAGTTCTGTGCGTAGTTCCACAGCGCGGTCACCGAGTTGCCGTCGTAATAGGCCATCACCAGGCCGGGAATATTGAAGGACGGCGGTGGACACGCCTCGCCCTCGGTGTGCTCGACGAACCGATCCATCGCACCGCCGTTGAAGGCCAATTGTTCGGCTTGGTATTCGTGGTCCTGATCGCAGGTCACCTGCTGGCCCGGGCCGCCCAGCCGCATCGGCTGCACCGAGTTGGGGTTGTGCGCCAACAACTCTGGGGTGAGGCCGGCTACCGCGCGGGTGTCCGTTTTGGCGGTGAACGGTTGGCCGTCGGTGTTGGCGGCCCGGGGATAGGTTCCGAAATAGTGGTCGAAGGAGACGTTCTCTTCAAAGACCACGACGAGGTGGCGGATCGGTGTGGTGGTCACTGCTTCCGCGCTCGGGGTCGACGGTCGGTGCCCACATGCGGCGACGAGCCCAAGCACTGCCGCAACAACCGCGAAACGCTGCAATACCATGCCGCAGATGCCTACCGGCTCCAAATCTTCAGCCGGTGTCCGGCGGGTAAACGGGGTGTCAACAAACCGCGTATGGCCCAGCGCATCGAAGATCACCTCTTCGAGACAAACGGATCACGCGAGATAACGCAATGCTTCCAATACGGCGTGCCTCGGGCGGCAATACCCGTTCGGCGCGGCATTATTGCGATCATGCCTGACCTGACACGCCGGGCGGTGCTCCGGATGGGTGCCGGTGCCAGCCTGGGGGCCGCTGGCGTGTTCGCCTTAGGCGCCCTGTTGGATCCGATCCAATCGCAAGCGGCTCCCGCACCGGAGGGTCCCGCCCCGTTCGAACCCCCGACCGCGGGCGCCGCCCTGCCGACCAAGCTCACCGGGTCGTTCGTGTCGGCAGCTCGCGGGGGCGTCAAGACCAACTATGTGATCGCCGTGCCGCCCGGCCAAACCGGATCGCTGCGACCCGTGATCGCGCTGCACGGCAAGGACGGCGACGCGAACATGATGCTCGACGCCGGCGTCGAGGACGGGCTGGTTCAACTGGTCAAGTCGGGCAAGCCGCCAATCGCCGTCGTCGGCGTCGACGGCGGCAGCGACTCTTACTGGCATCGACGGGCCGACGGCAGCGACTCCGGCGCGATGGTGCTCGAAGAGCTGCTGCCGATGCTGTCCACGATGGGTTTCGACACCTCCCGGGTGGGTTTCATGGGGTGGTCGATGGGCGGATACGGGGCACTCCGTCTGGGCGCCAAGCTCGGGCCGTCACGGACCGCCGGGATCTGCGCGATCAGCCCGGCGCTGTACACCTCTTTCACGGGCAGCGCGCCGGGAGCGTTCGACAGCTACGACGACTGGGTGCAGAACAGCGTTTTGGGGGTGCCGGCACTGAATTCGATTCCGCTGCGTGTGGACTGCGGCACGTTCGACCGCTTCTATTTCGCCACAAGACAATTCGTCGGCCAACTGAAGACTCCGCCGGCGGGCAGCTTCTCCCTGGGCGGACACGACATTGGTTACTGGCGAATGCAATTGCCTGGCGAGCTGGCCTGGATGGCGACCTAGCGACGCAGATGACAGTCCGGCAGGAAGCAGTCGCCAGCGGCCCACGTCGAGTGGAGCGGCGAACTTCCCGAAAGGGATTCCGGCCCGATATAGAGGGTTTGCGCGCCGTCGCGGTGATCGCCGTCGTGCTCTACCACGCGGGCATCCCGGGCTTCGGCGGCGGCTTCATCGGCGTGGACGTCTTCTTCGTGATCTCCGGCTTCCTCATCACCGGGCTGCTGTGGCGCGAGGTCGCGACGACCAATACCGTTGCGCTCGGCCGGTTCTACGGTGCGCGGGCCAGGCGTCTGCTGCCGGCCGCGGCCACGGTCGGGATCGCCACCGCCCTCGTGGTTGCCGTCGTGCTGCCGCCGTTGCAGGCGCGCAGCGTCTTTCTGGACGGCATCGCCTGCGCCCTGTATGCCGGCAACTATCGGTTCGCCATGCACGGCACCGATTACCTGGCCTCTGATCTCCCGCCCTCGCCTTTCCAGCACTACTGGTCGCTGGGCGTCGAGGAGCAGTTCTATCTGGTGTGGCCGGTGCTGATCATCGGTACCGCCTGGCTGGTCCACCGCCTGCGCGCCGGAGCCGCGGCACGGGCCACACCGTATGCGGTGGTCCTGGTGTTGGTCGCCGCGGCATCACTGGCGGCGGCGGTTTTGTGGACGCGCACGTCGCCCGCGTGGGCGTTCTTCTCGCTGCCCACCCGCGCGTGGGAGCTGGCGGCCGGCGGTCTGGTCGCGCTGTCGATTCACCAATGGCGCAGGCTGCCTTTGCTTCCCGCGACGATCGTCGGCTGGGGCGGTCTGGCGCTGATCGTGCTGACCTGCACCCAGCTCGGCCCCCGCACCCCCTACCCGGGCACCGCGGCGCTGCTGCCGGTGCTGGGCACCGCGCTGGTGATCGGCGCCGGCCCCGTCACCGGCGGCCTGGGCGCCGGCCGCGTGCTGTGCCGGCCGGCGATGCGGGCGATCGGCCGGGTGTCGTACTCCTGGTACCTGTGGCATTGGCCGGTGCTGCTGCTCATGCCGCCGCTGTTGGGTGAGCCGGCGGGGCTGCCGGCCAGGCTGTCCGCGACCGCCGTCTCCGGCGGACTCGCCGTCATCACCCTGCACCTGGTGGAAAACCCCGGCCGGTTCGCGGCGGCCCTGCGGCGATCGGCGAAAGCCAGCCTCACCGTCGCCGCTGCCGCCAGCGCCGCCGCGGCCTGCGCCTGCATGCTGCTGCTCAACGTGGTGCCGGTGCCGGTCGGTCATGGAGCGGCCGCCCCGCGAGCCAACATCGTTGCGGTGCCGCCCACTACGATCGCCCCCGCCATGAGTCCGGAAGAGGCGGCGGTCCAACACGCCTTCGCGCAGGCGCGGGACGCGGTCGCGGCGTCGGCGGGCCTGCGGGCCGTCGCGTCGAACCTGGACCCGCCGCTCGCCAAGGCGCCGGCCGACAAGGCGGCCGTCTTCGTCAACGGCTGCGTCCGATCCTGGCGCGAAATAGGACAGGGCGAGTGCGCGACGGGCGACATCGCCTCGCCGACGACGGTGGCACTGGTCGGTGACTCGCACGCCGCCATGTGGAATCCGGCGTTCCAGCACCTCGCAGAGCAGCGACACTGGCGGCTGGAGACGCTGGCCAAAGTAACCTGTCCGCTGCAGGACCTGCACATCACCAGCCCGTATCTGGGCCGCGAGTACACCGAGTGCGAACAGTGGCGCGCCCAGATCGTGAATCGGTTGAAAGCCGAGCACCCGCGCCTGGTCGTGCTCGACATGAGCCGGCGCTACGGCGCGGACTTCGGCTTTACGTCCTACGACCCGGCTTGGATCGACACCTTGGGCCGCACCGTCGCGCAGTTGCGAAGCATTGGCGCGGCCGTCCTGGTGCTGGGGCCCGTCCCGGATCCGGGCTCCTCGGTGCCCACGTGCCTGTCCGGGCACGTCGACGACGCCACCGCGTGTGCGCCGGCGCGGCCGGTCGCGGTCGACGACGGCGGTGTCAGCGCCGAGCGGGCGGCGACCACCGCCGGCGGCGGGCACTACGCCGACCTGACCGACCTCTTCTGCACCGCGGACCGCTGCCCGGTGATCGTCGGCAACACCCTGGTTTTCCGGGACGACAACCATGTGACAACCGAGTACGCGCAACTGCTGACACCGGTATTCGGTGCGCTGGCAGACCGCGCCCTGGCAGGGGGTTGATGCCCTGATGAACTTTGAGCCGCGTGCGAACGTCTTACCAGTCGAAGGTTTTTGGAGGTTTTGAGATGAGTTCGCTGCTGCTGGTCTGCATTGCGGCCGCCGCGCCACTGGCCGGCATTGGCATGATGCAGTTGCAAGCGCGCCTGGAGCAATGGGACTACGACCGGCACGCGGAAGACTGAACCGCTAAGCGCCGGCCGCTCAACGCGACAACTGCATGCGAATGAGCGGTGCGATCTTGTCCGCCAGATACTCATGCCCCGCATCGTTGGGGTGCACGCCGTCGGGGCCGATCAGGTCGGGCCTGTCGACGAACCAGCCGTCGCCGATCGGGTCCACGAACGTTGCCCCTGCGGCCCGGGCCTCGGCGTTGAGCACATCGCGAATCTGCAGTATCGCTGCGGGCACATCGGCGGTTGGCCACGGCGGTCCGATCACCAGGAACCTCGCCGTCCGCGCTAGGTGGCGCGCCAGGTCAAAGGTCTCACGGGCTTTTTCGGCCAGCGCCCCGGGATCGACGCCCTGGTCGTTGCGAGAGCCGAAGAACACCACCAGCGCATCGTCGCGCTTAACGGCCCTGTCGGTCAGATCCTCGAAGATGCTGCCGTGATCGCCGGACACGCTGTAGCCCGCTCTGCCCTCGGCGGCCACGTCGGCAGCGATCCGCACGCCTCCCCGGGCGAGCGCATGCCAGGCCAGAGCGGTCCACGCATTCGGGCCCAGGCCGCCCTCGTCGGTGCCGGTGGTATAGGAGTCGCCGACCACCGCGACGTGGTTGACCCGGGAATCCAACGTCAGCGTGGTGTAGGCCCGCACCCGCGCGGGGTGGGCCGGTTGTTGCCACACGACGAGCAGAAGAGTGAGGCAAAGGACCAACGTGGTCAGACGACTCACTATCACCTCCATCGTGTACGGCATCTACGGAATCTACGGAATCTACGGAATCGTGGCATGCCCCATGAATCAACGGAATCGTACGGGGAAACGACCGCCATGGTATTCGACAGGTTCCGGGCACGGCACGATTCGCGCGCCGAGGTGAGCGTCACACCGCGCGGACCGAAACCGCTTCCAGCCCACCGTCGATCGGGTGCAACTTGGTGCCTACCGGCTCGGCGGGTCTGACGTCGACCATCCTGCGCATCCAACGGCGGGCGGGCTCTTCGACGAAGTGATACATCAAAACCGAGAGGGCAACGGCGATCGCGAGCAGGCCGATGACGTTCCATTTCCATGGGGAGTCGGAGTGCCACGGCGTGAGCTCGAATTGCTCGACGGCCCATCCCCAGGCGGTATGCACCAGCTCATGGACCATGTACAGGCAGAACGAGATTTGCCCGCCGTACACCATCAACCGCGTCGACAGCAGCCTCGGCAGGCTGCCGACGCCGATGGCCAGGGTTATCACCAGCGGAACGAACAGCATGTCGACCACCCCACCGCTGTCGTTCTCCACGACCCCGGTTATCGGGTGCGCCTTAAACAAGTAGAGGACGCCCACCATGGCAGCTAACAGCAGCAAGGAGGCGTATCCCGCGATGCGGCGACCGCGATCGGTCAGCCGCAACCTGCGCACGGCGGCACAGGCCAGGGCGCCGGCGGTGAACTGCGTCACGATTCGCGGCAGCCAGCTCCACGGCGTGTAGAAGTGGCCGCTGGCCAGCAACATCACCACCGGCGGCAACGACGCAGCGAAGGCCAGCACCATCAGGCTGCGCGCCCTCGTCGCCTGCTTGAGCCGCAAAATCACCAGCACGAGCACGCCGAAGAGCAGGTACGCCAGCCATTCGGCGCTGATCGACCAGGCCGGCCCGTCCCAACTGGAGTCGTCGAAGAACGGCACAAACCACAACTGCACGAGCAGGACCTGGCGCACGTAGCTGATCGCGGTGAGCTGACCGGCGTCGGGCGACGGAACGTGGCCGACGTGCAGGGTGAAGATCACCCACAGGGCCGCGAGATGCAACGTGACCAGGTACACGGGCCACACCCTGGCCAGCCGTAGCCACAGGAAGTGCAGGGTGGCGCGCGTCGACCACGATCGGCCCATGCGCTCGAGGTAATTCCAGGTCAGGACGAACCCGCTGAGGATGAAGAAGAGGTCGACGCCTTGCGCGCCGCAGTTGAGCACCGGTCCGAGGCCGTCACGGAGGTCCG
>Ga0310916_10000322_pt1 | contig 25956 bp, 24 predicted proteins | sample GREbulkMGLF176_FD_203444 | JGI IMG/M metagenome (GOLD analysis project Ga0310916, IMG submission 203444) | Lab enrichment of tropical soil microbial communities from Luquillo Experimental Forest, Puerto Rico - GRE.bulkMG.LF176 | ecosystem: Environmental > Terrestrial > Soil > Tropical forest >...
CTCGACGAGCTGCGGGTCGGGCAGGTCTTCGACGCTGCTCCCTCGATGACATTGACGCCCGGCGTGGCCGCCACCCACCAGGCGATCCTGGGCGACCGGATGAGGCTGCCGCTGGATGCTCACCTATCGTCTGCGGTCACCGGGGCGACTGCCGCACTGGCCCACCCAGGGCTGGTCTGTGACGTCGCGATCGGCCAGTCGACGGTAGCCACCCATCACGTCAAGGCCAATCTGTTCTACCGCCGGCTGGTGTTTCATGACTTTCCGGTGCTCGGTGACACGCTGTTTACCCGCACCGAGGTAGTGGGCCTGCGGCAGAACGCGGCCAAGCCCGGGCGGGCACCGACCGGGTTGGCCGCACTGCGAATGACCACGGTCAATCAGCTCGGTCGGCTGGTGCTGGACTTCTACCGGTGCGCGATGCTGCCGCTAAGTCCCGGCGCCGACCCCGCGGCAGCGGCCCCGGCCGACGAATTGTCGGCCATCGGTGGGGCTACGCCGCAGCCCACGGCAACCGAGACCTGGAACGGCGAGGTGTTTCGCGAGCGGGTGCCCGGACCGCATTTCGATGCCGGCCTTGCGCCGGCAGTGCTGCACGGCAGTGCTGACGTGGTCTCCAGCGCTCCCGAGCTCGCTCGACTCACGTTGAATATTGCTGCCGTTCATCATGATTCGAGAGTTGGCGGGCAGCGGTTGGTTTACGGCGGCCACACCATCGGCCTAGCGCTCGCCCAGGCCAGCAGGTTGTTGCCGAACCTGGCAACCGTGCTGGGCTGGGAATCGTGTGACCACACCGGCCCGGTGTACGAGGGCGACACGCTGGTGTCGGAGTTGCACGTGGAGGCGGCCGAGCCGTTGTCCGGCGGTGGCGGTGTCCTGCGGCTGCGGTCGCTCGTGCGCGCCGTCGGGACCGATTCCGATCGCCCGGTGCTGGATTGGCGCTTCTCCGCGCTGCAGTTCTGAGCACTATGAACCAGTCACCGGGGCGCGGCTGCACATACGGCGACGGGTCTACTTGGGCGCCGCAATCGTTTGAGTGACAGTCAGTGCCGTGCTGCACGGGCAACTTTCGACCGCGTCGGTCGGGGATCACATGCTTGCCCGGTCGCCGCTCACCCCCGGTCGTCGATCATCGGCACGTGTCCGACGTCGCCATGGCGTACCACGTGGGTTTCGCCGAGCCGCGGCGAGCAACGCCAAAGGCCCTCTCAGGCCCCATCTTTCGGCTCCACCAGATAGAGTGTGTGCCATATCACGTCGGTAAGGGACGTGACGAGCCGCTCCAATTCTGCGAGACCGGCCGAGGGCAGCATCTGGTACAAACCGCGTTCCATCATCCAAATCAACCAGCCCGCGGTCTCTTTGGGAATCAATGACTTCCGAACGACGCCGACCTGCTGACCGCGCTCGATGTGTTCGGAAAGCTTGCGGATCGACAATTGCTGCAGTTCAGCCATGCGATGTCGGATGGGTGACTCATAGGTGGACGCCTCGGTGAGCGCGGCGAGGACCGCCCTATTGGGTAGGTAGAGATCAACGATCATCCCGAGGGCGCTCGCCAAGTCGGCGCGAGACGCACCCGGCGGTAGCTTCCACCAGGACTCGGCCACGTCGATCCCCGCGGCGTGGACATCTTGCGCGACCTCCATGAGCAGCGCGGACTTGTCAACGAAGTTGGCGTAGAAGGTCGCCCGCGCCACGCCCGATTCCTCGAGTATTCGGTCGATCGTGATCTCGGCGTACGGCGTTGTTTCCAGCAGCCGACGCATCGCATGCACCAGGAGAGTTCGATAGTGAGCCCGCTGTTCTGCTCGGGTGCGGCGGGCCGTGGCAACCTCTGACACGACTCGAAGTCTAGTGGACACGTACAAAAAAATCAGACTTGACATCTGACTTTAATCTAGAGTAAAAATATGGAGAGTGTCACAGCCATTCCAGGCCGGGTCTGTGACAGCACCGGCGGTCCGAATCTGCGGGCCAGGAAAGGTCTTTGGTTGTGGGCGAGGCGACGGCATCTCGGATTCTCACGGGTGACAACCCGTTCAACGTGCGGCCTGAGGACGACTTTTTGCAGCCCGTTGCCCACGACATTCCGCACTGGAGCGAGACGATGTACTTCCACGTCTGGAATCCGGTCCAAGACGTCGGTGTGTTCGTGCATGTCGGCAGGTGGCCGGCCGACTTGGACCTGTGGTGGGCGCAGGTGATCGCTATGCTGCCCGACGGCGAACTGCTCGTGGACCGGTCGTGGGGGCGGGCCCGCGACCACCGTGGGCCCGCGACCGGAAACCTCCAAGTCGAGTGCATAGAGCCCCTCAAGACGTGGCGCGTGAGCTTCGACGGCGCCGGCGAACCGACAACCCGCGAGCGAATGTCGGCCGGCCCCGTTGGGGCCGGCCGCGCAGCCGCGTTCAAGTTCTCCGTCGACCTGCACTCCGCAGCTCCTGTTTGGGATATGCACGGCGCGTTAGGGTTAGACAACTTGAGCTGGGCAGCATCTCACCATACCCAAGGGTTCCGCAGCATGGGCGGACTCTCCAGTGAGGGCCGCAGCTGGGATCTGACCGGTGTCGCGCATCGCGATCACTCCAGCGGGCCCAGAAACTTCGTTGATTTCGGTGGACTGAATTTTTTCGTCGTGGTGTTCCCTGAAAGCGGCCGGGTGGCAAACGGTCTGGTGAATTGGCGGCGCCGCGGCGAAGTAGACCATCGCGTCTTCACCATCCAGCAGCGCGGCCGCTGCGAAATCGGCACCGACGTGAAGGTGACCGGCTTGGCCGACTTGAGCACGCATAGACCGCACCGCATTCAGATCTCCTTCGGCGGCGACACACCACGCAAGTACGTAGCCGATGTCCTACACGGCTATACCTTGACGGCGCTCGAGCCGAACCTGAACGTCAACGGGGCCGCTCACGATGAGGAAACGGATCCACTGCTTTTGACCCAAGGTGCAGTTCGTGTCGTCGCCGACGACGGCGAAGTTGGCTGGGGGGTCGTGGAGCGCGACTATCGCCGCTCCATGCTCCCCAGCCCCGAGGAGCGTTGAAACAGAGAATCCGATGGCGCTGCTCAACATACTAGATCCCGAAAAAGCCGAGATGGCCTTGAGCGCCTGGTGGCAGCGACGCAATCCACGCCACAGCGACATCACCGTCGAGGGCCTGGAGATACCGATGGCCAGTGGGATGTCGAGCGAGACAATACTGTTCGCGCTGCGGCGTACCGAGGAAAGTGGCGAGGTGAAGGTGGGACATTTCGCCGCACGAGTGATTCTCCCCGGTGGTGAAATCTTCCCGGACCACGACGTCCACCTTCAAGCACACGCGATGCAGACGGTGCGGGCCACCACGCGCGCCCCAGCCCCGGAAGTATTCGCTGTCGAAGACGACCTTTCAGTGCTGGGTGCCCCGTTCCTGCTGATGCAGCGGCTCGACGGCAAGACGCTTGCCGACGATCCACCGTTCACGGTGGCGGGGTGGTATTCCGAGCTGACCGACGCGGGCCGGGCAGCCATCTTCACTAACGGGTTGGCCGCCTTGGCTGAAGTACATCGGGCCGACGTCAGTACATTTCCGCCTACCGTCCTCGGGCACGGGGATCGCGCCACGGGAACAGCCACAGCTCAACATCTGCGCCACTGGGCGCAGTTCTACCACTGGAGCCGGAAGGGCAAAACGCATCCGGTTATCGAGCCGGCTCTTCGCTGGCTGAACGAAAATTGTCCCACCGACGAGCCTGACGTAGGCATCGTTTGGGGAGATGCCCGCCTGGGAAACATGATGTTCAGTGCCGACCACCACGTCACCGCCATCCTTGATTGGGAACTCGTGGCACTGGGGCCCGCCGAGATTGACGTCGGCTGGTTCGCCGTGCTGAACCGCATGTACACCGATGGGATCGGGATAACCCCGCCCGGTGGCTTTCCCACTCGTGCCGAAACATTTTTCCGTTACAGCGAATTGGCCGGCAGGCCGCTCCGAAACTTCCACTTCTATGAAGTCCTCGCCGGGGTCAGACTCGCCATCGTCCTAATGCGCATCGCGCACATGCTCATCGAGAAAGGAATGATGCCCGCCGACAATCCAATGCCCGTGACAAACCCGGCCACGGTTGTGCTTGCGGATTTGCTTGGAATTGAGGCCCATGGTACGGAAGTCGGCTGGGTAAGCGGACACCGCCGAGCTGACTGACAGCGCCGTCAACAGCGAGCGGCTCCTGATACGGGAGCGTGCGACACCGGGCAGAACCAAAGGACCCCTGGCAGAAGGGAGATAGCATCGGTGGACGGCTTGCGCTCGCCTCCCGACGGCAAGATCACTTACCATCATTATTTATATCAGAGTAAAATACGTACCCTGTCACCAAATCCTCAGTGAATGAGGCGCGTCAGAGAGGCGTCGTTAAGCCGCAGCCCGAACAAGCCAGCTGGCTTTCGCTTCAAACGGCGCGTCAGCCGAATAATTACCCAACAGAATTGGATGTAGACAAATGGCTATCCAGAACAAGCTGGATCCGCTGGCGATCGCGGAGCGACTGGCGGCATGGCTGCCCGAAGTGCTCCACGCGGCCGGCGACGTCACCCTGAGCGACCTGTCGATGCCGGTCGCGAGCGGGATGTCAAGTGAAACAATTCTTTTCGACGCAACATGGGAAGCCGACGGACAGCGCATCTCGAAGGGCATGGTGGCGCGAGTACCCCCCAGTGGCCGGGGGATGTTCAACGACTACGACATCGCCCGTGAAGGACGCGTCATGGCGGCGATGGCAAGCCATTCGGATGCCGCGGTGCCGGCCGTGATCGCGCAGGAACTGACCGGCACCGTGCTGGGTGCGCCATTTCTTCTCTTGGAGCGCGCGTATGGCACCGTCCCGGCCGACGACCCTCCTTTTGTCACCGGGGGCTGGGTGGTCGAGCTTGCGCCCGAGCAACGGGCAACTATGTTTGACAACGCCCTGCGCACCATCGCGGACATTCAGAAGGTAAGCCCGGACGAGATCGGGCTGGGCGATCTGGGACATTCCGATCTCGGCGACACAGCGCTGACGCAGCAGTTCGAATATTGGAAGCGGTTCTACGCCTGGGCCGCTGGCGGACGACCAAGCCCGAACATCGATGCCGCCTTCGAGATACTGGGGCGGGGCATCCCCGCCACGGCCGGTCCCGTCGTCGTCACGTGGGGTGATGCACGGATGGGCAACCTGATGTTCGATCACGACCAGCGGGTTACCGGCGTATTCGACTGGGAAATGGCCACATTGGGACCATCCGAGGTCGACTTGGGATACTTCTTGTTCTTCGACCGCATGTACTCCTTCGGTCTCGGATTGCCACGGCTGGAAGGTTTCCCTGACCACGCCGCGGCCGTCGCGCGTTTCGAAGAACTTACCGGCAGAGCCGTCAACGACATCGACTGGTTCGAGGCGTGGGGCGCGCTGCGCGGCGCGATCCTGCTTCTGCGTCTCGGCAACTTAATGATCGAACTCGGCCTGCTGCCGCACGACGCCGACATGCCGTTGAACAATCCCGCCGCCCAGGTTCTCGCGAATCTACTGGAACTGCCCGCTCCTAGCGGGCAGGCGGGCTGGATAACCGGAAACCGCTGACGAGCAACCCGCTGCTGTCAGGCCATTGAATGCACCCGAAGTTAAGGGGGACCAGTTTGATCCCAGATTTTAATCCGCGTTCGACCCTGAAAACGCATGCGGCGGACGCGTGTCGGCGTCATGCGTGTTAGCAAGCAGCCCCGATCTTGTCGAAGGAGCACAGTATGACAAACAGCCGCAATTTTCCCGCACCGACAGCGGACTGGGGTCCGCTGTCGGAGCCCATCCACGCCGATGCGGCCGGTCCGCAAGACCCTGTGTGGAAGGACAACGCTTTCCTGGCCTTCTGGGACCTGAATCGCCTGGTGTTCGGCAGCGTCCACGTCTCGACCTCCCCTAACGCCAGCGGAGGTCGTCGGGCACGCTGCTCGGTGCTGCTCGGAGACCGGGGCGGGCGGATGGTCGAGATCATCGAGGATCTCGAGCGGGGACAGTTCCGCAGTCCGTCGATCTCTTTCGGTCTCGACGGGACCATCGCCGTCGATCACGCGGATCTGACTGTCCGGTTGGTGAATGCACCGCTGTATGCGCCGGCGGATTACTCGACTACCGATCTGATCCCACCATTGGTTCCGGGCAAACCGCTGCAGCACTTCCAGCAAGGCTGCACCGTGCGCGGAACCATCGAGGCAAGCGGTGAGTTCTATGACATCGATGGTTCGGGAATGCGTGACCGCACGTGGGGTTTTCGTGACGAGTCTGCGCAGTGGGTCGAATACGCCGCCGTGGTCGGACTTTTCGAGGGTACGTTCCTGACTGCGATGAAGTTCCTCAACGCCGATGGCGGGATGCGGTCGGACGGCTTCGTGATCGACGGCTCCGGCAGCCGCAATGTGACCGACATTCGATTCAGGCGCACCGCCGCTGCGCAGTTCCTCGCCGCCACCCTGACGCTCGACGACGGTTCGGTCCGGACCATCACCATGATCAACCGCAGCGCCGGCTTCTTCGTGCCGATGGGAGCCGAGACCGACGGACCGGCATTCGGCACCTATGACGACTTCATGACCCTGGACTGCGATGGGACGCGCGGCGCGGGCTTCTGCGAGCAGGGCATTGTTCACCGCGTCTGCTGAACCCGGGCGGTGGGGGCATGGTCTTTTCGTTTCCTGCCAACGGCATTCGTTACTCCGACAGCGAGGTCAGCCACGTGACTGAGGAAGTGGGAACCACGCCCCTAACGGTCTGGTTCAACGACCCTGCCGGTACCGACCACGCCCTCGTCGGCGGTAAGGGCGCAAACCTGGGTCGGCTGGCGGGTGCCGGTTTTCCGGTGCCGTCCGGTTTCGTCGTGACCACCGGCGCCTACGACGCGCACATCAAACGCTTCAGCGATGAGATCGTCGACGCTCTCAGCCGTATCGACTACGACGACGCGGCGGCCCTGGAAATGGTTGTAGCCGACATCCGGCGCCGGATCGTGGCTGCTGACATGCCTTTTGATGTTGTTACCGAGATCAGGGCCGCCTACGCCGCGCTGGACGAACCATATGTGGCCGTGCGCTCGTCGGGCACAGCCGAGGATCTCGAAGGCGCCTCGTTCGCCGGCCTGCACGACACCTACCTCGATATCAAGGGTGCCGACGAGGTGCTCGATGCGGTCAAACGAGACTGGGCCAGTCTGTGGACCGCGCGGGCGGTCGCCTACCGCAAGAGCCAGGGCTTCACCGAACTCCCGTCGATGGCTGTGGTGGTGCAGATCATGATCCCGTCCGAGGTCGCCGGGGTGATGTTCACCGGCAACCCACTCAACCAGGCGTCCGATCAGATCCTGTTGAACGCGAACTGGGGCCTGGGCGAAGCCGTCGTGCAGGGCGTCACCTCCCCCGACCAGTACGTCATCGAGCACAAGACATGGAGGGTGCTGGAACGAACTCTCGGCGGCAAGGACCTCGAGATCGTCCGCGACCCCGAGGCGGGCCACGGCACCGTGGAGCGCGAAGTGGAAGAGGCTCGGCGTCAACGGTTCACCCTGACCGACGAGAGGGTCGTCGAGTTGGCCGAGTTGGGTGCCCGCATTCAGGACTTCTACGGAGGTGCACCGCAGGACATCGAGTGGGCACTCACCGACGGTCGGTTCCACCTGTTGCAGGCCCGGCCGGTCACCGGGGTGTCGTTCGGGCGTGCCACCCCGGCCGGCGCGTCACCCTCGCCGCAGCTGGCCACCAGCCCGGTCCACCAGCCCGGTCGCCATGCGCGCTGGACCACGGCGAACGTCGATGAGGGCTTACCCGGTACGGTCACACCACTGACCTGGTCGCTGTACTTTCCGGCCACCGAAACCACGATGCGGGACTGCTGGGTGGATCTGGGCGTGATGCCCGAGGCGCACCGTGCGGTACCCGAGGACGTCGACGCGCGGTTCATCTCGGTCGCCTACGGCCACGCGATCGCCAACGTCGACACGATGGGACAGATGGCGGCCCGAGTCCCCGGGGGGTCGGCAGCGCGAATGGAGGAGCAGCTGTTCGGGGCGGTCGAGGGCGACACTGTGGAACCGACCGGGCTGACAAAGATCGGGCGCTACCCAATCGTCGCGGTTAAACTACCCCGCGCGGTGCGGCGCGCGATGAAGGATCTCGCGCCGCGGGCGCAGGAGATGACCGCTTGGTGGGAGCGAACGGCTTTCGCTCTCGAGCACGCGTCGCTGACGGAAGCCGTTGAGGCCCTTGTCGAGGCCCGGGCGCGTTATGAGAGTGTGCTGACCGTCCACATGGTGTTGTCGATGGCGGCCCAAGGAGTGATGGGGCAGGTCGAGTCGCTGGCCGCCCGAGCCGGTCTTCGCGGTCTGGAGCGTGAACTCATCAAAAGCGATGAGGGAACCGCCGAGTTCGAGCTGGTCCGGGATCTGTGGCGGTTGTCGCGTGACGAGATCGACGTCGATCACTTCGTTCGTGCGCACGGCTATCACGGTCCCCGGGAGGGCCTTGTCGAATCGATCGTGTGGCGCGAGGATCCGGCCCCAGTCCTTGAGCTCGTCAAGGCCTACCGCATGCGGGCCGGGGGGGACGACGTCGACACCCTGGTGGCGCGGCGTCGCAGTGAGCATCAAGACGCGATCCGCCGTCTCGAGTCCGCCCTTGGGCCCTTGCGCTCGATTCCCGCGCGAGCGTTGATACGGTTTGCCGCCCACGTCCCGATCTGGCGCGAGACCGGCCGCGCGTGCATGTTGCGTGCGGTCGACGTGGCCCGTGCCGCGTCTCGGGTCGTCGGTCGTCACCTGGCGGCCGAGGGTCTCCTCGATGATGCGTCCGACGTGCGGTTCCTCACGATTGACGAGTTGGCGGCGATGGATCGCGACTCCATTCGCGCACTGGTCACCCAGCGCAGGATCGACCATCAGGCGTACGACGCGATGACGCTCCCGCACGTCTGGCGTGGCGTGCCGGACGTCGAAGTCGGCGGTCGGGAAGCGCCGTCCAACGATGCCCCCATCGCCACCCTCGCAGGCCTCGGGGTCAGTGCTGGAATCACCGAGGGCACCGTGCGCGTGATGCTCAGCCTCGACACGACCGACATCGCCGAGGGCACCGTCATGGTGTGCAAGGCGACCGACCCGAGCTGGGCGTCGCTGTTCCCGCTGGCGCGGGGTGTCATCACCGACGTCGGAAGCGCGCTGAGCCATGCGGCGATCGTCTGCCGTGAGCTGGGTCTGCCCTGCGTCGCCAACACCCGCACCGGCACTCGCGACCTTCGTGACGGCATGCGCGTCCGAGTCAACGGAACAACCGGCACCGTGGACGTACTAGACACGCCTTGATCGACTCACCCCCGAACTCGCCCAGCAGCTCGCTGCGGTCACGAATCGACCGGCCGACGTGCTGGCCGAGCGGATCGAACATGACCGGGCAGCCGGGTAGGCACCACCCAGCTACGACGCAAGAGAACTTAGCGCGTCACTGGTCGAATGCACGTTCCAATTCGTCTGCCGATCAAGTGAGGAGGCGTTTGGACCGGGCGCGGTAACAGGCCGTCTCAGACTTGGTCGAAACACCTTCGAAGCCGGGCCGAGCGAAGATCGAACGCCCGATGTCATTGGGAGCCAAATGGTTCGACTGGCGCAGTGCCCGGAAAGTCTTTAACGGCATGACGCAAGACGAGCCCCATAGCAATAAGGAAAATCGCATAGGCAACGAATGCCAGCCAGAAAATGAAGATCCCATGCCACGCGAACGGTCCGCTGTGGAAGAAGAAGGCCAGGATGTCGGGCACGAACAAGAACGCCACCCAGAAGTTCAGGTACCCGACCCAACGCGGCAGGATCCCGTTCCGGTCGGCGAGGATGGCTGTACCGATCGCGACGTTCTGAATGATGAACGGGCCTATTGGCGTAAGGAACAGCAGCCAAGAGATGTCGTTGAGGGTCACGGTCAGTTCCGGGTTGCGATCTGGACGAAAGGTGATAATCGTCATCAATATCATCGGCATCACCAGAAAAACACCGGTAGCCGCACCGGTAACCAGCTGCAAGAAGGTGAGTATCGGCGCGCGTCCCTCCATACGCGCCATGTGCACACCGATCAAAGCGATGAGCGGGAAAATTAGGCTCAAGCCGAGCGTGGCAATGACCAAGCCGGCGGCGACCCGGGTGTCGTGGCTGTAGAAGTTCACGACCTTTGCGGTCGAGTCGTCTGGCCCCAAAGGCAACGGCAGCACACCCGCGATCAGAAAGCCGATCAGCGTGAGGACTACTACGGCGGGCCCCGACCACGCACTTAATAGCTGGATCCGTTTCGACACCATGCTATCCATGTCTCTCCACACCTAACTTTAATTTTGATTAGAAATCATGACAACTAGCAATACCGCATGCGTGACCCGCCCCCAAGTCGTTGAAGACGACCATGCGCTCCGGTGTCGGCTCGAAATCCTTTGTATTATGTAGGGGGCCCAGCCCTCTCCGGACTCCTGTGACGATGATGACTGTCCTGCCCTCCGGCACTTCGATAGCTTCCGCTCTACGCACAACCACGACGATTATTTATCGAATCTAACTTAAAAACTGATGTATCGTCGAGCACGACACCGCTGCAGCAAAGTAACCGTCCCTACGTCTGGTCGCTTAGCCACCGCTTGAACGTCCCAGGGGCATCGAAGGCGGCCATGGCACCGGCTCGCACCACCGCGCGCGAACACGGCCGCCGTGTGTCCGGGCCTGGTGATCCCCGCAAGCCCGAAGCCGTTGGCGCCCCGAACCTTTGGGCTGTTGGGTAGATAGGGTTTGCCGGGTAACTGATCTACATCAGCGGCGGGCGCACAATACCGTGAGATCTGGGCGGCACAGGCCAGTGAGCCAGGCCGCCAATTAGATGAGCGCGCGGATGCCGGCGCGGACCTCCGCGACGAAACTCTCGGGCTGTTCCAACGCGGCGAAGTGGCCGCCTTTGGCGACGGAGTGGTAGTAGCGAAGGTCGGTGAACCTGGTGCGAAGCCATCGTTCGCTGACGCTGATGATTTCCTTCGGGAACCGGGTGTACGCCGAGGGCACGCCAATCTCCTCAAATGAGCTGATCATCGAGAAGCTCTCCCAGTACAAGCGTGCCGAGGAGGCAGCGGTGTTGGTCAACCAGTACACCATCGCGTTGTCCAGGATGACGTCCCGCGAAACAGCATTCTCCGGGTGTCCGTCACAGTCGGTCCAGGCGTAGAACTTCTCCGTGATCCAGGCAAGTTGACCGACCGGCGAGTCGGCGAGCCCGTAGCCCAAGGTCTGTGGCCGGGTGGCCTGCTGCACGGCGTAGGCGCCCTCCTGCTCCATGTACGCCGGCAGCCCCCCAACGGCCTGCTCGTCGGGTGTCAGGTCGCCAAGCCCGGCCAGCGCCTCCGGTGAGGCCAGCGCCATGTTGACGTGGATCCCGAGCAGCCCCGCGGGGGGCTTGGTACCCATCGCTGCTGTCACGAACGCGCCCCAGTCACCCCCCTGGGCGTAGTAGTCGCGGTAGTCCAGGGCGAGCATCAGTTGGTTCCAAGCCTCGGCGATTCGCGGGACGCCCACCCCGGGAGTCGTTGGCTTATCACTGAACCCGTATCCCGGCAGCGATGGAATCACCACGTGAAAGGCATCATCGGCGTGCCCACCGAAGCGTTCCGGGTCGGTCAGCGGACCGATCACGTCGAGAAACTCGACCACCGAGCCCGGCCAGCCGTGGGTCAAGATCAGCGGCCGGGCGCCGCGACGCGGGGAGCGCACGTGCAGAAAGTGGATACCCACATCGCCGATGGTCGCGTGAAACTGCGGGTATGCGTTGAGCCGGTGGGCGACCCGGTACATGTCGTAGTCTTCTGCCCAGTAGCCGGCCAACTCGCGAACATAAGCCCGCGGGATGCCCTGAGACCAATCGGACACGGTTTCGGCGTCTGGCCACCGTGTCCGCTTCAGGCGCGCGCGTAGATCGGCGATGTCGGCTTCGGAAACCTCTACCCGGAAGTCGCGGATCTCAACCATTGCGACAGGCCCCCTTCCTTGGCGTTAACGATTACTTACTGTCCCGTTGACACCCGTGCGATCGGTTTACAGCTTGCTGCACTGAGAATAGTGCCCAGATGCACTCGATCAAGAACTTTCGTTCGCAGACTCTTCAGCTGTGCGCCTGGCAGACGGTAAGGAGTTTTCCGGGACGACCGGATCAGCAGGTTAGTAGACAGTATGTCCTCTAATAACTAGATGAGATCGCCGCGACGCATCGGAAACGCCGGCCATACGAGCTGGTCGTTGCCACCGCCAGTTGTCGATGAGGCTGCGGGGGGCGCACACCTAGCAAACGGTGAAGAAAGGACTCCGCTAGGCCCGAGGCTCTTACAACATGGTGGGGACCGGCCGGCGACATCATCCGAGCACGGACAATTCTCGATGAGGCCGCGGCGACCGTCCCCGCATCGGCGACCATGTCGGCGAAGCGGCCGCGCTGCATGCGATGGCGCGGCTCGGCGGCGCGCGGACCCGGCTACCCCGACTACATGAGTTGTCCGCGATCGTCGACGGACAGCTGGTAAAAGCGCGCGCCGCCCACGTCGCCCCACTGAGCGTCGGCGATGCGGAGGGGCTCGCGAGGGCCAGCGAGCCGTTCGAGTCGATGGGGGCAGATCTGCTCGCTGCGGAGGCGTCCGCCGACGCCGCGGTAAGCTGCCGGCGCGCCGGGGATACCCAGCGAGCCGCCGCAGCGTCCTGGCGAGCGATTTCATTACAGACTCTCGCAGCAGGCCGTGACCCAAGTCATGAGTGAGAACTACTCATTCTGTGGGCCATCGACCACCTCGACGACCGCGACCTGCCAGCACTCAGCCTTCTGAAGAGATCGCCGATTCGCCATTCGCATTGGGGGTGGCGATATCCCCATGGTGCACCGGCGGATTGCCGTCAATGTGGAGGGCGCCGTCCTGGCTCATGGTGAAGTAGGGCGCCATCGCCTACTTCTCCAGGTGCGCGCGCAGCGCGTTGGCGGTGTCCTTGAGGTTTTTGCGGCCGATGAGGCCCATGACCGGCGTCATGAAGATCAGGGCGCCCTTCGGGCGCACCTCCAGTTCGTGGTCGACCCTGGTGCTGCGGCCCTGGGAGGTGAGGGTGAACCGGTGCCCGCCGCCTAAAGCCTTGATCCTCGGCACGATCCGGACGCGGTCGGGGCGGCGGAACTCCTGCAGCTCCTGCACAACCGCGCCAAATCCACGCAGGCCCCATTCGAACCGCGCACCCTCCCCGGGCGGCCGGTCATCGAGTCGGCGAGACGAGCGGATCGTTGGATTCCAGCTGGCGAAGTTGCCGCCGTCCACGATGGCGTCGAACACGGCCTCGATCGGCGCGTTGATGACCTGTGAGCGAGTAATCACGGGCATGTCAGCTCGCGGTTCTGGCTGTGGTGCGCTCGTGCGCACCGCTTTTCGACGGGTTCGGGTGCCTTTGGCCGAGCCACTCCTCATATCGGGGGACAGGCTCGTTGACCGACCACAAGAAGTGATACGCGCCGCTGTCGCCGATATACCGGAACTGCCGTTTGAGATCGGCAACGGTCTCGGCGAAGCCGCCGTGCGAGCGCAGGTATCGGTGGAATCCTCGATGCTCATCGGCGAGTTCGACAATGGCCTGGGCGTTGTCGATGGTCGCCTCGATCTTGACCCGACTACGGATGACGCGGGAGTCGGCCAGCAGCCGCGCGATGTCGTCTGGTCCGTAGCCAGCCACCGTGGGCGGATCGAACCCGTCAAAGGCCTCCCGGATGCCCGCCCACTTCGCGTCGATCACCCGCCAATTCATCCCGGCTTGAAACACCGGCCGGCTCAACGCCTCCAGGTACCCGGCGAGATCCCGCGGCCTGCGCCGCGGCGGCGCTGTGTCTTTCATGAGATCGACCCCCTTAGTGCTGCTGACCGGACTCGAACATCGCCGCAAACGGTCGTGCGTCGAACACGACCCAGACCCGGGCGATCTTGCCGTCGCGCACTCGATACCACTCACAGGTACGTGAGCTGGGCACCACGGCGGTTTTCAGGTCGTAAATCACACACACGTCATCGCCGTCGACGAAGACCTTGTGCCTATCCACGCCCTCCACAATGCCGCTGAGCTGTTGAAGCGACGCCAGGTAGCTGTCGGCATCGCTGAATGTGTCGATCGGTCCGCTAAACGAGACGTCGTCGTGCAGAAACGACCGCGCCCGCCCGAAATCCTTGTTCGCCACCGCGTCGAAGAAACCCTGCGCCACGGCTGCCGCGTCGGCCATCACACCACCTCCGAGTGTTTGGGACATTGCCTGGAGTTGTCAGCTCTGCTGAAGCCGAGCATAACCTTCGTGCTATCATAACGCAACGGTTATGATCGATGATAGCCGGTCACGCCAGCAATAGTCGCCAAAACGCTGATAACTGCGTCGCTATCATCGCAAACTGGTTATGATTGTCGACGTGGCACCCCGACTTTCCGACGCGGCGTTTCAGGCGCTTGGCGATCCAAACCGCCGGGCGATCCTCGATGAGCTTGGCCACGGTGAGCGGTCGGTTGCTCAACTCACCCGCCGGGTCGGGATCAGCCAGCCGGCGGTATCACGCCACCTGCGCCTGTTGAAAAGCGCCGGCCTCGTCGACGACTACCCCGACGGAGCCAAGAACATCTACCGGCTGCGCCGCGAAGGCGCCGAAGCCGTCCGCAAGTACGTCGAAAACCTCTGGGGCGAGGCTGCGGTTCGCTTCCGACTCGCCGCAGATAACACATCGCCGCGCAATCGCCGATGATCGAACCTCTCCGGCTGCGCTTCGATGTCAACTGCAGCCCAACTGAAGCGTTCACGCTGTGGACCACGCGCACCGCGCTGTGGTGGCCAGCCAGTCACACACTCTCAGGCACCAGGGGCACGGCGATCATATTCGAGCCTGGTGCAAACGGTCGCATATACGAGCGCAGCCCGAGCGGATACGAAAAAGACTGGGGCGCAGTTCTTCACTGGGAGCCCCCGAATCGCCTCGTCTACACGTGGTACATCTTCTCCGACCCCGAAGATGCGACCGAAGTTGAGGTGAACTTTCGCGCCAACCCCGATGGCGCGACGACCGTGGCGATCGAGCATCGCGGCTGGGACGCTTTCGACGACGGCGCCCACCGGCGCGATCAGAACCAGATCGGGTGGCAAGGCCTCGTCGCCCCCTACACCCGCGCGTGCAATAGCTCATGACGGGGATCGTTGACCAACGATGGTGTCGCGCGTCATTAGCGACCGCCCGTTTTAGGCAGCGAGCGACTCCCGGTTCGGGGCCCTGCTCCCTGCCAGCGCTACCCGATTGCCGGCCCGACCAATTGTCTGAAAAGCCAACCTCAAACGGCACACCGACGCCGCGCGACTGCGGGCCGGCCGGAACGGTGAGCCGTCGCGGATGCACTCGGTCTTGTAAAGCCCGATCGTCGTTTCGGCGAGCCCGTTGTCTAGGGCGTCGCCGACTGTGCCGACCGATGGCCTCAGACCAGCCAGCATCAGTGTCTCGGTGAAATGTATTGCGGTATATTGCGATCCGGCATCCGAGTGATGGATCGAATCGTCGAGCGGGTGGCCTTGGCGGGCCCGGAACGCGGCGGCGTTTCGCAGCGCGCGCTCAACGAACTCGGTGTCCTTGTGCAGCGAGCACTCCCAGCCAGTGATCACACCGGCGTAGGCGTCGATCACAAACGCGGTGTAGCCGAACCCGGCAGCCATCGGCACATAGGTGAAGTCGGCCACCACCAGACGGTTCGGTGCCGCCACCCGCCACCGTCGGCGCACCAGGTCGGGTGCGCGGACCGCGGCCGGGTCCGGCTCGGTGGTGCGCGGGGTTCGCCTCGCCCGGCTCACCCCGCGCCAGCCGTGGGCGCGCATAATTCGCTCCACCGTGCACCGGGCGACCAGGATGCCTTGGCGCTGAAGGTGCGCCCACATCTTGAGGCTGCCATACAACGACTCCGGCGGCCGTCTTCCGTCGATGCGGCGTTCATAGATGCCAGCCAGGATCTCGGTGATTGCAGTGTCCCGCAGCGAACGCTTCGACGGCGCCGCGGTTCGGTGCGCCCAATAGGCGCGCGGGGCGATCTGCACACCATGGACGGCCAGCGCCCGACAGATCGGTACGACCCCATAGTGGCTGTGCACGGGGTGGCAGCGCGCATCCGGTCCTGCTGCGCTGCGCCGATGGCGTCGGCATTTTGGCGGTTGACCGCAGTCACTCGCATGCTACCGTACGAAATGAAAACGATCGTTCACATCTGTGGCCCCGGCAGGGCGCACGCGATGCGAGGAGCATGCTCATGACGTCAGTTGTCGTTGTCGGTGCGGGGATTTCCGGTCTCACAGCCGCCTACCGGTTACAGCAGCGCGGCGTCCAGGTCACCGTGCTGGAGACCGGCGTTGGCCCCGGCGGCCGCGTGCAGACCGAGACGCATGACGGTTATGTGGTGGACACGGGCCCCGACGCGATCACGGCGAGCTATTCGAGCTATCTGAAGCTGGTCAGCGATCTGGGCATGTCGGACTGCGTCGTGGATACCAGCGCCGTGATCGGCCTGGTTCGCGGCGGCAAGCTCATCGACATCGACCCGGGAAAGCCGCTGCGCCTGCCGTTCACCCCGGCGTTGTCGCTGCCCGCGAAACTGCGACTGGCCGCGGGCGTGGCACGGCTTTACAAGGCGATCAGGGCTGTCGACTCCTACGACATGGGCCGCTCGGCGGCGCTGGATGATCCCGACGTGAACGCACGGGATTTCGGCGTCAGGTATTTCGGCGCCGAAGTCACCGACTACCTGATCGATCCGATGATGCGGTTGACGGTGGGCAGCGGTGCCCGGGAAGCGTCGAGTGTCAATGTCCTCGGCGCTCTGGGTGCGTGGTCGGCGAAACTGCAGAACATTCGGGGCGGGCTTGCCGCCGTCCCCAGGGCCTTGGCCGCCCGACTTGACATCCGCTACGGCGCGACGGTGACCGGCGTCGATGAGAGCGCTGACGGTGTGACCGTCAGCTACAGCGACGCCGACGGCGACCACGAGATCCCGGCCGACGCGTGCGTCATTGCGGCGATGTACCACCGCGCGACCGAGATCTGGCCGGCGCTGTCGCAGGCCGCGCCCGCCTTCGGCGACAAGTTGCGCAACGTCAAACTCATCAGCGTGTCGCTCGGGTACGCGGTCCCCACGGTGAGCAGGGCTTATCCCGTGCTGGTGCCGACCGTGGAGAATCCCGAGGCGCTGCTGATCTTCTTGCAGCACAACAAATCCCCCGATCGTGCTCCGCGGGGACGCAGTCTGGTCACGATCTACACCGACACCATGGTGACCGACCGCTTCCTGGAGCGCACCGACGCGCAGGTGGAGCAGTGGGCGGCAGGTGTCGTCGAGCAACTGTGCCCCGAGCTCGCCGGGCACCGCGAGATGTGCATCGTGACCCGCTGGCCGTATGCGGGCTATCTGGCAGAAGCAGGCTTCTGGCGGCGTTCGTGCCAATTACGACAGTCGCTACCGCCTCGCAGCAGGGTCAAAGTCGCGGGTGACCTGTTCGGCGCCGGATCAATGGAGTCGGCGGCCCGGTGGGGTGACAAAGCCGCCGAAGCGATACTTCGCGACTAACGCACAACTCGCGCGAGTGCCCTGGAGGGCTCGCAGTTGCGCCTACCCCGACCGCCCCGACGCGCGGGGTTCAGACACCAGCCACGCACCACTCCCACAGGTCGCAGCCAGACCCGCTGAAGTGACCACATGAAGCCCACGCGCCGTCAACGCAACAGCAGCCTCACGAGCGCCACCCATCGCGAGCCCGCCACAAGCCTGCCGAACCAGACGGGCCGCCTTCTGAGGTCACATGTCTCGGTAATTCTCGAGGGTCCCTGGTCGCACAATCAGGTTCCCGCCGTCGTCCCCCCCACGGTAGCGGGCACCGCCGAGGGGTCCTCGCCCTTGAGGATGGCGCAGACCTCGACGGCGCGGCGGCCCGCGTCTGCGGCCTGCTCGATATCGACGACGAAGGGCATCACGTCGGCCATCATCGTCCAAGTCACCCCGGCATCCACGTAGGCCTGCAGGTCGGCGGCGACCCTTTCCGGGGTGCCGATGAAGAAGCACTTCTCGATCGTCTCCTTCGGAATGTCGGCCGTCACTTTGGCGACCTCCTCGGAGGTCCACTGCACCGGCAGGAGCTTCATCGCATAATGCCAGTCACGCGGCATCAGCGGCTCGATACCCTCCTTGTCCCAGTCGGATTGGTTGATCCGGCCGAAGACGGCCGCGAGCCAACGGATCAGCGGGTTCTGCATCGCCGCCTCGACCATGTCGTCCCGGCCCTCATCGTGCAGTATCAGAAGCGGCCAGATCCCGAAGTCAAACGCGTCGGGGTCGCGGCCCTTGCCCTCGAGCGTCCGCTTCAGCTTCGAAATCTCTTCTCCCGCATGGTCGGCAGAGGCCCACACGCTCGGCGCGATGGTGGCAAAGCCGTCGGCGTAGGTGGTGGTCAGCTCGAGTATCTTCGGGCCGCCGCCGAGGCCCCAGACCCGGGGCCGCCGTCCCTTGGCACCGCCGATCCAGGCCTGGTCGAAATTCCAGCGATTGCCCTGCAGGCTGACGGGACCCTCAGTGTTCCAGAACGCCTCCATGTAGCGGAACTGGTCTTCCAGCGAGGCAAGGCCCTGAGATCGCTTCCAGCCAAATGGTTTACATTGCTTGAGCTCGCCTGCGCCCAGCTGCAAGATCGGCGTGTGGCACCCCGCCAAATTCGAGATTGTGAGCATCGTTTGCATTAGCTCGGCAGGACCGCGGCGGATCGCGTCGCTGCTGATGCAAATGCCCAGATCCGGGGTTTCGTAGGCACCGAGCGCCGCAAGAGCGAACTGGTCAGGAAAAGAATCGATATCGGGCAGCACGTTGGCCAGCGGCGTCACCTCGGGATTCCACATCTCGCGCGGCCACCAACTGGTCAGCTGGTCCCATAGGTGGGCGTAGTCGACCACACCGCTCGCCTCGATCGACTTGATCCGGTCGACGAACATCGACAGCGAGCCGTGCCGGCTCGCGTCGACGACGATCGCGGTCTCGACTTTTCGGGACATCACCGTTCCTTAAGCGTGAAAGAGCAGCGGAAGGGGCGTTCCACGATTCTTGTGACCTACTACGAGCGCGTGTGAAGTCTTGCGACTCCATCACTATGAACGTACGTTATTGCGTTGTCAATGGCTATTGTGTGTGGAGAACCATTGATATCTTGGGTGTTACCAGTGCCCGGGTGAACGACCAGTCGCGACGCCATAAATGGTGCCTCGACCGTCTGATTCGGCCGCACGGGGACACGACGCAACGCCCCCATGATGCCTTAGCTTCTAGCTTGCAAGCATAACGATCGTTCATCCGAAGGAGCATCTGATGTCCGAGATAGAGCACAGTTTCGACCTCGACGCCTTCCTTGCCGAACCGCTTTCGCTGTTGGTCGCTACCAACGGACCCACCGTCCGGCCGCTGTGGTTCCAATGGGAGGACGGCTGCTTCTGGACCATCAGCGGACCGTGGGCCAAGCTGTTCACCCGTGTCCAGAAAGACCCGGAGGTGGCCTTGCTGGTGGCGGTCGACGAACGTGACAGGGGCCGCGTATATCAGGTGATGGCTCGGGCCAACGTCACCCTGACGCCGTACGACATCCCCAAGGCGCGGCGGATGCTGCACCGGTATCTGGGTTCCGACGAGTCGAAGTGGTCCACATCGCCCGACGACTATCCGGGTTACCTGCGCGAGCCCGGTCCGCCGGGGGCCGTGCTGCTGCGCATGGAGCCGACATGGCTGAAGACGTTCAATTTCAGCTATGCGGGAAGCGAGTTCGCCGCCCAGGCCTGACCGATGTGCGGAGTCGAAGCCGCCAGCACTCAGCGCGGTGTAGCCGATGCGCGGGTGCCCAGCGTGGCACCCAGCCGGCGAGCGGCGGCATTGCCGGAAACGATGCTGCCGTTGACCGACGGCATCCCCAGATAGTCACCCGCGAGTTGGACCCGGTCGTTGGGGTCGATCAGCCGGTTGAGCCGCGCGATCTGCTGATGGGTACCTTGGGTCGACTTCAGTGCGCCCGGTATCCACCGCGTCACCTGGCTGAATTCCACGTTCTTCGAGATGCCGGGCTCGATTGTCTCCAAGGAACTCAACACGGAGTCGACGAGTTCGTCGTCGGACAATCCCAGCCGCGGAGTCGCCCATTCGTGGTACAGCAGCACACCCAGCAGTCCTTTGCCAGGCGGCGCGGCCCCCGGTGACAGGTTGTGTTCGTAGCTGACGGTGGCGATGCCGCCAAGCTGCCCCAGGCTTGCGACGGTCAGCATCGCACCGGTGCGCGGGCGCTGCGACAGGGCCAGGCGGACGGAGATGAAATTAGCCTGCTGCAGACCCTCGGTCAGGATTCGGGCGATCGGCTGTGCGAGTTCGGGAAATATCTCGGGCACGCGCGGGGCGGGCACGGTGATCACCACACCGTCGGCATCCTGATCGTGCACGCCGTCCCCCGTGGACCAGTGCACCCGTGCCCCGTCGCCCGCCCGCGTCACATTGAGCACCGTTGCGCCGGTGTGTACCTCGAGCCGATCGGCGACCGCGCGGGCCAGGACGTCGGCTCCGCCGCGATAACCCATTAAGCCGCCAAGCAGCACCTTCCACAGCGTGAACCAGAGATCAGCCGTCGACAGCTCGCGGCCCTCGACGACGAAAATTCCGCCGAGTACCGGGGCGAGGAGGCGGTCACAGGTCTCGGCATTCAGGGTGCGGTGGCAGTACTGGGCAACGGTTTCGGTGTCCAATTGCGCACGCGCATCGTGATCGTCATAGCCGGCCTTGGTGCGGGAGCGCAAAAGGCCCGGAACCATTTTCGCCAGACCCAGCTTGCTGCGCGCTGACAGCAGCGGGGTGCGGGCGAAGTCGACGAGCGCGCCGGCACCGCCGCCGCGAAGGGTATGCACCCGGCCGCCGTTGACCACACCGATCACTGCGCCCGGCATCGGAAAGAACTCTTCTGCGATGCCGGCGTCTCGCGCCAAATCCAGCAGCGCCGTGTAGGACCCTGCCAACACCGTCGCCCCGGTGTTGACGACGAAGCCATCGGTGCGCGTGCTCGCGGTCTTGCCGCCGATCCGGTCCTCGGCTTCGAGCACCGTGACATCGCAACCTTGCTGCTGTAGGCGAAATCCCGCTGTCAGCCCAGCAACCCCGGCTCCGACGACAATTACACGTGGACGGCTCATTTCGGCTTCCTACTGTTCAGCGATTGCCTTGCCGCTCAACGCCAGACACGCTAGTGACGCCACGGCGAACAGCGCCGTGCTGAAAAGCGAAAGCTTCCCCTGCCGGCGTGCAATCGCGACGGCGAGGATGTCGCCGATGTCGCAGGCCGCGGCGATCTTCAGCAGCGTGGTGCTCGCCGCGCCGGACGTGACCACCGGGCCGGCGGCGAGCGCGAAGTCACGCGATCCGCCCAGTCGCAGGAACAGCGCGGCACTGACATCGTTGGACACGTCCATGCCGAACAACCGACCCGCGGTGATCGGCATCAGCCATCCACTGGCCCCGATCGCCGAACGCGTCGCCGCGAGGAGGGTCTTGGTGGGAACGGCCATGGTGGGTGGGTCCTTTCCTGAAGCAGTGTGCACGGGTTGGATCGGCGCTTGGCACCAGCAAAAGCGATAACGAACGTTAACACGGAAACGGTATTGTTCGTCAGTGCACCTGGCTCAGGTCAGGTGAGACGAAGGACGGCCTGCTCGGTGAAGCCTGCACCGGTGACGCCGTCGACGCTGACGTCAACGGCATCGTCGTAGGCGCTGAGCACCGGCGGCGGCCCCCCAGTGCCCATCGGGACCCAGAAGCCGCCCCGACCGCGCGTCATCTCCAGCACCACGCGGGTGGCATCGGGTCCGGTCACTGTGGCCTGGGTGATCATCCCTGCGGCGTCGCGGATCAACGCAAGGCCGTCGACGGGGACCGCGCCTTCGGGGCGGATGAGAAACCCGTGGGTGGCGGTGCGGTCACGCGTGTCGCGGAACCGCATCACGGTGTAGTCGAACGCTGGAGTGCATCCGGCGATCACGGCGTACTCACTCCACGCCGCCGATTCGTCACGCGGACCCCAGGTCCGGTCGCGGAAAGCCTGCCCGTCGATCGCCACCGTGCTCCCGTGCACCTCGATACGGCCAACGACATTGGCGCCCTGTTGAAAGTGCTGCAGCGAAATGCCTTCCACCAGATCCGGCAGGACACCGGTCGCCGAATAGTCCGCCTCGACGAACCGCGGCGTGAATTCCAGTTCAGCGTGCACGCCAGGATGGTCGACCACGACACGCGCCGCCGGCAGATCGACGTCGATGGACGATGAGCGGAACGATCCCGGCGGCAGTGGCTCGACGACCTCGACCGCGCGCCCGTCGACTAAGACGCTGAATCGAGCCCGGGTACCGGGCGCATTCGGCGAGGTGGACACGTGCACGACGCCGAAGACGTTCTGCTGGGTGTCCCAGAACCCGGCGTAGGCGTTATCCCGCCACGGCCGACCGCCCAGCCCAGGCACTGCCGCAGCCGGCACCTGCGCGTGCGGGGCCGTCGATAGGCCAGTGTGACTCGTCATTGGTCGCCTCCCGTTTTCGTTGTCGGTGCAGTGATTCCCGGTCACACACGCCGAACGTGTGCCCCAGTGTGATGTCGTAAAGCGCTCGATGAATCACCGCGGTAACAACGCGCCGATCGTATCGAGATCGGTTGCGGCAATGCCGAATCGCTCCCCCATGGACACGGCGAACGACTCCGGCTGGCTCTCCACGGGCACGAACAGTGACAGGTATCCGTGCAGCATGTGCCGTCGATGCGCCAGCCATAAGTCGTCGGTCGACGGCGCCGCCACACTTCGTGCCGTTAGACCCTGGCGATAGAGCTCAAGCAGGTCGCGCTCGGCCGATCGGCGGTCGGCGGGGCCCAATGCCCCGGTCAGGTAGTACGTCACATCCCAGATGGACGGCCCCTGACCGACGAACTGCCAGTCGAGGAACCCCGGCCCGCCATCGCGCTCGCGAAATGTGTTGCCCAGATGGGGATCTCCGTGCACAAGCGTCTGTGGCAGAGCCTCGTCTGTGGCGAACATCGCTTCGAGCGCGGCCGCCACGCTGGTGCAGTCGGTCAGTGCGGGATCGATACCGTCGCACGAGCGGTGGATATAGTGCGCAAAATGGCCGGGTGAAACCAGGTATCGCATGATGGCGACGATGTCGCTGATCCGTCCTAGCCAGGGAAACGGGCGCAGCGTATCCGGTTGCCAGAATCTGGCGTGCAGGGCCGCGAGCTGTTCGATGCCCTGGGCAACTTCGTCGACGGCAACCGCGTCGGTGGCCTCGACGAACTCCACCTCCCGATCGGTGAGGTCCTCCATCACGACCACGGCGCGACCATTGGCATCGACACCACCGAAGTAGCCGATCGGCAAGTTGACCTCGTCACCCAGAAGCGGGGCAATTTCACGATAGAAACGCGCCTCAACCGCCGATAAATCGCCGGTGGCGAACTCGTGTTGGGCGAAACTGCCTTTGAGCAGCATCCGTTCGGGCAGCCCGGGATCGTTGCGCCCGAACTTGAGGGTCAGTCCAACCGTGCTCGACGTGCCGGAGTGCGTTACGCCGATATCGACCGAGTCGACTCGGACACCGCGGTGGCGCTCTGACAGCGCCGCCGTCAAAAACGCCGCATCGATGTCGTCGACGCCGGTCGGCAACCTCACCGGCGTGGTATGAACCCTTGGGAGCACGGCTACACCGCGACGAAGCGCCGGCGCGGCGCCCGCAGCTGGTCCACAAGCTCTGCTGCCGCGCGCTCGCCCGACACCGTCGCGGTACACATATTCGACGACGACCGGAACACCCCGGCCAACCGGATACGGGAGGTGACCGCTGCCTGCCGCGCCTGGAACTGCCCAAGTTCCTTGTATAGCCCGGGCCTGCTGTAGACAATCACCTCATTCCACCGCGCGATTCGCGTGTAGTCCACGGTGTCGGTGACACCGGGGATCAACTTTTCCATCCTTCGCAGGATCTCGGTACGGATGGTGTCGTCGTCCTCGTCGATGATCTGCTCGGCGAACTCAGTCATGGTCAGGATGTCGAGGAGTCCGTGGCCCTCGGGCGCACGACCCGGTGCCTTGTTGTGCTCGCACGTGAAACCCATCAGATCGGGGTCGACGGGTTCGGGAATGTTGATCACGGAGGCCACAATGCCCTTGGGCTTACGGGTGACACCGGTGTTCATCACCACGCACTTGGTGTAACGCAGGCCGCGCAGGAACGCCTCCGAAGCCGCGTCGAAGTGGCCGGGTACGAGGTCGGGGATGGTATCGCCGCGGGCCGTGACTACCGCACCTGAGCCGGACTCGGTGTGGGTGGCGCCATCGGCGCCCGTCCAGGTGACGGTGACCCCGTCGCTCGTCTCCCTGATCTCTTCGACCATGGTGTTGAGCCGGATGTCCATGCCTTCGGAGAGGCGGTCGACATAGGTGGAGTAGCCCTCGCGGAATGCGTAGAGCTTGCTGCCGAGGATGTTGTAGAGCATGAAGAACAGCTCCAGGTTGGAGATGGCGTCGCCGCGTACGCCCAGCACTCCGCGCACCGTCGAATTGATGACGTAGTCGTAGACCTCCCCGGACAGGCCGAGGTGCAGCGAGCAGTATTCACGCGGTGTCATGGTGTCGAATGCCGAAGCGCGAGAGAGGTCTTCGTAGTTGAGCAGCTTGCTCGCACGGGTCGCGTCGACGCCGAAGCGGGCCATCAGCGCTTTGGACTTCAACGACACCAGCGGCGTCTTGAGGACGTCGAGGAACAGATGATCCGAGCGCAGGTTGTGGATGGTGTCATCGCGGGCGAAGCCGATGATCGACCCGGCCGGAATCAGATCGCCACCACTACCGATCTCGTGGGCAAGCTTGACCACCGGCTCGTAGGCGCTCGGCAGGATGGTGGCACCCTCCTCCATGAGGTAGCCCTGTTCGCGGTGGGTGTGGATCATGCCGCCCGTGCGGTCACGCTTCTCCAGAACGACAGCCGAAATCCTTTGAGCCCGCAATCGATAGGCCGCGGTGAGGCCGGACGGCCCGGCACCGACGATGAAGACCGGTGCGCGATCGGCGAGTCCGTCATGGGCGTTGGCTGTCATCTCTTCGCTCTCTTTCTCGGGGTTCTGTGGCTTGCGACCAGGGAGGGCAGCACGAAGTCAGTGACGAGCGCCTTCTCGGCGTCGGCGTCGAGATCCTCGCGCAGAATCAACATCAAATAGACCCCACGCAGCCACTCGACGACCCGGTCGTCGCTGACTTCAGGCCGGATCTCGCCACGCTCGCGGGCACGCCGAAGCATGGGGCCTAAGACATCCAAAACGAGGCCCTGCATGGAGGATTCGTGGCCGGTGATCAACCGGTGCAGGGAAACCGTTGCGGTGGTGTCCAACAGGTGACGCAATTCCGGATCGGAGCGGGCAGCGTCCACCGTGGCGATCGAGGTCTCCAGCAGGAGCTCGACAAACGGGGCGTCGCGGTCGGCGATCGGCCGGATGCCCTCCCCGAGCTCACGCAGCCTCGTCACGATCGCGGCTTCGGTGATCTCCCGCCGGGTCAGGCCGAGCCGGTAGACACCCGTGCGCCCGATGCCTGATTCCTTGGCGATGTCATGCATCGTCGTCCGGTCCACGCCGTAGCGGGCGAAACAGCGCCGAGCCGCGGCGATTACCCGCTCCGGCAGCGCAGGTTCCTCATTTTTGGTAAGCATGGCGACCATCTAACCGCCTCCCGTCACGCCGCTGCCTCGGGTGCGTTTTAGCTGATTCAAATACTGGTTGGGGCACAAAGGTTTTCCAGGTTGGCC
>Ga0310916_10000330_pt1 | contig 25588 bp, 21 predicted proteins | sample GREbulkMGLF176_FD_203444 | JGI IMG/M metagenome (GOLD analysis project Ga0310916, IMG submission 203444) | Lab enrichment of tropical soil microbial communities from Luquillo Experimental Forest, Puerto Rico - GRE.bulkMG.LF176 | ecosystem: Environmental > Terrestrial > Soil > Tropical forest >...
CTATATGCGAGCCCGCACCGAGGCGGCGCGGCGCCTGGAGGTCATGGCGCGGCGCCAGGCGGCCGAGCGGCAGCGCATGCAGGCCTTTGTCGATCGCTTTCGCGCCAAGGCGTCGAAGGCGCGCCAGGCGCAGAGCCGGCTCAAGGCATTGGCCCGGCTCGAGCCGATCACCCTGTCGGCCGCCGAACCGCCGCCGAGGATCCGCTTTCCCGACCCGCCGCAGCTGCGTCCACCGTTGATCTCGCTCCACCGGGTCAGCACTGGTTATGTTCCGGGTAAGCCGGTGCTGTCGAAGCTCGACCTGCGGCTCGATCCCGACGAGCGCGTGGCGCTGATCGGAGCCAACGGCAACGGCAAGACGACATTGGCGCGGCTGCTCGCCGGCCGCCTGACGCTGTTTGCCGGGGAGATCACCCGATCGCCCAAGCTCGCCTGCGGCTTCTTCGCCCAGCACCAGATCGAGGAGATGCGGCCCGACGCCTCGGCTTACGATCATCTCGCCGAGCTGATGCCGAATGCCTTGCCGGAGGCGGTGCGCACCCGGCTCGGCAGCTTCGGTTTTGGGCAGGAGAAGGCCTTTGTGCCGGTCGCCGACTTGTCGGGCGGCGAGCGGGCGCGGTTGAACCTGGCCTTGGTCACCCACGCCGCACCGGCGCTGTTGATCCTCGACGAGCCGACCAACCACCTCGATATCGAGAGCCGCGAAGTGCTCGTCGAGGCGATCAACGAGTTCCCCGGCGCTGTCGTGCTGGTGAGCCATGACGAGCACCTGATCGAGCTGATCGCCGACCGGCTCTGGCTGGTCGCCGACGGTACGGTTCAGCCCTTCGAGGGGGATCTCGAAGACTACCGGCGGCTCGTGCTCGAGCGCAGCGATGCGGTGGAGGGCGGCCGCTCGAATGGGTCCAACACTCGCCGCGAGGCGCGGCGCCTGGCAGCCGAACGGCGGCGAGAGCTCGACCCGCTCCGCCGGCAGGCGCGCCGGGCCGAACAGGAGGTGGCGCGACTGACCAAAGAGCGCGACGCGCTCGACCGGGCGTTGGCGAACGGGAAAGGCAACGGCCTCTCGCCGGCCGAAGCGCTCAAGCGCCGCGCCGAGCTCGTCCGGCAGATCGAGCGCGCCGAAACCGAGTGGCTCGCCGCGGCTGATGAGATCGAGCGGGGAGCGCGCACATGATCAGGCTTCTTCGACGGCCTTCTCGAATGCCGTCAAAGTCGCTTCGATCGCCGCTTGCCGCAGATCGCGGGTGATGAACACCATGCGGGTGCGGCGGTCCTCGCCCGGCCATTGCGGGAGCAGCACCGGCGGGTGAAAGAGGTGCTGCACCCCATGCAGAACGACCGGCTGATCCGGGCGGTCGCTGAGTGCGACGATCGCCTTGAACCGCAGCAAATCGTCGCCGCGCATCGTCGCCAGCCCGTCGAGCCAGCCGGACAGAACCCCCCAGGAAATCGGCCGTTCGCGGGTGATGCAGAAGGCGCGGATGCGGTCGTCATGCCGGTTGGGGTCAGGATGGCCGTCGTCGTGGTCGTGTTCGTGGCCCGCGAAGGCTTCGTCGCGCAGCCAACGCTGGACATCGACACCCTTGGTCGCCGGGTCGAAGAAGCCGAGGTTGAACAGCAATGCCGGATCGACCGCACCCTGGGCAACCCGGATGACCGGGGCGCTTGGATTGAGCAGAGCGAGCCGTGCCTCGAACGCTTGCTGCGCGGCCGGCTCGGCGAGGTCGGTCTTGGTCAACAGCAGGCGGTCCGCCACCGCCGCCTGCTTTACCGCCTCGGGCTGTCGGTCGAGCGTGCCGGCCCCGTTGACCGCATCGACCGTCGTCACGACGCCATCCAGCATGTAGCGCGCCGCCACAATCGGCTCAGTCATCAAGGTGTGCAGGATCGGCGCCGGATCGGCGAGCCCGGTGGTCTCGATCGCCACACGGGTGAAGAACGGGACCTTGCCTTTGACCCGGTCGACGAACAGATCGGTCAAGGTGTCGACGATGTCATTGCGCACCGTGCAGCAGAGGCACCCGCTGTTGAGCAACACGACGTCCTCGCTCGACCGCTCGACGAGGAGATGGTCGAGACCGATCTCGCCGAACTCGTTGACGATGACCGCGGTCGCGGCCATGTCGGGCTGTTTCAGCACATGATTGAGCACGGTCGTCTTGCCGCTGCCGAGAAAACCGGTCAGCAGAGTTACCGGGATCAATGACACGGGTTCTGTCGAGCTCATTCCTGACTGCTCTCTGGTTTGTTCTCGCCGGGGCCGTCGGGAACAGTCTAGCAGCCGAAGCCCCGGTGCGGGTCGTCGTGTCGTTCAGCATCCTCGAGGACATCGCGCGCGAGGTCGGCGACGACGATGTCGCGGTAACCAGCCTGATCGGGCGCGATGCGAACGAGCACGTCTTCGAGCCGAGCCCCGATCAGGTACGCGTGTTGAGCCAGGCCCGGCTCTTCATCGTCAACGGTCTCGGCCTGGAAGGCTGGCTGCCGCGGCTCGTCCAGTCCGCGCGATACCGCGGACCAGTGGTCGTCGCTACCGAGAGTATCGTCCCGATCACGACCACCGAAGCCGGCGTGAAGGCACCGTCACCCGACCCGCATGCCTGGCAGAATGTACGCAACGGCGTCATCTACGCCGAGAATATTGCGCGGGCTTTGGCCAGTGCCGACCCGGCTCATGCCGAGGCCTATCGCCAGCGGCTAGGCCACTACAAGGCGGAGCTCGAGACGCTCGATCGGCGCGTGCGCTACGAGTTGGGATCGATCCCCGCCGAGAAACAGCGGGTAATCACAACCCATGACGCCTTTGCCTATTACGGAAAAGCGTATGGGATCACATTCATGGCCCCCGAGGGGCTCAACACCGAAAGCGAGCCCTCGGCCAAGACCGTCGCCGCGTTGATCCGGCAGATCCATCGCGAAGGAATCAAGGCGCTCTTTCTTGAAAACATTTCCGATCCGCGGCTAATGGAAGAAATCGCGCGTGAGACCGGTGTGGGCCTCGGCCCGCCGCTTTACTCCGACGCCTTGTCGGGACCGGACGGGCCGGCGCCCACCTACCTCCGGATGATCGAGTACAACACCGCCGCGCTCCAGACAGGTATGCTCAAGAACTGACCGCCTCCCTTCCCTCCCCCACAACCGCCGGAGGGTTGGGGTGGGGGGTGACCGAGATGCGGTCGAAATCGGCGGCGACCCGCACCCTCGGAAAAAGGCGCGCGGCCTCCGAAAGGATCTCTTGGGCCTTGTAGCGGCCGGAAATGTGGGTGAGCAGCAATTGCCCGACCTCGGCCTGGCGTGCCAGCTGTGCCGCGGCCGAGGCGGTCAGATGGCCCCGCGAGCGAGCGAGGCCCGCATCACGCTCAAGAAACGTCGCCTCGATGACCAGCGCGTCAGCCCGGCGCACCGGCTCGATCAGTGAAGCAACCTCTTCCGTGTCGCCGACAACGGCGAGCTTGGCACCGGCGACGCTTGGACCTTGAACCATTTTCGGAGTGATGCGGTGCCCATCGGCAAGCACGACCGGATTGCCGCGGGCCAGGGCCGTGCGTTCCGGGCCCGGAGGCACGCCGAGCGCGTCCAGCCGGTCGGCAAGCAGCGCACAGCGCGTTTCTTCTTCGAACAGGTAACCGAAGCTCTCAGTGCCGCGATGCGCCACCGGAAAGGCGGTAAGTTGCCACCCTGCTCGGGTAAGTACCGGACCCGGCGAGACAGCACGCAAGCGATAGCCGGCCTCGAGTTCGGATCCGATCGTGACGGAAAGATAACGGTCAGCAAAGGCTACCGTCTCGCGGCTGCCGATGATCTCGGTCACGCCTTCGAGCTGGAAGAGCTGGCGGGTCGCGAGGAGCCCAGCCAGCCCCGCCACGTGATCCAAATGCAGGTGCGTCAACAATACATGGCCGAGCCCGCGGAACCCGAGCTGGGCGCCCATCAGCTGGCGTTGGGTCCCCTCGCCGCAATCGATCAGAAAGCGATTCGGCCCCTTGGCGACGACCATCGCAGACAAACCGCGCTCGGCGGAAGGCACCGCCGCAGCGGTGCCGAGAAACGTGAGCTCGAACATGTGGCCTGCCAAAATGGTGTACGGGGAGGAAATCCCCGCAAGATGCGTAAGACGGCTCAGCGGATATGGTGTCGAGACCCGGCATCACGCCGGGAGGTTTGCGATGTACCCTGTGGTTTACTGGACCGGAATCACCCTGTTTGTCGCGTGGATCGTGTTTTCGGCCTACAGCGCCTTCAATGGCCTGTAACTCTCAGCTTGGGCCAGCCGGCGGCGCGGGGAACAGTTCCGTCGTCCATCCGAGCAACCTGTAGCCGATGAGCCCAGCCCACTCCTTGCCGGCGGTCGTGCTCATGCCAAGCCCTTCGAGCAGGTTGAAATTGGCCCGCAGCCCGGTCCGCGGATCAACTTTGAAGTCGACCGGGTAGGGGATCACCGGCCAGTCCACGGCACGGAACGCCGCAATCGCGCGCGGCATATGAAACGCCGAAGTCACGAGGACCCAGTTTTGGCGCGGGCCCGGCCGGATCAGCTCCTTTGCGAAGACCGCATTCTCATGGGTATTGCGCGACCGCTCCTCAAGGATGATTCGTGCCGCGGGGATCCCTTCGTCGAGGACAAAGCCCTGTGTCGCGCGCGCCTCGGCAAACCCGATCGGGAAGAAGTCTCCTTCGCCACCAACCAGCGCGAGTTTGGCTTCGGGATGATGGCGCGCCAACACCACTCCTGCGAGCACCCGGGCGATCGAGCCGTTGAACACCGCTTCCCCATAAGCGAGCGAGATCCTTGGATCCACAGCACCGCCGAGCACGACAATCCCGTCGACCCGGTCGGGCAGCACGGGCGACCGAGGGAACTGCTGTTCGAGAACCAGCATCATGGCGGGGCCGATCGGCGCGACGGCGAGCAGCAGGAGGCCGATCGCGGCAAGGACGACCAGCAACTCGCCGCGACGGCGTCCACGCAGCAACAGGAAGACGCCGGCAAGGAGGAACAGCAGCAGCAAGTTGCCCGGCTGCGTTACCGCCCACACGAGCTTGCCGAAGATAAAGGTCATCGCACCCCCTGCGGTCCGGCGATTGTTCCGCGGCGAAAATCCACTGCCCCCACAACCGCGGCCGACTTATGATGCGGTCATGTGACACATCGGCAAGCGGGTTTATCCCCATGAGCGACATCCAGCACTACATCGACGGCAAGCGCATCGCCGGAACGAACGGGCGATCGGGCGACGTCTACAATCCGGCGACTGGGGAGCGGACTGGCCGGGTCGCCTTCGCCGGTCCCGGCGAGGTCGATCGGGCGGTCAAGGCCGCGGCCGCGGCCTTTCCCGCTTGGGCGGCGACGCCACCCCTGACCCGCGCACGCATCATGTTCAAGTTCCTCGAACTCTTGAACCGCGACCACGATGCATTGGCGCGTGTGATCTCCGAGGAGCACGGCAAGGTCTTCTCCGACGCCCAGGGTGAAATCACCCGCGGTCTCGAAGTGGTAGAGTTCGCCTGCGGCATCCCGCATTTGTTGAAGGGCGAATTTACCGAGCAGGTTGGCCGCGGCATTGACAGCTGGTCGGTGCGCCAGCCGCTCGGCGTCTGCGCCGGCATCACGCCGTTCAACTTCCCGGCAATGGTGCCGATGTGGATGTTTCCGATGGCGCTCGCCTGCGGCAACACCTTCCTGCTGAAGCCATCCGAGCGCGACCCGTCGGCCGGCAGTCGGATTGCCGAATTACTGAGCGAGGCCGGCCTGCCGCCCGGCGTCTTCAATGTCGTCAACGGCGACAAGGAGGCGGTCGACGCGATTCTCAGCCATCCCGGGATTGCCGCCGTCAGCTTTGTCGGCTCGACAGCGATCGCCCAGTACATCTACACGACCGCGGCGGCGGCCGGAAAGCGGGTGCAGGCCCTGGGTGGCGCGAAGAATCACATGGTGGTGATGCCAGATGCCGATCTCGACCAGGCGACCGATGCGTTGATGGGGGCGGCCTATGGGGCGGCCGGTGAGCGCTGCATGGCGGTGTCGGTCGCGGTCGCGGTCGGCGGGGTCGGTGACAAGCTGATGGACAAGCTGGTCCCACGGGTGCGGGCGCTGAAAATCGGTCCGAGCACCGATCCGGAGGCCGAAATGGGCCCGCTCGTCACCCGCCAGCATCTCGACCGGGTGCGCTCCCACGTCGAGCTCGGTGTCAAGGAGGGCGCCAAGCTCGCCGTCGACGGCCGCGGTCTCAAATTGCAGGGCTACGAGAACGGCTTCTTCCTCGGCGGCTGTCTGTTCGACGAGGTCAAGCCCGAGATGCGGATCTACAAGGAGGAGATCTTCGGGCCGGTGCTGTCGGTCGTGCGCAGCCCCGATTTCGATCACGCCACCAAGCTTGTCAGCGATCACGAATACGGCAACGGTGCGGCGATCTTTACCCGCGACGGCGACGCCGCGCGCGAATTTTCGAATCGAGTCCAGATCGGCATGGTCGGCATCAACCTGCCGATCCCGGTGCCGATGGCGTTCCACAGCTTTGGCGGTTGGAAGCGCTCGCTGTTCGGCGACATGGCGGTATATGGCCCCGAGGCCGTGCGCTTTTATACGCGGCTCAAGACGATGACCGCGCGCTGGCCGACCGGCATCCGCGCCGGTGCCGAATACGTGATGCCGACAATGCGGTAGCCCTGAGCGCCGCAAGCGACAGAGGTACAGCTCCGCGTTGAGCGATATCTTAATGGTGGCGGCATCAGCAGCAAATCAACAGCGGATGCTCCCGCCTGGGTTGTAACTCGGGGCCGGCCGGGCTTGCGCAAAGCCCACACCCTACCGGACGCATCACCGTTTTCGAGAGGTTGATGCGGCAAGGTCCAAAATGTCGCTCGTGATGGGTCATGCCGAAAGGGCTATATCTGAGATAATGACAGTATATGTGTCATTATCGCAATATCGACGCAAAGAGTCAAGCCTTGCTTGCCCGTCGCGCTCGCTGACTGTCTAGGCAGAGTTCGTACCGGAGAGAACCCCGATGCCCGCCACGCCGCCACTGTCTCGGATTTCGCCTCTGCCGCTGAGCTATGACGAACCGCTCCGGCTAAAGGTCATCGAATTGCACGTCTGGGCGGTCAGCGAGGGGCTGCGTGGCACCGAAGCAGCGCAGTTATTCGATGGGTTGTGCCAGCGCCTGCTCGATGCCGGTGTGCCATTATGGCGGGCCTTTGCCGGGATGCGCACCTTGCATCCGCAATGGGGCGGATATGGCTACACCTGGCGGCGCCAGCTCAACACATTGGAGCCGCGGCAATTCGTGCGCGGCGACGAATATGAGGGCGGCATTCTGAATAGCCCGATCGGCTATTTGATCCGCCAGGGCGAGGCGACGGCGGGAGCGGCCTCGGCCGCAGAGGTGAGACCGCGGGCGAATTTGCGCCGCCGCCTCAGCGGGGCCGAGGCGCAGCTCGATTTGCCGATGCTTAGCGACCTCGCTGCGGCAGGCGCCACCGATTACTACGCCGAGGTCATCCGGTTTGGCGATGTGGGCGACGCATCGCGCGGAACCGGCATCGGTTATTCCTTTGCGACGGATCGGCCGTCCGGCTTTGAAGACGATCACCTGTCCCTGTTAAAGGCGGTGCTTCCCGCTGTCTCGCTGGCGATGATGACACACGCCGGCCACACCATCGCCTCCAGCCTGCTCGAAGCCTATCTCGGCGCCGATGCCGGGCGGCGAGTCCATGCCGGAGCGATCGAGCGCGGCGCGGTCGAGAAAATCCGCGCGGTGCTGTGGTTTGCGGATATCCGCGCCTTCACGGCGATCGCCGACACGACTCCGGGGGAAGTGGTCATCGAATTTCTCGACGAGGTCTTTGAGACGCTGACCGCCTCGCTGCGTCCGCGCAGCGGTGAGGTGCTCAAATTTCTCGGAGACGGCATGCTGGCGATCTTCCCATTCGATGATGCGACCCGGGACCAGGTCTGCCATCAGGCACTCGACGCAGCGGCCGAAGCAATGAGCGCCGTAGACAGGCTGAACGCGACACGGCACGAGGCCGGCAAGCCCGTGGCCGCGGTCGATTTGGTCCTCCATTTGGGCGAAGTGCTCTACGGCAATGTCGGCGCCGTCGACCGCCTCGACTTCACGGTAATCGGACCGGCGGTCAACGAAGCCGCGCGCATCGAAACTCTGTGCGAACCCTTGGGCCGCAAGGTGCTGGTCTCCGCGGACCTTGCTGCCGCAGTTGGTTACGACTGTCGGCTGGTGCCGCTCGGCCAGCACAGACTGCGCGGCGTGCGCGAGCCGCGCAAGATCTACGGCCTCAAACTCGGCTAAGCGCGACCCCAAAGTATTCTCCAAGTCTTCTGCAATGTTATAAGACTAGCTGGTGCCGAGCGCTACTGAGTGCGGCGGGGGGCGAAGCATGTTGGGCAGGCGGGAGCGGGAGTCTCCCTCGCAGAAAACCGAAGCGGGAGACAAGAATTGGTTTGGTCGGTGGGAACCGCCTGCGCAGTTGGCGAGCAAGGCGACCGATCTCGACGCGTTGCGCACCGCCGTCGTTGACGCGGCCGGGGTCGGCTACGGGCTCTGGTTCAGTTATCTTTTTGCACTTCTCTATTTCGCGATCGCGGCGGGTGCCGTCACGCACCGCGATCTACTGCTCGAAAGCCCGGTCAAATTGCCGTTCCTCAATGTCGAATTGCCATTGAAGGCGTTCTTCATACTGGGACCGCTGGTTTTTCTGGTGATGCACGCCTATGTGCTGCTGCACTTCTTGCTGTTGGCCGGCAAGGTCGGTGCCTTCCACATCGAGTTGGAAAAGCAAGTCCCTGAAGGGCAGAAACAAGCGCAGCTGCGCCGCCAATTGCCGAGCAACATTTTTGTCCAGTTTCTTGCCGGCCCGCGCGAGGTGCGGGAGGGGATAGTCGGCTTTTTGCTGAAAGCGGTCGCCACGATCAGCCTAGTGGCCGGCCCGATCGCATTGCTCGTTCTATTCCAGCTGCAGTTCTTGCCGTACCACAACCCACGGATCACATGGTGGCACCGCATCGCCATGACCCTCGACCTGGTCCTGCTTTGGCTGCTGTGGCCGCCAATCGCACGAGGCGAAACCGCCCTCATAACCTGGTATGATCTTCGGCGTGTCAGGGTAGCGGCCTGGCTCCCCGTGAGCCTAGTCCCGTTGTTGTTGGCCTTCACCATAGCCACCTTCCCCGGCGAATGGCTGGAAGAGAATATCCCGCCGGTGCGGCTCGTCCCGATGTCGCGGGAAGCTTGGCAACTACCGAGCATCGCAGCCATCCAGGAGGTCGATTCAGGCTGGGCGACCTTACACGAGCTGTTGGTCGCCCGAGACGTCGACCCCGTCACGGGCAAGTCATTGAGTCTATGGTCAAACGTACTGGTGTTGCCAAATTTCGAGATCGGCGAACGATCGAAGTTCGATGAAGGCAAGTCCACCCCTTCCAAGACTATCTCGCTGCGCGGTCGGCGGCTCGAAGGAGCGGTTTTCGTTTTTGCGAATCTAAGGAAGGCGGATTTTACCGGTGCCCAGCTTGCTTACGCCAATTTCTCTGGTGCAGACCTGAAGGGTGCCGATTTCTGTAACCCTCTCGGCTTTGGAGGAACGTGTGCGCAGCTTCAAGGCGCTTGGTTTGCTTTCGCGAGACTCCAAGGTGCCTCGTTTGATGGCGCGAATCTGCAATGCGCCAGGTTCCACGGCGCGAATCTACACGGTGCGTCGCTTGAGAACACAGAATTGCAGGCGGCGCGCTTCGACCCGTTTCCGCTTCCTGGTCTTGATTGGCCAACACATTTGGAGGGGGCCTCGCTTCGGCGAGCGCGGCTACAGGCCGCCGATCTCAGGAAGGCCCACTTGCAGGGTGCGTCACTCGACAATGCGCAGTTGCAGGGCGTCGCGATTGAGGGCGCGCTGCTACAGAACGCGTCGCTCAAACATGCGTTTCTCTGGCGAGTCACGGCGCCGGCCCCTGAGAGCGTAAGCGGCGCGGCGATTGTCACTCCCATCACCGAACCAAAATATCGCGGACTCGACTGCCCAAGTCAGCAAGAATTCTGCGACTGGTCGCGCAAGCAGTTTGAGGATTTGAAAGATCTCATCAAGCAGTACTTTTCACAAGATGACTGGCGCAAGGAGACGTTACGCCGAATCGAGCCAGGGCATTTTAACGATGGGAAGGAAGATTTGGCGGAGGCGGAGGCCTGGGACGAGCTCGAGAAACAATCACAGACGGATTTTAACACTTATATGTACCCTGACCGGCTAGTCGAAATGCTCAAAGAGATTGGTTGTAGTGCTTCTGGGGCACCCTTCGTGATTTCAGGTTTAATAGGACAACTTAACGACCGCTTCCCCAATGACCAGGGCCGGCAGGCCAAGGTGGCGGACAAGTTTCTTGATATGTCAAGTTGCGACGGCGCGCGCGATTTGTCGGAAGACGACAAGGCGGACCTGATGGAAACTCGAAGCGAAACCAAGTGGTTGCCGAAATCAGCTCCCACTACTGCGGAGCAGCGCAAGTCCAAAAAATGAACCCGAGTGCTTGCGCATACCTCCCGGACAATTGTGAGAATTGCAGGGTCCGTGAGGTGCATAACATCCCCCAGGTTGCAGTAGACTAGGTCTCTCCCCACAGTATCTTGGTGGCGCGGCGGGCGCCTTCGGCGAGCGCTTCGAATTTGGCCCAGCAGATCGAGGGGTGTCCAACCCGGTGCCGAGCCCGCAATCAGTGCCGGCCAATACATTTTCGCGGCCGACCAGATTGGCATAGCGCACCAGCCGCTCGGCCACCAGATCGGGATGCTCGATAAAATCAGTGCAATGGCCGACGACACCGGGGATCAACGTGGCGCCTTCCGGCAATTTTACCTCTTCGAACACTCGCCACTCATGTTCGTGGCAGGGGTTGGAGGCCTCGATCGAATAGCTTCCGGCGCGTACCCCGAAGATCAAGTCGATAATGTCCTTCAATGGGATGTCATCGTGATGGGGCCCGTGAAAGCTGCCCCAGCACACGTGCAATCTTATTTGTTCCGGCGGAATGTCGCGCAAGGCGTGATTGAGCGCGTCAATCCGCATGGAGGCGTATTTGCGGTAGTCGCTCAACGTGATGTCGGGCAGGCAGGCCCAGCCGTCGGGCAAGTCGGGGTCGTCGATCTGCAACAGAAAGCCGTCATCGACGATGGCCTTGTATTCCTCGCGCATCGCCTCAGTGATAGCGAACAAAAACGCCTCGTCGCTCTTGTAGTATTCGTTGGCCATCCAATGCTCGATCGTACCCGGCGTGTTGGCCGGCAGAAAAGCACCCGCCACCGTCGTCCCGGCAAGCACAGCCTTGAGATTATCCAAGTCCCTTTGGAGCTCGGTCTCTCCGATATAGCGCAATTCGCCCACGCAGACCGAAAGCGTTTGACCGCCGGAAAAAGCCGGAGCGCGGCTCGGTCGAGAGCATAGGTGCGGTGTTGTGGTACGCGGATATGCGAAGCTTTACAGCGACCGCCGACACCACCCCGGGACCGCTAATGGGGCGCGTCATGCGGAAGGCAAGCCGGCCGCCCAGGTCGACTTAGCCATCTCGGCGAGGTGCTCTACGGCAATGTCGGCGCCGTCGACCCCCTCGATTTCACGGCGATCGGGCCGGCGGTCAACGAGGCCGCGCGCATCGAGGCTCTGTGCGAGGCCTTGGGCCGCAAGGTGCTCGTCTCAGCCGAACTCGCCGCCCGGCTCGGCGAGTGCTGTGGCCTCGTACCACTTGGCCGTCACGAGCTGCGCGGGGTGCGCGAGGTCTGCGGCTTGCAGCTCGGCTAAGCACGGTTTCCCGGAGGCCAGATGCATCGGGTTCCGTATACGCGAAATAAGACTAGGGGTCGCTGCTGCTCATTTTAGAGGTGCACCGCATTTCGAACAAAATTTTGCTGGCGAGAACAGGTTAAAACCATAGTTTTGTCTGCCACAGGAATCGCAGAACTTCGTATTTCTGATATTGATAAAAGCGATTAACGCTACTGCTGGTATGAAGACGTAAAACACTTGGGCTGGAGCACCAGTCATCCAGACAAATCCAAGAAATAAAATACTAGTAAAGATTACAAATGGCGGCAAGACTCTTCGCTTCAGCGCTGCATTTTTATTAAAATAGAAGAAGGCCATGGAGCCTAAACCGAGAACTGCCCAGACCCCGATGAAAAGCTGAAAGGTGTGATATGAAGCCGGAGAATTCATTCGCGGTCAAAGCGCCTTAGGATCCCGGCGGGAGTAGTCCCCGGATGTGGGCTTCGTGCGTCCTCCCTGCTCGTCAGCGCGAGATTTTTTGCGGCAGATTGTCGCCTGAGATTCCTACAACAGAAGCTGGCGCGGCCAGTGTGAGCTAGTTCACATTCGGTGGTGTTTTTGTTACTGGGCTGCGGACCGGACCTAGCAAGACACGGCCCGCGTCATGCACTCAGAGCTATCGGTGTGGCTACTCTCCCAAGCATCAACAATCGGATCCGTAAAATCTAAGCGCCACGCCACAGAATCGTCGTCGCCCGCCGCGCGCCTTCGGCCATTGCCTCGAATTTGCCCCAGCAGATCGACGGGTGGCCAACCCGCGTGCCGAGCCCGCAATCAGTCCCGGCGAGCACATTTTCGCGGCCGACCAGCTTGGCGTAGCGCACCAGCCGCTCGGCCACCAGATCGGGATGCTCGATGAAATCGGTGCAATGGCCGACCACACCCGGGATCAGGGTGGCGCCGTCCGGCAATTTCACCTCCTCGAACACTCGCCACTCGTGCTCGTGACAGGGGTTCGACGCCTCGATCGAATAGCTCCCGGCGCGCACCCGGAAGATCAGATCGATGATGTCACGCAACGGGATATCGTCGTGATGGGGTCCGTGAAAGCTACCCCAGCACACATGTAGCCGGATCTTTTCCGGCGGGATTTCGCGCAACGCGTGATTTAGAGCATCGATCCTCATCGTGGCGTAGTTGCGATAATCGGTCAGTGTGATGTCGGGCAGGCAGGCCCAGCCGTCCGGCAGGTCCGGGTCGTCGATCTGCAACAGAAAGCCGGCATCGACGATGGCCTTGTATTCCTCGCGCATCGCCTCGGCGATGGCGAGCAAAAACGCCTCGTCGCTCTTGTAGTACTCGTTGGCCATCCAATGCTCGATCGTGCCCGGCGTATTGGCCGGGAGAAATGCGCCCGCGACCGTCGCTCCCGCGAGCGCGGCCTTGAAATTATCCAGATCCCTCTGGAGCTCGGCCTGCCCGACATAGCGCAATTCGCCCACGCAGACCGGGAGCATTCGGCCGCCGGAAAACCCGGAGCGCGGGTGCGCGGCGAAATAGCCCGCGAATTTCCGCTCGTCGCGCGCGGTCATGTCGAGGCGGCGGCGCCCTGTGCCGGGCCTTTTCTCGCACCCGGCGATGCGCTCCAACACGTAATCGGTAAAATTCGGCTTCGACAATTCGCCGTCATTGATGATGTCGAGGCCGCATTCGATCTGCTGCCTGACGACTTCTGCCACGCTGGTCCGCAGACGCCTATCAAGCACAGCCTGATCCATCGGTTGCCCCCTCGCCTTTGCGAGGACCATTTCCCGCACATCGTCCGGGCGCGGTAGCGACCCGGCATGGGTCGTCAAAATGCGGTCGGTGCTGTAAAACATGGAGACCCCCGTGGCGCTTAGCTGTTCTCGGCGAGCACGATCCCTGCGAGATGAAGCGAACCGCAAATCAGCACTCGCCCGCCGGTCGACTCTGCCATAAAGCGAGCCAGCGCGGCAGCGACAGAGGGAGCCGTCATCGCCCTGATCCCGACGGTGCTCGCTGCGGTCGCTATGGCCTCGGCCGGCAGCGGGTTTTGCTCGCCGGGAATGGTCACGGCGGCCAACGCTTTAGCGTGAGGAGCGAGCGGTCCCAGGAAGCCGGCGCTGTCTTTGGTGTTCAGCATGCCGACGACGAGATAAAGCGGGCGGTCACGCCAGCCGGCGACGAATTCGGAAAGTACCGTGCCGGCACCAGGATTGTGCCCGCCGTCGAGCCATAGCTCCCAGCCCGCCGGCATCCTCTCGACCAGCGGGCCTTGCGTCAGGCGCTGCAAGCGTGCCGGCCATTCGATCTGCCGTAATCCATGTGCGACCGCCTCAACCGAGAGAGGGAGATCTCGTAATTGCTCGAGGCAGGCAATGGCCTCACCGGCATTCACAATCTGATGCGCGCCGGCGAGCGACGGCAACGGCAGCTCGAGCCGCCAATGTTCGCCGGAAAAGCGCATGCCGTCGCCGACGGCCTCGCAGCGCCATTCGTGCTGCCAGCGCGACAAGGGCGCGCCGAGCTCGATCGCGCGCGCCTCGATGACTACCTGGGCCGCTTCCGGCTGCGACGCGACAACTGCCGGGGTCCCGGGCTTCAGGATGCCGGCCTTCTCTCCGGCAATCTGCGCGATGGTGTCGCCGAGAAAGGCTTGGTGGTCGAGCGAGATCGGCGTGATAGCAGTGACAGCCGGGCAGCGGACCACGTTGGTCGCGTCGAGCCGTCCGCCGAGCCCGGTTTCGAGCAAGACGACATCGGCCGGCGTCCTGGCAAAAGCGAGTAAGGCCGCGGCCGTCGTGATCTCAAAATAGGTGATCGATGTGCCGCCGTTGGCGCGCTCGCATTCCTCGAGCAGTGCGATCAACGCCTCCTCTTCGATCATTTGTCCGGCAAGGCGGATGCGCTCGTGGAAGCGAACAAGATGTGGCGATATGTAAGCGTGCACGCGGTACCCGCCGGCCTCGAGGCAGGCGCGCAATGTCGCTATGGTCGACCCTTTGCCATTAGTCCCCGCGACGTGGATGACAGGCGGCAGCTTCTCCTGAGGATTACCGAGCGCGGCAAGCAGCCGCTCGATACGACCGAGCGACAAGTCGATCAGCTTTGGGTGCAGACGGCCGAGCCGCTCGAGCACCCGATCGCTGGTCTCTGCGGTCACGACGCCTCCGGACTCACCAGGTCACCCGCCGCCGCTAAATGCGGATCACGCAGAAGGCCTAGAATGCGAGCCAATGTGGCGTGCTGCTCCGCGCGCGGCACCACAAGGTCGACCATGCCGTGGTCAAACAGATACTCGGCGCGCTGAAACCCGTCCGGCAGCTTCTCGTGGATCGTCTCCTCGATAACCCGGGCTCCGGCAAACCCCACCACGGCTCCAGGCTCGGCGAGGATAATGTCTCCGACCATTGCAAACGACGCGGAGACACCGCCCGTCGTCGGATCGGTCAACAGCACGATGTAGGGTAGCCCTTTCTCCTTGACCATGTCGGCGGCGAGGATCGTGCGCGGCATCTGCATCAGCGACAGCACACCTTCCTGCATGCGCGCACCGCCGGAGGCTGGAACGAGGATCAGCGCCGCCTCCTGCAGCACGGCGAGCTTGGCGGCGGCGAGCACCGCTTCGCCGGCGGCAATCCCCATCGATCCGCCCATGAACCGGAATTCGAAGGCCGCAATGACACAAGCAAAGCCGCCGATGTGCCCGTGGGCGACGACGACAGCATCGCTGCCGGAGCCGTGCGCTGCCTGTCCCTCCCGCAGCCGGTCGGCATAGCGCCGGCGATCGCGGAATTTCAGCGGATCGACAATCGTCTTTGGCAATTCAATGCGCGTGAAGCCGGCCTCTCCGAACAGGATCTTGAGCCGTTGCTCGGCGCCAATGCGCAGGTGATGGCCGCAATTGCGGCAGACATGAAGATTGGCTTCGAGCTCGCGATAAAACAGCATCTGCTCGCAGCCCGGGCATTTCGTCCACAGATTGTCCGGAACCGCCTTCTTGGTGACGACCGCCCGGATCTTCGGCAGGACAAAGTTGCTTAGCCAGTTCATTGCCGGCTTGTAACCGGCCGGGGTTCGCTCGTCGAGATTGCTCGCGCATCATTACCGCGGCCGACGCTTCTCTTATGGTCCCATGGGTGCAGCCTCGCGGCGCCCCTGACGCTGGCGATCCGCATGCTTGCCCGATATGGTTTCTCACGATTTTACCTGATGTACGCTTTCACCGGGGGCTGCCTTGCTCTAACCGCGGATCTTGAAGCCGAGCTGGCCATTTACCCGGGCGGCGCGCACGGGTTCAGATTGTTCGCAAACAACCCATCGATGTCGGCAACGGCGAGGATGGACGCTTTCCCAAACCGCGCTCTCGGCTGAGAACAAACCAGAGAGTTCGCCGACCCAGCTGCGGGTCGATCGTACACTCCACCAAAGAGGCCGAGATCATCATCGGCGCTTAGCTGGCCGCCTTCTCCTTCGCAGCTCGGCGGGTGCTGTGGAGCTCTTCGTCGAGTGGCAGGTGCCGCGAGTTCTTGGCGCCGGGGCCGCGATAAACGTGGACCTGCTTTGCGATCAGCGGCTCACCGCATTCGGAGCACACCATCACCGGATCGAAATCCTTGCCGCAGAGATCATGGGTGTGCAGCAGAGGCCGGCCTTTCTTCCCAGACAGGTGGACGTCGCCCCAGTGGACGATCGCCATGACGATCGGGTAGAGGTCGAGCCCTTTCTGTGTCAGCCGATACTCATAACGCAGCGGGCGCTGCTGGTAGGGCACTTTGACGAGCACGAACTCGTCGACGAGCTTCTTGAGCCGGTTGGCGAGGATCGGGCGGGTGATGCCGAGGCGCTCTTGGAAATCCTCGAACCGGCGCACGCGCAGAAAGCAGTCCCGAAGAATCAATAACGTCCAACGGTCACCGATGACCGAGACCGTGCGCGCCATCGAGCAATTTTCCTCGCTAAGCTCGTTCCAGCGCATCTGCTATGCCGCAATGTCCGTTGATTCCTCCCATCATCATACACCGAGCCGGGTTTGATATTCAAACTTTAGAGAGTCTCGCGGCGTCTTGGTTCGCTCACCCGACCACGCCTGACTGAGGGGCCGTGAGAATCTTCTCCTCGACATCGCGCAGCCGGTCTTTGCCGAAAAAGATCTCGTCGCCGACAAAGAAGGTGGGCGACCCAAACGCACCGCGGGCGACCGAACGCTCGGTATTGTCGAGCAGCCGCGATTTGACATCGGGGTCCTGGACCAGCTTCGCGAAGCGGTCGGCATCGAAACCGGATTCGAGCAACGCGGCCCGCAATACCGCCGGATCGTCGAGCTTTTTTGGTTCCGACCACATATGACGATAGATCTCGTCTACATAGCGCTCGAACACGCCGAGTCTCTGGGCAGCGATGGCGCCGCGCATGATGGTCAAAGTATTGACCGGGAAAAACGGGTTCTGCCGGAAGCAAGTGATCCCGTGATGCTTGATGAAGCGCGCTGTCTCAAGGCGGTCGTAGTCGGGCTTATTCTTGATGCCGACGAGGCTTTCGGCCGGCGACCGGTTGCCGGTCAGTTTGTAGACGCCGCCTAGCAGCACCGGCACATACTCGAATTTCGCACCGGTCCGCTGCTCGACTCCCGGAATCACCAGATGCGCCAGATAGGCGTTGGGGCTGCCGAAATCGAAGTGGAATTCTACCGTGGGCATAGCTTCACCATTTTTCCGCAAAGGGACGGATCTCGCGTTCGAACGACCAGGCGTCGTGCGGCTCCTGATAGATCCGCCAATAGGTCTCGGCGACCGATTCCGGCCGCATCAGCCTCCCCGGATCGAGATTGGCGAGGGCCGCCTCGCCCTCCCGCTCCTTGATCCGCTCGCGCACCCACGCGGTATCGACGCCGGCATCGATGACCAGATGGGCGACGTGGATGCCCTTCGGGCCGAGTTCGCGCGCCGCACTCTGCGCTACGGCCCGCAGGCCAAATTTGGCGCTCGCGAAAGCGGCATAGCCGACCCCGCCGCGCATTCCGGCGGTGGCTCCGGTAAAGAAGATATTTCCACGGCCGCGCGGCAGCATCAGGCGGGCCGCCTCGCGGCCGGTCAGGAAGCCCGCATAGCAGGCCATCTCCCAAACCTTGCGAAACACGCGCTCGGTGGTCTCGAGCAATGGGAAATTGACATTGGCGCCGATGTTGAAGACGCAGACCTCGAGCGGTGCAGCCGCTTCGGCGTCATGGAGGAATGTCATGATCTCCTCCTCCTTGCGCGCATCCAGTGAGCGCCCGACGACCCGTCCGCCTGCCGCCTCGATCTCGGCGACCAGCGGCGCCAGCTTGTCACCATGCCGTCGCCCGGCAAAAACGGTAAACCCCTCGGACGCAAATTTTTGGCAATCGCAGCGCCGATGAAATCGCCGGCGCCGATCACCGCCGCGGCGGCATTTCTGTTTTCCAAATCAGGCCTCCTATACCCACCCGTCCGATGGCCCGATCGCGAGCCGCGTCGGCCAATCGGTGCTTGAGGATTTTGTCCGTCGCGGCGGCCGGCAGCCCATCCACAATGATGATCTCGGAGGGGCGCTTGTAGGGCGTCAGCAGCCGCGCGGCATGCGCCATGAGATCCGATGGCGTGACGGTGGAGCCTGGCAATAGCTGCACAAACGCCACGACCTCCTCATTGCCCGGGACCGAGCGCCCGATCACCGCCGATTGGACCACCCCCGGATGCTCGTTCAGCACCGCTTCGACCTCGGGCGGATAGACATTGAAGCCCGAGCGGATGATCAGCTCCTTCGTGCGCCCGACGATGTAGAGGATGTCGTCCTCGAACCGCGCTAGATCGCCGGTGTTGAACCAGTCATCGACGTCGATCACCGCCGCCGTTACCTCGGGGGCGCGGTAATATCCCCGCATGACGTTGGGACCGCGGACGTGTAGCTCGCCGACCTCGCCCGGCGCGACAGCGCCGCCCCCGGTTTCACCAGGCGCGCCTCGATCCCGGCGATCAGCGAGCCGACGGAGTCGTCGCTTCTCGGCGTCTCTGCCCGGGCGCCGGCGATAGCGGGGGCACATTCGGTGATGCCGTAGCCGTTGCTGAGGGGCAGCCCGAATTCCGCCTCGATCCTGGATTTCAGCGCGACATCGAGCGGCGCGCCGGCGACGGCCAGCCGGCGAAGCTTGCCGCGGGGCAGCTTTTCGATACCGGCAACCGTCTTGTACTCCGGCAGCCGCTGATACTTGGCGGGCACACCGAAGATCAGCGTGATACCGTCATTCGCAATCGCGAAAACCAGCGCGGCGGGATCGAAGCGAGGCACCAGCTGCACGGTGGCGCCGACCATCAGCGACGCGAGCAAGATGCCCGAGTAACCGACGATGTGCGAGATCGGCAGCACGCAGTAGGCTTTGTCCGCCGGCCCGCGTTGCGTACCCATTATCCGCGCGCTGAACAGCAGGTTGCGGTGGGTCAGCATTACCCCTTTGGGATTACCGGTCGTGCCGGAGGTATAGACGAGCGCGGCGACCTGGCGCGATGGATCCGTCTCGACCGGTTCCGGCTCCGTCTGCTCGTTCAACGGACCGATGCCAAGGGTACCCAGTCCGGGGAGCGCAACATTTGCTGCACCATGGCGGTTCGCGTGCTGGCGAGCACCCTCGGACACCTCGATTGTGTAAAAGACGCGGCGGGCGCCGCTGTGACCCCGAATGAGATCAATCTCACGATCTGAGAGACGCGGGTTCACCACTACCGACCAGGCATAGATCTCCGAAGTGGCGAAGAGCAGAGCGGCACGCGCCAGACAGTTTTCACTGACGATCATGAACCGGTCGCCAGGCCGCACGCCGTAATCCGCGAGAGTGACCGCTGTGCTGGCGACAATCGTCGACAGATCACCATAGGTCCAAGTGACATCACCCTGAAGCAGGGCAGGATGATGCGGGGTCTGGCGCGCAAACGGCTTGATGACATCGCTGATCCGGTCCGGAAGCTCAGCCAGTATCTGTCGCGCCGCCGTCCCGTCCATGCCCGCCCCGCTGCCTTAGTTGCGCGCAAACAATGGCAGCGATAATAGGTGTGATTTTAAAACTGTCAAGCAGGCAAGCTAAACATTGTGTTTCGGCTCTACAGACGCTGCCGGGCAGCACCTGCGCCGTGTGCATCGCCTAAGCGAGACCACCGACGCGATGCGTGTACCGAAATCGAGAACTGTCTTGACAAGTGTGTTTTTAAAACTAACTACGGTGACAACGCATCCGAGAGGGAACGGCGTGGCGAAGGGTCAGGCTTTTAGAAATCGAAAGGACCGGCCGATGAGGATCGGGACGATCGGAGCGGGTGCGGTTGCGCTCGCAGTTGCGCGTGAGGCGCTCGCCCGAGGACATGAGATCGTCATGAGCAGTCGGAGCGGTCCCGGCGCGCTTGCCGGCAAGGTGACCGAACTCGGCAGGGGCGCCTCGGCGGCATCGGCGCCAGTGAGATTGTGGCTGGTTTTGCGCCAGGAGCGCGCATCGTCAAGGCATTCAATTCCATTCGGATGGCGCACTTCAACGAGGGGCCGGTCAAGGACCAAGGCAAGCGCGTGATCTTCGTCTCCGGTGATGACGCGGAATCCAAGCGCGTCGTGAAGGACTTGATCGAGAGCTTCGGCTTCGCGGCCATTGATCTCGGAGGCCTCGTCACCGGCGGGCGAATTCAGCAGGCGGGCGGGCCGCTCGCCGGCCTTGACCTGTTCGTCTCGGCGTGACGCCCGCTGTCGCTAGCGACCTTGTCACCGACACCGAGCGCACCGCTAACGATCTAATTTCCGAAGCGATTGACCTCTTAGCCGACAAATACCGCAGGCGGTGAAACCACGGAAGCGGCAGGGGCCCTCACCTTAGACTATTGGAGCACGACACATGGCAGCACCCGCCAAACACGATACTCAGCCTTCGACAGACGTTGCACTGATCGTTGGGGGTGGCCCAGGCATCAGCTCTAGTTGCGCGAGGCTGTTTGCGGCGAACGGCATGTCTGTCGGCGTCGCAGCTAGAAACCCAGACAAATCGGTCCTGCAGAACCTGGAGAAGACGCACGGCGTGCGGCGATACGCGTGCGATGCAAGCGAGCCAGCGGCCGTGGAGCTGCTGTTTGAGAATGTTGTTCGAGACCTCGGGGCTCCTACGCTTGTCGTACACAACATCGACGGCCGGGTTCCTGGCATATTTCGAAAGGGGATTACCGAAGCCGACCCAAGTATGGCGTTCGACATACTTCGAAACTCGGCGTTCAGCGCGTTCTTGGTGGGTCAGCAGGCGGCCAAGCTCATGCGCGAAAACAGACCGAACGCGAACGGCACCAAAGGAACGATAATCTTCACGAACGCAAGCGCAGCGCTCAAAGGCTACCCATCGAGCGGTGCCTTTGCAATGGCATGCCATGCCAAGTCGGGACTTGCACAAAGCATGGCGAGGGAACTGATGCCGCAAGGCATCCACGTAGCAAATGTGCCGATTGACGCCGCAATTGGCTGGACGCAGGAAGACGGCACCCGCGCCCACCGGCGGGCGGGAACAGCCGTCGACGACAACATGGCCGACCCGGACCACATCGCGGAAACCTATCTGCAGCTGCACCACCAGCATCGGTCGACTTGGGCGTTTGAAGTCGTGCTACGACCGTGGGTCGAGAAGTGGTGATCGGCATCTGAGTTTCTCGCCGGACGACGATCTGTGTTCCATTGGAGAACCGCGTTGGCGAGGAAAATCGCGGGTGCGACTATGCAAAGTCCCTGCTCCGCCTCAACCGGTTCGCCTTTACTTCAAGTGACTGACTGCAATCAACGATCTGTTCGGCACTCCCGACCATCACTTCGGTCGTTATCTGCAGGTCGCCTGAAAGGCTTCGCAGAGAAAAACCGGTATCGATGAGAACGCGGATAACCGAGCTCTTCGGAATAAAACATCCGATCATCCAGGGCGGCATGCATCGCGTCGGCTATGCCGAGCTGGCAGCCGCGGTGTCGAATGCCGGCGGGCTCGGCATCATCACTGGTCTCACGCAGCCGACACCAGAGGATCTGGCGCGCGAGATCGACCGCTGCCGCGACATGACGGACAAGCCGTTCGGCGTCAATCTGACTTTTCTGCCGTCATTCGTGGCGCCGCCCTACCCGGAATACATCCACGCAATTGTCGGGGGCGGCGTGCGGATTGTCGAAAACCGCCGGCCGCAATCCAGCGCAATACATCCCGGCCTTGAAGGCGCACGGCGTAAAAGTCATCCACAAATGCACTTCGGTGCGTCATTCGCTGACCGCAGAGCGGATTGGGTGCGATGCAATCAGCGTCGACGGCTTCGAATGCGGCGGCCATCCAGGCGAAGACGACATCCCCAACATGATTCTGCTGCCGCGGGTTGCCGAGGAGCTAAGATCCCGTTCGTGGAATCGGGAGGCATGGCGGATGGGCGGAGCCTGGTCGCCGCGCTCGCGCTCGGCGCCGATGGCATCAACATGGGCACGCAATTCATTGCCACGAGGGAGGCGTCGGCGCACGAGAACGTCAAGCAGGCGCTGGTTGCGGCAAATGAATTGCAGACGCGCCTGATCGTGCGGCCGCTGCACACTCGCGCTGCAGCGCTCGGTGCGTCTCGTGCTGACCCGGCAGCAGATGTATGTGCTCGGCTACCGGCCCGCGATGATCCAGCAGATCGAATTGGGCGCAAGCGCTGGCGGAACGCTCGAGGCGGTCACGCCCGAAGCGATCACGGTGACGTCGCAATACGAGGACTACTATCGGCAGGAGACGGGTTGGTCCGGCCTGCTCTACAAATCCGCCCATGCGAAATACGCGCACAAGCTCGCGCGGCTCGATCTCGCGACGCCGTGCGACATGCGCGCCCCGAGCGCCCCGACCGGCTTCTTTGCGCTCGAATGCGCAATGGACGAACTCGCGGTCGCCCTCAAGCTCGATCCACTCGAGCTTCGCCTGCGGTGTTACTCAGATCGCGACCAGCATAACGACCGGCCTTACAGCAGCAAGAACCTCCGCGAATGCTATCACCAGGGTGCGGAAGCTTTTGGTTGGAACAAGCGCATCCCCGAGCCGCGCTCGATGCGCGACGGTACCGAGCTGGTGGGCTTGGGCATGGCGACCGGTGTCTGGGAAGCATTGCAGGTGCCGATCACCGTGCGCATTGTGCTGACGGCTAACGGCGATGCGGAGGTTTCCTGCGCAACCTCCGACATCGGCACCGGCACCTACACGATAATGACGCAGGTCGCGGCCGCATGCTCGGGTTACCGCTTGACAATGTCACGATGAAACTCGGCGACTCGACATTGCCGCAATCGCCGGTCGAAGGCGGTTCATGGATTGCCGCGTCTGTGGCGAATGGGATCGCGACGACGTCCGACGCGGTCCGTGGGGAATTGCTGCGTCTGGCAAAGCAAATGCCGAATTCGCTGCTGACGGACGCAACACCTGACGAGGTCGTGCTGGCGGATGGCAAGCTTGTCAGCAAGCGTGATGCATCGCGCGCGATATCGATTGCCGATGCGATGCGGGCCGGGGGCGTTGAGCGTATTGAGCAGGAGAAAACCACCACCTTCGCCGATGACGGCTCACATGCGCACAACACCCATTCGGCAGTCTTCGCCGAAGTGAAGGTGGACGAGCAGCTCGGCATCGTCCGTGTCACCCGCGTCGTCAGCGCGGTAGCGGCCGGCCGCATCCTCAATACCAAGACCGCGCGCAGCCAGATTATGGGCGGCGTGGTTTGGGGCATCGGCATGGCATTGCACGAGGAAACGCTCGTCGATCACAATTTCGGTCGCATCATGAACGCGAACATTGCCGAATATCATGTGCCGGCGAACGCCGATGTGCACGACACCGAGGTTATCTTCGCCGACGAGCCGGATGACATCGTCAATCCGCTCGGCATCAAGGGGCTAGGCGAGATCGGCATCGTCGGCGTCGCGGCGGCAATCGCCAACGCGGTCTACCACCCAACCGGAAAGCGCGTGCGCGATCTGCCGATCACACTCGACAAGCCGATGCGGGACTGAGGCCCGAGGGGTCACCGCACCGAACGAAAGCCGCATGCGAGAGGATGACCCAGCCCGCCAAGGCAGGGTTGACGAGGGTCTCAGGCGTCGTTGGCGTCGTAATAGGTGTTGCGCAGAACGCGACCGGGCAGTGCTCCGGTGTGCTTGCCGTCTTCGAGCAGGACCTCGCCGTTGACGATCGTCATGTGAATGCCCTGGGCCGGCTCCTTGATGCGCTTGGCGCCGGTCGGGAAGTCGTGCAGGACTTCGAGCGGCAGCGGCTTCACGGTATCCGGATCAAAGATCACTATGTCGGCGACCATGCCGGGGCGAAGCATACCGCGATCGTAGAGACCGAAGATCGCGGCCGATTCAAAGGTCAGCCGCCGCACCGCCTGTTCCAGCGACATGATCTTTTTGTCGCGCACCCATTCGGAGAGCAGTCGGGTCGAGAAGCCGAAGCCGCTCTGAAACTGCACATGCGCACCGCCGTCCGACAAGCCAATGATCGCATTCGGATAGGTCAGGATCTTGGCGACCGCCTCGTCGTCGACGTTGTTCTCGCCGTGCAGCCATTCGGTGTCGAGGTCCTCCTCGATCGCTAGGTCGAGGAAGGCGTCGATGATGTCCTTGCCCTGGGCTCTGGCGATCTCGCCGAGGGTCTTGCCCTCCATCCACTTGTTCTTCTCGAGCGCCGCGGTCTGCACCACCATGTAGTCCCACCAGGTGCTGCAGATGCCGATCGCCGGCCCGCCCTTGAATTCGACCGCTTCCTCATGGAGCTTCTTGCGCACCTCGGGATCGGCATAGGCCTTGAGCATCTCCTCGGGCGAGGACAGGCAGATCGGGTGCCAGACCGGCAGGCCGCGGAAAGTCTGAGTGTTGCGCATCGTGAAGTAGTCGGTGATGCGGTTCGGTGTGCACATCGGGAAGGCGCAGATCCCCTTCGCGGTCGTCGCATCGACCTGGGCCATGTGTTTTTGCCACTGGCCGGGCCGGCGCATCGTTTGGCCGAGATTGTTGTAAACGACGGTGCGGCCGGTCGCCTCGCTGAGCCGGCTCATCAGCGCATCCTTCATCTCCGCACCGTTACCGCCGCCCGACTGGATCAGGCCGGTGCCGAGGTCGCGCAATACGTCGCCGAGAGCGAAAATCTCCTTTTCGTCCGCCCAGATCGCCGGGATATGCACGCCTTGCGGGTCGAAATGGCCCTGGTTGCGCGACACCGAGAGTCCCAACGCCCCGGCTTTCATGCCGTCGCGCACGAGACCCTGCATCTCTTTGATTTCGTCGTCGGTGGCGGTGCGCTTCTGGCAGTCGTCGCCCATCACGTAATAGCGGACCGCGGTGTGGCCGATCAGGTTGCCGACATTGACGCCGAGATGATGGTCCATCTGATCGAGATATTCGGGGAAGGTCTCCCACGAGAATTCGAGGGTGTCGAGCACCTCCATCGGGATCGCCTCGACATACGAAAGGAACTCCGACAGGCGCCGCTCCGACCCCTTGCGCACCGGTGCCAATGACAGCGAGCAATTGCCGAAGATCACCGAGGTGGCGCCGTGGTCGCAGGAAAACGAGCACAGCGGGTCCCAGGTAACCTGCGCGTCGTAATGGCAATGGTTGTCGATAAATCCGGGTGCGACGACCCGGCCCTCGGCATCGATCGTGCGTGTGGCCGGCCCGCTCAACTTGCCGATTTCGGTGATCTTACCGTCCTTGATCCCGACATCGCCGCGGAAAGACGGCATCCCCGAGCCATCAACGATGCGGCCGT
>Ga0310916_10000339_pt1 | contig 25216 bp, 27 predicted proteins | sample GREbulkMGLF176_FD_203444 | JGI IMG/M metagenome (GOLD analysis project Ga0310916, IMG submission 203444) | Lab enrichment of tropical soil microbial communities from Luquillo Experimental Forest, Puerto Rico - GRE.bulkMG.LF176 | ecosystem: Environmental > Terrestrial > Soil > Tropical forest >...
TTCACTCCGACCTCTTCAAACTCACAATACAGCGTGTTGGCCTTGGGTGACTACTGCTACCCATCGGTTAGCCTTATCTTCGCCGCAGCCGTACGATGACGTCGATACAAGCGATCTTATAGCCCTCTGGCGGCGTCGGGATCTTACCAAGGAGCAAGTTGCTCATGGGGATGTCCATGAGTTCATTTTTGTCCTCGATGAAAAAGTGATGGTGAGCGGAATTGTTGGTGTCGAAGTAGGTCTTCGACGCATCAACCGCGACCTGACGCAGCAGACCGAAGTCGGTGAATTGGTGCAGCGTGTTGTACACCGTGGCAAGCGACACCGGCACTTTGGCGCGCGTAGCTTCTTCGTAAAGCATTTCCGCGGTTACGTGACGGTCGCCTTTCGCGAAGAGAATCCATCCTAGCGCCATTCGCTGCCGTGTCGGCCGAAGGCCGACCTTGCGCAGTCTCTCTTTGACATCACGCCAGGGACTGCCGGTGAGTTCGGGACGCGCCGCCATTTGGTCGCACTGAATCTCTTCGCCGGTGAGAGGCGATTGGGTCATTGGACTCACTTCCACAGACCGTATGTCGATTGTACGCCGTCCTGTCTTAGCGGCAACAGTCACCGGGCACCAAGAATGGAATTACAATAATTCAAAAGAAGAGATTGCTGTTTGCGCCTGTTGCATCAGCATGAAGCAACACAAAATTTGCAGGAAAGGTTGTTGTCAACGGAACGGCGAGGCCGTTGAACCGCAGGGCGTTGATCATCTGGCTCACTTCCTCCGCCGCAAGCCCGAAGTCGCCGCGCACCACTGTCGGCCATCAGGGCCGCGATGGTCAACCCGACCTTTCGCGTGTGACCACTTCCTGGGCCATGGCCACCAGCAGCGACTCCGGCAGTTCGATGCCGCACAGCTTCCAAGTGCAGCTGTGCAGACAGAATTGTAGACGATGGCGCACGGGGCTGTTTGGCACGATGTCGACTGGCCGGCCTGTTTGCAGGAGCTCAAGCAAATGCTCCGGTGACACAAGCTCAGCCACGATAGGAGGCGCAACCGCGTCAGCAACGGTTTTAATGAACCGGGGTCGCCGCCCTTGGGTAATGCGCAGATAGGTTCTGCCAATCTGTGTGGAGAGTCTAGCAATGATTTATGCGCGATGCGCGTCGCGTTCACCGGATCTGGCGAGCGGATTTTTTGATGTTGAACTTGAAGCCGAAGAATCCTGACCATTGCCACCCAGCGCACATAGGGAAGCCAGAGCCACCCGATATGAATGGCCGAAAACCTTCCAGCCGGTCTTGTCGGGATGAACGCCCGACCATTTGGTCGAGTAGACCGGCGCTGTACCAATGACGATATAGTTGCGGATGAGAAGGGTGAAAGCCACTTCCACATCGGCGCTTATTTTGTCATGGGTTACCTGATTTGGAATTCAAGAACGTGGCGGGGTAGTGGCCGCTCTCGTCTAAGAGCGCACCGTCTTGTTCCCATCTTGCTTTCCAGAATCTGCCAGATCCTAATGTGTCGGTTGCGTCAACCGCTTCAAGCGCTGCCGGACAGCTGATCCGAGGCGGTAGACGAAATGCGTCTCAATGCGCTCCAGCCGATCAGAGCGCGCTCGGTAATGGGAGAGTTCCTGTTTCAGGGGAAATGACTGGTTGAGACAGGCCAGCTGATCGATTTCCGGCTCGAACCCCGGAATGAAGAATACAAACCACGCTTGGCCGCCGATGTGGAACCAGTCCAAGCGGCGACAAGCCAGCCCGGCGTCGGCCGCAAAGCGCTCGATGGTGGCCGCGCGGTACTTGACGGTGTTCGGGTAGACCCAGGTGTCGCCGCCATAGTCGTCGTCGCCCTCAACGAAGCTCGCTGCGAAAAGCGATGTATTCCGCATCGAGGCCCGAGCTTGTGACAGGCATCTACAAATTTGCGTGCTTGCCGCGTGTGAGAAGATCGACTGGGCGATCAAAAAATCAAACGTGACGCCGAATGAGGCGCAGGAAAAGTTCGCCTCGTAGAGGAAGCGCGGTCGCTTACGGTTCACAATCTCGCGTCCGAGCTCACGTTCGATGCCTTCCTGGACCAGCCATTCTTCAGGCTCGATCCCGAAATAGCGATCTGGAAGCAAGTACATCAGAAACAACTTGCCTGCCCGAAGCGATCCGCAGCCGACATCGAGCAGCGTGTGAGTTTCACGCAGACCGAGCAAGGTCATCAAAGAAAACTGCATGTGGGAAAAAACGTCGTAGGTCTGTGTATCACCGACAAATGCGCGATAGTGGTGCGAGCCTGGCGGGGCGTTCCGACCGCGGTCCGGCGATTGAAGATCGTCAGGATGCATCGATGGAAAGATATTATGGTCCATGGAAATGTTCCATGCGTGCCCTCATTGAGTTTACAAGATCGTAGTTTACAATAAGCGCGTTCGAAATCCTGGTTCCTCAATGCCGAGTCTGGAAGACCTCATCAGGCCCAAAGACGTCGCCCTGCGTCTTCCACTCTCTTTCGACCCTGATCGGCTCGCGGCCGACCTGGACCGGATGGAGCCGAATTGGTGGCATGCGCATCTCGGCCCCTATCACGACGGCAATTGGCAAGCCATCGCCCTGTGGGCACCGAACGGTGACCGGACCAGCCAGTTCAGTCGCGGTGGCGCGTTCGCGGCGACGGAGGCGCTGCGGCGGTGCGATTACATTGGCGACGTGATCGAGAGCTTTCCGGGTCGGAAGAGCCGGGTGCGTTTTCTCAAGCTGCGCGCCGGCGGGCACATTTTTTTGCACTCGGACCCATTGCACACGATCGAGACGGGAATTGTGCGTTTCCACGTGCCAGTGCGGACTAATCCCTCGGTAGATTTTGTTGTCGATGGCCGCCGACTTAATATGCGTCCCGGCGAGGCTTGGTACGTGGATGTTCGGTTCAAGCACTCGGTCAATAATTTTGGCACGGAGGATCGCGTCCATCTCGTCGTCGACGTCATACCGAACCCGGCCTTGAGCGCCTTGTTGGCGCAAGCCGAATCAAGCGGCAAGGGGATGCTGACGGGTTATTTTTTCAAGCATTCGTTACCGCGGCGTCTAGTGCACTGGCTCGATATCGGCAATTGAACTACCTAAGTGTGCCGCCGCAATCTTGGGGCGCCCGGCCATCAAATAGGGCGAGATTGCCCGGCGTACCTCGGGCTGCTTGAACGCCCAGAACAGGCCGTCCAGATAGAAGTGCAGCAGCACGAGTGCGATCGTCACCGCCATCAAATTGATCTGCAGCACCATGAACAGTGTGCCACCGGCGACGAGCGCGGGGATCAGCAACCAAGGATCACGCCAGAGTCGCGATACGGCACGCTGACCCAATGACCCTGTCCCGTCGGCGAGCTTGCGGCGATTGAGCAGCCAGACGATGCCGAGATATTGGATGAAATGGCCCTGCAGCATGCCGAGCGTAGCCAGATTGACGTCGCGGACCCAGAGATAGGGGTGAAAAAGCAGCAGGCTCGTCGCCAAGAAGGCAAGCTCTGCAGCGCTGAACGGTGGACCCTTCCGCTGCCGCTGGGACATCGAGATCGCAAGCCTCGTCAACGAAAAAACGGCGGCTGCGATGGTGCCATAGGATAGCAGGTGCGGCAGGTAGGCCGAGATCCTGGTCAGGAATTCATGCAAGGCCGGGTACCAATCGAGATGCGATAGCGCCATGGCAAGATTGGTGGAAATGATGGCGGCGTTGGTGACGGTTTTCAACCGCGCATCGAAGACGCCTGCCCGATGCCGATAGATCGATTGGATTCCACAACTCTGGCGCGCCACGTGATACGCGTTCCAGAAGTAGATCACCACGATGATGACCACGGGAATCTGGAACCAGGCGACGATGCCGACTGCTAGCACGATCAGAATCGGGACCACGAAGTAAGCAACCCAGCGGCGCCGCTGATACGCGGCGGTGTCGTCCCAGAAATAGAAGGAATAGGTAGCCAAGTAATGCGGGCCGCCGATGAGCGTCGCTGCCGCCAGGGCCAGCAGGCTGCTGCCACCTGACGGTGAGACGAGCAGCAGTGCAAGCCCTGCGAGCGGCGACAAGATGAAATAGGTGAGATCGAACGCCGGCGATTCGATCCACCCACCGGACACCGATTGGACCTGGCTGGCAGGCCCGTTCGTGGTTCCAAGCAACATGGCTGCTCTTACCGCGCGCGGGCAACTGAATTACCAAAGCGTTGCGTCCCGCCCAAGCCGTGCCATCCTCTGCGCGCTGGCCTACAGCCAAAGGCATAATAACTACGGGTGTCAAGCATGAATGAACCCGCTCAGAGTACGGGCCACGATAATCCAAGCCATTGCGCCGGACTCTCCTCGGGTGATAACCTGACATTGCAAAAGGGGATAGGGGATCGATTCCGGTGTTTGACCAAACATCGGCTACTCTGCTCGGCGAACTGGGGCAAATCCTGCAATTGATGGCAGGCTATCCTTGGGTGCTCAGCCTGTGGAATGGCCTGAAGGTACTTTTTTGCCTATTCGTCTTGATTTTTTTCACTGAATGGGTGAGCGGCGGAAATATACGCCGCTATTGGACGCGAAATTTCCGCACGGACATGATGTACGGGATTTTCTACTACGGCGGCATTTATAACCTCTTGATCTATGTTCCGTTGGCGGCGGCAATAACGTTGCTCTTGCCCCCCTGGAAGTTTCGGCTGCTGGACTACGTACCAGGCCCGGTAGGCTTTGTTGTCTATTGGCTGCTTGCAGACGCTGCTGGATACTGGATTCACCGTTGGTACCACCACAATCCGATTCTGTGGGAATTCCACAAGGTCCACCACGCCCAGACCGAGCTCACCTTCGTTACATCCTTCCGCAATCACTTCGTTGAGCAGCTGGTGTCGAATGTTGTGCTCTTCATCCCCCTAATGGTTCTCGGATTGCCACTCTGGTATTGGGCGCCTGCGTATGTCGTGCAGCTCGGGTTCGAGAGCGTGCAGCACTCCGACCTGAAGTGGCGCTATGGACGACTCTATCGGATTCTCGTCAGTCCGGTCTTTCACGCCATTCACCACTCGCCCGATCGAGCCCGTCACGACAGCAATTACGGAAAAATTCTGAGTGTTTGGGACTACTTGTTCGCTACCATGTCGCTCGGCGAGCGGCCGGCGCAGTACGGCCTGGCTGGGGTCGATATGCCCGTCTCTTTCTCGGGAACGTTGGCAGCGCCTTTCGTGGCATTGTGGCAACAACGGCGGCTCGTCTTCGCTAGAGAGAGACGGGCGGCCGGTTGACGACCGGATAGCTTCTCTGTTAATTTTTTGGGGTGGGGAGACTTCCCCGAGCCAGCCGGGCTCCTGTATCTTGTGCATCGAAATCAACGTTGGGGGATGACATGGCAGTGACCGATATTGTCAATCGGGAGACCAACTCGGACGAGCCTACCGGGCTGCCCGCCTACCAGAAACCTACCATCCGCGTCATGGATGAGAAGGAAGTGCTCAGTGCCTTCCAGGTGACCGTGGCCGCCATCACATGGTGGGTGATGTAACGCAAGCTTCTGACTGCCCTCCATCATCTGGATGCCGGACGCGTGGTGGTTGCGGGCGCCAGACATCCTGTCGGAGTGTAGCCGGCGGGCTTTGGCTGCAGTCAGCCGGCGCCGGTATCGCTTTGCGTCTGGCTGTTTGGTCCTCGATTGCGAGGACGAGTTGCTTCTGCGTCGATTTCAGGAGATCTATCCGGAGGGCGCCGACGACGATACGGCTGAAGCTGCGGCGCAGGTGACCTGCACCGTTCGCGTTCATGATGAGGCAGCGTTGGCTGCCGTGATCTTCGACGATCCTGAGCCGCTCGATTCTTACGCCTTCTGCCGAAGCCTGTTTCCCGACCGAGGCTATATGGAGGGGCCCGTCGGCGCTGATGGCTGGCGCACCATTGCGACCTCGGAGAATCCTGCCGAGCCTCAGGTCGCTATGCACGACAATCAGGCGTTGGTCGATCGCAGACAGATATGGCAGCCTTTCATTGCAAATTACGCCGTGAACCGAGTGTTGCGGCTGCAACGTGAGATGTTGTTCTTCCATGCGGCCTCAATCGGAGTCGACGGCCGTGGCGTCATGCTCGTGGGCCCGAAAGCGTCGGGAAAAACAACGATGGCATTGGCGCTTGCAGCGCGCGGGCACGACTTCCTCGGAGACGAGTTGGCGGCGGTACACCTCCATACCAAGGCATTGCTGCCGTTCCGGCGGGCCGTGTCGATCCGTCCAGGACCGCGTGCACGCCTCGTGGGCGAACGGCTGGCGCGGTCCCATTATCCGCTAGAAAGGTTTCCTGACGGCGGCGAGCGCACATTGGTCAACGTTGCGAGCATGTTCCCACAAGCCGGCTCCTTGCCGTCAACCCTATCCTGCGTCCTGTTCCTGAGGCGTTTTGCGGAACAGCCGGCCGTGGAACCGTTCGCGTTAAGCCTGCATCATTTCAAGATGATTTCGCCGCTTGCGTGTAGTATGTGGGGAATGTCGGTCGGTGCGCGTATGATGGATCTGTCCCGGCTGCTGCGCGGTGTGCGCTGTTATCACCTCGATCTCGGCGAGCCGGATGGCACCGCCGATCTGGTAGAGCGGATCACCAATCGGAGGGGTTTGCATTGAGTATCAGGTTGAATGTCAAGCAAAGGGCCAATACCGTCGGTACGTTGCGTTTCCTCAGTGTGTTCCTGATGGAGACGCTGGCGCGGTGGATCCCCATGACACCGGAGATGGAGGTCAAGATGCTGCTGAGCCGACAAGTCTGGCGCATGGCCCAGCAGGCGGATCGATTGGGCCGCCGCGCGAACGAGCTGCGGGCCCCGTTACACTATAACCGGACGCCCCGACATGCTTTTCTGGCTGCCTTCAAGCAGCTTGCGGCCGTCACTGACACGATCGACCGCATCGACGCCTTCCATGATGTGGCTTTGCCGGCGCTTGCCACCGCCTACAAGAGCTACTTGGCCGAAACGGATCAATTGACCGACGAGCCGACGGTCATGATCTGTAACCAGGCGCTGGGCGAGATCGAAACCATGCGACGCGAACGCAACGAATGGGGCAGCGAAATCCCGAAACCGCGCACACCCGACTCCGACGCGCTCAAAGCGGTGCGACAGGCGGTCGCCGCCGCCAACAACGACGTGGTCGACCAGTCCGAGCAAGTCGCGTAACAGTCGCGTAACAATTGCGAGCAGGGAGAGTTCCATCATGGACCCGTTCGAAACCAAGGTTGTGCGCGGCATGACAATGCGCAAGGACCCGGCACGAGAACCCTGCTTCGCGGTTGCCGATACCGACGACCAGATGATCTCCTGGCCCGATTGGACGGATGAATCGAAGCGCGAGCGCATCCACCGTCACATGAACAACGAAATTTCGACGGCAGAAGTGGCGGCGCAGTGCTTGTGCGATTTTCCCGACGCTCCCTGGGAACTGCGCATGGAGCTCGCCCGGCAGGTGTGGGACGAAAGCCGCCATGCCATGGGGCTCTATCGCCGGCTGAAGGAGCTAGGCGGCCACAAGGGTGAATTTCCGGTCGCGAATTTCGAATGGGCAGTCTCGTCGTATCTCGACTCCGTCATTGGCCGGATCACGGTGATGAATCGAACCTTCGAGGCCGGCACCATGGACCTGATGGCATTCATTCCGGATGGTTGGCGGGCGCATGGAGATCCGGAAACGGCCGAACTCCTGGACGCGATTGCGGCCGATGAGATTCAGCACGTTCGCTTTGCCAACCACTGGGTGCATAAGTTGTGTGCCGAGAACAAGCGCAATCTCATCAAGGTGGCGCAGGCAGTCGGTTTCATGGACGCCGCGCAGAAGGCGATTGCCCCACCGCCCGGTTCCACCAATCTCGTAGGAGTCTCGGTGGAGGACGTATCGCAATCGGCGCCGATCAACGTCGCCGACCGGCAACTTGCAGATTTCACCGATGATGAAATCGCTGTGCTACTGAAAAAGCATGACCTGGAATCGCTCGTCAACAGGCAGGAGGCGGGGGTTCGACAATGAGCGCGCACGATCAGTCCCAGGCAGTCCCAGACAGTCCAGCCCGCGACGCGCGATTCAGAGTCGTCGATACCTGGCAGGAATGCGCAAATTTCCCCGACGGGGATCCGCGCAAGGTCCTGGAATTCATGCACCGACAGATGAACGAGGAGATGGATGCGACCGAATGTTCTGCCCGCACCCTAACCGACTTCCCGAATGCGCCTTGGGAGCTGCGAATGTTCCTGGCCCGTCAGTGTGCCGACGAGGCGCGCCACGCCCTGATCTTCAGTCAGCTGTTCCAGAAACGGGGCGGCAGGCTCGGTGAATTTCCGATCATGAATTTCCAGTATCGGATCATCTGCAAGATCCAGGATCTGGCTGGACGTCTGGCGGTGCAGAATCGCACCTTCGAGGCGGAAGGGATCGATGCCATCGGGTTCGGAATCGACGAGGCGCGGAAGCAGGGCGATGACGAGCTGGCGGATTTCTTTGATGCGCAGTTCGCCGACGAAATCATGCATGTGCGTTGCGCCAACGAGTTCCTGCAGGACTTGATCGCGAAGGAGCCGCGAGTGGCGCTCAAGGTCGCATCCGCGCTAACCGAAGCGACCCGGGCCTTTGGCGAGGTTTTCGGGGGCGAGGGCACGGCGGTGGCGAAATACACCATCAGCGAACAGGGCCGTCTGGAGGCAGGTTTTCGCCCCGAAGAGGTCGCCATCTCGAACCGCCTGGCAGAGCAGCGGCGCGAGCGCGCCACCACCTGACCGGATGCATGCAATGGGCGATAAACCTGCCGTCCCATCGCCCAGTGACAATGAACTGGTAGCTGGCCCACCTTGGTCGCCGGGGATTCGAGATCTAGCACGCCTGCGCGCGTTGACGCGCAGAAACGCGGCCGTCATCCACTCCGATCTACGCGGCACCAGCATGGGGTCGGCGATTCCGGACGGTGCCCGCATTCGCATCCGCCGCAATTCCGAAGCGACGTGGCGCCGGGGACAGGTGATCGCCTTCCTCGCGGGAAGCCGCATCATGGCCCACAGGATCGTGTACGAAGGCCGGCGGTCGGGTGCCCGGAACTTCGTCGTGACCCAAGGCGACGGTAATTGGCTGTGCGATCCACCGGTCAACCGTTCCACGATCCTGGGGGAGGTGGAGGCGTTCTCGACCGGTGGCGAATGGCGCAGGATCGCCTCCCCGCGCATGCCACTGCATCGGCGCATAATCGCGCGCCCATCGCAGGCGTTGATGCGCCTGTCGTTGGAATGCAACCCCGCGCTGGCAATCTGGATCTCGCGCCCGATAAGCTGGCTGCGGATGGGGCCGCGTTTGGTGCTTTTGAAGTTGCGGCAATACCGCGCGGAGCATGTGCGGCATTAGCGCCATTCTCCGTCTAGATGGCGATGCGGCAATGGACCTTGTGGATCTGGACCGCATGCACCGCGCGCAGAGGCACCGGGGACCGGACGGACAGGGAGCCTTTACGATCGATCGGCGCTTCGAAGGCCGCCGGTTCGAGCGCGTCCCCGCCTTGTGGGATGATGAGCCGGCCGAGCTAAGCATGGTCGCCGCCGTGCGGCGGCTGCGCATTTCGGACATGCGGCCCGAAGCGGATCAGCCACTGGTATCGACCGACCGGTGCTGCTGGGTGATGCTCAACGGCGCAATTTACAATTTTCGCGAGTTGGCCGCCGAGCTCGCTGCCGCCGGCCATGTGTTTCGCACCAGCAGCGATACCGAAGTCGTGATGGCGGCCTATCGCCGGTGGGGCACATCGTGCTTCGAACACTTCAACGGCATGTGGGCAATCCTGATCGTCGACCTCGAGCGCAAAGTGGTTGTGGGGTCACGCGACAGGATCGGGATCAAGCCGTTCTACTATGCGCTCGACGGTGCGCGCCTGCTGTTTGCGTCCGAGCCTTGGGCGATCGCGCAGGTGCAGACTGGCGGCCCGGTGATTGGGGCCACCCGGTTCTTCGAATTTCTCAGCGGCTATCCACCACAGTCGGCAGCATTGAGCTTCTTTCGCGGCGTCCACCCGGTACCCGCCGCAACCTGGTTCCAGATCGATCTACGCGGCGATCGGCTGGCGGCGCCCGTTTTCCAATCTTATTGGAGATTGGCAGATTACCCGGCCGACAGCGCTCATTCGATTTCCTTCCCTGACGCCGTCGAGCGTTTTCGGGAGTTGCTCAAATCGTCGGTCGCGAGCCAGAGCCTGGCGGACGTGAAAGTCGGCAGCCTTCTGTCCGGCGGTTTCGACAGCTCGATGATCGTCATGCTGTGGGCCGAGCTTGCCGCGGCCCGGGGTTCCCAGCGCCCCGATACGGTATCCATTGTTTGGGACGATCCAGCTATGAGCGAACGTCCTAACATCGAGGCGAATGCCGCAAAGGCAGGGGCCAACAGTCATCTGCTACAGCTGTCGCCGCGCGACGTCTGGATGGGCGTGGATGCAGTGGTGAGGGCGCAAGGTCAACCGCTGCTCGGGCAGGAACTGATCGCGCAATATCACGTGTATCAATTGGCACGGCAGGAGGGCGATATTGTTGTCATGGACGGCAACGGCCTGGACGAGGTGCAGGCCGGGCTTCCACTCTATGAAACGGAAATGGTCCTCGAGCGGCTCCTCAATCTGCAATTTTTCGACGTCGCCAGAGAATTGCGCTGCATTGCCCGCAACTACGACCGTTCGTACCACAGCGCCGCACGATCGTATCTGGTAGCTCCGATCATACGCCATCTGCGGCGGGGGCGCTTGCTGCCAACCTATTCCTGGCTCGACGAACGCGCGTGCAAAAAGTCGGATCCGGACTGGATCGCCGGCCGCACCCTCGAATCTGGTCGCGACCCCTCGCGCCTCAACCGCATGCTCTACCGTGAGACCCGGCACACGAATGTGCCGGCAGTGCTCATGTATAGCGACCGCAATGCGATGGCGCATTCGGTGGAAGCGCGGTTTCCTTACCTCGACCATCGGATTGTCGAGCTGTGCTTTTCGCTTCCGGCCTCCTACAAAGTGGGCTTCGGGCTACGCAAGCGGTTGCTGCACGCAGTCGCAAAAGAATACCTCCCGCGATCGGTGCTCGAGAGCAGGGACAAGCGGCGCTTCGTACTGATGAGCAATTGGATGCCGCTGCGCGGCGAGCATTCGGCAGCCATGCGCGATGCGTCACGCCATCCGAACTGGACTAAACTGCCTTACGTGGTAGCCCCAAAGCTGCATGCTTTCGTCGACGATTATCTGTCGGGACGACACGGGGACGGCTACGCGGTTTGGCGCATTTTCACGGCGGCCCGATGGCTGGATCTGTTCGCGCTATGAGCGGAGCAGCGCCGGCATTGAAGGTCGCCTTGTTCGGCACGCCCTCCCACTTCACTACGCAGGTGTTGCGGCAACTTGCCGGGCCAGGTATCGTCGCCGCACTTGTTCTAGCGCGGCGTCCCGGCGGCGTACGCGATGTGATGATGCGGTTTGCCGGCATTGGTCGCATATCGCACCTGGAGCGTGCCGCGCAGGAGCGGGGGATTTCCGTCATTGCCGCGACCGCTTCCAACGAGTCCGCCGTGCTGGAGCGTCTGCGTTCCATTCGGCCAGATCTCATTTGTATCGCCACGTTTCCGCGGCGGGTTCCGCAGGAGATCACCACTCTGGCACCGCTCGGCGCTATCAACGTGCACCCATCGCTGCTGCCGCGCCATCGCGGGCCGCTACCACTGTTCTGGACGTATCATGCCGATGATCAGGTCACTGGAGTCACCATTCACCACAGCAGCGATAAGGTCGATGCCGGCGACATCATTCTGCAGGAAAGCTTCTCTTTGCCGCGCGCCTACTCGGTTGCAAAGCTGGATCAGGATGTCGCCATGTGCGGCGCCCGCATGCTGAAATCGGCGGTAGAAGCATTGGCGCGCGGCCAAGCTGCGCGGATCGCGCAGGATGAGAGCGCCGCAACCTATGCCCCGCTGGTGCGGCCGGGTACCCGGATGGTCCACTTCGACACGTGGGATGTGGAGCGCGTCTGGCATTTCTTGGCGGCCCTGAGCCCGCGGTATCGCGAGCCGCTTAAAGATAACGAGGGGCGCCCGGTCTCCTATCGGGACGTGGTGGGATTCGAACGGAGCCGCTGCGGAACCCCCGGAACCGTCGAAAAAGTTGATCGCGGTTGGAAGTTGAACTGCCGGGACGGAGTGGTTCTTCTGAAGAAGACAACCTGACTCGCACCAGAGATGCGATCCGAGATCTGCATCGAGATGCGCAGGCAAGGAATGCGTCGAGTCGATGCGCGGATTCACGAGCTGGAAGGTGCATCGCTTTCGCAGTCAGCTAGGTAAGTTGGAAATATCCTGCGTATGCGCACAAGAAAAACGTCGAAGCAACACTCGAGGCAGTGCGTCGCCTGACGAGGCACGGCATCGAACAGTATTTGTTTTTCATGGTCGGTTATCCTGATGAGCCAGACGATGCTTTGGAGAAGACACTTGATTTCGTGATGCGATTGAAGAAGACAATCCGAAAGTCACGCTGCACCTGAACTTTGCAACACCTTTGCCCGGCTCTAACATTTTTCGAATTGCGGTCGAGCGTAAGCTGGTGGAGCCGCCTCGATTGTTCGAAGACTGGGCCCGCTTCGATTACTTGAAGCCAAACTTGCTCGGCATCGATCGCAATTACGTACGGCGCGTAGATCGATTCCAAAAGTTTCTCAATCTGGCCTATCCGGTTCCCGGCATCAAAATTCGACCCCCGGCCGCCGTGCAAACGTTGGCACGGTGGCGGCTCGACCGGCATTACCTGGGATTCCCATTCGAACTTTCGATGCTGAACGCGTTTCGGTCAGCGAGGGCGCTTGCTCGCGAGTGGTAGAATCGCCACAGAGGTGGCGCGTGAGTGATCGGGCTCCGGACTGTTTGACGGGCAACTGCACAGCGCGCTATCCTGCCAAAGGTCGGTTGCGAGGCGCCTACGATACAACGCAAAAGACGGGGAGTGTATCGCTTGCATCAGAATCCCGATATCGAGGCATCAGAACTCAACGGCGAGCTGCTACTGTTCAATGGCACCACCAACAAATTTTTCGTAATGAACCGGACTGCAGCGTTTGTCTGGGAAAGGATCAAACAGCTTACGAGCGAGCAGGAGTTGGCTGCCGGTTTGTGCCAGAGTTTCACCGGGACTACGGAAGAAGAGGCGCTCCTGGACGTCAGGGAAACGCTAAAAAATATGCGGGAGCTCGGCTTGTTGCTCGAGCAGTAGGCGAGGAGAGGTAGCTGGGGACCGCCAATGGGGGTAGTGAAGGCGGTGCTCGTCCTCGGCTTCGTCGGACTGGGCCTCATTGCGACGCACTTACCACGGACCGAAGGCAGCAGGCGGCGCCTGATAAACTTGTATATCGGCTATACGCTGGCGCTCGGGCTTGGAGCCGGCCTCCCCGTTTTTGAGGTCTGGCCATTTTCTACCTGGCCGCTGGTTGCCGGCAGGGTGGCGCAGACCGTGACCCAGCCGCGGGTCGTCGCTGTGGGCGCTGACGGCCAGGAATATCCAATCGACTATCGCGCCTGGGAACCTTTCGTCTTTGAAGAGCTCATCGCCTGGTATGACAAGCATTTCGCGCGGCTGGACCGGGCCGCACAGGATCAAGTGGGCGCATTCCTGCTCGGCGTCATAGAACACAACCGGCAGCAGTGGGCGGTGGGCAAGCCGGTTATACATTTCGAGCGCTACCTTGGGCCATTGAGTACCCCCCTGTTTCTGGGGCATCCCCAGCATTGGACGCAAGGCGCGGGCGTGCCGTCCCGGCCGTTTCGAGGCCTGCGGTTCTATAGTGAATCGTGGAATGTGGAAGAGCGCTGGCGCGATCCGTCCAAAGTGAGCCGTAAGCTGACCTATGAGTATCGTGAGCCATGATGTTCCTGATCGAGCGGCTCCGACGATTTTGGAACAGTGCTTTTTTTTCTCCGGAACCTGCACTCAATCTTGCCTTCGCTCGCCTGATTTTTGCAGCGCACGCGCTGTGGGTGCTGCTGTCGCGCGACTTGCCGGCGAACTCGGCATTGCCGGCGGAGTTCTGGCAGGGCGTGGATCGCAGCGATCTGTGGCGCTACCTTATTTTTCCAGGTCATGCAGACGTCGAATCTATCCTGCAAGGTGTCGCGGTCATTACCTTGCTGCTTGCGACGCTAGGGGTCATGGCGCGAACCGCCTGCTTTCTTTCCGCGCTTCTGCTCTACCATTTGGCTCCGCTTGAAACGATCTATTGGACCCCCAATCCTTTTCAGCGCGGCTTTACCGTCGATGTGCTCTGCCTGTTCACGCTGTCATGCTCACGCTGCGCGGATGCGCTGCGGCTGGGAGGAAGCCCGCCGACCGCTCCCTCGGCAGACTATTGCTGGCCATTGCGTCTTGTGCAGCTGCATCTCGCTCAGGTCTATCTCCTCTCTGGGACTTCCAAGCTGGTGTTGGCCGGAGTGCAATGGCTTGACCCGGCCAATCTCCGTGCCTGGTTCCTTGTATTTGCCGAACAGGATCAGGTGCGCCGGCTTGGTCCTTTCTTCAACACTGTGGGCCCATGGATCGCCGAACATTGGCTGTTATGCCTAACAGCTGCATTGTACGGGGTAGCGGCCAATCTCTGCTTCATTGCGGTGCCGTTCAGCCGCCTGGCCCGGCGTCTGCTGGTCCCAGATGCCTTCTTTTTTCACGTCATGGTGCTGCTGTCGCTCAACATCTTTTGGATCAATACGCCACAGCTTCTGGTCTACGTGAACTGGCATTGGCTCGTAGGTCGCCTGAAGGAGAAGCTAGCGGCAGCGGACGAAAGGGTAAATGTGCGGGCTTAGCGCCATCATTCATTATGAGCCGAGCGAGCAGCTGCTGGATCCGCTGCTCGCAATGCACAACCGTATCCCGCATCGCGGCCCGGATGGCGAAGGCTTTATGGTGATCGATGCCGCCTGCCGTGCAATCGGCGCGCGGACTGCCGTCGAGCTGCGGAACTCTGCAGCAACCCGTTTGCGTGTAGCAATGGCGTTTCGGTGGCTTCGGATTCAGGACCCCGGGGAAGCCGCCGCCCAGCCGATGGCGTCTGCGGACGGTTCGGTGTGGCTGATGTTCAACGGCGAGATCTATAATTTCCAGAACATCCGCCATGAGCTCGGCCAACTCGGCCACACTTTCATTTCCTCCGGTGATACCGAAGTCATTCTGGCTGCCTACCTGCAGTGGGGCACGGGTTGCTTCAACCGGCTCAACGGTATGTGGGCGATGGTCCTGGCCGATCTGCGCCACCGGAAGATCATTATCAGTCGTGACCGGTTCGGCATCAAACCGCTGTTCTACTATCGCGATCAGAACCGCTTGCTGGTTGCTTCCGAGCTCAAACAGCTTCTGGCAGCGGGGGTGCCGGCGGTGGCGAACCGCACTGCGCTCGCGCGTTTCATTCGTGGCCTGCGTCCTGCAACTCCCGAGGAAACCTTCTTCCGGGACGTTTTCGCGCAGCCGGCGGCGACCTTCGCGGAGATCAGTTTGCAGGACGCGACGGAACTTTCGTTTGAGCGATATTGGCAGCTCGATCTGGCACCAACCGCATCCGCACCGCCGCTCGAAAAAGCATGCGCGATCCTGGACGGTCTGCTTGCGCAGTCCGTCGGTGAGCACATGGTGGCGCAGGCTCCGATCGGGCACCTGATCTCGGGCGGCCTGGACTCCTCGCTGTTGGCGGCGTTTGCGGCGCCAATCTACGCGCGCCGAGGCCAGCGCGGCATGGGAGCCTCCATGGTCACGACCAGCGCGAACCGCTATGACGAGTCGCCCTATATCGATCAGGTCGTAGCCGCACTGCGCCTGGAAAGCGTTCGAGCGGAATTTACCGGCGGCTGGCTGAAGGTCAACATCGATCGGGTCACCCGCGCGCAAGAGGAGCCGGTGGCCGGCATGGCCGTCGCCGGGCAGTTCCTTGCTTATGAAGCGGCGGCGCGTCATGGCGCCCGCGTCGTGCTCGACGGCCAGGGGGCGGACGAAATCTTCGCCGGCTATCCTCGGCATCAATTCACAGTATTGAAGGATTATCTGCGACGCGGTGACGTGACGGCATTATTGCTCGAGATGGTATCTCTGTGCCGATACGACGCCAAATTCCTACGGGATACGTGGCGGCTTCGAATTGTTCCGCGCCTCGGTCTCGGATGGGGTAGCTATGGCTTGGCGTCCGACTCCCTTCTTTCCGACGCTACCACCAGCGAATCTCAGTGCCGAGCGCGGCTCGAGCGGCGGTTCTCCGCGCTGCACGTCGAGCTCCTGAATGATGTTTTGAGCGGCAATCTCAGGGCTGCGCTGGCTGTGACCGACCGCAACGCGATGGCGCATTCGATCGAAGCGCGCGTTCCTTACGTCGATCAGCGGATCATCGAGTTCGCGTTCCAGTTACCGGATGATTACAAGGTCGGCGGCGGCAAGCGCAAGCGCATCCTGCGCCGACTCGCCCAACGATACCTGCCCAAAGCCATCGTGGCACGGGTCGATCGCATCGGCTTTGGCGCGCCAATCGAGCACTGGCTGAGGACGTGCTTTCGCGCCGAGCTGGTGGACCTCCCTGGCGGCGACGTCTTCAGCCGCTCGATGCTCGTCAATCCACGTTTGCTGAGGTCCTATATCGACGACTTTCTGGCTGGCCGGCATGGCGACGTCGGCACCATGTGGCGTATCTATGCCGTTGATCTGTGGGCCCGCGTCCACCGCGTCAGCGGCGTGTGACCCAACCACTGCAAGGTGTCGCAACGAGCGAAGGATGGCGAAACGTCAACTGCTGAACGTGCTCGCCAATTTTGCCGGCGTTGGCGCGGGGTTGGTTTTTCCCCTGCTCTTCAACATCGCTTACTACCGCCTGCTGGGAACGGAAGGTTACGGGCTGATCGGCTTCTTCGGATTGCTGGTGATGCTCGCATCTCTGCTAGATCTCGGGTTGAGCCAGACGACCTCACGCGAAATCGCCCGCGAGGTGATCGCCCATGATCATCCCGGAGATTTGCACTCCCTCGTGCTCACGCTCGCAATCCTCTCCTGCGGCGCTGGATTGCTGGTTTGGCTGCTGACAGCAGCGTCTTCGCGGTGGCTTGCCATATCATGGCTGAGCAGCTTGCAGCTCTCGGGGGACGAGGTCGCAACCGCTATTGCGATTATGGGCGCCATTCTTGCTGTATCCTTCCCGGCAAACATCTTTAATGCGGCGCTGCGGGGTCTTCAGCGGCAGGCCTTGTCCAACGCGGTCACGATTGTGTCAGGCGCATGGCGTGGGGCTGCAACGATAGCGGCGTTGTACCTGTTCGGCCCAACCACGCTCTCCTTTTTTTCGGCTCAGCTCTTGCTGTCGCTGCTGGAAGTTTCCGTACTTGGATCGCTTGTTTGGGCACTCCTGCCGCGATCCGCGGTGCGGCCGCGTTTCGACCATCGGCTGCTCCAGTCTAATTGGCGATTCGCATCCGCAGTCTGGCTCTCGGGCCTGACCGGGCAGCTGATCATGTTGAGTGACAAGTTGGTGATGAGCAAGGTGCTTCCGCTTGATCTATTCGGTCTGTACAGTCTTGCTTTCGCGGTGGCCTCGACCGTGCACCGGCTGAGCACACCATTCAGCACCGCCTATTTCCCGCATTTCGTCGAGCTGGTGGAAAAACGCAGCCATGATCTGCTGCGAAATTCCTACTACTTGTCGACGCGACTAGCGTCGGCCATGGTGCTTTGCGCGGGCCTGGTAATGCTGATCTATGCACGACCGATCATGTGGCTGCTCACCGGCAATACAGTGGACGCGGAAATTATTGCCCCGGTATTCGCCATTCTGCTCGCCGCCAATACCATAGGTTCGTTGACCGTGCTGCCGCAGATGCTGCAGCTTGCCTGCGGAGCGGCATGGATTGCGCTGCGGATCAATTTCTTTCAAACTATCCCATATGTCGCTTTGCTTCTGCTGTTGGCGCCGCGGTTCGGAATGTATGCGCCGGCGGGTCTATGGCTCGCAGCATCGTTCGTCAACTTCCCGATCATGATCGTCATGACTCATCGGGTTGCGCTGCAAGGACATGCCTGGGTCTGGTTCAAGCTCGCGATCCTGCTTCCCGCCATTTCCGCTGCGGCCGTTCTGGTCGCAGGCGCCGCCATTGTGCCAAACCCGTCACCGGTTGCTCTGTTGCCATGGTTGGCACTCAATTATGCGCTTGCGCTCGCCGCTGCATTGGTTTTTGCCTTTGCGGCACGATTCGGCTTCTTTGACCCAGCAAACTCGAAAATAATGGGTTGCTCGAAGCGATAGCCAGTACCTCGTCCTCACCAACTTGTGGGGCCGCGGGGCTGCAGCTTTCCACGGGAGTTGTCGGGCCGGATAGTCGTCTTATTTACCAACTCGGAACCTGTGGCTTACGCACGAGCCAGCAACAGTCCCGCCCGAATTGCCCAGAACCCTAGAAAAAAGAAGATAAGCCCGGCAAGGACCGTCCCGAGCACCGTCGTATTGAGGATCAGATCGTTGGAGACCACATCGCGGCGGGGTGCATACGGGGTGTATATCTCCGCGGTTCGACTCGTGCGGTTGGCGGAGAACTCATCCTCGATCCGAGATAGCGCCATCCAATTGCCGTTCGCCTCCGCGACCGAATAACGAAGCTCCCGGTCCATTCCAGCGCGCGCGCTTTTATCGAGGTCTTTGTGCGGGGTGCCATCAGCGCGCAGCTGTGCAAGCAGCTCCTTCCAACGGTCCTGCTCGCTCCGCAGGGCGATTGCCTGTTGCTGAAGCTCCAACTGCTTTTGGGTGCGCTCGCTGATGAAGATCCGATCCTGCCCCGCTTCGCGGTCTCTTCGGGTTAATTCTATGATTCGATCGATGAACGTTTCCCCGACCTGCGGGATGGTCGCTCCACCGGCTACTGGTCCCCCTTCGGGTAGCTTTTTTTCGACCGGCCGCCCTTGGAGACCAGCGGTGGCTTGAACAAATTGCCCGATGGAGTCGCCGATTGCTTCGGCCTGTTTTGTAAGCGCGGTCGCGCGGACCTCGATATCGTTGATACGCCGCTCGACGATTTGTTGTAGCGTTGCGCCGCCATCCTCGAACCGGTATTGGACAAGGTCTGCTCGCAGCGGGTTGATGTGGAACAGCTCGAGGTCGCGAATGTCTCTCTCGAGGTCGCGGACGCTCCTGCCGGACACCGAATCGCGTACTGTCAGCACACCCGTTGTCTTCAGGAGCTCGTTGAGACGCTCGTTTAGCCGTTCGCCAGCTTCCATCAGTGCGACGATCGACAACGGAAGCGGTTGCTGATCGATTGCATTGGGATCCAGAACCTTTGTCGCGGCGAAAAATCCCGGGATTCGCAACACGCCTTTCTTTTCGATCGCAAACTGCGACCATACCATCGGGACCTTTTGGACGATTGCGCGACCAAGCGCGATCGAAATCACGGGCCTGCGCGGAGGGATGTAAGAGAGTTCCGCGGCGCCACGCGAAGCTTGAGCAAGCTCATCCTTCAACCGTTCCTCCAACCTTTCTCGCTCGACGAACGACAGGCGGCGGTCCGCCAGTTGTTGGCGGAACCGTTCCGAAATCTCGGTCTCGGCTAGCACAAACGGACGGATCGAAAACGAGCCGTAAAACTCGTTACGATCGACGTCGTAATCGCCGAGCTTCAGCTGATCATAGACGACACTAAGGATTGCCGGATCCAGAATCTCATTGATGGAAAAGGGGGTGTTGTTTGGATAGCGACCGGTCTCAGGGGAAGGAAAGGTGAAGTGGAATTGTGATATGAAGATCCTCGTCGGCGGGAAAGCTGCCCGTAGCGCGACCAATATCGCCACCGCCAGCAGGAGAAGACATATGCTCGCAAGCAGCGGAATTCGCCAGGTCGCATGCAGCGCTTGAAGTATTTGGCGCACCTGCAGACTCTCCTTTTGCTGCACCAGATTGTCCGCAGATAGGGGGGAGGCGGGGGGAGTATCGCGAAGATTCATGGTCCGAAGATTCCAAGCGATGCGGTGACAGCGGTATCTTAGACTAAATGGTTGGGTTGTTCACGGCTTTGTCGCAGGGGCCGTCGAATCGTGCGAATGAACGGCCGACACACCCGAGGACGCCAGCATCACGACTAGCTCCAAGCCCCTCATACGACTGGATCGCACCTATGCCCTCGAAAGCGCAGGCGGTGTGAGCATAATAGCGGCCTAGACCGGTTTCTCCATCATTCCCGCAGATCATGACCCAATCGAGCAGAAAGCCACGTGCGAAAATGGCAAATCGAAAATGGCAAATCCTTGGGCCGCATCGCCTCGCCGCATCCACGGACCTTCAGAGGTAGTAGGAATGCGGCGAAATCCGGGCTCGGCATTCGGCTTCGGCCGATTTGCGTGACGCCGTCGTCGCGCCTAGCAGTTTTGCCGGCATGTCGACCAGGATCGCGGCCGTCCAGGGCTGCCGATAAGGCTCGTCCTCGCTACCGGAAACATCGTCGTTCATTTTGTTCGTCGCCGCACATGAGCCAAGAAGCAATCGCTCCTTTGAGCGATGATCTCATCTTCAAGCTGCGTTGATTGATCCGGCCGCGGCCTTGCCGCAGTCGGGACGCGATCCCCCTCTCCTGACTGCCGCATTTAAGGAGGACAAAGCTCTAGCATGAATGCGACGCCACGACAGAATGACCGAGGTATTACGATCTTGTATTGACGACCATTCGAATTTGGATCTGTGTTGTCTGATGATGAGAATATAATTTCGTCTTGATAATGGGAAAAACGGCCAAAACCCTTTGCAGCAATTTCCGCGTGAGGAGTATGACCCGTCCCATCTGGAGAGCGCCTACACACATAACCGCTCGCGAATGCCGCATATCGTTACGCGTGCTTGTCTGTGAAGCTCGTCCTCGGCTCAGCGACACGTCGTCGCGTGCAGCGCCAGAAGCAGATCCACGCCAGAAGCGCGAACAGGTGGTCAGGCACCAACGTGATCTGATTGTTGGCCGGAAGATATCCCATCATAATGAGAAAGAACATGAAAACAACGGCGGCGCAGTCGTTGCGGCCAAATACCGCGTCGCGCCACGAAGCTCCGAAGATGCTTCCAATCAGTAACATGAAGATGGGGACCATCGGGAAAGAGATGTCGTTGGCGATCCATGGAAACATCGTGTCGTAGCGGTGCTCATCGCTCCATACATCGCGCAGGCGATAGGTATAACTGCGTTTGTAAAGCTCATCGTCTCCAGTCAGGCTGACATAGGCAGCCATTGCGAACGGAGCATTGCCCAGCCCCCAGGTCGACCTGAAACCGTCCAAGCTCAAGGCGAGCGCCAGGCCATAATAGCCTTCCGCGAAATAGGCCGCTGCCATCGACGCCGAGAAGCGCTGCGGTTCGTCGAGCAGGCCGAACCACGGGTGATCGAAATCTGCGCAGATCTCTGTCGGGATATTTTCGTTACCGCTGAGACAGATCGCGAATGTCACGTAGCGGTCTGCCTTGCGCTGGGCGAACAAGGACGCGGCGATGCCGAGCATGACGATGCCGGCAACGATCAGGACAAGGTAGCGTCGCAGGAGCGCGCGCAAGGTCAGCCCTTCATGCGCGCTCTTGCGGGCGAACAAGACCAGTCCGGTGCCCCCAGTGACGGCCATCAAATCCGCAATCTCCCGGTCGGTGCCCCGCAGGATGGAGGAGACGACGATAGCGGCGATCGTGGCGAGCATCAGGATACGCAGCCAAATTCGCATCTCGCTCCAATGCAGGATGCCGAGCGGGAGCACGGCGAATACCAGCGGCCACGTCAGGATGCGGGCGAGCGCGATCGGTCCGCGCTCGCCTGCGGTGAGTTCCAGCTGGTCCTGGAAGTCGTGGTAGGCGGCGCCCGGGTCGCGCAGGGCATCGAGAACCTGCCATGGCATTTTGCCGGTATAAACCGGTGCGGCGACGAACAGGATGATAAAGCTTGCTATCGCCCCTAGAATGATGACACGCCGCCATCCAACGAATGACGTTTCCGCCGCGGTGCGTGCCACCGTCCAGCGGAATCCCAGCCACAGCGCGAGCATGGTTGCGGCCAAGAAGCCGAGAAGTGAAGCCCAATTGTCGATCGGCCAATCGAAAGGTCCGTAAACGAACACGAATAGCGTTGCGGCGAAGTAGCCGAGGACGAGTCTTATCGGCAGTCGCTGAATACTCGCGATCCTGGTCAACATGCCGGCAATGCTGCTAGGCGCGACGGCGGCCGTCAAGCAGATCGGCCGAAAGCCGAGCCCTTACAGATTAGAATGGTCTCAGACACCGCGCTGACCCAACGAGCGCGAATATGGGGGCATCATCATGAAGAAGTTCGTGGTTGCAAGCTTCGCGCTCACCGCGCTCATCGCTGCGCCAGCCGTGGCAGCGGATCTCGGGGTCAAGGCGCCGAGCGTGCCTTATGTGCCACCGCTCTACAATTGGAGCGGCTGCTATCTCGGCGTCCATGGCGGCGCCGGTGTTCACCACTCCGACTGGACCGATGAAGACTTTGGGGAGGGCACCGGCATCGGCGCTGTCGGCGGGGTGTCTCCACAAAGCAACACAGGCCGGAAATCTGCGGAATATCCCCTCCGGCACCCACGGACTGCCCGACGGACAGCCATATTCTGATGCTAACATTATTGCCTCAGGGGGGATTCCAAATGAGCAACCGTGCCATTTCCATTATTTTCGGCGTTGCCTTTACCCTTGCTGCATGCGGGTCTGCTTTTGCTGCTGATCTGGCCCGCAAGACCGTCAAGGCACCACCGCCCCCACCGCCCGCGCCGGTCTACAACTGGACCGGCTGGTATGTCGGACTGAATGCGGGCGCTGCGATTGGGCACGCGACCCAAGATCCGACTTTCAGCGCACCAGCGTGCGACATGCCAGCAGCATGCCCGCAGGTGATTGGGTTTTTCTCAACTGGACAAAGCAGGAATTCCACTACCTTCACTGGCGGCGGGCAAGCTGGCGTCAATTATCAACTGGGAAGATTTGTCGTCGGAGCCGAGGCTGATATCGAATACATGCGGTTGCGAGGCTCGTTTGCATCTAGTGCAGCTATACGCGGCGGGGGCGGCGCCGGGGGCGACATCCCCCCCGGTACAGTCGTATTTAATACCCCGTCCAGTAGTGGTTCGATCAGCACCGATTGGCTCGTAACCATTCGTCCACGAGTCGGCTGGGCGTTCGATCGTTTTCTAGTCTACGGAACAGGCGGTCTTGCCATCACGAACCAGCACAATTCTCTGACTGACATCGATAGTACTACGTTTCAAGGGGTTATCGGGGTCTTGACCGCTTCTCGGTCACGCGATGTCGGTTGGGTTGCCGGTGGGGGTCTGGAATACGCATTCTCGAACAGCTTGAGCGCGAAAGCAGAATATCTGCATCTCGACTTCGGCGATGTCACGGGGCAAGCTGGCGTGATCGGCGGGATTGGCGGGATGGAAGGCGCAAGCGTGATCTTCACCTCGCATTTGACCGCAGATATTGTGCGTGCCGGGCTGAACTATCAATTCCACTGATCTGATTACGGCCTGCGCAAAAGCTCCAGCAGCTTGGCGCGGTTCACCACAATCCGTCGCGCCTCATCGCGGGTCAGTGGCTTCGCCGCTGCACGGGGATCGTCTTGCTGGCCGTCGTGGTCGCGCACTGCGAACCACGTCTCTTGTTCCTCGACAGTCCAAGGCGGCGGGAAGCGGGCATTACTGACACACAGCACAAACGCTGGGCGAAAATCGGGTCCCAGCTTTTTCAATATTAACAAATTGCCGTGGTGTCCTGTCGCAATTCGCGGCTTGGCTCACGACCATTCAGCCATCAGATACTCCATGAAAACCCGTGACGTGGCCGGATCGACATCGGCTAGCCTGCGCACAATGTGGACGGCGGTAAATTCCGGCTGCGCTTGGTTCGCTACATGATGCATAATGTTTGCGCGTAGCTGCTCGGCGTCCTCGTTTACAGTCACACGTTTCATCAAGGCGACGAGCCTGCCGTCGCGCACCGTCGTCCAGCCCGGATCGACTTGGCAAGCGCCAATATGAAGGCCAGTCTCCTCAAACAGTTCGCGACCCACGTTGTCGGCAAGATCGAGCATGCCGGCTGAGGTGATATCGTTTGGGTCCGGCATACCACCCGGAAAGACCCATCGACCGGCAGCCGCAGTGAACGGCGCCATCTGACCAAACAGAAAGGCACCATCGGCCGATTGCAGCGCAGCGGCGGCGACGACATTGACCACGCCGACTGCGGGACGACCCCAATCGCGCCAGGCCAGGTAGCTTGCATAGTCGGTCTCGAAGCTCGCCCCACGCAAAACGCCATTCTCCCGCGCGTAGCGATGCAGCAGCAGAGTGCGGCCGTTCCACAAAGCTGGCCTTTCGCGCTGCCGGGCGGCGAAATGGCGGTCGATGTCTGCGCGGCGCGCTTGCGCGAACGGCCAGGTCCATGGCTCGACGGCGATCTCGACCGCATCAAGCGCGGCAATTTCAATCGCCCCCAGTAACTTCATGATTCCCCCGGATCCATCTAGCGCAAAGGGCGCCATGTGCGTTTAATTAGGAACCGGAGCCCGAAGAGTCGAGTCGGTGTCTAAGCAGTTAGCGGGCCTCGGTCTGGAGCCAGTCACCGATGATTTGTGCACGTTGCTCACGATCATCCGGCCACGTCTTCGGGAAGCAGTAATTCACCACGTCACCGCTCTCGATGCCGAGTGCGTCTTGGATGATCTTAGCAGAATTGGTGACCATCCCGAGTCATAAGGCTGCGGGCGGTGCGGTGCGTGCGGCCGTGCGTGCGTTCCGTAACGTTTGCGCGGGACCAGAACGACGGGGGTGGGGAGCAAAAATCGCAGCGCGTCCGAACGTCAATCCCCCTCCGACATTTGCATGTGATTTTTAAAAACCGTCTGCCCCCAATGGCGTTCCCGAAAGCATGCTTTCCGGGATCCATCGGCAATCTCCTAATACCGGGTTCGCTGGCGCAGCATCCAGCAGAAAGCAAACTGCCACAATTTGATCCTGCTACACCTGTCATGCTGAATTTCAGGCCCGCGTTGACCGGTGGCAAATACATTCCGTGACGTGTCGAGTGTTCCATCGTCAAGAATTCGGCTCGCTATGAGACTGATAGTTTATATCATCGGTGGAGCGGTGGTGCTTTGCGGTAGTTTTTTTATTACTTTATGGCTCACTGAGC